>Ga0209510_1005790_pt1 | contig 10140 bp, 7 predicted proteins | sample BiotimSIPDNA_FD_185749 | JGI IMG/M metagenome (GOLD analysis project Ga0209510, IMG submission 185749) | Anaerobic biogas reactor microbial communites from Washington, USA - Biogas_R1 time_0 SIP DNA (SPAdes) (version 2) | ecosystem: Engineered > Bioreactor > Anaerobic > Unclassified | place...
ATATAAAAAGTTTGGCGGTACCACTTGATAAATCCGGTGCTGTCGGATTATCAGAACACCCTGTAAGAGAAAGAAGCCCCAATACCGAAGCACAAACAAGGCCTGCTATGCGTTTCGAGAACATGCCCAACACTCCTTTTTTCAAGTTATTGATTATTTTTTGTATTCGCACCATATCAAGATTTGACTCATGCTGTTTTGATTTTTCAAAATGAATATCCCGCAGTAAAACACCATTCGTTTGAAGGATAAAGAATCCATGAATAACCGCTTTCCGCAGAACGCGTCATTTCCTCGTATCGGAATGAATTCCCGTTGAAATTGCGGATAGAAACACCAAAATCCAGGTGCGAATTCGGTTTCCATGAGATCTGAGCATTATGAAACAACATACCCTGATCATTTTTATTTTCGGGAACGCGCTGTCCGGGGGTATTGCCGAAATCCCTGAAAAAAAAGGATTTGTAATCGAGCCAATACCCGACCTCGATACCCTTGAAAGGACCAATCGTAATTTTCCCTAAACAGCTCAGATCCGGTTCATTGGGCAATTTTTTACCGTAATAGGAATAAAGATGAGTACGGTTTTCAGCATTCTGCAGAGTGGCCCTCAAATCCGCTCTGATAAAATTCCACGGTTGCACCCAAAGTGACGCCTCTATACCGGTAGTCATGCTTGCTGCCAGATTGACCGGTTTTGTCATATTGCCATCCGACAGCATTACTATGCCATTTTTGGTTTCGGTCCTGAATAGAATCGCTTCAGCGAAAAATCGCCTGGACAAAAAGCGAGCCCCTGCTTCTATGGTAGTGCCCGTTTCTTCGGTAAGTTCGGGATTAGGTACAACCACCCCGTTTGTCCCGTATTTATCACGCAATCCGGGAACTTTGCTGTATCGCGCAGCATTGATAAAAGCATTTAACATATTATCAAAACGCAATTGAACACCACCATGTACAGACCAGGGATATTCCATTGTGTCGGATGGCGCGACGGTCATTTCAAGCACTACATTTTGACCGCCCTTCGTGGCGCTGCGGACTGCCTTTATGCTTCCCCCTATGGTTGCTCCAAAACTTAGCCGGCCTGCTGGCAAAGAGCCATTGACATCACCAGCGAGGGATAATTCCTGTGAATTGCCGGGCCAGTCACCATGAGGAAAACCGAGAACACGCGTTGTCGTAGCAATCTGTGAATGTTTGCCTTGCATAGTTAACTGAGCTCCAAGGTTATCGGCAAAAAACAGATCGGCAATGAATGATCCGTGCACTATTTGTAAATCTGTTTTTGATTTACCATAAGAATTAGGCGCTGATGCTATTGAACCATGAGATGTTCCCATGCTTTCATCAAGACTTGTCCAGAAGGTTTTATCTGACCACTTTACATAGCCAATTTCAGGAGTAAAAACGATATTCGAGCTTTGAGAAGGTTCTTCCTTAGAAAGCCTGGAAGTGAAAACCAAGAGATCTTGTCCATGTTTTGCAGTTCTGTTGGTTGAGCCTTCGGATGCTGGAATACCTGTTTCCGATAACGAATATGCAATACCTGTTGCCAGAGTCCGCCCACCCGGCATGTAAAATGAGGGATGAATTCTTGCTTCAAAGAAATTATAGTGATGGTTCTCTACTTTGCGAATCTTATCGTCGGCACCATTATAGGGCGTTTTATTTCTGTCCAGATATGGCCAGTCGTTGTCCGATTTGGCATAGTTAAGCGATCCGAATATCCTGCTTTTATCCGAAAAGGAATGGTTAGTCTCCATGCTGTATTTCTGATACCCATACGCGCCAAGTGACATTCGTGCACTGAGCGACTGCCCATTCATTGAAGACTTGCTTTTCAGGTTTATCACTCCCCCCAGAGAATTCCCGCCAAATTCTCCAGGAGCCATTCCTTTGTAAACTTCAATTTCACCTATCCTGTCCGGATTGATCGCGCCCAGATCAACAGCACCCCCCATGGCGGAGTTGAGCGGTATGCCATCTAACAGCACAAGAACTTCATTACCCTGAACCCCACGAATTGTTACAGTTTGAAAGCTTCCCGTGCCACCATACCGGCGAGTCTGCACACCGGTCTGTTCGGCCACTACATCGGCTAAAGTCTTATTAGTGCCAATCCATTCATCCGGCTTGATTACGGATAGAGCTTGTGAAGTTTCGAGCAATCGTTGACGTCTGTTTGCGGTAACAACCAACTGGCCCAATGTGACAACATCAGTTGTATCAGATCTTTGGGGTGGGTTTGATCGGAGATGGTACTGATCTGTGGAGATGGAATCCCGGATCACGCCTGACATAGTTGCGGCTTCTGCCAGGCCAGTTCCAAGGCTGTCGCCTCGTACATCCGAAAGTGTACCAGAAAAAATGCAAATATGGCAAAAGATACAGATGAAAACTCTGCCTAAAGAACGGACATGGAAAACCAAGATAAACCTCCCAAACCTTTTACCTGAAGGTTTAAAAGATATTGAAAGCATTCAGGCAGGTCTCCTGGCTCTCCCGGTACTGTCGCCTTCCCATCCCGATTTTACATCGGGACAGTGGCCTGGATTGACAGCCCCCGAGCACCTTTGCAGGTCCCGGTATTGGGATTACAGTGGCAGGTCCGCTCCGGATTTTAACCGGTATTCCCTTGCTCCTGAATACCATTATTTTTACAATTGAAAATAATATATGTTATGGTTTAGCACTCACGCTACAAAATTTTTTATTCGAAAAAGAATTAAAAATTAAATTGATTATCAGATCTGGTCACTTGTCTTCAGGAGGTTAAGAGGGCCCGTTGGGAAAAGAGGTTCTATTATTCAGGCTTTTTGAGTAATGACCCATCGGCCCAAGAAGGGCAAAAACAACTGGACTGTTACCAATTTTTGTCAACAAACAGTGCTGAAATGCACAATAATATTATAAAAAGGACATATTTATAATCCGGATCATATTAAACCCAATCCCCAACTTTGCGTTTTTCCATTACTTTTAACAAAAAAACTAACATTACTTAAAGGCAATATCGTATGTCAGAGCCATAACAGAAAGTCTTTGGCACACACTGAAACAGAATGTTTTTTAATATGAGAAAGCGAGCCGACTCTTTAGTATAGAAGAGAAAAAACTCAAATTACAGTATGTTGGTCCGGATATTTTTCCAAAAAAGAAGTAATTTGTTCTTATAAAACATTAATTATAGAATAAAAATGGAGTCAAAAATGAAACAGCTTCTCTTCTATGCAACTTTGAGTCTTTTTATATTACATCCTGCTCTCGGGCATGCACAATCTAACGAGAAACATGATTCAGACCAGGCCAAGATAACTGCTCTCGAGCACGAGGTCACACAGCTCAGGGAGGAAGTATCTCAGCTTAAAACCGAAATACAACAGTTAAGGCGTCTTCTTGCAACTCAACCGACTTCGGTAGATAGTCCTAAGTCATCTGGAGAATCTTTCAGAGCACCTCAGCAGGATAATAATACTGATAGTGGTTACTGGTGTACAAAATCCAGTAACAAGAGGCATAATCCCTCATGTCGTTACTATAAAACATCCAACGGCAGGCCATGTGGGCCCAATGATGGTATAGCATGCAAACTGTGCGGCGGTTAATATTCTTTTCGTTTTGTTTTTTCTTTTTTCCATATCAGGTATTTGGGGATTCTCTCCTTGTACTTTCCTGGAACCTGAACAATTTCCCCAGCGGGGTATACAATCTCCGAAAGCCGGAAGCAGAGGGCCTTCGGATTGGCGCTGTGGCAGCAAAGATCAGAAAACAGAAGCCTGATATCATTTTGCTTCAGGAGGTTCGGGACTCTGCCGTATGTTTGCGTCTTATCGATTCTACAGGTGATCCATCCCTCAAACTTATTAAGTGTTCATCATTTACGGATAACTCCGGAATCCCAATATTTCAACAGCTTGCCATCATCTCCCGCTTTGCTTCATCCTCTGCAATCGAAAAGAGATGGTCCACTTTTGGTGTCGTAGACCCACCACGTGGTTTTGTTGCAGCAGTTCTGAGCACCCACTCAGGTAAAGTATTGGTTTGTAACGTTCATCTGAAGAGTAACAGAAGCACAGGTGATCCTGACAGGAGCAGACAACTGAACATCCTTAAGAGAGAGTTGGCTTCAGAACAACTTATCAAGTTTATATCTGCTGTTCAGGACACAATCAGTAAAATTATCATTGGTGGAGATTTTAATACAAATACCGACAACCCGGAGTTTTTAAGTGAGGCAACCTTTAGTACAATCAGAAATGAAGGATTTATTTGCTGTTTTGATGGGATCGGTGATGTTTCCAGGCGGGTAACCTGGAGATCTACAGGTAAATATCCGGATGCAACATTTGACTCTATATTCGCAAGAGGGTTTAAATTCATTGCGTATCCTATGTTTATCGATTCTGAGATATCAGACCATAATGGTGTTTTATGTACGCTTAAAGGAGCCAGGTAGTTTTTACTAAACACGATCCTTTCTCCGAAAAAACGCAAAGCATTTTAACTCAGCCTGACCTTCGCAATAGTCTGCTACAGAAGGCCGCCTGTCCTCCACCACTTGCTTAGCAGAACACTGCAGAGTGCTGGCACACTCCGCGTTAAATTCCTGATTTTTTCTTATTTCTAATTTCTCTCTGCGATAATATCTTCTCTTTATTCAAGAAAACTACTATAACGCAGAGCACGCTAAGCACGCAAAGGCAAACGCTTCGCGTTTCAAGAGCCCTTTTGTTAAAAATTCTTTTTTATACAGTGTTCCATTTTTAAATTAACCGGATACTGCTGTGTTTAAATATGAAAGTTCAAACCTGCTTACAGGCAAACTATACGAATTAAGAATCGTTCAATTTAAGATTATCAGGTAATCATTTCTTCTCTCTGGGCAGATCCGCTTTATGACAAGGGTTCGATTGAGTTAGGTGGAACTTTCGGGTTTTTAACATACAATGAGTTTGGCTTGAATAAATATTACGTCAGTATAAATCCAACCTTAAGATATTATTTTACGCAAAGATTTTTTATCGAACCTCTGATTGCTTTCAGTTATTTTGATAGTGGATTTCAAACAGGGCCAAATCAGTGGAGCAAAACTGTTAAAAGATGTACATACGATATTGGTTTTTCAAATGGATTTAATTTTAAAATCAAAAATTCATTGTTTTGGGGTACGGGATTCTGTTTTACTTCAGATATCGATTTAACAACAGATGACCGCAGGGATGCGCTTTTTAAAAATTGCTGATTTCATTATAAGATAATCCAGTTTCTGTGGTAGAAGGTGTTTTTATCTGTTTTTTACTAAACACACATCTTTGTCATATTACAGCAGAGCAACTCTTTCTGGAAAAACAGCTCTCAAAACCTCAAAAAACGCTAATTTCATCCCAAAATATTATTGTTTGCAAAAAAATAAATATTAGTGCGTAAGGCTTATTTTTTTGGTATTTTTTTATTTATATCTGATATTGATGCAAGTATGTTTTTTTAAGTCGCACTTTTGTACATCTTAAGAGGATTTCTTGATGCTAAAACCTGCTAAACACTTAACCTTTTTCTTCCTATTTTTTATCCTTAATTGTTCCCCGCGAATTGCACGCTTTAACGAGACCGCATACCAGAATGCAATCAACCTCAAGATTGAAAGTCTCAGACTTATGGATAATGCCGTTGATTCAATCGGTTCACACATAAAAGAAGTCTCAGATTTAGAAATGAAAATCGAAAAAGCACATCAATATGTTATGTGGTTACCGAGAAATGAATTGACTGTAAAACAGTGGGAAGTTTTAATGAAACCTGATGGTGGCCTCTTAGGAGAATTTCTAAGTCGTTGGAAAGAAGAAAAGGTTTTAAATAAAGGTTATGTTAAGGCAAGTAAAATTCTGGTTGAACAAGCATTTAATGAAATTATTAAGTTAGAAACAGGCAAAGTTAAACCTCAATAACAGGTATTACCATGGCAGACAAAAAATCACTCTTAAAAGAATTGCTTACCGAAATTAGTGATATCGTAAAGAAAGAGGCCGGCGATTATCTAAAGGATACAGACAGTATTGCTGGTAAGTTTTTGAAAGCCAATCAATCTGATTTAGAAAAGTTGATCTTCGAATTAAGTCAAGATGAACTTTCAGAAAAAGATATTGCTTCAATCGTTAGAGGTAAAAAAAGCTTACTCGAAATGAAAGCACTTACAAAAAAAGGCCTTTCGCAGGCTAAAATTGATTCTATACAGAATCAAATCCTGGATTTGATTAAAAATAAAGTTGTCAGTACATTTTTACCAAAATAAAACATTTTTTACAAAAAATGCATACGTGATATGTTGAGTCCAAAGCAATATTGTGGAAAGCAGATATAAACAGTAATTATCCGTGATATTATTGGGAGCATTTTACGTCTTTCAACATTAAACGCGAAGCGTTACCCTTTGCGTCCTTCTGCGCCCTCTGCGTTTTAATTTCCCCCTCCAAAATTCAGCCCAACCCCCTCAGAAATTTCGAGTAGATCTGACCAATTTGTATTTTTATGCTAATACCCCCAATAACCCCCGCCATAGCAGCGGGATATGCCTGCATTTGTCATAACAGCATTTCTGGCAATCCGGAAGAAAGCATTAGGTTTAACCGGTCTTCCTGCACTGTTCATATTGGGTGCAGGTATCCTTAGCCCTTTAGCATTGGCAGAAGTACTTAAACCTGTTCGTTTTAATATGCAGGTAAATCCTGGTGATTTCTGGCTCTTTAGCATTCTTTCAATGATTTTTCTGGCTTTATCAGCAGTCTGGTTAACAGCTCTCAAGAATCCGGAACGTTAGTGAGGAAGATCGACTATGATTCTTTTGATTAATGTGATTAATCTGATTTCTAAGAACACTTCCCTATTATTGTCTTAATCAACGTAATCATTCTAATCACAACAATCATTCTAATCAAAGTTCAGACATTTTCTACTCATCTATCCTTTCATCATCATAATCACAGTAATCATACTAATCATAGTTCAAGACCTTTTCCACTCTTCCTTCCTATCACTGTCCTAATCACAGTAATCATTCTAATCAAAGTTCAGACAGTTTCCACCTTGATTTTTTTTGATTACTATGATTACCCTGATTTTTTATGAATGTCTTTGAACTATGATTCTTTTGATTACCATGATTAATCTGATTTCCCAGAACACTTCCCTATTATTGTCTTAATCAACGTAATCATTCTAATCACAGTAATCATTCTAATCAAAGTTCAGACATTTTCTACTCATCTATCCTTTCATCATCATAATCACAGTAATCATACTAATCATAGTTCAAGACCTTTTCCACTCTTCCTTCCTATCACTGTCCTAATCACAGTAATCATTCTAATCAAAGTTCAGACAGTTGACTTTGATTCTTTTGATTACCTTGATTTTTCTCAGAATGTCTTAGAACTATGATTCTTTTGATTAACGTGATTAATTTGATTTCTCAGAACACTTTTCAGAATGTTTTTTTCTATTTGCCCATTATCACTCAAAATGACCGATAATTCTCATTGAAAAATGACGAGGCAGTCTTAACCATCATTGGATTATACCCAGGCATCTTTTAAACGCGAAGCGTTTACCCTTTGCGTTCTCAACGTATTATCTCTTATTTTCTTCCCAGAAGCGGAAATTTTGAAAAAGATAGACATCTGTATAAGCAAAAGCTCACTAATTGGAATGGAAAGATAGATGCGGAAGAAAAATAATCCGGTATGCGACAGAAAAGATTGATAATGAGTATCGTAAAAATTCAAGAAGGTAAGCTGATTTGAAAAAGAGCGGATAGAAGAATCGCCAGGCTGCGATTTAACCGGAAAACCAGATAGAAAGAACATGATAGAGATGGCTAAAAGAAAGTTGTTATTTTTATCAATCATATTTACTTGTATGATACCGGCATTTTCAGATACGAGAAATGATTCCACCAAATGGGAGATCGGGTTGAAATGGGGGCGCAATGTTTCTTCAATGCGTACTCCAAATGATTACGTTGAAATATATGGCTTAGATTTTAAATATGGCTATGATTTGGGTATTTTTCTTCAATATTCACCCAAAAAAATTTTTGGTCTTTCTTTAGAGTTACTTTTTACAACAAAGGGATATGAGTCATTAGTTTATGTTAGTGATAACAAAAAGTACGATATGGTAGCGATCAGAAACTATATCGAATTGCCATTAATCGCTAAAATACAGGCTCCATTTCCCTGCAGGTACAATCCATATATCTTCTTTGGCATAGGTCCGGCACTTAATGTTACAGCAAAGAATCGGTACAAATCTGCATTTTTTTATCTAAATGGTAACGATAAAATTTTTGATTCTTTTACCATTAATTTGCATGATGATTCAACGTATGAAGTTAGTCGTGGAACTTACATAAATTATACTTTCAAAGATTTTCACAGGTGGTTTGATCTGCCCTTTGTATTTGGACTTGGCCATGTAATTTCTTTTTCTAAATTGGCTATCGTGATAAATACTCGTTTTAGTCTAAGTTTATTGGGTTTTAACAGATTGTCCAGTTCAATGAAAAAAGAATTGAATAGTAAAAGGATAATATATACAGAGCTGGATGAGAAATATATCCACATTTCGGTACTTGCTGGCCTTGCTTATAAATTCTGAAAGACCGGATATTACTGTTTCCGAATATCGAAGTGTAATTTTACATATATTTTAAGGGAGGAGCTCCTCCTCCCAATTATAAGTAAAAAAGCCGTTCTTATTGTACCAGCCAGTTCTGTACAAGCGTCCCTTTTTCTCCGAAATGAATCTCAACCGGTGCGATCCTCGCCTTTTTTCCTTCTCTCCAGCTCAGTTGATTCTGGTCCCAGGAGCTCCCATAATGGCTTGCTATTATCTCACACAATTCAGAACAGTACATGTATGACGGGTTATCGGGGCAAATCCCCATGAACTCTAATAATCCTTTGTAATCGTATTTGACAGTAGCTTCTGCCAGGTTTATCACTTCTGCATTTGCATAGGTACTGGTCTGTTCATCCTCGAAAACAGGAAGTCTTCGAATTGCAATAATCTGCTCTCGACTGCTTTTCAGATATGTTTTCAGGCTGTTGATCTTCAGCCCTGATGAGAGCATCTCTGCGATCCAGAGTTTTTTCTCCATTTGAACAATCAGCCCGCAATGGTTTGCTATTTTCATCCGAAACATTTCTTTTAGCCCGTTAAACCCTTTGAGCTTTGCTGTCCATAAGCGAATCATTCTGGCTGGTACCGATTTTGAAGCTGTACACACTGCATCGAGAGGCCTGAGAACTTCGTAATTGAAATCCATAGTTACTCCTTTGGATGAGGATTTTTTTTTGGCAGACTTCGGATATGTAGACATCCACAGTTTCAATCTGCAGATTATTCTTTTTCGGCATCTTCTTGAAATAGCACTGTAATACTGTTCATGGATATCTGAAAATACTTTCTCCCATTTTCGTTATGAGTAAAACAGCCCGGTACATCTCCAGATTCCGGAAAGATTCATACAAAGACTCCAAGTCGCAGAGTAAAACATTTTCGACTGTGATTCTTTTGATTATAATGATTACCGTGATTTTCTCGGAATGTCTGAACTATGATTCTTATGATTAACATGATTACCTTGATTTTTTCAGAGTGTCTGAACTATGATTCTTGTGATTAACATGATTACCTTGATTTCTAAGAACACTTTTCAGAATGCTCTTATTCTTATATAATAAGGTCTCTTATCTTTCCTCCTATCACTGTCCCAATCATAATAATCATTCTAATCAAAGTTCAGACGATTCCCACTCTCCCAATCAAAATTAATCATTCTAATCAAAGGTCGATTTCCACAATCCTTCCAATTACGGTTTAAACTACTGCCGGCTATCCATTTTTGGTTCCCGGGACCTTGATTTGATAATTTCCTGCCTTGATTTGGTATTTTCCGGGCTTGATTTAATAATTTCCGGGCTTGATTTGACATTTCCCAGCCTTGATTTGGTATTTTCCGGCTTTGATTTAACACTTTCCGGGCTTGATTTGATATTTCCCGGTTTTCTGGACCGCTTTTTACTCTCGTTTGATCCAATAAAAGCTATTTCTTAGCTTTTTCTCTTATCTCATCTCTTT
>Ga0209510_1005792_pt1 | contig 10136 bp, 10 predicted proteins | sample BiotimSIPDNA_FD_185749 | JGI IMG/M metagenome (GOLD analysis project Ga0209510, IMG submission 185749) | Anaerobic biogas reactor microbial communites from Washington, USA - Biogas_R1 time_0 SIP DNA (SPAdes) (version 2) | ecosystem: Engineered > Bioreactor > Anaerobic > Unclassified | place...
CTCCGGTACATCCGGGGTCACAACCGCACCGGGAGGTGCAGGTAACGGTTGCCGACCAGCCAGCATCTCGTTGATTGACGCCACGGCCGTCTGATCGATACCGGTCGGGACAACGTAGTTGGGATGAGAGGGTTTCGCTGTATTGATCATTGCCGTCAGATACATGAGCCCCGGTATGCCGGCCCCTGCACCGATCCCGGCTCCTACCGACTGTTTCGGCAACAATACACTCGGTGTCTGTGTCGCGGGAACCGATGGGACAGGGGTCACGGCCGGTCGGCCAACCGGTGCCGGCACCGCGATCCGGCCGGCCAGTTCGGCATGAATGGCGGCGAACTGGTCCTCTCCCTGCACCCCCGGTATCCGGTCATACGACCGGGCGATATCGCCGAGCATGCTCTCGCGCACGCCCGCAGGCATCCCACCCTGCGCCCGCGCGATCGCAACCAGGGTATCAATGCCTTCTCTGGTCTCTACCGGCGTATATTTCAGGCTGGTATCAACCCGCGAATCACCCAGCATCTTCTGCTGATCCGTCAACCCTTTCGGGTTGAAGACCTTCGGCTGGGTCGCATACAGTTCGATCAACGACCCCGGCGCCCCCACGGCTGATTGCCGCCGCGCAAGCCCCAGATCGACCGACGGTCCCTCGATCGCCGCGTTCTCCCTCACATATTGCAGCATCTGGCCGGCAGTCGGCACCTGCCGATCGATCGTCCGGCTGGAGGAGAAGAACCCCTGATCGTCATAGGATTGCACCATCTTCTGATACTGTTCCTGCTGACTCTCCGAGAGCCGGTATCCGGCATCCGTCGCCGTCTTGACCACCGACGCCAACGCGTTCACCCGCTGGTCGGGCGACATATGAGAAGATCCGGCACGACCGAAATAGGTGTCCATGAACGGCAATCCCTGAATGTTCTCCGTCTTTTCATAGACATCGGCAAACTGGCGGACGGGGTTGAACGACGCACCTCCACGGGAATACGATTTCGCGATCTCCGTCAACAGGTTACTGCGCAGTTCCGGGGCCATATAGTTGATCCGGTTCCCGGCCCCATCACGCTGGTTGTAGAACGCCAGCATCGCTTCAACGCCTTCAGCCGTTTCGCCCGGCGTATATTTTTTCCAGGCATCAATCCGGGAATCACCCCAGATCTTCTGCTGGAACCGTAACCCGTCCGGATTATACAACGTCGACGGTCGGTCCGCGTACAGGTTGAGCAGGGTATCGGACGACGGTGTCGCTACTGCGGCCGCAATCGCCGGCGTCGCCGGCGTCACCGTCGGAATACCACCCTGATTGACGAGTGCCGACGCGTGCCGCAGATTATCGGTATCGGTCGCCGTCGGTGATGGAGATACCGGCACGGCCAGCCCGTCAAGCATTGCTCCCCCACCGATCCCGGTACCGATCCCGACACCGATCGAATGGCTGATACCGGTTGGCATACGTTCCCCTTGCCCGATCAGCCCGTTCACGGCAGTCGAGTTGCCGCCTGGCAGGTTAACCAGCGTTTTGAGGTTTTGGGCTGCATCGATCGCCGCCGTCAACCCCACTCCATCGACCTGCACGGTCGAGACAATTTCTTTCCCCTGATTTGTTGCACTGTGCCGTCCGCTGTCCGGATCGGACAACACCGGTGACGATATCAGCCGGGCCGCATTCTGCTGATAGGTCTCCGCCCCAGCAACCTCCGCACCCCGCATCTTCCGCCACACATCGTAGTCCGACTGAAGGTTTGTGGGGAGCGCGAACGACGTCCCGGTCTCTGTCTTCCCGGCCTGCATCCGCTGCTGGAGGGTGTCCAGCATGTTCAGGCTGCCCTTCACGCTATCGATCGTCGCCTGATCCCAGAGTCCGGACTGTGTGAGGCGGTCGACGTTCGCCATCTGTGTCGTCAACCCGATCAGGTAATCGCCACCCCGGTTCACCAGACCGTGCATCGTCCCGCCTTCCGGCGAGAATGAACCCAACGCCACGCCTGCATGGTCTTTGACGTCAATCCGACCCGTATCCCAGTTAAACGCCGCATTCTGCGCGATGGTGTTGAACGAGACCCCACTATCCATCATCTGACTGACGTAGTCAGACGGAATATAGGCTTCCGGATGCAGCCGAACGTTTGCACGACTCTGTTCGGCTTTCGCCATCCCCATAACCGCCTGATATTCTTGCCATGTACTGACAGTTGGTCGCATCGGGTCGTTTGGGGTCGCGATGTTCTTATTCCACCAATCGATAGATTCTTTCGCATTTGCCGGTTCCGGCATTGTAAGGGGAGCAAACGCTTCGCTCGGACTCCCCTCATTCAGAGGATCGTTCATACCAAGCAACTGTTGTTGCGCTTGCCGTTCCTTCTCGGCCTGTTTACGCATAGCCTCAATAGAGGCAATGTATGCCTGATGCTGAATGGCGCGTTGTTCCTGCTGCTCTTTCACCGCCGCCGTATAGAACCACTTATTGATCTTCTGCGCCGCCCCTTCGACCGGATTGCTCATCTGCATCGGCTGTTTTCCGGCAAGGTCACGCGGCACTTCTTTCGTCGGCATCGTCTTGAAACTCTTGCGCAGTTCCCGGAGTTCCGCTTCCGGTCCCTCCTGCGCCTTGAACCCCCCGCCGCCCAGGTTGGACATGATCCGCGACCGTTGCCGTTCCCGTTCCCTTACGTCGTCTGCTTGTTGCCGCAGGTTGGCGATCACCTGTTCCTGCCGCACCTCCGTCGTGATCGGCGTGCCTGGCGTGGACCGGGTGGTAGCATCCATCACCGTCAGCCCGACCGTCGGTGCCATCAGTTCGCCGGCCATCTACTCATCCCCATACCCGTCCAACAAGTCATCATAATCCGGCTGCTCAACCGGCTGCATGGGCCGGCGCTTCTTCCGCCCGATCCGGAAATCGAACTCCATCGGCTGAATGTCCGGGGGTGCCAGTTCGCCGGGTTGTACCCGGAACGACTGCATCTGTTTCCGCGACATGGCGGGGGGCCGAATACTGCCGACCGTAGCATTGATTATCTGCGACTCACTGAACCCACCCTGGACGTCGCCCATTGACCGGCTGATCAACGCAACCGACGACTGCGGCCGCACATTGAGATTGCCAAACGTCACCTTACTCTGCCGGCGCGCCTGCTGGATCAACACTTTGGTGTTCGCCAGACCAGCGCCCCCCGCCGCCCCCTGCATCTTGATGGGGGGCATGGTAGATGTCTTAATGCGTGGTAACGCCAGTTTTCCGGGCAGTGGAATACCAGATACCGTCCGGCCGATCCGCGGCACCTCCAACCCACCGGGTGAACGAACCGGCTGCACCATACCGATCTTCCGGGTCGTCTTCTTCGCCTTCTTCGCTTTCTTCTTCGCTTTCTTCTTCGCTCCGACCGGTTCTGTTCGGTCGACCGGTGTTTTCTTCCGTTTACCGTTGCGGGCAGTCTTTGCCCCACTGTAGATGATCGACGACAACCCTTTGCCCTGACTCGGCGCCGCTCCCGCGCCCCGGAAGAGGATGGACGCGATGTTGCCCATCCCGGCCGGCTGTTGCGCCGGTTGTGCCGGTTGCGGCGCCGTCATGACATACTGATCGCCCGCCGGCGGTTCGGCCGGCTGCGCGATCTCGCGGATCTCTGCAATATCGTCTTTCGGCTCCACCCGCTCCATGCGGCGGATCGATTGCTGCATCGACTTGATATCGAAGTTCTGCATATCGGTTTCGCCTTCGAAGTTGACGGCCGGCACCTCATCGAAATCCGGCGGCGCGCCGTATTCGACTTCCGCTTCCTCAATCCCGCGCTCGGCCATCCGCATCTTTTTATAGTTGTCCAGATCCTGCTGATACCGCCGGATACTGGTCTTCATCTCCGTCGAGATCTCCGTCTCCGGGAACAGCGCCAGGGCGTCCTCGAACCACGACGGTTTCTGCTTGATCCGTTCTGGCCGTTCCAGATACCGCCGCTTGTTCCGGTATTTGGCGATCCACTGGAGGAGGAGCGTTTTCAACGATCGTTCGCGTTTCCCGACCCGTTTGTCGCCCCGCAGTCCTTCAACCAACCGTTCAATGTTCAGCGTCTCCAGCGCTTTGCTGTCACGCAGAAGATGCTCTTCCGGGATCTCGCCGACGAACTCGCCCGCCTCGTCGATCAACTCCGCCGCATCTATCGAACCCGCGCTGATTGTCGCTGCATCCGGCCCCGTTATCGTATTGATATCTTCGTTGGTATATGGCAAACCTCACACCTCACGCTTAGTATATTATAAAGGTTCGGATATAAAAGTTTTGAGAGGCGGGAATTCGAATCAGAGTGTGAAGTTATCGATGTTTCATTCACAAAACGATAAGAATTCTAAAAAAAGAAGGATGTTCGGGCTCAGAACACGCCCATCCCTTTCATGACAAAGAACCCGGCGACCGCCATGACGAGAAGGAGGACGATCAGCATCATGTTGTTGCCGGCAGGTTTCGTGCCCAGATTTTTGTATTCTTCAATGTATGACGCCAGCATCTCGTCAATGTGCGCCCGGACCTGCGTGGGGGTCACGTCCCCGACGTAGTTTAAGAGGGAATGGAAATCAACGTCTTTGAACGCATGCAGCCGGATCTTGTCGGCATCTTTCACACTCCCTTCTTTTAACGCCCCCTCCAGTTTTTCATAGGTCGTGATCCCGTTATCCGCCAGCACCCGGGCCGCTTCCGCCATATCGGGATCGACCACCACCCCCCACCCGTCATGCACAAAGACCGCGTTCAGTTCGCCGAACCGATACGCGATCGGTTGCCGCTGAATGAACGAGTACGGAGGAGTTGACGTCGTATAGACGCCCGACGAATACTTGGCCGGGATCAGCCGGACTTTGCTGTCCTTCCCGATCATGATCACGATATCCCGTTTCTGCAGTTTCGCCCGCAGGTACGGAATGACCGGTTGCAACCAGACATAGCCGACGATAATGATCGCAAACAGGATCATAAACAGAAACGCCGCGCCAAAGATAACCAATATCAGTAGATCCATTCTTGTTCACCTGAAAAAAATATTATCGGCCACCGAACAGTCCCCGGATACCGTTCAGGAACATACTGCCCCCGGAACTCTGCGCCCCCATGTTCGTGTAGGGCGTGCGTTCTCCATACTCGCCCGCTTCGTGCCGTGTGATGCTAGTGGCCAGCAATAACCGTTCGCCGCGCTGCAAGGATTTCGGCAACAGCACGTGGCCGGCATAGAATTCGATCTGCCGGATATCCGAATACGAGATGTGTTTCATATCCCGCCGCCACAACGAACACCGGATGATATCCCGGATCTCCCGCTGGTATTTCGGGAGATGATGGTAACTCGGAATATCGATCAGCTGCAGGTGGCGGGAGACGATCGCCCAGAGCCGGCTCTTCTTGATCTCTTCCGGCACGTCGTCGGGATCGAGCAGGTACCGAACCTGCGCCTGAGACGGCGTAAGCCGGGGTTCCATATCGTATCCCGCCGAATCATTATCGAAATACTCCGACCCCGTACTCCCGGCGCTCTCGGCCGGCGTATCGTCCTGCCGGACCAGTTTTCCGGACTTATAGAGTTCATACAGTTCGTCTTTTATCTGATCTTCGTCATCCTCGGATGCCGGGAGATCAATGTCGTCATCAGGTATGTCGCTCAACCGGTATTACCTCCGTAGTATACTATGGTGGATGTATGCTTATATATATTCCGCACCGCAATAAAAATAGTGTTGGCGTATAATCGCGTTTAAACGAAAATAAACGGGTATTGCAGGTATGCACATTGCATACAGTATAACTACGTATCGTGGTATACACAATATGTGCACGGTTGAGTGCGGTAGGGTATCCCGCCTACCCGGTATACGCGAAAATTGGGGAAAAATGATCGGGTTGATCGACTGGTTTCCGATCGATCGCAAAAACGCTGTTTTTTCTCCTATATAAATATTGCCCCTCCACACCTTCCTATGGATGGGGTCGTAGGAAGATCTATCGAATTTTTCCGGCCGGCAATCGGAGCCGGGATTGGGGAGATTTTTCCTCCTATATAAAGGTTACCCGGTTTCGCCGGCCGGGACGCGGATCGACACGGTTCCTGGCCGGGATTGCCTCTCCTCCCCTGCGCCTTCGAGATTGGATCAGTTGATCGACTACTTTCCGATCGATTTCGTGATCGACTTGATCGACTTGATCGGGTCTCTCTCTTCTGTGATCTTTGTGAGGGGAAAGATCTTCTATAGGAAGATCTATTGTTGTGAAAAAGATCTTAGTAGAGAAAGACCCGATCAAGTCGATCAAGTCGATCACGACACTTCGGACGACGAGGACGACTCAGATTCTGAAGTTAATGATGAAAAACAAGATGGTCGGGTTATTCGACCCGGATCTGCCGGCAGATGGCGGGCCGGGCAACCTGGATGATGGCTGTCATGACGACCACGAAGACCAGGATGACGATCCCGACACCGACCGGATCGAACCCGGTCGGCATCCCCGCCCCCATCCCGTCCATCCATACAGAGCCAAATGATCGCACAATAATCACCGCAGGTAAGCGTACAGGAACGTCAGGATGATGAGGATGGCGAACAGGATGAAGACCCAGAGGTATCCGGTGATCACCGACGTCCCGGTTTCCGTCATCTGCTGGGTTTCGTTAAAGATCTCAGACGAGAAGATCTGGTCGTCCGACCCGTTGAGACTCGCGTCGACGAACGGCGAATACTGGGTCTCGAACGCCGCCGAGAGCATGATCATCCCCATGAGCCCGACTGCGATGACGAGGAATACGACGATGAACGCCGGGATCGAACCCCGTTCTATCTCCATGCTCGCCCCTCCAGATACTGCTTGATGAACTCGGACTCCGAACTGACGTAGACGAGGTTCAGCACCAGGACGATGAAGTACACGATCATCAACACCGTGATCCATACCGAGTTGAGGAGGGTAACTTCCGGCATGTAGTACACGATCGTCGTTTCGTTCACCGTTGTGACGGCGGCTTCCACAACACCGGTCTCGGCCAACGATAGACTTCCCCAGAGCGCGCAGATCCCGAACAGCGCCGCGAGGATCGCATGCACGATGGTTCCCCGCGGCATGGCGTGCGACATGCCGAAGAACACAATCGAGATCGCCACCACAACGATCCAGATCCGCAAATCCGTGAACGAACTGACGGAATGGAGGAACGCAGGGACAGTGGTATTCAAAGCTTCGATAGACTCCATATTTAAAGATTTGTGTGTCGGACTATATTATCCTGCCGCCACACATAAGGAAACCTTTATCGTGCCGGACTCACAACGGTTTTTATTCATGGAGTGATCCCTATTTCCCGACGAATCTTCAACCTCCGAATTGACTGTTGTTTTATGTGCCCCTGTCATGGATACATTCCGGATCTCTATACGACCAAATTTGCCGACCGCTACTTCTGCCTGTTGAGCGCGCGCCGGATCATCGATGATGATACCGACTACACATCGTTATACGAGATTCCCGTCCCCACTTGGTGCCTCCTCGATGAAGATACTGAAAAAATACCAGAATAATATCGTTTTTTGATTTTCAGTTATGCGAAACCTCTATATAGTTTGTATGTAAAAATGTAAGTATGAAAATCCGACAGGGGTTTGTCAGCAACAGTTCCACATCCAGCTTCATTCTGGTTGGGATCGCGATCGGCGCGGCCGCGACACCGGATGAGGAGGAGGCAATCGTCGCCGTCGCGCGACAACTCGGTATCAAGAACCCGGACCAGTGTTTTGATTTCTTCGACGTCCTGTACCATGCCCATCTCACCCATTGGTATGATGACGACCGGTCGCTGTTCTACGTCGGCACCTCCCTGGGGGATATCGAAGAGGGTGTCGTTACGGTCGATCCCGCCACCGTTGCGGTACCCCCGAACGTTCTGCAAAAACTACAGCAAATCTGTCAGATATTAAAGATTCCCTGCACGATCAAGGTGTACGCCGGGACGGTTACATCATGAAGATCCGAACCGGGTTCGTCAGCAACAGTTCGACGTCCAGCTTCATCCTCACCGGGATCATGGTCGATCCCGACGATATCTCCGGTCGAATTCTGGAACGGCTCGTCCATGCGTTCGCCGTTCCCGCGAAGGATGTCGAAACGTTCCACGATCTGGTCTACGAGATCGGGCTCCAATGCGAATACAACGAATATCTCCGGGAATATTACGTCGGTCGGGTCGTGGCGGCCGACGGACGCGACGTGGTTGCCGTCGATCCCGGCACGTCGTTCGCCCTCGGCCAGACCGACCAGCAGAAACTGCAGATGATCTGCGATCTACTCGGTATCGAGTGCGATGTCAAGATCTATGCCGGTGCGAACCCGGATTGAGGTCACACGGAAACATCGCTGTTTTCTGACCGTCCACCATGTGATGGGCACAGGAGACCGGCGTAAGGCCGTGGGAACGCCGGAGATCGTTGATGGTGGAGAAAATATGGTATTCTGCTGCAACGTAGTTGGCGGTGACCCAGTTGCTGGCGGCCTTCACACTCAAGATTGTGAAAAGTATGGTGACCCCGATGATGATCAGCAGGATCATGCCTGCACCTGATAGATGCTGATCCACTTATAGGTCTGCTGCGCCGTGATCCCGCGATCGGCCAGCCACCGGTTGATCGGTGCGTCGGGATCGAGACATTCGCGCACGTCCGCCCGCACGAGCCAGATGGTGCCCGGCATCTGAACGATCTCGTTCAACCGTTCAACTTCCGTGCCGAACTGTAACGGCAGATACCGGGTATTGTCGGTCACATTCTTGTAGTAAAACGTGAACGCGGATTCCCGGCTCTGTGGAATCAGTACCACGGTATCCCCATCGTTCGTTGCGTCGGTCAGATAGGTCGCGGCTCCCCGGTAATCAATTTTCGTGTAGTCCGTATAGTAAGTCGCCAGAGTCGGCGCGTTGATCAGGACTATAAAGAGCCCGACGATGCAGAGGAGGGGGAGGGGGGACCAGGTTAGCCGGTCGAACACGTCGACGATCCCGGTTCCCACCAGGGTGTAAAAGACGGGAATCAGGAAGATGAGGTACCGAACCGACAGGTCCATGTGGGGGGCGAGGATGGCGCTGATGATTAGCGGCACGATGATCGTGAGCGGGACGAACGCGGCAAACGACGGATCGAGATACTGTCGCATGCCAACGACGGCAAGCAGGATGAAGAGGAGGGCGAACAGGATATGGAACCCCGCCATTTCAACAAAAATGTCCGTGACCATCATCAGGGGGTCGGCGCCCCAGACCACCCCCATCCCGGTGCGGCGGCCGAACAGGGCGGGTCCGATCGTCAGGAACGGCACGACACAGATCGCAAAAATGCCGGACGCCAGGAAGAAACCCCGGTCGAACCCTCTACTGTCTCCGTATTCGAGATAACCGAACACGATGTGCTGGAACAGCATGTGAAACAGGATCGGTAATACGGCGACGACGGCGTAAAAGTGCATCCAGACCGCGATCCCGAACGCGCCCATCGCCAGATACAGGAGATACCGGGTGGCCGGCATTGCTGCGGGCCGGGTGGTCTTGACCCAGAGCAGGTAACAGGTCAACCCGATCGTGTACAGTAACAGCATGGCGGTGTAGGCCCGGGCCTCCTGGGAATAGTAGAGGTGGAACGGGGAACAGGCGATCAGGAACGCGACGATCAGGCCGACCCGCCGATCGTCCGCCATGACGGTGGCAGCACAATACGCGACCGGCACGGTCAGGATACCGGCAACCATCGGCACCAGCCGGAGGCTGAACTCGGAGACGCCGAACGCCGTGATCACAAGATTGACGATCCAGTGAAATCCCGGTGGATTAAACTCACCGGCCGCCGTATACTGCCAGATCTCGGCAAACGATCCGGTCGAGAACTGCAACGTCGCGGCCTCGTCGATCCAGAGCGGATTGAAGTCCAGATGGTAGAGACGGAGAACGGTAGCAAGCCCGATAATGAATAGCAAAGCAATGCCCGATGAACGAGTGGTCAACTACCACCGGTTGAAACCGGTGGCTTGCGGCGGTCACATGGCCGTCTCAATTTAATACGTACGAAGATTGCTTGTCATACAGTCCGAGGTCTGGTCCCTCGAACGCAAGCCTTATTCGTAC
>Ga0209510_1005798_pt1 | contig 10129 bp, 11 predicted proteins | sample BiotimSIPDNA_FD_185749 | JGI IMG/M metagenome (GOLD analysis project Ga0209510, IMG submission 185749) | Anaerobic biogas reactor microbial communites from Washington, USA - Biogas_R1 time_0 SIP DNA (SPAdes) (version 2) | ecosystem: Engineered > Bioreactor > Anaerobic > Unclassified | place...
CGACTACGGTCACCGGCACGTATCCAGCAATACCGACGACGTTTGCCCCTACGGTTATGTCTTCAAGTCGAGCCATAGGTTGACTCCTCCTTTACTCAGTTATCGTAGTCCCTTCCCCTGGATATTTAACCCTTCTTCCAAAACAAATTAATTACTATTATGAGTTCCGACTATCATCGATTGTTTCAAACAGATCCTCAACCTTGCAATCGAGCGCCGCTGCAATCTTCATCAGTACGTCCATTCGCACCGGTTCATTTTTACCCAGTTTGGCGATGGAGTTACTGCTAATTTGTGCAGCGTCTTTCAGATCTACTTTCTTCATGTTTTTGTCAATGAGGATCTTCCAAAGTTTGTTATATTGGATTCTCATTTTGTAGCATCCTTTCTACCCCATTGCCGCCCATATAGCGCCTGTTCGTCGGCACCCAGTCTTAGCACGGTGTTTTCTTTAATGATGGACTGTATCTCTTTATCGTAATTACCTTCCTTATCGAAGGCAATAAATATTTGCTTCTGTTCTTCCCTTACATATAGCGCCATAATTTGTTCGATCTTTTCGACAGAGATATTTGCAAATAGAAGCGAGTCATGGGCCAATGCAGGCAATGCTGTGCTGTTAAGGATGCTGAGGTCATAAATCAGCATCCCCTTGAAATTTGTGCCTGTTCCAGTATCCCTCGGTGTTTCAAAGGAATAACTGTTATATTCCTTAATTCCTAGAATCGGCGGATTGTCTTTTCCTTGCGAGACATAATCGCTGATTTCGCTCATGCGATGATTGATAGTTAATTCGATCTCCTTTAGAACCGTTTCCATCTGTGATTTAAGCCTATCGCTTGCCTGCTTTTTCTCATTTTGTAAAGAATTGCGGGTATCAAAGGCTTCGTTTTCGTCTTCTAGTTTATGGATTCGGCGATCAAGCTGCGTGTAAGCGGAAAGAAACTCTTTACTAAACGCCATTGACGGGCGGATTTCTTCTGCCTGTTTTTGTAACTCCTCTACCGTCTGCTTTAGCGGTACCAGTTCCTCTATCAATCTAGCTTTGGCTGCTTCAAACTCATCTTGCAGAATGGTTTGTATTTTATTATGGAAGCGCTCTATGTCAAAGAGCTTTTTCATGTTTGCCTTCGGGAAAAACTCTCGCAAACTAAACAGGTCTGCCTCGGTCGGATAGATCCCTTGACTCATATTGAGATCGATAAGGTGTAGGTCGCTTTCTTTCTGATTCACCAATCTGCGGGCATCCTGCATTTGCATAATTAATTCATTGGCCTGATTAGCCTTTTCTATCTCTTCAGCATTGACAGCTTGATTGTTAGAAGCCTCCAGATCTGCTTTTTCTTGTTTTAATGAGGCGATAATAGAGATATTTTCTTCATACTTTTTCAACCCATCAACAGCCGAAGGGATAAACTGGTACCTGCGAGCTTCTCTAAAAGCCTTGATTTTATTTTCAGCAAGCTGAAGTTGTTCTTCAAAGGCCAACACAGATTCATATTGATTAAAAAGAGTCACAAGAACATGGATTGCTGCTTCCTGTGATTCTGTGCCGCCGCGCATTTGTAATGGGCGCAATTCGTTATAATTGTTTTTGCCATAGATACGGAAGAAACGGCTGATAGTATTTCTGAATCTCAAACCCGCAAAGTCCATTTTATAATGCTCTTTTAGCCAATTAGCATAACCATCCCTTTTCAAAGGAGTAACAATGTTCCCATTCTTCTCCACTTGGAAGATATCATCAGGTGTAGCTGTATGTCTTACAAAATGGTATGGCTTACCATCAAATTCGAAAGTGAAATAAATGTTGTGGTTGCCAAGCTCTTTGACGGCATCACTTTTGGCATATGAATCCCCACCAAATGCAAAATCAATAACGAGCAACATAGTGGATTTGCCAATAGAATTCACGCCTGTTTTACCACCTAAAATGATGTTAAGTCCTTTATAAAAACGAACAGGCTCACGCCTCTTTTCGCCTATTTTGAATAGTTCGCAGCTTATTTCTGTAAGCATCGCACAATCCTCCCGTCCGCTTCATTTAATTCGATTTCCTTAAGTGCATATAAGCAATCGAGGGCATCCATTAGTTCTAGCGGACTTTTTATAATATTACCAAGGCCCGCTAAGAGCTCATGGGGTGTCTTCGGCTGATCTAATTCTTGTAATATGAGCGGCAGCTTTGGCAGTACACTTTCGTTGTATGAAAAAAGTTTATTTGGTAGTAACATTGAACACCTCACATGACTGAATGAAATAGGAAATTACTATGTAGCAGAAGCGTATATCCTGCTTGGTGATATTCCTAAGCCTTTCGGATAATGAACTATAAATTAACTCAGGACTAATCTTTTTGTCGGACAACTTCCTATAGGATTCCTTAATTTGCGCTCTAAGTAGATCATCACTTAGCTGCTTTTTTTGCACCATATCTTTCATCGTCTGTTTAATGAATAGGAAGTATTTTACTACGTTTCCTTTTACCTCATGTACGAGGAAATGGTGTAGTGTCTCATCAATTTTTTCTGGCACACTTACAGCATCATAATTAAGCTCAGTAAGCTCATCGGGTTTTGCTTTGCTTAATTTTTCGATTACCTGTGTTATGCCTTTCTCGATAGCTACTTCATCAAGAGTACAGCGTGTACTGCGGGCGTCAGTTTGAAGCTTCTTTATTATTTGAAGCTCTTTCTCTTCGGCCTTCTTATGCTTAAAAACATAGCTTTGGAAACAATCATGACACACTGCAATCAGGTTCTCGTATATCGACTTCTTGCCAGCATTGATACGGGCTATTTCATAATCATCAACCGCATGGTTTTTATCATTTATGACTTGCAAATGCTTTCCACAACCTGGTATTGAACAAGTGTACCTGCAATCATCCAACAAGCCAGATCCATATAAACCTTTGGCTTTTTGCGATTTTGTCTTAGCTGCAGAAAGTTTGCGGTCGTTTTCTAATTCTGGGTTTACGATAAATTCTAAGGACTGTTTGAACAGATCGAATAAAGCCTCGCCAACATTATCTTTATCTACATCGTTAACAAAAGGCTGTATATCTTCAGCTAAGGACTCAAGAACCACATCAGTACGCTCAGCGGCATAATCATCATGATAAATTGATTCAATAAAATTATCTCGTGTTAACCTACCAAGCATCGACTTCGCTAATTTCTTTGTTGGACCCTTTGTGTAGAACTTTCTCAAGGATGAATCCTTGTTGGCTTGTTCTGACGAAGGGTCTTTTTTCGTTGACCAATCTTCTTCAGGGATATCGCACAGCATTTGAATCAGATTGCGCATGAAATCGGGAACATCGGCGTCCTTCATAAGATGCGGATGGATAGCGTGTACTAATTCAGTAAACAGCATGCTGATGCGCACCTCCTTAAAAACATCCAAAGTATCTCACGGCATCCCAAAGTGTCTAAATTTGAAATGCTCCGTTTTGTAAACTAAAAGAAATCAATAAGCGGTTGGCATATTATACCACTTGAAACAGAAAAACTCAAGCATTAGTTGGCGAATGCCAATTTCTTATTGGTTAAATAAAAATTCTAAAGCCGATCTGTGCACGGAAAGGCAAAGGATACAGAATATCTCACACTGCTTCTTGCAGTACGAGCGAATTCAGTACCTGTCTTTCGTGCGCCCATTTTTCGGCTCTGAAAGACCCCCTGTACTGAATCGCATGAGGTCTTTTCTCTTTCCTTTGTCCTTCCCCGCAGTAGGCGGAAAGGACAAAAAAATGAGTAAATCTAGAAAAAAGCAAAGCACCACCTACACCTACTGGCACTGGAATGAGGAAGCTAAAAAGGCCCTCCCTCTCACCATCACCGCAGGTCAAGACGGCGTAACCGAAGAGCACATCATCTTGCTCAATGAGTTCGACCACGCAGCTGACCTGGGTGACCGTTACGAAAGGGAAAATCGAGATTATAGTACGGAAAACCAAAAATCCAGGTACGAAAGTGACCCGGATGATTGTATTGGCGATCCTATTGGAAATCTCGGTACCCGAAAAACTGACCCTTCCTTTATTTTTGAGCAAGATGTGGACAAACCTAATCCGCTCGTTGAGCAGCTGCTGACGCTGATGGAGAAACTCACTCCCCAACAAATCGACCTTATTTACGACCTGTTTGGCAGCCAGCGCCAGCTTACTGAGATTGCCAAAGAAGAAGGCAAATCTGTTACGGCAATCTATAACCGCAAAAGTAAAATCATCGCCCGGCTAAAAAAGCTGTTTGCAGAGCAAGGCATCCTCTAAAACCGCATAACTACTGCATTTCAGGAGGGGGTTAATATTTTCGGCTATCAGTAGAGGAAGAGATATGGCGCTACTAATAGCCATCCTTCCTCCGGGTGCAGGCCCGTCTGAAACAGGAGGTAAAGCCTATGAACCTGCAACACAAAGTGCAAATCAATATTGCACGAAACGATGGCTCTCATAAGAAAGCCGTTATCAAGAGCGGAATCAGCAAGATACCGCAAAGACTGCTGAATTTTCTTTTCGGTGAGTTTACCGAGGTTTTGGTACTCACTCCCGGACAGAGCGTTCAGTCAGTAGAAATCCACGAAATTGGGAAAGGAGGAGCTGCACATGAGCCGAATCAAACTGCTTCTTGATGTGGTGAACGACATGGAGTCGCTGACTGAAAGCCTGCGTACCTTGGCAAATGCCATCGCAAGCGATGAGCCTTCAGTCGAATCCGAAGAAAAGCCATCTACTCAAGAGACACAGGAAGTTAAGCCTGTAGCAAAGATCATCTCTGTTGAAGATGTCAGAGCCGTGCTTACACCTATCAGTCAAAGCGGTAAAACTGCCCAGGTTAAGGCGCTGCTTATAAAGCACGGGGCAAACCGCTTGAGCGACATCGACCCTAGCAAGTATGAAGCCCTCCTTGCGGATGCGGAGGTACTGGCCAATGGGTAGACACGCGATCCTTTCCGCATCTAATTCCTACAGGTGGACCCAGTGTAGCCCGGCAGCGAGACTTGAGCTGGAATTTGATGATACCCAGTCCTCTGCCGCTGCCGAAGGCACCGCTGCCCACGCTTTAGCCGAGCACAAATTGCGTAAAGCATTGAAGATGCGCAGCAAAAAACCAATCTCTCCCTTTGACTGTGACGAGATGGACGAATACACAGATGCCTATGTGGATTTTGTGCTTGAGCAGTTGGAACTGGCAAAGCAGTCCTGCTCCGACCCACTGGTGCTAATTGAACAGCGTCTGGACTTCTCCAAATATGTGCCGGATGGTTTTGGCACAGGCGACTGCATCCTCATCGCCGATAAGACCTTACACATTATTGATCTGAAGTATGGCATGGGGATTTTGGTAAACGCAGAACACAACAGTCAAATGATGCTGTACAGCCTCGGTGCTTTGGAAATCTACGACAGTCTCTATGACATTGAAGAAGTGTCTATGACCATTTTTCAACCCCGTAGAGGGAATGTCAGCACCTGGACCATCCCGGTGGATGACCTGAGAGACTGGGCAGAAAACGAGCTAAAGCCAAAGGCTGAACTTGCCTTTAAGGGCGAAGGTGAATATTGCCCCGGCGACTGGTGTACTTTCTGCCGTGCCGCTTTGAAGTGCCGGGCAAGAGCCGAAGAAAAGCTGAAGCTGGCACAATCAGAGTTCCGTCTCCCACCGCTCTTATCAGATGCGGAAATTGAGGAAGTCTTAGGGAAACTGAGCGATATCACCAAATGGGCAAATGACTTGCTCGCCTACGCTACCGATGCCGCCCTCAACCACGGAAAACAGTGGTCTGGCTACAAAGTCGTGGCAGGCCGCAGCGTTAGGAAATTTAAAGATGAAGATGCCGTTGCCGAAGCTGCCAAAGCCAATGGCTATAAGGACATCTACAGGCAGAGCCTTATCACGCTTACAGAATTTGAAAAGCTGATGGGCAAAGCCAAGTTCAATGAGGTTCTCGGTGACCTCGTATATAAACCACCGGGCAAGCCGACTCTCGTCCCTGTTACAGATAAACGACCAGCTTTAAACGTATCAAGCGCAACTAACGACTTTAATGAAATTATGGAGGATTGATTAATATGGCAAATCAGAAAAACAGTAAAACCAAGGTTATAACCGGTGTTAACACCCGTCTTAGCTATTTTCACGGTTGGGAACCAGTATCCATCAACGGCGGAAAAGAAAGATACAGCGTTTCTGTACTTATTCCTAAATCCGACGCGGAAACCATCAAGGCAATCGAGATGGCGGTAGATGCTGCTATTGAAGAAGGCATCGCCAAGTTCGGGGGCAAGAAGCCAAATAAGGCTGCTATTAAATTGCCACTCCGCGATGGCGATATTGAGCGTGATGACGAGGCATACAAAGGACACTTTTTCGTTAATGCCAACAGCATAACAGCCCCCCAGATTGTGGACAAAGCAGTCAAGCCCATCCTTGACCGTGATGAAGTCTACAGTGGTTGCTACGGTAGGGTATCCCTTAATTTTTATGCTTTCAATTCCAACGGCAACAAGGGTGTTGCCTGCGGTCTGGGCAATATCCAGAAGATTAAAGACGGCGAACCCCTTGGCAACAGATCCTCGGCTTCTGATGACTTCACATCCTTAGATGATGATGATTTCCTCGCCTAGGCAAAACATCATATGTGGTGGGTGGGGTCGGGTATTCCGCCCTCACCCTATTTCCCTAGAAAGGAAGTGAAGGAAATCCGGATGGCTAAAATAACGACTTTATCTTGTGACATTGAAACATACAGCAGTATCGACCTCGCCAAATGTGGTGTTTATCGTTACTCTCAATCACCGGACTTTGAAATATTGCTCTTCGGCTACTCCATTGACGGCGGAGAGGTGCAAGTTATAGACCTTGCCTGCGGCGAGAAGATTCCTCCGGTCATCGTATCCGCTTTGTCTGATCCCACCATTACAAAATGGGCATTCAATGCGCAGTTCGAGCGTATCTGCTTATCCCGTTTTCTCGGGTTTCCCACAGGCACTTACCTCGACCCTGATGGATGGCATTGCACAATGGTGTGGTCAGCTACACTCGGCCTCCCCCTCTCCCTTGAAGGAGCCGGTGCAGTTCTTGGCTTGGAAAAACAGAAACTCCAGGAAGGCAAAAACCTCATTAAATATTTCTGCGTTCCCTGCGCCGCTACTAAGGCAAACGGCGGACGTAGACGCAATCTACCGCAACACGACATGGAGAAATGGAAACTCTTCAAAGCCTACAACAAGCGTGATGTAGAGACCGAGATATGCATTCAAGAAAAACTCTCAAAATTCCCGGTACCGGATACGGAATGGGACAACTACAGGCTCGACCAGAGCATCAACGACCGCGGGATAGCCCTTGATATGGATTTTGTCAGACAGGCTATCCGCTGTGATGAAATTACGAAAACAAAACTGCGTGGTCTTATGCAAAACCTGACCAATCTCGAAAACCCGGGTTCTGTACAACAGATGAAGGAGTGGCTTGCCGACAACGGCCTTGAAACAGATACCCTCGGCAAAGCTGCGGTTACAGAACTTATAAAAACCGCTCCACCTAATCTAAAAGAAGTACTGTCCCTTCGCCAGAAACTCGCTAAATCATCGGTCAAGAAATACACCGCCATGGAAAACGTGGCCGGTTCAGACGGCAGAGCCAGAGGTCTGATCCAGTTTTACGGTGCGAACAGAACTGGCAGATGGTGTCTGACTGGTGATCATGAAGTCCTGACCTTAGACGGTTGGAAACGGCTTGATGAGTGGAATGGTGGAAAAATAGCCTGCTGGAATCCTATCGGCGAGACTGTTTCCTTTCAAAAATCCGCCGCTCTGCAGTTTCCATACAAAGGTAGCCTGTATGAATACACAGACAAGAGGATATCACAGTTAAGCACTCCAGACCACAGGATGTATGTCAAGAGAAGATACGGTGGCGAGTGGCTAGTTGATACCGTTTCCAACATGGAAAAATACCGCCCAAGCATACCATTTACAGGTTACAGGCGGACTAGTCCCGGCATGGAGCATCAGTACCTCAGGGTGCTTGTCATGGTGCAAGCTGACGGACACTATACCGCTGAAGGAAATATAAGGCTGACTTTTTATAAAGAGCGTAAAGTGGCACGGTGCAAGGAATTACTTTGTGCTGCCGATATTATGTATTCGCTGAGCACCTACAACGAGGAAATGCATACGCGATATGTGTTTACGCTCTATGCCCGTCACATTCCAATCTGTCTAAGAATGTTTCAGAATAAAACCTTTGGCACATGGCTATTTGACGAGAGTGCAGATGTCTTTTTCGATGAATTGGTTCATTGGGATGGTTATAGAAGTGCAAAAAATAGTATTCAGTATGTGACTTCTAATAAACAAAACGCCGATATTATCCAGGCGTTTGCACATATAACGGGCAGATGTGCACTACTTAAGGTCAAGAATAGAAGCGCAGAACATCCAAACTGGAGTGACGCTTATGTTGTGGATATCTGGCTGACACCTAAAAATTGCCACGAAATAAGAAGCAAGCCTAAAATAATGGAGTTTAACGGGGTTGTCTATTGCGCAGAAACGCCCACGGGATATTTTATGGCCAGAAGGAACGGCAAGGTCTGGGTGACAGGAAACTCGGGACGCCTAGTGCAGGTGCAAAATCTCCCGCAAAACCATCTGCCTGATTTAGAAGCTGCCAGAAACCTTATAAAAACAGGACTGTTTGATGCCGTAGATATGCTCTACGACAGTACTTCAAGTGTCCTTTCAGAACTTATCCGCACAGCGTTTGTTCCAAAAGACGGCTACCGCTTTATCGTTGCTGACTTTTCTGCAATTGAGGCCCGGATCATCGCCTGGTTTGCAGGTGAGAAATGGCGAATGGATGTCTTTGCAAACGGCGGTGACATTTACTGTGCATCCGCTTCACAGATGTTCCATGTGCCGGTTGAGAAAAACGGTATTAACGGACATTTGCGGCAAAAAGGCAAAATCGCAGAACTTGCTCTTGGCTATGGCGGCTCCACCGGCGCACTCAAGGCTATGGGAGCTTTGCAAATGGGTGTTCTGGAGGAAGAACTACAGCCTCTTGTAACCGCTTGGCGTCAGTCCAATCCCCGCATCGTAAAGTTTTGGTGGGATGTGGACAAAGCGGCTATGACAGCAGTTAGACAGAAAACCACCACAGAAACCCGTGGCATCCGTTTTACCTATCTAAGCGGAATGCTCTTAATTACCCTACCCTCCGGCAGAAACCTTGTGTATGTAAAGCCGAGAATCGGAGTCAACCGGTTTGGCTCTGATTGCGTGACTTACGAAGGCGTCGGCGGCACTAAGAAATGGGAACGCATCGAAAGTTACGGTCCCAAGTTTGTGGAAAACATCGTGCAGGCCACTGCCCGTGACATTTTGACGGAAGCTATGCAACGTCTCTCCTCTTCAGGATTTGAGATTGTCATGCACGTCCATGATGAAGCCGTTCTTGAGGTGCCGATAGGCAAATCCTCTATCGATGAAATATGCCAAATTATGGCCAAAAGACCTACCTGGGCAAAGGGACTGCTGCTTGGAGCCGATGGCTTCGAATGTAAATTTTATAAAAAAGATTAGGAGAATGATTATGAAAAAAGATTTTCCAAAATGCAATATACACTCTGATTGTTTCGCAAATAAAGCAGGTTACTGCCTTGCTCTTAAGATTACAGAGTTCCCCGACAATGTATGCCCCTTCTATAGAACAAAAGAAGAAGCCGAGAATGCAAGAGACAAAAGCTTAAGGCGTTTGGTGGAAATTGGCCGGGAGGATCTAATTGAAAAGTATGGAGGACAAAAAACCCATGAGCATTAAAAAATATAACGCAGAAGGCTACTATGACCCAACTGCATACGAAGCTTTGATTCGAATTGAAAGAGAGTCAAAAAAGATGCCTTTCAGACCGCTTGTATATATCTGCTCCCCTTATTCCGGGAATGTGGAGGAAAATGTGAAAAAAGCACGGGAGCATTGCCGTTTTGTGCTTAACAGCGGCTGTATTCCCATCGCCATGCATCTGCTCCTGCCACAGTTCATGGATGACAACAATCCCAAGGAGCGTGACCTGGCCCTTTTCATAGATTTGGTCATTATGAGCAAGTGCCAGGAAG
>Ga0209510_1005801_pt1 | contig 10126 bp, 7 predicted proteins | sample BiotimSIPDNA_FD_185749 | JGI IMG/M metagenome (GOLD analysis project Ga0209510, IMG submission 185749) | Anaerobic biogas reactor microbial communites from Washington, USA - Biogas_R1 time_0 SIP DNA (SPAdes) (version 2) | ecosystem: Engineered > Bioreactor > Anaerobic > Unclassified | place...
TACTTTAGTATTAAACAATTCATATAGAATAACAAATGCAACTGCCGCTATAACACCTAACACTGCACCTATTGCAATATTTTTCATCATACTTGGCGAAGAAGGCTGTTGCGGTATTTCAGCTCTATCTAATATTTCAACAGCTCCTGCTTTAATTACTCTTAAAATTTCATCTGGAGCAACATCAATAAAGGCATTTGCAAGTACCATTGAATCAACAGGATCTGAACTTGTAATAGTTACCTTCATAACCTCAGTATTATTAACAGATGTTCCAGTAAACATTTTTCGTATCTGAGAAGGTGTATAATTCAGATTAGTTGTTTCAATTACCTTATGAATAACATTATCGCTTTGCATAATAACAGAATATGTGGCGATTAGTTTTTGAGAAGTTGTAATATCTGTTGTGGAAATTGAAGTATCTGACCGGTTTGAATCATTAAATACGTATAATGTTGCTGATGCCTCATACTGAGGAGTTATGAAAAAGTATGTTATAGTTGCTGAAAGGCTTGCTGCTACTAATACTATACAAATTATTAGCCAAAAGTGGCGTTTAAGATAAGTAAATATTTGTCTGACATCTAATTCTTCCATAAACCCTCTCTTTTATATAAAATTCCTAAATAGTGAAATTAATAATAGAATATGTGCTTTTAAATGTCAAGGCAGTTAGAAATTATAAATCTCACTTTTATTTATATATTAAACATATTTCTACTCAATAATTATTATTCCATAAATGGTAATATTATTGTTTTTACATATGTTAATAATTTTCTCAATATCCTTAACTCTTGAAACATTACATTTTTCAACAAGTATTATACCCTTACAATCAAGAAGTGTTTTAGCGATATCTGAAGAGTTAAAAATATTCTCAAGGTGCATAAGGTTATATTCCGTCTGTTCTTTTAAGCTGCTGAATATTCTTTTGGCATGAGATATGTTACCTGATGAAAGAACTCCTATGTGTTCTTCTGTTTTACCACAGGCGTAAATAACAGGTACTACACATGCTTTTTCCAGTTTTTCGATATCCTTTCCACTTGCCAATAAAGATATTTTAGCCATTAACTGTTCTATACCTAAAAACTTAGGGCTTAAATACAATCTTCCCAATATAAATACATAGGCAAGGAAAACTCCCAAGATCAAACCTAAAAGGGTATATTGAAAAACATCTTTGCTAAAAAGAGTAAACTGTATTTTTGATAATGTATCATTAGTCTCAGTTATTTGTGTATCTATTTCTCCAATAGAGGTATTGATTGTTGAAATACGGTCGGTATATGATTTCTGAAGATTGGCTATTGCAGAATTTGATGCAAAAGATTCATTTTCTGATAACAGATGGATTGTACTTGAACCTAATGTTATTCTGATAGTATCTTTTGCATGACTAAAGCACTGTTCAGCTATATCTTTTAACTTTGATAACTGTTCTTCATTTTTAGCAGATACATGTATTGTTAATGACCTATATGATGAATTTGCAGTGAAATCAATTAGCATATCAACAACATTAAAAGATAACTCAATATTACTATTTGAGTAAGCTTTTTCAATAACATTTATATCATTGATTACCGTATTATACATATCAACATTTCTATCAATATAATATACAGCAGTATACTTCAATAATCTTGAAGCATTCATATCTTTAACAGATATATATTCTTCGTTATTATCAATTTTATCAATATCAGAATGTAATGCATTTTTTTGTGCCTCTAAACTGTCTAATTTTGCCTGAAGCTGTGGAATAGTCTGACTGTCTTTTGAGTATGTTACATAGTCAGTTAACATTTTTACTCCGCCTGCAAGCAATGCACAACATAAAACTACGACTACAATCAGCTTAAGGTTCTTGCGTGAATATTTTAAAAGTGTGGATAAATCCATATCTCCTCCTCTAGAAGAAATGATTTAGTTATTTACAATAGAAAAATTATATCACTTTTATTCTATTTTAACCAGTAGAAATAGGGATATTGCCTTTGTAAATATGAAATGACAGGAGGTGGTATAATATGAGGACACCATATGTGTTCAAATGCTATATATAAGACCTATTAATGATTGAAAAAAAGCCTTATGTAATATATAATTCATATGTTAATAAATAAAGGGATATATGTATGAGTAACAAGAAGGCGAAAAAAAACGTTGAAGAACCCAAAACAAAGAAAAATCTTCTGAAAGATTTTTTCTATCTAGAGCAGGACAAAAAGAAACCAAATTACTTCGAACTGATAACAACAGCATTTTTGTATGTTTTCCTTTCCAGCTTTGCATTAATAATAAGCAGAAAAGTATATGGGGACATGACAGAGACGAAGCTTTATACGCTTATTGCTATGTTCAGTATATGGCTGATTATAATGATTTTCGGATTTGTTGAGAAAATACGCTCAAAAAAAGCAAATACCCTCTATTTCAAACAGGCCGCTAAGAATCTTTCTGTAACAGATATAGCTTTAATAGCATACATGCTTATAGCTTTTATATCTGCATTAATATCAGAATACAGACATGTAGCATTTGTCGGAGTTGAAGCAAGAAACGAAGGATATCTGATGCAACTTATGTATATTGCCATTTTCTTTATGATTTCAAGGTCATATATACATAAACTGGAACTTAAAATTTTCGCACTTGCTAGTCTTCCGGTAGCTCTATTGGGAATTTTACAGCTTAACGGGTATTATGTTGGAAGAATAACATATGATATTACAACTCAGGGAACAAGCTTTTTAACTACTTTAGGTAATATAGACGTAGTTTCCACGTATCTTGTGACACCTATAATGCTGTTTACTGTCCTTTATTGTCAGAGCAAAGAAAAATTCTGGCGTATACTTTATCTTGCATCAGCTGCAATATGCTTCTATTTTTCCATTATGATAGGAGTTGACAGCGGTTACGTAGGAATGGCAGCTGCAATATTCTTTATGTTTCCCTTTATTGCTAAAGACAGAATATCTGCAAGCAGAATGTTTCAGATTCTTTCAGTTTTCCTTTTTGTTATTTATCTGGAAGATCAAATTGCTCAGATAGGAAATAGGAATTTCACATTGTTTAGCAAACCTTTCTCTGAAATCATGTTTCTAGCGGCGGTTGCGTGCTTAGTGACTTCTGCAATAATTTTCTTTATTGGCAGATACATTAAGATTGAAAAGAAATTTATATGGCCCGTAACATACTTTGTTATTGCATTTGTGGCAGCTTTTATTGTTATAAAAAAGATAATGGCTATGGAAGAACCTCAAGGATCATCAGTAATGCTGGTTATGTATCAGTTCGGGCAGATACTTAATGGAAATATTGATGATAGTTTCGGTTCAAACAGAATTTATGCATGGCGTGTAGTGTGGGGTTTCTTTAAGGAAAAACCTATACTTGGCCATGGTCCAGATACAGTGTTTGATTTATGGCTAAGAGAAGAATATCAGTACAGCATGAAAGAGTTCAATGTATATTTTGATAAGTCACATAATGATTATCTTCAGGTGTTAGTAACTACAGGATTGCTTGGATTTATATCATATCTGACATTCCAGTTTTCACTTTTAGTAAGGTCCTTTAAGAAATTTAATCAGCCTTTAGTTATAGCATTGGTTACTGCAAGTATATGTTTCTGTGTTCAGGCCTTTTTCAATATAGGGGTTCCTATTGTCGCGCCATATGGCTGGATTATTTTTGGAATGCTTGCATCAGTTTTAAGAAAAAAAGATGAATTGGATGAACAGGAAATGGGGGTCTAGATATATTTGGTTAAGAAGATTAAGGATAACAGTCTTGTTTTAAAAAAGATATTACTGGTTATTGCAGATACCGTATCCATTAATGCAGCAACATTCTTAGCTCTCTTTTTCAGATATGAGCTGAGTTTTTCAAAAATTGATTTACAGTATATTATTCATGCTCAGCAGTATCTTTGGATAGATACCATTTTGACTTTATGTATTTTTGCATTATTCGGTCTTTATACCGGATTATGGAAATATGCATCTATCAAAGAACTTTTTAACATTCTGCTTGCATGTTCATTATCTTATCTGGTTAAATTCACATTAACATCAATAATAGGGTTTAATCAGCCAAGAAGCACTGTTTTCTTTGGTTGGGTACTTTTAGTAATGATGGTTTTTGCAACTCGGTTCAGTTACAGGTTTATCAGATATATTGTTCATGAAAATTTAAATGGTAAAGATATAAAAAGGGTAATGGTAATAGGTGCAGGAGATGCTGGCAATATGATTATAAGGGAAATAAGATCAAGTCAGAATCTTCATTCCAAAGTGGTATGTGTAATTGATGATGATAAGAAGGTACATGGTTTATTCATTCAGGGTGTTAAAATTATTGGCGGAAGAGATATGATTGTTGAGATGGCTAAAAAGAACAAGATTGATGAAATAATTATAGCTATTCCATCAGTCGGAGCTTCTGAAAGAAAGAAAATATATGATATCTGTAAAGAAACAAAATGTACTTTAAAAACAATTCCTGGAATGTACCAGTTAATTAACGAAGAGGTAAGGCTTTCTGATCTTAGAGAAGTACAGATAGAAGACTTGCTCGGAAGAGATACGATAGACATAAATGTGCAGGAGATACTAGATTATGTCAGTGGAAAAGTTATTCTAATAACAGGAGCTGGTGGGTCAATAGGCAGTGAATTATGCAGACAGATTGCAATGCATAATCCTTCAAAGCTTATAATGCTAGATATTTATGAAAACAGCATATATGATGTTCAACTTGAAATAACAAAAAAATATCCCGCTTTAAAGATTGAAACACTTATTGCTAGTGTTAGAGATGAAAAAAGAATTAAAAATATTATGAGCAAATATAAGCCTGATATCATTTTCCATGCAGCAGCCCATAAGCATGTGCCATTAATGGAAACAAGCCCTAATGAAGCAGTTAAGAATAATGTTTTTGGTACACTTACACTAGTAAAAGCTGCAGATGAAGCGAAAGTCGACAAATTTATAATGATCTCAACTGACAAAGCAGTTCGGCCTACAAATATAATGGGTGCGACTAAAAGAATATGTGAAATGATTATTCAGGCATACGATAAGAAATCCAGCACAGATTTTGTCGCAGTCAGATTTGGAAATGTACTAGGCTCAAACGGGTCTGTTATACCAATATTCAGAAAACAAATAGCAGAAGGCGGTCCCGTTACAGTTACAGATAAAGAAATAACTAGATATTTTATGACAATACCTGAAGCTGTATCACTGGTTTTACAGGCAGGATATTATGCAAAAGGCGGAGAGATATTCATATTAGATATGGGTGAACCTGTAAAGATATATGATTTAGCAAGAAATATGATTATGCTTTCTGGCAGAACCCCTGATGAAGATATAAAAATAGAAGTTACTGGTTTAAGACCAGGTGAAAAACTATATGAAGAACTGCTTATGGACGAAGAAGGCATAGAAAAAACACAAAACGACCTTATATACATAGGACATCCGATACAATTTGATGAAAAACAATTTTTTGATAACCTGAAGCAACTAAAAAAAATGACCGAAGAGGAAGTATCCTGCATGAAGCTAATAATAGCAAAAATGATACCAACATATGAACCTGACATATCAGATTCAGAAGGTATAAACAGCATCGAAACAGCTGAATGCATAACAAGGCTTTTCGCTCATGATAATCAAAAGATGTAGTTATACAAAGATATAACTGAATATATAAATAATTGAAACGGAGGTATTTTGTATGAAGACAGATGACAAAATCCAAAAACTCGTTGATAGTTATGGCTCATGGTTCAACGAGGATAGCGGATTCAAGGCTGCGAAAATGACAAACAAGCATGCCCCTTATCCCCTATTATTTTCTCCTATTCAGGTTAACAAGCTGACTATTAAGAACAGGCTTGTTATGGCCCCAATGGGAAATATCAATATGGCGGAAGAAACAGGCAGGCCGAATGAAAAGATGATCGCGTATTTCACTGAGCGTGCAAAAGGAGGAGTAGGCTTAATAACCACTGGCCTTATTCCGATAAGTTTCGGAATAGACAACTCTTTGATTGAGCTGGATAAGTTAACTTACTTCCCAAGGATTGACCGTTCAAGAACTGTGTATATGGGATGGAGAAACTTGGCACATTCTGTTCATTCATATGGCGCTCGCATTTTTGTTCAGTTAACACCAGGTTTAGGAAGGGTAGGAAATCCACAGTGTTTAACAAACCAATTTAAATTTCCAGTATCGGCTTCTTTAAATCCTAACTGGTATATGTCAGAAGTTCCCTGTATGCCTCTATCTGATGCGGCATGTAAAAAGATAATTAAAAGAGCAGGTCAAGCTGCAGCAGATGCAAAAGCTTTCGGACTTGACGGAGTATATCTTCATGGGCATGAAGGATATCTGCTTGAGCAAATGACAAATCCAGCATTTAACAGAAGAAAATTAGGAAAATATGCTAACTGGCAGGCATTTGGTTTGGATATGATAGAAGAAATAAGAAGAAGAACGGATAATGCCTTTCCAATAATGTATAGGATAGATCTTTCGTTAGCCTTAAATGAAACATATGGAAAGACTATGGACATAAATGCTCTTAAGAAATTCAAAAACGGCAGGACAGTGGAAATGACTTTGGACTATATGAAAAATCTTGTGTCCAAAGGAGTAGACATGTTTGATGTGGATTTAGGATGCTACGATAACTGGTGGCTACCACATCCACCAGAAGGAATGCCTCCTGCATGTTTTTCTGATATTTCCAGGATAGTAAAGAAATATTTCGACGAGTCTAATATTCTTTCTAATGCAGGAGTAAAAGTTCCTGTAGTGGCAGTAGGAAAGTTAGGATATCCTGATGTTGCTGAGGAAGTGCTTATGCAGGAAAAAGCAGATATGATTATGTTAGGACGACCTTTATTAGCAGATCCGAAGTGGCCGCTAAAAGCAAAAGAAGGAAGGACAGATGACATTATCCCATGTATAGGCTGCCAGGAAGGCTGTATTAATGAGTTTGTTGAAGGAGGCCATCCTCAATGTGCAGTAAATCCACGTACTGCATTTGAGAATATTTATCCTGAAGAACCCAAAGTAGCTGACAAAAAGAAGAAGATAGCAGTAATCGGTTCAGGACCTGCTGGCATTATGGCAGCGGTTACAGCAGCTAAACGTGGTCATGAAGTTGTAATATATGAAAAACAGAATGTTATTGGCGGAAGGCTTAATGCAGGAGGAAGGCCAAAGATAAAGTTTGACATCCAGAATTATCACGAATATCTGAAGAAGCTTATTGAAAAAACCTCTAAGGAATATAAGCTGAAATTGGTCCTTAAAACAGAAGCTAATGCAGAATTGCTAAAAAAAGAAGGATTTAATGCAGTAATATATGCTACTGGAACAAAAGATGTGGAATTAAGGCTTCCAGGATATGAAAAAGCAAATAAAGTACAGGCTGTTGATGTGCTGGATAATCCTAAAATAGTAGATAAGGCTAACAAAGTTGTAATAATAGGCGGAGGAGTAGTGGGTTGCGAAACAGCATTTTTCTTAAATAAGGAGTTAGGAAAAGAAGTTACTGTGATAGAGATGGAACCATATTTCATGAATCATGTTTGTACTGCAAACAGAGCCTATCTTATCCACTATATGGAAAAGGCAGGTATTAAACTACTGAACTGTACAAAGATGCTAAGCTATGAGATAAATGGAGTCAAAGTATCAAGAAATGTATCCAAGACAGTGCCTAATCCATATAAGACATGGAATCCTATATTACCAGCTAACATAGAAAATCCTCTTGCCAAGAAGATAAAAGAAGAATATGAAGAACAGTTTATTGAAGCTGATATAGTAATTCAGGCTGCTGGCGGAAGATGCGATGACAGCGGATTCTATGCTTTACAAAAAGAAATGCCCACATGTGAGATGTATAACATTGGAGATTCATTTAAGGGTGGCAAAGTATTTGAAGCTACTAAATCAGGATATGCTGTCGGATTATCAGTTTAAGGGGGTTAAAATGGATTACAAGATGAAACTTACTGAAGATGAAGTGGCTATCCTTAATGGTGAAAAAGGCGAAGTAATGGCGAAAGTTATGAAATCTCTTGTCATGTATGGAGATGTTTTCAATGCTAAAAGAATGGTTGAAATAAGCGCTCCTTCACATTTTGTCACAAGTTTCGGGATATCTATAATGAAAGCAGTCTTTGACATAATGGATGAGATAAATAATGCCGGAATAACCACGATTGAAAAATTTACAGTTGATCCAAGACCTCTCGATTATGATAATGTTAAATGCAACCCATTAGAAAAACTTGTTTTTGGTATTATGTATGGGAAACAAGAGGATTACGAGGAGCAGTTGAAAAAAACTGGGTTAAAAGACAGCAATGCATTTAGCTGTACCTGTTACATGGAGGAAGTAGGCAATATTCCTAAAAAGGGAGATATTCTTTCATGGGCAGAATCTTCAGCAGTAGTTTATGCAAATTCGGTTATTGGAGCCAGATGTAACAGGAACTCCGCACTTATAGAGATGTTTGGAGCTATTCTGGGCAAGGTCCCTGAATTTGATCTTTTAACAGATGAAGGAAGGAAAGCAACATGGGTTGTAGAGGTTAAAGCCAGCAAAAAACCCGAAGCTCAGGTATTGGGAAGTGCCATTGGAATGAAAGTCATGAGTGATGTCCCATACATAAAGGGACTGGATAAATTCATTGGAAAAGAACTCAACGAACAGGCAAAAGATTATCTGAAAGACATGGGTGCTGCAACAGCCTCCAACGGAGCAGTTGGCCTGTATCATGTAGACAATCTAACTCCTGAAGCAGTAGAGTCAAAATATACTTTGATTCATGAAAATGCAAAAGTATATGTAATAGACGATGCAGAACTGGAAAGGGTAAAGAACAGCTATCCAATCATATGGAAGAAGCCTGATGCAAAACCATCAAGATGTTTTATAGGGTGTCCTCATCTTTCATATAATCAGCTTATAGAGTGGACAGACAGAATTGGCAGAGAACTTGATAAACAGAAAAAAACAAAAGTTGCTCTTGAGACCATATTTACATCTGCTCCTGATGTGGTTGCACATTTTAAAGAAAATAAGGAATATCACGAAAGGCTTTTAAGTTATGGGGTCAGGATTTCATCAATATGTCCGTTGATGTATATGAATAATCCTATTTGTGCAAAAAGAGCTGTTGTAACAAACTCTAATAAATTAAGAACATATACTACAGCAAGGTATTACACCGATGAAGAAATAACCAGTATTGCAGTAAGGGGGGATATTTCAAAATGAAAAAGGAATTTAAAGGAAGAAATGTCGTAGCTGGCACAGTACAGGCACAATCTGTTGTTTCAAGAAAAGGAATGAACACCTTAGCCACCTTTCAAAAGAGCATACTAGCAAAAAAGAAAACAGTATTTGGAAGCGATCAGAATAATGAGGATTTGTATAAAAAAGAGATAACAGGAAAAGCATTATGTCTTCCAAAAACAATAGGTTCAACAACAGGCGGTATGGTGCTGCAAAGCGCAGCAGCTTTAGGCTTAGCTCCAAAGGCAATGCTGTTTAGTGAAAGTATAGACTCGATTGGTGCCGCAGGAGTAATACTTGCTGATGTATGGACTGTGCATAAAATAGTTACAGTGGATAATCTGGGGCAGGATTTTCTTGACTATGTAAAGGATGGGATGACTGTTACAGTTAAAGAAGACGGTACTGTAATTGTTGAGTAATACTACAAAGCATGTAATATATGTAAATGGTATTTACAAAAAAACCGGATAAAACAAATATTAAAAAAAGACTGAAAAGAAAGAAAGAAAAAGCTAAAAGAACAAAAGAAATAGAGAACTTAAGAAATAAAAAGTATTAATAAAAAGGGTTATGCTACGCATAGCCCTTTTGTTGATCTAATAGTTCTTTATTAATTATGGTTACTTCTTATAGAACTGAGGAAGATATTCTTTGTTCTTTTCCATCATCTCATCAACCATTTCTTTAATCTGATCAAGTGATAAAACAGCAGCTGTGAGAGGATCGAATGCAACAGCATGAAATACTTTCTTTGCATCTCCCTCTAATGCTGCATCA
>Ga0209510_1005805_pt1 | contig 10124 bp, 2 predicted proteins | sample BiotimSIPDNA_FD_185749 | JGI IMG/M metagenome (GOLD analysis project Ga0209510, IMG submission 185749) | Anaerobic biogas reactor microbial communites from Washington, USA - Biogas_R1 time_0 SIP DNA (SPAdes) (version 2) | ecosystem: Engineered > Bioreactor > Anaerobic > Unclassified | place...
ATTCCCACGATTGATCACATGGTAGCATGCCCCAGCATATTCTATCCGTACCTTCCGAGCCATCTCTCTACCAAATCAACCCATCCGGTTCCTCCATGTAAGCCAATTTTGTTAGAATGCGTGGACTGACCCCTTTCGCGTTTCTGCACAACACCGTTGAAACCAACAAAGCGGGAGAACGCAAGTTCACCTAGACTCAAAAACTTTTTCAACATTCCCATGTGAGTCGATCACGCACCCCATTTGCTCAGTGCGAAACGCGATAAACAAAGTTAGTTTCTCGTTAATATAGTAGGCATCGCTGAAACAAATGGCACCATCAGTTTCCTTTGGATTTCTTATCCTTATTCGCATCGATTCATCAGCATTAAGAATGACTGCGTTGTGCGGCGCTTCTTGACTTGCAGGGTCTACTAGCAAAATACCAGTTTTGTCTTTCAATGGAACAGCAACAATTGGAGTTGCTGAAACATGCTTATAATCAAGACCATTAGACTTCCAACAGAAGCCCAGACGGCCCTCTAAGTATTCAAAATCTGTAAACTTCTGCATAATGCAACTTTCTATTTAATCGGAACCTCGTCACCGACAAATCGAACAAACGGATTTTTGGGATCGTAATCCAAAATTCGAATCTGCCATTGCTTCCCAGGGTAGACAACTCCATCCACGGTTTGAGGACCAATGATGCTCCATTGAGATCTAACCGGTCTTAATACTTCGACCTGCCTAACTCCAGATACGATTTCTTTGAACTCTGGGATTACGGCTAAATCGTTTCTAACGAAACTAATACTAGGAATATCGGCCAGAGTTCCATACGCACCGGGCGAATTCTGATCTGGTCCAACAGCCTGATAGAATTTAAAGCCAGCTGGCAATTCATGACCATACATTTGAGTCCCAGGCAAATCAGGATTCCTCCCCTTTGGAGCTGGCAATGCTAACTGCGGTGTGTTGTTTGCGGCGCCTCCCGATCCGACATCGGTGGGGTCTACGTTGGGTTCGGTTCCGGGTTTTACTGTATCTGAATCATTCAGGTGGCTGAGCGCCTTCTTTTTTCCACCTCCTTTGAAGAGTTTGCGGACAAAGTCCTTTACCTTGGTTCTGGCCTGAAGGATGTTGGATTTCAAGTCCTTTCTGTTGACGAGGGCGGATCCGAGCACCTCGCCCAGTTGGAAGGACAGCTCCTCGCAGTCGGCCTGGGGAATGCAGTCGAACCACATGCGCAGGTCAGGATCGTGGAAGATGGCTTTGACTTGATCGAAGATCGCATCCTGATTGGCCATGATGTGGCCGATCGTTTTTCCGGCTGAATAGATCTCCCAGACGAGCATACCACCCCCGGCGAGTTGCCCGGCAATGGGGACCCACGTAACCGCAGCTCTGAAAGCCATTTTGGCCGCTCTTTTCATCAAATAGGTTTTGAGCGCTCCTGAAGCGACTCCGGCGACTCCATTCCCAAGCACGCCACCGGCGAGCACATCGCACATACCGAGGTAATCGAAGGTGCCGATCCCATCGTTACCGACAAAGCCATAGAGGTTGAGCCCGCCGGACTCTTCCATGGGATCGCGGTTGATCCAACGGCCATGGGTGGGATCGTAGTAGCGGTGCCCATAGTAGTAGGTTTTCAACTCTGCGTCGTAATACTTGGTTGAAAACCTGAAGGATAGCCGCGACCCTTCGACCCCGCTCAGGGTTGGTGAAATGCTTTCAACAAGCAATTCGCCAAAGGGGCCGTATTCGTAGTGGGCAACAACAGCACCTGTATCATCGAGGACCTCGGAGACGTTGCCGTTGAGGTCATAGGTGTAGTGGAAGACCTGGGAAGAACCACTGGAATCGGTATGGGTTTGAGACAAAAGTCCACCGACGCCACCGGCGCCCTGGAGGGAGAGGGAGAGGTCGAGTCCCCATGTGTAGAAGGTTGAACTCTCTGATGGTGCTCCGGGGCTGTGAATTTCCTCGATGAGGTTCCATCCATCGTAGACGAAGGCGGTGGTCGATGTATCGGTCCATGAGCCGCCGGTGTGGGTCCAGACCTGTTTGCTCACGCGCCTGCCCATGTGGTCGTAGCGAAACTGAACGCGATAGGAGCCTTGGCCGGGCACAATCGGCTCGACCAAGGTCAGGCGGTTCTCGGCGTCCCAGTGGAAGCGCCGGTGGCCGTCGGCGATGACGTTGCCATCGGCATCATAGATGGGCTCTATGCCATCGATGTCAGTGTATTGATTGAGCTCATTGGCAGTGTAAGAGGTGGTGGTATCTCCGTGTTGGGCGGAGATGCGGTTGCCCACGCCGTCGTAGAGGAAACCAAAGCTGCCTTGCCCGATCGACGCGGATGGATCGGGGGGAGCGGAGACCGGGAAGCGGCGATCTTCGATGAGTTGCCCGAGGAGGTCATACTTGAGGACACTGTTGGTATCGGTGTCGGGGGTAAATGCACTGCCAGCACGTTCGATGCCTGTGGTCTTGCCGATGTCGTTGTAGGTGGCGAGAAACGCGGATACGGGGGAGGCTCCAACCTCGTTGGTGCGCGAGACCATCAAGTCGCGGTGGGGTTCGTAGCCAAGCGTGACGCGATGAACCGGACCTTGCACCGAGGCAAGGAGGCTTGAGGAATCAACTCTGGAGTAGGAGTAGACTCCGGCCGGCGAGCTGACTTGATTGATGCGGCCGGCTCCATCGAAGCCGAGGTTGAGCTCGTGGAGAACACCTCCGGCCGTGGAGCTGAGGGTCATACCCGTGTATCGCCCTGCCCCACCTGCGGCCGGGCCCGCGTTGTAGCGGCGGGTGAGGGTGCGATCGACCCGGGTGGATATCGCCTCCTTGAGGATCTGCCCGATGGGGCTGTAGGTGTAGGTGTGTGTGTAGCGTGGGACGGTGCCACTCGAGACCGACGTCACCTGGCCAGCACGCGTGTAGGAGAAGGCGACATCGGGGGTGGTGTCGGAATAGTCGATGTCGGAAACCCGACCAATCGAATCATAGGAGTAGGTGGCAGAAACGCCGCGTGCCCATGTGCGCTTGGAGAGATAGCCTTCAGGGGTGTAGGTATAGGAGATGGCCTTGCCTTTGGCGTCCACCTTGCGCAAGACGTATCCGGTGGCGGGATCGTATTCCCAGCGGGTGACTGCGGGGGAGCCAGTCCCCTTGCCGGTGGCGGGGTTATATTGCTGCCATGTGGTCTGGGTGAGCATACGCCCCTGCGGGTCATATTCGTAACCGACGGGGTACTGCTGAGAGCCCCATGTGCCGCTGACCAAACCGGAAGCAGTGTAGGCCACGTGTTGCTCGGAGCCATCGGGGAGGACGGTGCGGACAACCTGACCTTTTTTGTCGTAGAAAAACTGCGCTTTGCGGTTACCGGGAAGGGTGATTGAAGCAATCGTGTCGTCGAGATTATACGAATAGGAAGTCTCCCCGGTACGCCCATCGGTCACGCTTACGAGGCGGCGATCAGAGTCGTAGGAATACTCCTGGGAGGATATTGTTGCGCCACCGCCCGAAAGAATCGAACTGCGAATCAAAGCGGAATCGTAGGTATCGACTTTGGAGCTTCCATCGGGATATTCGGTGCGGGTGGTCCAGTTTCCTGAACCTGCCCCGAGGACCATTTTGGAGCTGGTAATGGCGCCAGCGGCATCGCTGTGCCAGGTACGGCGGCCATCCGGGCTGGTTTCCTGAGTGGATACGGTGACCGGATTATCCCCATCGAAGAGCCACCTTTCCTCGGTTTGGACCTTGGCAGGTCCGCCCAGCCCCGGAGCCATGGCAGAGTAGAATCTGCGGGAGCGGGTGATGAGATCCGGACCACCGTAGTCGATGACGCCGTTGAGGTTGACATCGAGTGCGGTGACCTCAGCTTCACCCAAGTCGTTGTATTCGTACAGGATAACCCGGCCCTGAGGGTCGGTGACGCTTGTGATCTGACCTTTGTCGTTGAAGGCGGACGATGTAACGCCACCATCAACGTCTTCAGAACGAATCACCCTGCCGAGCCCATCTGTCCACGTACGTGTCTTCTGGTTGAGAATCGCTCCGGGAGTTTTCTCGGTGCTTTCGGTTAGGTAACAGCCTACCCCATCCAATATGGTGACCGAATGAGTAACCTCCACTCTGCGCCCGGAAGCAGACGATTCAAGGACACGCCCATCTCTTGCCCGGATCTCATTGAGGGTAGACCCATCCGGTGAGAGTGTCATCGAGGAGGATCCGCCACTGGGGAGATTCGCCGTATTAAGCGACGTGACATTCCCCATAATATCGGTTATACTGGTGAGGTCTCCACCGGTGTAAGCGTATTGGGATATTGCTTTTCCATTTCGGGTATCTTTTGAAAGAAACCCGTGGCTATCATAGAAATGCTCGTTTTCGATACCCAGACGAGTGACTGATTTGGTCCGACCCAGATTGTCATATGAGTAATCCGTGCGAACACCCATACGGTCGACTTCGTAGTCCACTCCGCAACAACCGTATTGGCGTGTGCTCTTGGTTCCATCTGCGAAGGTGCGCTCGATGACCCTACCGAAATTGTCGAATGCCGAAGCGGTTTCATCGCTGATCACAACATCCGAAGCAATATCAACGATCGATTCCGAGACCTTGGTTCCATTTGCATTGGTAACCGTAACCGTGCGAGTACCATCGACAATACTCCCTCCGGAAGCCTTTCCTTTGGAAACCACTACAGTCTCTGATACGACTTTTCCTGTTGAACCCTTAATCGTAGTGTAGCTGTAATGTGTCTCGGTTCCATCGGGATGAACCGACCGCTGGATGCGCCCATCATTTTCATCATCGTTGAAATAATACGTTTCGGTACGAAGACCATTTGTGATCTCGATCCTGCCGTTGGGGAAAAAGGCGAACAGCTTATCGGTCATCACAATCCCATTGATTTTGGATGTGATTTGACGTGGCGAACCGGGATGTTCGGTCGCAACATCCTCCGGGAGCCCAACCGATCCATATTTGTATACTGTGGAAACGGTACCTGAATCTGAGGACGTAAGGGACGTATTGAGGTAGGGTTCGACCTTCCTGATCAACCGACCATCAGCATCATACTCCATGTATTCCCACGAGGAATCTGAATACTCGATTGATTTGGTTAATCCGTTCGAATAGTAGTCGAATTTGGTGACCTGATCATCGACTCCATCACGGACTTCACGGTCTTCGAGAATAAGCTTTCTGAGCTGAGTACCTCCCTGATAATCGGTAACTTCTGCTTCGACATAGGTTTTAATAGTCTGAGACACCTCGACTCCACCTTTCCCGAAGTTGGTGTTGACTTCAGTGTATACCTGACCGGGAAGAGGAGAAGGAACCGAGCCGCCAACCATGGTTTTTTTCTCGCCGCCTCTTTCAGCAGTGAGCTCTGGATCATTGGCATCTTCAACGCTTTCGAAGATCTTCCATGATCCCTTCGCGGGATCAAACTCATACACATCCACCCGATCGGCAGAGCCCGAATCGAGCCTGTCTGAGGGAATCATCGAGCCGTAATAGATGCACAGTCTTTCATTGTGGGGATATGCATTGGGATCCGGATTCTCCACCACAAAACTCGCAAAGACGTCATCCACACTGTCGGCATCGACCACATCAATGGTGTATCGATGGGGGGAGTCGACATCGATCAAAGCCAACACCTCGGGACTCCGGATTTCGCTGAGATGACCTGCTCTTCCGGTCACCGAATAACACTCTGAAGTTCTCCGGATGTAGGTCAGTGCATGAGGGGTTGAAAGATCCACACTCGGACGATCCTCATCAAGAATCAGATAGCCAGCCGGTCCCAGATTGAAAGTGGAGAGAAGACTCCCAAGCTCATTGAGCACTCCGAAACAATTCGAACCCTCCTTACAGGTAACGCACGGACTGATCAGTATGGCATCCGAAGAAGTTTGCAGTCCTGGATATCCCTCTACTGTGGCAACAACCCATAGATTGCCGGGGCATTGCCCTGTAGTCAAGACCCCTGTTTCCTCGTCAAGAGTCGGCATATCGTTTGGTCCAACTTCAACGAAAGGGTCGGGCTCCCACTTCTCGATATGATACCGGACAGGCAACCCCTCCGGGGTGGTCACCGCATGAAGAGTGGTTTTGTTTTTCCGGTCCTCCGGCTTTTCGTAAGGATCCAAACAAGCAAGTTGGTAAACCGTGTCGCTGCTACGGTCCCACTCAATCTTCTCAGACTGTACCCCAAAGCGGACAGTGCCGATTCTGGTAACCGCAGGCTCGCGCGCAAGTTCAATAACCTCCCATGGGGGCTCTGTTCCTGAGCCACGGGAGATGGGGCCTAGTTCTTTGAGCTTGGAAACAAACTCCACACTCAGGTCCGCCACCACCGGCTCGTCAGACTGTGACGCTCCCTTCTCTTTCGCAGAATACACCTTCAAAGGAGAGACTATCGCCTCGTGTTTGCCGGGAGCGTACCCCTCCACCCTTATGAGATCCGGGTTGTAGATCAGTCGGAAGCTATCAGCACTAGTCTTGAAGGCAACCTCAACCGGAGAATCATATGAGAGCATGTCTGATGCTGCCTTGAGCAGGTTTCCGCTCCCAAGGATGACGGTATCGGAGGAGATAAAGCCGGCAGGACCATCTCCGTCGGGATCGACCGCAATCTCAATAGGGCAGCCCTCATAATCATCGGAGACTGCCTCAAGGTAGAGGGTGAGAGAGGTATCGCCAGCGGCAAGCGAGGTCGGGCGGATGCCCGGCCCCACGTAGTCCGACATGGAGCGGGATGCTGAACCATTGCGCCAAAGGCGCAGCAATCCGGAATCGGGCAACTTGTAATGCGTCTTGAAAGTCGGAACGGATAAAGATCCTTCGGCGATCGTATAACGGTTCACCGCGACCGGAGAGGAAGCGGGATAGTTGAAGCGTAAGGTGGCATTGGGTCCGACTCCGGTCAGTGATAGAGTGAGAACAGTCGTGATCGGAGTGCCCACATTATCGGCATCATCATCGATGTTATCCCGATACAAATACAGATCGCGCGACCCAGCATCGAGGTTGAAGCCATCGGCCCAACCGGGAATCCCGTATGTGGAATCGGACCCGGAAACGCTGGCGGCGACTCCAGTGATCTTGAGCCCGACCCCCTTGCTGGAAAAGGAAACCGTGTTGATCGGTGCTCCGGACGTATCGTAGGTCTCAATGGAGATCGCAGTATCGGCTGAGGCCGCGTATAGGACCGGATGCTGCAGCAGCCAGAGCGAGGGATAGCGCCCGCCGGGAACCAACTCGACCTTTTGCCGGAGATCCTCATCGTAGTAGAGATCCGGCACATTGGTGAAGCTGAACTTGTAGAAGTCGGCGGCGGAAGCGGAAATAGCGATGGGTATCCCCTTGCCCGCCGGCTGGCTGTTGTTATCGCGGTAGTGGACAACCCCGTCTGGTCCATAGATGGCTGAGGTGCCGTCGACGACGATCTCGATATTGGCGCTCTGGCCAAAGACCACCTTCATAAAACTGTCGCAGTCCCGCCGGGCCGTATGAAAGGGATCGATACTCCCGCGGATCACAAACTTATGGGACGTGTTCCCGTATTCGGCATGGACCAGGGGATCGATCCAGATGTCCTTGACCATGGGATCGGCGATCAAGAGGTCAATGAGCCTGAATGTGGCCTCCTTATCCATGCCGTAGAGGTTGGCAAGGGTATTGTCAGTGGGCGAATCAGGACCATTGCCGGGCACCACATCAAAAGGGGTATCGGAGCCGGTTTTGAAGTAGCTGATGTTGACGTCGAATCCCATGCGCTCGCTGTAGTCCATCACCTCACCTACCCGGTTGAACATGGTGCCGCCTCCGGGGTGCGCGATACTCTGCACGACAAAGTAGGGACGGGGCGGATTGGACGCATGCCATGCCTTGCCGATGCGCTCGATACCCGAAATGGCCGCCGCGTTGCCCGCATTGATGGTCATCGGATCGTTGGCGATGTAATGGAATCGATACCCCACGCCCGAATGGGGCAAAAGGTAGTGGGTTAGAGCTCCCTGCCCGTCCACCACCCGGCTGCGGGCCGGAATGTTGATATCCGCCTGCGTACCCGAAGCGAGTTTGGAAGCATCCCCAAATGGTATGTTGAGTGCTTTGGTGGAGGAATTGAAGGCCTCCACATGGTTGGACAATCCATCTCCATCGTTATCCCATGCGGGACGCCCCGCCACGTGCTTAGGATAAGTCATCGCCACAGTGCGCCGGGACACCCAACGGCTGATCGGATTTGAACCAAAGACGATGTCACGGTTCTTGAGGTCGATCTTTCCCACAATCCGGTAACTGTTTTTGAACCATGAGCCGCCGTAGGCGCCCACTATCCCCACCGAATCGTCCGGATAGAAGGCCACATCGGATGGACCCCAGAAGGAAAAAGTGGATACCCCTCCCTCACCAGCTCCCAAAGGATTCCAATCGATATACTCGCCATTGATCGACTTGGGCATGGCTGACTCGAAGGCAAACTCATCACTGAATACCGACACATCCCCACCCGTTGAAGTGTAAGATCGCAGGGGAATTACTCCGATGTTGTTGGTGCGCTCCATGGCTACCATCGCGAAATCCCCGCGGTTGCTGATCCCCACACCGGTAGGCATGATCATGTCGAACGGATAGGAGTAGGCGTAGGCCGCAAGGTATCCGAAATCGTCGTATGCATCCGTCATCAACATGTAGTTTTCATGCGCGACCAGCAGTTCAGCCGTGGCAGTTGGTCCCATAAAATGGGCAGCCGCTGAGGAAGTCATCATCGACATCGCGAACTTACCTTGGGCCTCTATAGACTGTTGCTCCGCCCGCGTCACGGCAGGATGCTTAATGCGCCCTCCCATCGTCGAAATGCTTTGCCTCATTTTGGAGGTATCCTCTCCACTCAAAACCGTGGGGAATATGTCCTTCCCGACCTGCTCCATGGTGTTAAGGTCCACCTTGAATACCCCGCCCGTGAGCTCATCCGGCTCAGTCATCACGCCAAACGGAGTCGATTGCGATCGACTCGCGCCTGCCACAGTGATGATCGCAAAGGAGCCGTCCGGACTGATCGCGATATCCGACACGTTGAAGGCCACGCCATCCAAGGTTACGGACTGGAGAACGGAACGATTCCGGGGAACCCCAATCGGATCGGCGATATTGATCGAAAAGACACTCACCCGATCACGGTCAAGGTTGGCGTCATACGCACCGGGGGGCGCCGTAACGCCATGCGTCAAATAATACCCTGGGTAGACGTAATTAAAAGGCCTTTCCACCACCACGATCAGACGATCGCCGCCCGGATGGACCTCCATCGCCATGATCTTACCGGGCCCTGAAACGGAAAAGGATCCGCCTTTGTATCCTTGACCTTGACCCAAAGGCTTCTCAGTAACCGTTAATCCTTCCGCCGTGAACATGCGACCCACATCCGGAGCAATAGCAAAGGGCTGCTGGCGATAATTTGAGCCAAGGAGTTCATGCACCTCGCCGGTGCGGTCGATGCGAACCGCACCGGTCTTCTCAGCGTCGGAAATCACACCCTTGCCGGGGATATCCAAGCGCCCCTGCAGGCTCAAGGCCGATGCAAAGCCAAACGCTACCACCCATCCCAATGACCTCATCCAACGCAAACGCATACTCTTCATCGCTCTGTCCAAACCCTTTGAAATGACACTCTTCACAAAATTACCTCTCTTCAGTATCTCAACTTCAGCTCCACCGGATCGCTCACGTAGCTGCCGGCCCCTTGACCAGACCCGCCGCCCGCACCCAGCGTATACCACAGCACCATGTGCCCGAAACGTTCCCCGCCCGGATCCCCGGATGGATTGAGCAAATTGGCAAAGGATTCCTCCGGCAGCGCAACCATCCATGATCCATCGGACTCCACATCGAAGGAACGGATCGCTCCTGTGTGCAAGGAGGCCACGAAGATTCTGGCGCCTTCGGGAAGCAACTGGCTGGAGGCAAAGCTTAAACGGTACCAAAAGGGAGGGAAAGGGGTCAGTCCACGCTTTCTAACATTTTTGGTTTTTTCCATGTCGGTTCGTCGCCCGATGCGGTTTTCCGATGGTAACCGATCCGGGTGCTCACCGACTTCGCCGTCACTCGGAGCA
>Ga0209510_1005806_pt1 | contig 10123 bp, 11 predicted proteins | sample BiotimSIPDNA_FD_185749 | JGI IMG/M metagenome (GOLD analysis project Ga0209510, IMG submission 185749) | Anaerobic biogas reactor microbial communites from Washington, USA - Biogas_R1 time_0 SIP DNA (SPAdes) (version 2) | ecosystem: Engineered > Bioreactor > Anaerobic > Unclassified | place...
AACCATACAGCTTGCCCTTCTATATCTTCAAAATTGCCAGTATATCCTTCGGAAGCTAATTCCTCTCCGACTAATATTCTTCCATTATCAATATTATAAATTGTTCCTTTAATATGGTATTGATTTTTTTGTTCATTGATTTCATTATCTGCTTGTTTTGATTCTTGAGATGATAGTATAAAAATACCACAAAGCAAAACGACTATTAATGTAATTATTATTAAATTTTTATTCATATTTCTTTATTAATAATTTAGATTTAATTATTCTTACTATTCAGTCTTACGTTATTGTATTATTCTTTTTAAGAAAAAGAAGCCACTCTTTTTCTAATTGATTAATGTTTTTCTGATAAATTTTTTCTATCTCTAACAAGTTTTCAGTAATCTCTTTTTCTCTTGAAGTATTTTGATATACTCTCTTAAAATTTTCTTTATCATAATACTCAATAAGATACTTAATAAAAGATCCAACCTGAGGATAAATAATTGTTGGCTCTACATGTTCCCAATTATTATTCTTGCAGAGAAAATCTATTGAATATGTTTTCCCCTTTTCCATTAATTCTTTAGTAACCAAATGTAAATTTCTATTTAAAAAAGTGTTTTCCATATATTGAGCTAATCCTTCGCAAAACAAATAAATAGATAACCCCCAAGGCAATGATAGTAAGTGAGTGTCTTCGTGTTCTCCTATAAATCTACACCTTTCATTGTAGACAACATGAATTTCGAATTTCTTAGGATTATTATTTTCTAATTCTTCCCAGATTGCATTACCTGGACTATCGTCTCCCATTAATAAATTTTTTTCTTGTATTGATGAATATATGTAATAGTCAATCTTTCTGTTATTATCTAGTTCTAAAAAGGAAAGTATTTTTAAATGATGTTCTTCTTTTAGTTTAACAATTTCTTTAATGTTTTTTTCTGCCAAAGAATTCTTTTGAAAATTAAAAATATAATGGAGAGATTCTTCTTTATTAAAAGGATAGACTAAATAATCATTTTTATACCATGGTATGTCTTGTGTGTATTTCATTGGTTAAACATAACATAAAATAAAATATAAAAAAATAGTCTTTTTGACTATTTATAATTAAGGAGTACCAGGCCCTTGTTTATGGTTTCTACCATTTTTCTTTGGCAATGAGGTTTTGAAAAATCTCCTTTAGATAAATAGGCCTCAAATCTACATCCTCCACCACAAATAGGGACAAGTGGGCAGTTTTGTTCAAGACAATTACTTATATATTCGAAATTAGTAAACTGCTCATCTTCTAGGTTGTCGCAATTATTAATATTTCCAAAAATAAAATCATTCCTTCCTACCAAGCTTATACATTTTACTATGTTTCCTCTAGGAAGTATAACTGCTGAATGTGTCTTTCTTGTTGCGCACCATGGACCAGATAAAAATTCTTTTGGGATAGAAAATCCTCTTTTTTTGGCTTCAGAACAAAGCCATAAGTATTTTTCTGCATTAATTGTTTGTCCAAGAGTATTTTCTTCAAAGTAATTTTTAGTATTTATATAAATTGTGGGCGTTATTATTCCAAAAGATAAACTAATTCTCTTTTCTATTTTATTATCTACAAAAAGGTCAAAAAGTTCTGGAATAAAGCTTATATTCTGTTTATCAAAATTAATTCTAATATCTATTTTTTCTATGATATCGTTTTCTATCAAACAGAATATATTATTTATTATTTTTTGAAAAGTGCCCTTTTTGCTTTTTTTTCTATGTCTTCTTGCATTGTGACAATTTTCTGGACCATCAAGAGTAATTTGAATCTTATTAAGATTGTATTTTTTTAGAAATTTTCCGATCTCGAGATCAAAAAATTCTCCGTTGGTTAGAATGCCCGTCTCGAAAGATAATTTTTTTTCATCAGCAATATTTTTAAGTTTAGGAAGTATATATCTGATTAATTTTTTATTGAGAAGTGGTTCTCCTCCGTAAAAAATTACTCTTATTTTATCGCAAAAATTTTTATTTAAATAATGAGTAGTCCAAGTCTTTATTTTATCTGCGTCTTCTTTTGTCATATATTCCTTTGTTTTATTGTTTCCTTCGAAACAATAAGGGCAGTCCAATTGGCAATCTAGAGTCGTAGTAATGTATAGAGCAAGAACCTTATCTTCTTGGCGGTATTTTAGAAATAATTCTTTGTATTCTTTTTTTTCGTTTTTTAATGAATCAACCAAGATTTTTTTATCTAGAAGTATTTTAATTGTATTTTCTTGGTTTGTTGAATCTTTTAAATTATCCAAATATTCACAATCAATAAAAGACAAAGATTTATCTATTTCTTCCTTTGTTTTTTTAGTTATTCTTACCGTGGTAGTCGTAAGAGTGTTTCTTATAATTAAATGATCAGAATCATCTATAAATAGATTAAACATTGACCATGTAATCATGATATCACCTTTGAAAAATATGGAGAAGTTTTACTTCTCCCTAGTACCCACAACCATCTTTTCCGACGTTGCCGGTTCTTGTTCCACAGTCAGTTCCTTCTTCAAGGATCTGTAGATCCTCATCATTGTTTTGCGTTTCAGACATATCTTTCTCCACTTTATTCATAGAACTTTACACTCTTTGGAAAAATACAGTATTTTGAGTTCGAGCCTCCTCAAAATCATTTTTTAAAAGAGCTCATCAGGCATTTGCCTTCGCTCTTGTATACTATAAATTAATATTTTCTATTTGTCAAGAAAGTTAGGTAATGGTGCACACACATATGGCGGTTTTTTAAAAAATTGGGGAAAAAATTAAAATGATTATTTAAATTCGTTATTTCTAGGCTTATCAAATTTCTTAATGCTTGAATCGTATTTTCTTGTTTCGCAATAATCTATCTTTCTCGAGATAACATCTGATAATTTATCCACATTATGAAACTTTTCTGCAATATTCGCCATTTTACAAGAGAAAATAATGACATCTGCTATTTCTGCTTGGATTTCATCCCAATTATTTTCTATTAATGCTTTAGAAACTTTTCCTACTTCTTCAACTAATTTACAAATAGCAATCTTAGTTGCTGTTTCTTCTTTCTCTGAAATTCCTTTTCTTTTTACAAAAGATTTTTCCCAATTCTGTATATCAGAGATTGTTACTTGATTATTTATTTCGTTTTTCATAAATTTTATTTTAAATATTTATTGTCCGATTCTTTCTGCTATTTTATTCAGCTTTTCGAAAGCATATATCCCTTTGCTGATTTCTTCCCGCTTAGCAAGGACTAGGCGGGTATATTTTGTCTTCATATTTTTATTATATCCCAATCAAAGTGTTTGCGTTAGTTTCTTGAACTCGCTCCTCTTACTCTTTACACTTGATAATATATATGCTTTTATATAATAGGCCTCGGATAGTCGAGGATGTGATAAAAATAGGTTCTTTCACAAATCTTACCTTATGACCACGCAACCTTGTTTTGACAAAGTAGTGGTTTAGTAGAGGAAGAAAATGACTGTTGAAGTTGTAATTCGGGAGGCTCAGAATAGGGACTCTGATTGGGTTCAAAGTTTGATGCAAGACGCTCTTGAGCCATATTACGGAGGAGATCATCGGGCACATGCAAGACGTATTCTCGATACTCATCTTTCTGGAGGAATCGATCGTCTCGGCTTCTTCTCATTTGAACAAAAAATGTTTATTGCAGAAGTAAATGGTGTACGCGGAGGAATGATACATGTTGTTGGTAAAAGACAATTAACATATAAGATTAGCCCTTTAATCGTAGCACCAGAATTCAAAGGTAAAATCGGTCTTGGCACTTTGATGCTTAATTATGTTGAAAAATATGCTCAAAGTCACCAAGCTCGACAGCTTTATTGTACAGTGGCGGAACAAAATATATCCGCATTACAGTTTTTCATTCGCAAAGGGTTTATTAAAGCAGGTAATTCTGAAAGCCAATATAAAATTGGTATAAATGAAGTAATGCTATATAAGCCACTTTACACACCAAGCAAGATTATGGATTTTGATCAATCACATATTTCTGTTCTTCCTATGAATGAGAAAAATGCAGAGGAAAAAGAACAAGTAGCCAGATTATTACTTGAAGGTTTACAGGATTCTTTTGAGGGGATTACTGAAAGCTGGGTGCAGGCACTTTTTGATGGCTACAGTAGAAGAAATACTCATGATATCAATGCAAAATATAAACTTATTTTTGTAGCTATGGATAGTGTTGGAAAAGTAATTGGAGTCGCGGGAGCAACTCCTAAAAAAGGAAGTTCTATTAAAATTATGCCTCTTATCGCTACGAATATTATTGCATTCGAGGCATTATTAATAGATATTCCTTACCAGCTTGTTCCTTATGGGCGCAAGCTTTACATCCACATTAATCCTACTGCGGAAGAAGTTATTTCCTTGCAAAGACTTAGATGGAAATTGAATGCGGCTATGCCGTCGGCATATCGTCGAGACGTTATTACTCAACAATGGAGTTTGGATATCGGAGAAACAACTATGAGAACCATGAGAATCAAGCAAAGATTTTTTGATTTAATCAAGCTGGGCAAAAAGCCTCTTGAAGTTAGGGTCGGCTACGATTCTATTAATCGTATTCAGGTCGGAGAACACATTAGTCTCGAAACTCACACCGCGATGCTCGAAGTAAGGGTCTCTGACATTAGGAGATATCGTACATTTGAAGAAATGTTGAAAAAGGAGCAGTGGGAACTAATCTCTCCGGATTCAACTTCGGAAAAAGAAGTTCTCTCTCTTCTTAAACGAATCTATCCTCCAGACAAGGAAAGGCTCGGAGTGATAGTTTTCGAGTTTATTAAATTCAATGGTTAAATTTAAAAAGCCTAGCTAATATACAGCTAGGCTAATTTTATTTTATTAATTCTATTTTTATTCCAACGACTCCATATTTTTCTTGCTCTTCTCTTGGATAGAATTTTTCAATTTCTTCATTTAATTCTTTTTTTGACTCTCCACCAAAATAATTAAGAGGAAAATCTGAGAACAGTTCCTCAAATAATCTATATCGATAAATAGCTTTTACTTTGGTCAATAATTTATTTGACGGATATTCATTGCAAATAAATTCAATTTCGTCACCAACATTAATACGGCTACGCTTTTCATCATATATCCTCGATTCTATGATTTTTTGGCTATTTTTAATCTTTTCAAATGGGCCGATAGCTAATCTCATTTGGTAAATCATTTAATCTATTATATTTTTATCTAATTATATTAGTATTATAAATCTAAATTACAGATTTTTCAAGTATAAGAGGTAATGTGCAGACATATATGGCGGTTTTTTAAAAAATTGGGGAAAAAATTAAAATGATTATTTAAATTCGTTATTTCTAGGCTTATCGAATTTCTTAATGCTTGAATCGTATTTTCTTGTTTCGCAATAATCTATCTTTCTTGAGATAACATCTGATAATTTATCCACATTATGAAATTTTTCTGCAATATTCGCCATTTTACAAGAGAAAATAATAACATCTGCTATTTCTGCTTGGATTTCATCCCAATTATTTTCTATTAATGCTTTAGAAACTTCTCCTACTTCTTCAACTAATTTACAAATAGCAATCTTAGTTGCTGTTTCCTCTTCCTCTGAAATTCCTTTTCTTTTCACAAAAGATTTTCCCAATTCTGTATATCAGAGATTGTTACTTGATTGTTTATTTCGTTTTTCATAAATTTTATTTTAAATATTTATTAATCTTCTTTACTTTTTAACCATTCGGCAAGATTAAGCCAACAGTTATCTTTTTCTGTAAAATTTCTATTTTCAATTTCTTCTGCAATAGACTTGCCGTCTTTAGAGAAAGAAACAATTGCATCTAATGAGTAACTATAATTACCCTTATACTTTTCAGTTAAAATTTTTCCATAATAATCATTTGTAAAAATATGAGGATTATTCTTATCGATATAAACGATAGTATTCCTTAGAATTATAGTTCGGTCTTTTTTGTCTTTCATCAGATTTAAAAAATCTTCAGGACTAAACCAATCATTCATATATTTCATATATGCACCAGGAAATCCATTTAAAGAAGGTATTGTCCAAAAAGAATCACTTATAAAAAGAGGCTCCTTTATTATCTCCCATGCTTGCTGAGCCTTTGAAGTTGCTATTTCGATTCCATCAGCACTTTGAATCTCATATATCGGTAAAACTTTTTGTTTTATTTCTATATTGTACTTTTCAAAAAAAGATTTAGCACTTTCAAGCTTGTTTTTATTTTCAGTAATGTAATTTATTGTTTTTTTCATTTTTATGTCCAGCTTTCTTTAAGATATTTTTGAATTAATTCTTGTAATTCTTTTTTTCCAATCAGTCTTACGTTATTGAATTTTGCAAGTTCTATTGCTTCAGAAGTAAAATCTGATGATCCTATTAATACAGATCTGTTACAATCATAGTAATTTTTAGCTGCTACAGCCTCTTGAACAGCTTTATTTCCAATACTACCACTATAGCGCTTAGCTTGAATTAATATTCTTTCTTGACCTTTATTTATAATTAAGTCCCCTCCTTGGTCTCCTATTTTTCCGCAATGTTCAACAATATATCCCATAGATTCAAAAAGTCGTACCAATAAAAGTTCAAATTCTTTGCCGCTTAATGAATTAAAATATTTTTGATCATTGTTTATCCCTCCTCTTAAAAGAGACTCCTCTTTTTTGTTTATGAAGTGAGTCAATATATATTCGAGATCATCCATGTTTTTAATTTTTAACCCATCTTCTTTTAGTGTTTTTAAGAATATATTCATTTTATCTCTATTGAATCCATATCCTATATATTTCCAAGCATCTTTTCCCTTCTCCATGCCTGATCTATTTATAAAATTATTAATATTCCTCTCAAGAGATGATCCTTCTATGTCCTTTATTAAATTATCTTTTCTTTTTTTATCTTGTTTTTTAGATAATATAAATAAAAAGATAACAATAGCAACAATACCGATGCCCCAGTAAAATAACATCCAAAACTTTTCCTTATCAGCGAACCAAAACGTTAAAAGTAAAATAAGATAGATTCCTAATATTCTAGCGACGATATCCATTATTTCATCAAGTAAAGTTGTTTTTTTCATTTTCTTAATAAATCAATTATTAATTAATCTTTTCTATAAAATATTTTCTTAAATTTTTATCAACTATATAAACATAAGTTCCATAAATTCCTCTTGTTAATAATGTTTTATAAATGTTTATTATATATCTTTCTAGTTCTTCAATGTCGTTGACTCCCCTTTTTCCATTTATATCCATGTATTTTTCTGGATAAACCTTGAATTTCTTCTTTTCAAAGTCATAGGATATTTCAGGGCCAATTATTACTCCCGCATAATTTAAATCATATCCTTGAACTGTATGGATACACCCAACCTCATTAATAGCATTTTTTGAATAAACCCAATTATTATTAACACTATTCCATTTTAACTTAACATTACCTACTTCTATATCATACTTATTTGGATTTTTTTTAGATATCCAAGGCCAAGCATATCCAGAAACTATTCTACACAAATCCATTTTTTCGTTTTTTTGTTTTATATCATTTACCATTTGAGATAAATCATCATAAATTTTAAAATCATAGTCTACAAAATTATTGTAATTTATATCTTTTAAATCAAAAAGATCTTGGACAAACTTGATATATCTTTCTCCGTCCATTCCAGAACTGATTCTTAGTTGTGAATTAAGCCTATATTTTTTAATTGATAGATTTTCGAATTTTGACTCAGGAACATCAGAAGGTCTTATACTTTGATTTTTATCATAGAATAATATTTGACATTTTGAGCATTTCATTATCCATTCTAGCTCTGTAGATTCAGGACTAAGACCTAATAGCTTATTATTATCATCGAAAGACCTAAAATTGGTTATATTTTTTCTTTGTCTTAGCCTATGAGCCTCATCTACAATTAAAATATCATATTTCTGAGTAACGTCACTTGGACCAATAACCATGTTAGATTTTAAGTTTTTAATATTCTTGAATGACTTTCTTAATGTTCCTCTTAGTCCAGTCATGGGAACGACTAGTCCAATTTTTAAATCTTTAGTTTCTTTTATTTCTTTCAATCTTTTAAATAAATATGTAGCAAGAACTGTTTTTCCTGTGCCGGGGTCTCCATTTATAATATATGACTTGTATTTTCCAGATTTAATTTCTTTAATAAGTTTATCTGCTATTATTTCTTGATCTACCGTTAATGCCTTATATGGAGAATATTTAAATAAATCGCTATTTTCAATTTGAATACGGTCATTTTCTGCGATATTCATTTTTTGTAATTCTTTCCATATCACTTCGAATTTAGCTTTATATTTTTGCCTATCAAAATAATCATGGTTTTCTAAGCCATGATTGCTATTTTGTAATATGAACTTACCATCAGCAGAAATATATTGAATTAATTTTGATTCTATGTCCAATGTTGCGGACTTATTATATTCTTCGTCTGTTATAACATGTATCTTATTAAGTTTTTTTCTTTCTGGATTTTCGAGATGTTGATTAGTTCTATTATAAATGTTGGTAGTTTCTCCTATGTATAATTCTTTTCCATCTTCTATTAAATAAACGACTGGCCAATTCAAGCCAAAATGAAAGGCTTTTATTTGATTGACATTCTTTTTATTAAAATCAAATGTTTTAATTTCTGACATTTCTATAATTTATTGTATTTGGTATGTTTACCTTTAGATTTTTCTATTGGATATTTTTCTTCATTCTTTTTTATTTTTTTATCTAGAGCATCAAAAACATCTATATTTAAATCATGTCCCATTAAAAGAATCCAATACAAAACATCCGCTAATTCATCTCTTATTTCTTCCTTATTTGTTTTAATATATTCTTCTATTTCTTCTTTGTCTTTCCATTGAAAATGCTCCATTACTTCACCAGCTTCTAAAACTAAAGACAAGGAAAGGTCTTTTGGATTATGAAACTGTTTCCAATCTCTTGCTTCCCTAAAGTCAATTATTTTTTTAATTATTTTATCTACTTTATCCATAATTTGATTATATGACTAAACAAAAAAATTAACAAGAAGAATTATTAATTTAAGATTAATGAAATATTATTAGGGTCTTTTTTTGAATATAGAAGATATTGATTGTCAAGCCATGATTTTATTGTCTTCTACTTTTTAGAATTTTATCTGCCTCTATTTTTCTTTCTAGTTATTGGGTCTGTCAGCACTCACTTATAAATAACTATCTGTTTTTAATTCTTGCATGATTATAGCCCAAGAACATTTGGTACAGGTTGTTTTTGGCACGATCTTGCATGTGTTTTTGATGAATAGATTTATCTTGTTGTTTTTTTGTTGTTTTTAGTTACTCTCCTAGGAAAATTATTTGTCGTGGATAAAATATATTATCATTAATCAAAATGATCATATTTCAAGCTAAAATGTTTGTATTTTTTGAGTATCGATGTAATATACTTTACAATAATTTTTTCTAATCTTTTTTCATAAATTTTTTGTTGTTTGAAAATAACAAAGTAAACAATATTAGCTGATAAATTGTTTTTTTGCGTATTTTTTTATATTTCTTAAAATTTATAATAAAAAATCAGTAAGAGTGATATTATTAACCTTTTAACTGATTACGTTTTTTAAAAAAGCTAAATAGTTTTATTCCCTATTCCTAATTAATTCTTCAAACTCTATTAAATACGATAATATCTTATGAGCATCACTTTTTAATAATTCTTTAACTTCTTCGACATCAATTAAATTATTTTCTATTAGTTTGCAAATTATTTCTTCCGTAATTTTAGCATCCAATTCTCTATGATTATTTTTTACTTGTTCTGGCAGGCTATTTATATAATGCAATAGTTTATTTTTAATAAAGTCATTGTCAATATTATTAATAAAATCTATAGAAAACAAATTTATTTTCTCAGTTTCTTTTTGTCTTTCATATTCATCTTCATGTTGAATTCTATGTCTTATTTCATGGATTGCTAAATTTCTAGGTAGTTCCTCCATATTTTCTATGTCTTTAATATTTTCTTTATAAATAAAATAGTTTTTATTTATCATCTTAATTTTGTCTCCATCTTTTTCTTCGTCATAATGGAAACATG
>Ga0209510_1005809_pt1 | contig 10118 bp, 9 predicted proteins | sample BiotimSIPDNA_FD_185749 | JGI IMG/M metagenome (GOLD analysis project Ga0209510, IMG submission 185749) | Anaerobic biogas reactor microbial communites from Washington, USA - Biogas_R1 time_0 SIP DNA (SPAdes) (version 2) | ecosystem: Engineered > Bioreactor > Anaerobic > Unclassified | place...
ATGTCTCCGGGGATTTTGCTGACGGAGAAGCGTACATATTCGCCTACACGATGAACGGGACGACGCTCGCCCTCCCCTACCAGCCGGAATACATCGGGGAGAACCGCTTCGACCTCGAAGACCGGTACGGTGTCAGGATAATCCTGCTCGAGAGCGCCGCGGCAGAGAGCGGGGGCGGGTTCGTCTACATCACCTACTATAACCCCGATACCGGGGTTGACGGGCTGAAACTCTGCTACGTCGCTCCGGTGGACGGGGAGTGGTTCGTCGGCTCAGGCGTATACGCCGGTGCGTAACCGGAACCATCTATTTTTGTCCGCTCACCAGAACCCGGGCATCATGACGAAGAGCGCCCAGTCCATGTACTCCCGACCGTAGCCGAAGTACTCGTCCTGGAGACGGTGGAGGTAGTCGATCATGGAGTCGCGGTCGGGATGATCGGGGTGAGCGCCAAGCCAGGAGAGGACCGACTGCCATATCCCCGACTCGTAGCGGTCCCAGTCAGCCCCGTCGGCCCGGATGACGGCGGCGAGATCGAGACCGGCCTCCCGGGCGGTGCCGAGGACCTCGTAGCCGGTCGGGACATCGGGCCATGCGCGGGCAAATTCAGGCGGGACGCGGTCGGATCGCCAGAAACGGTCGCCGATGACGATCGATCCTTCGCCGTGGACCAGGTCGAGGAGGGCGTCGAGCGTCGCCGCAAACCCCCCGTGAATGTGGGATGCCCCGATCGATGCGGCGCAGTCGAACGGTTCGTCGGAGACGTACTCCCGGGCATCCATGCACCGGACGCGGAGCCGGCCGCCCGGTCCCGCCGCCCGGAACGTCTCCTCCGCCCGGCGGCAGGCGTCCTCCCGCGACTCGATCCCGAGACCGGATACACCGTACTCGCGCCCCCAGAGCGCGAGGATCGTCCCGTTTCCGCACCCGATCTCCACGACGCGGGACCCCTCCCGGAGCCCCGCCGCCCGCCCGGCGGCGAGCACCTTCTCGGGCGTGGTCGGGTTCATGATCGCGAACCCTCCCTGGGTTATGCTGACGAGTTCATGCTCCTCCATGATCGGTGTCCTCCGGGCCTTTCGTACAGGATATGTCGTCCCCCCTTAAAGCCGTGGGCTCTGCCCGACCCTGCCGGCACACCGGCGACCATCCCCTGCCGGAAGCTCCGCCATCCATCGCCGGTGGGCGTCCCGGGGGCGGGGGGCGGCCCCGGGAATGTGAGGAAAATATATATGCTATAATGCGGTGTTAGCTGTCATTGTTTGTATGCAATCTGAGCAGGACATCCCGGGAAGGATCCTGCGGAGCCTCAAGTTCCGGCCCAAGGGCATGACGATCACCGAGATCGCAAAAACCCTCAAATCAAACCGGAACTCGGTCTCAAAGCACCTCGAGGTGATGCAGGCGGCAGGTCAGGTCGAGGCCCGGCTTGTCGGCAACGCAAAGGTCTATTCTGTCGCGCAACGCGTACCCCTCTCAGCGTTTCTCTGTTTCACGAAAAACCTGATCCTGGTCCTCGACGCCGACCTCACGATCGTCCAGGCAAACGACCAGTGCCTGAGACGGTTTGGGCGTACGAAGGAGGAACTTGTGGGCCGGAACCTCCGGGAAGCGGCCCTTCCGGTCGTTTCTTCGCTGAAATCGCTCGCCCTCGTCGAGAACCTCGAGCGGGAGCAGGTGATCGCCGATATCCCCCACCGGCGGAATGACGGTAGCGAGTCCTTCTACCAGATGCAGGCGATCCCGACGACGTTCGAGGGCGGGGAGAGAGGGTGCACCCTCATCCTCGAGGATATCACCGAGCGGAAGCGATACATCAGGAATACGGAGTTCCTCGCCCGGACAGCGATAGATCTCGTTGACCTGCAACCGGTGGAGGACATCTACCAGTACATCGCCGACCGCCTCGCAGAGCTCGTGCCGGGAGCGTACGCCTACATCCTCTCCTACAGCGAGGCCGAACACCAGTTCGCTATCCGGGCGACCGCGGGCGAGGGGTTCCGGGAGGGGCTCACGGAACTCCTTGGACGGAACCCGGTCGGCCAGATCCTCCCGGTCACCATCGTGTTCGAAGCTCCCTATCACCAGACTCCCCTCTCGATGCGCGGCCTGCAGGAGTTCGTTCTCCGCCCCGAACCATCCGCGTGGCCGTTCTACGACATCTGCTTTCGGGCGATCCCGGAGGAGATCTGCGAGGCGATCCTTGAACGGTTCAATATCGTGAAGCTCTGCCTCACAGGGCTGGTCTGGCGGGACCGTCTCTACGGCATCACAGGTATCTTCCTCCCTCCCGGAAGGGAGGTCGAGAACAAAGAGATCATCGAGTCCTTCATCCGCCAGGTCTCCATCGCTATTGCCCGGCGCGAGACCGAGGAACGGCTCCGGTTGAGCGGGGTGCGGTTCCGGAGCATGCTTGATGCATCCCCCTTCGGGATCGCGCTCATCGATCACGAGAGGCGATTCTGCTACTGCAACCGGAGATTCTCTGAGATCTTCGGCTACGAGACGGGCAGGGCGGTCACGGCCACCGAATGGGTCCGGCAGATCTTCGCGGACGACAGCGACTGGCAGGAAGCCGTCGCGGCCTGGCGATCGGACCTTGAGCGGTCGGCCCCGGGCCAGATCAGACCCCGGACGTTTGTAGTCCGATCCCGGGACGGGGCGAAGAAGACGATCCTCTCCCGAGCCGTCACCCTCCCCGACGGGACGGAGTACGTCACCTGCGAGGACATCACCGAAGAGGCCCGGGCCTACCGCCTCCTCGTCGCGGATATCGCCGACCTGCGGCGACAGGAGCAGGAGCTCCTCATCAAAGACCGGGCGATAGCCTCCACACGGCGGGCGGTCGCTCTCCTTGCTCTGGATGGCGTGGTGACCTACGCAAACGCCGCGTACCTCGCCCTCTGGGGCTACCCGGCGGCAGTTGAGGTGCAGGGATCGCCCTTCTCAGGGTTCTGGGAGCACCCCGACAAGATCCGGATGATCATCCGGGCGGTCATCGGCGGCGGAGCCTGGCACGGCGAGCTCGTCGGCCTCCGGAAGGACGGCACGAGGTTTACGGTGGATCTCCTCGGGACGCCTATCGTGGCCGAGAGCGGCAGGGTGATCGGGATGATGGCGGCAGCGACACGTCTCCCAAAAGAACAGGGGAAACCGGAGAAGACACGAAACGCTCCGACATAGCCGTAGCTCCGGGGATATAAAAATCTATGCCCGGCAGTGCCGGTCTGCAGTACCGCACAGCGATTCTGGTTCGTAAACGCTTATTTTACATCCAGAACATCCTGCGTCCATACCAGGAGGTTGAAGAGATGCAAAAAACCATCGAGAGGAGAGAGGTACAGGAGGAGACCACTGCAGAGGTCCGGGAGCTCGTACACGTCATGCTGAACGCCGACACCTACACCAGCCTGCAGGCAATCAGCACCCTCGGGGCCATCGGGGCGCCGGCGGTCGGGCCGCTGGTGGAGACCCTGCTTGCCGCCGGCAGCGATGCACGCTGGACCGTGGCGATGGCGCTCGCCCGAACCGGGGAGCCGGCGGTGGAGCCGCTCATCGGGGTCGTGCTCGTCGCGGATGACGAACTCAAGAACCCGGCAATCTGGGCGCTTGCCGAGATCGGCGACCCCCGGGCGGTCAATCCACTGGTCGGCACCCTCAAAAGCGGCCAGTCGGAGTGCTGCCGGGCCCTGACCGCAGCAGCCCTGCTGAAACTGGGCGACCCGGCGGGCATCGCCGAGGTGTGGAAGGTGTTCGACCGGGAGGGCGAGCCGTTCAGGGGCCTTGCCATGGAGGCGCTTGAGGGAACGTGAAGCACCCCACCGGCACAGATCTCTTTTTGCAATCCCGTCCGGATGCACCGACACCCCCCGGAAACGTGTACGGGGGTTTTTTCGGCCGTCCGAAAGAGTAACTTCTAATAACGCCGCAAAACAAGAGATCATCATGCAAGGGCGCCATATCCTGCTCCTGATCCTTCTTACGGCGACCATCCTCGCCTGCGGTTGCACGGCAGACGGCGAGAGGAGCGAGACGCAGCCAGCCTCCCTCACCCCGGCGCCGTCATCAGCGCAGCCGCAGATGTCCGGTGACGGGATGAGCGCCCCCACGCCGGCTGCGCCCGTCCGGGGAAACGCAACGCAGGAAGTGAGGAAGGTGGAGTTCGTCGACCCGGCGGTCTACCGGATACCGACCCCGACGCCCACGATCGCAATAGGAAAGCAGCCGGACGACATCAAGGTCTCCGAGAAGATGGTGGATTACGCCAGGGCAACCATCAATTACCCTCCCGGCGTTCTTGCCACCGAGACCTACCACATACCCTTCCCCTACTGGGCCTTCAACGTGAGCATAACCCCGATGGGCGAACATCCCTGGCTCACGATCGATGTCCATGAGAAGGACGACCCCAACCGGGCCGTCATCGAGACCATACGTTACTCCCGAAACAGCTTTCCGTACGAGGGCGGAATGCCCAGAGAGAAGAAAGAGCGATTCATGATCCTCGAAGGATTCCGGGATTACTACTTCATCATCCGTTCTGAGTCCGTAAAGTCGTTCGAGCTCACCATTCTCATCCCGGAGAAGTATCTCGTCTAGACGGGAGGGGCCTCTTCCCCTTCTTCTGCTCTCCGGAGCTCCCGGTTGTAGTCTCCTGTCGCGGCGACGTACTCCTTCCATGCCTGATCTGCCTTTACAAGGGCATCTTTTGCCGAGGTATAGGCTCCTGCGTCGTAGGCGGCCGCGGCCGACGCCCAGAGGGAGAACGCGCGGTTCAGGCAATCGAGCGCCCGGATGTAGGCCGACTGCGCTCCAATATACGCTTCAGGGACCTCGTCGGCCCCGATGATCCGCCGGTGGTAGGTCGTGACCGCCTGCCCGTACGTCGCTATGGCCGCAAACTCCCGCATTACAACATCGGATTCCGCAATCGACGGGGCCTCCGGGCGAGAACTCATGTGGGAGGATATCTTCGCGGAGACCCGGGCAAGGTCGGCCTCCGATGCCGCCACGTGGCTGCCAAAGACCGCAACCTGCCGGCTTTCGGTCCAATCGGTAAAGAGTGTCCACCCGATGAAGGCGGCGGCTACCACAGCAATCACCGCCCCGACGGCGATGAGCGCCTGCCGCCGGTTGGTCGCGATGGCAGGAAGCTTCGGGAGAGTCGGAAGTTTCGGGACAGTGATATCCATGGTCCTCATCCCCCTCCTGCCGGCAGCCCGACGGAGCGGATACGGTATTCGGCCGGTGCGGGGGTATAACGCAGGGGGATGATCTCCGGGGTCCTGGACCTCACGGCCTCGATGCCGGTGCCGTCGACATCCCCGATGGGGAACGGTTTCCCCCAGGATGTCACGTTCCCCGTGGAGAATTTGAGATAGTCCGTCCCCTCAATGTAGTAGTAGTGTTTCCCTCCGTGCTCGAAGTACCTCGGCGTGTACTTCGCGTAGTAGGGATTGAACTCGTTCATCTGGATACCGAGAGCCATATGGCCCGCGATACCGAGTTTCGTGTCGCCCCGATATCTCAGCAGCACCGCATCGTAGCCGAGGGCATCGATGAGCCCCGCCATCAGGATGGCGGCATCCTCACAGTCACCTTTCCCGTCAACGAGCATCTCCGCAGGATACTTCTGATACTCGATACCATCACCGATGTGCAGGGCGTGCCGGGGGAAGACGCCTTCGATGTAAGAGTTCGTGCTGTTATCATACTCGTAGGGGATCTGCTGGACAAAGAAGACAACGTTCATCAGCCGATAGTACTCTGCATCCGGACTGGCAACGGGGGGAGCGATCTGGCGGACGAGATCTTCAAGAATCGGCCGATCGGCATCGGCAAGCACATATCGTCCATAGGCGAGACGATCTTCGATCCGCGGCGTCTCCCGGTGATCGCGAAAGAGCGCCTCCGGAACCCTGACCTCTGTCGTCAGGACGCCGCCGTCGATCGCCGTCCAGCGGAAATCCCGGGTGTAGACCGCACCGTCTTCGGGGTAGGGCGTCGCCGCCGGCAGAGGAGCGGGCGGGACGTATGCCGGCGGGAGCGAACCGGGGGGAGTTGCAGGTCCTCCGACGAGCGCGGGTTTCACTACGAGGGCGACGGCCAGGATAACAAGCCCGCCGGCAAGAACGGGGAGAAGATCTTTCCATTCCATATCCGATCTCCCACTGCGTATCGATACTAGGATATGGGCGGTTGCCCGCTAAAAACCTTGACTCACGGCACCCCGACGCCGAAGAACCCGGTGATAAACCGGATTGCAGCGTAGAGGAAGTAGAAACCGAAGATCAGTTTCAGGGTCTCCGGCCGGAACCGGTGAATCGTCGCAGCCCCCGCCTGGGCGCCGGCGATCGACCCGGCGGCAAGGGTCAATCCCGCCCCGACGGCGACGTAACCCTCCACGAGCTTGATCCCGCCGCCAAGGATCGCCATCGGTATCATGGATGCAAGCGACGTTCCCATCGTGACCGCGACCGGGGCGCCGAATATGTAGAGCAGCCCGGGAACGAGGGCGTAGCCGCCGCCAAGTCCGGTTATACCGGTCAGGACGCCGACCCCGGTGCCGAAGAGAAGGTGGCCGGGGGGCGTACCCCCGATGCACCCGGGCTCCGGGCGGGTGGCGGGCCGGAGCCCGTCACGGATCATGCCGAGGGAGGGGACCAGGAAGACCAATCCCAGGGCGAGGCTGAGGAGGCGGGTGTAGCCGACCAGAAAGGAGAAGAGCCAGGAACCGAGGATGACCCCCACCAGGCCGCCGGCGGCGATCCAGCCTGCAACACGACGATCCAGGTTCCCCCGCACCAGGTGGCCCGCAGCGCCGGAGAGCGACGTGAAGATGACCACGAAGAGGCCGGTCCCGACGGCGATGGGTTCCGGAAACCCGAGATAGAAGTACATGATCGGGAGCATGATCGTCGATCCGCCGACCCCGATGAGGCCGCCGAAGATCCCGGCAACGATGCCGATCGTAAAGAGGAGGAGCACGGTTGCCGGCGTCGCCGGCGGAGCGACGATGAGTGCTGCGCCAAGCATCGCCGCGACTGCCACGGCAATCAGCACCTTCCGGGCAGATCGGCTCCACGTCATGCGTCAGAACTCTCATCACGGAGCACGAACGCACGCAAGGCCAGAACGCAGACCGCCGGGTAATCCTCTCTCGTCTCAGGCCGGATCGTCATCGGGCGGGGCAGCATGCATCTGTTGTACGCCCCCGATTCTCCATGAACCTACCGAAAGGGGTTCGTGGGGAGGCAGACCCCCTCGATGCCGGCCAGTTGTCTCTCCGGTTCGGCCGCATACATGCAGACCGAGGGGTAGTAGCTCCTGATGTAATCCTTGAGCATCCGGAAGGAGCAGTACTCCGGGGCGATGCTCTTTATCGACTCTTTCATCATCTGGACCCATTTATGCGGGACGTTGTCCATCGTCCGCGAGTAGTAGAGCGGGGCGACCTCGTTCTCGATAAGGTCGTAGATCGTATCCGCGTCCGCCCGGTTGTTCCCGGCATAGGGGGTGTGACCCTCAAACCCCCACCCGTTCCTGCCGTTGTAGCCCTCGACCCACCAGCCATCCAGGACCGAGAGGTTCAGCACCCCGTTCATCCCCGCCTTCATGCCGCTCGTTCCGCTTGCCTCCATGAGCGGGACGGGTGTATTCATCCAGACATCGACGCCCTGGACCATGTAGCGCGCCAGCTGCTCGCCGTAATCCTCGATGAAGGAGATCCGGCCCCCGAATCGGGGATCCTGGGAGTACTGGTAGATCCTCTGCAGGATACGTTTGCCCTTCTCGTCGGCGGGATGAGCCTTCCCCGAGAAGATGAACTGCACCGGCCTCCAGCGGTTGTTCACGATACTGTCGAGCCGATCCAGGTCCTCGAATATGAGGTCCGCCCGCTTGTACTCGGCGAACCGGCGGGCAAACCCGATCGTCAGGGCCGACGTGTCGAGCATCAGCCCCTCGGCGGCAAGGTTCGCGGGTTCTTCCCGATGTCCCGCCCATTTGAGCCGTTTCCTCTCCCGGAGCCGGGCGAAGAGCTTCATCTTCAGCCACTGGTGTTCGCCCCAGAGTTCGTTGTCCGGTATCTCGTCGACCACCTCCCATATGATCGGGTTATCGTAATCCTCTCGCCAGTTCGGGTAGATCACGTCCATGTAACGGTCAAAGAGCGCCTCGATACGGTGGTTCAACCACGAGGGCAGGTGGACGCCGTTTGTGATGGCGTCGATCGGGACCTCCTCCAGGGGCAGGTCGGGCCAGAGTGGCTGCCACATCTCCCGGGCGACCTCGCCGTGCCTCCGCGAGACGCCGTTGTGAAAGAGACTCATACGGAGGGCAAACGCGGTCATGTTGAACCTGGCGCCCGGATTGTGCGGGTCCTTCCCGAGCGCCATGAACTCGTCCCATGTCATACCGAGCGACGGGCAGTAACTGCGGAAGTACCTCGCCATCAGGTCTTCAGGGAAGATGTCGTGGGCAGCCGGGACAGGGGTATGGGTGGTGAAGATCGACGTGCCCCGGACCTTCTCAAGCGCCTCATCCGGGGGCATCCCGGCAACGAGGCGCTCCCGGAGCCGTTCGAGGATGGCAAACGCCGAGTGGCCCTCGTTCAAGTGCATCGCCGAGTAGTCCACGCCGAGGGCGTGGAGCACCTTCCTCCCGCCGATACCGAGCACGATCTCCTGCCGGAGCCGGCACTCGAGCTCTTTTAGGTAGAGGCGATGGGATATGCTCTGGTTCTCGGGAAGGTTCTCGTCGATATGGGTGTCGAGGAGGTAGAGAGGGACGCGCCCCACCTGCACCTTCCAGACCGCGACGTAGATCGGGGGGTCGATCAGGGGAACCCGGACAACAAGGTGCCGGCCGTTATCATCGAGCACCCGGAGGACCGGCGCGGCATCGCGGTCCAGGATCTCCGCGACGTTCTTCTGCCAGCCGTCCGCCTCCATATGCTGGTGGAGGTATCCCTCGGCGTACATGAACCCGACGGCGACCATCGGCACACCGAGGTCGCTCGATGCCTTGATGTGGTCGCCTGCGAGGATGCCAAGCCCCCCCGCATAGAACGGGAGCGAGTGGTGCAGCCCGAACTCGCTGGAGAGGTAAGCGATCGTCAGCGGCACCCGCCCGGGATAGTGCTCCGCAAACCAGCTCGTCCTCGGCTCCATGTACTCCCTGAACCGGAACATGATGATATCGTAGCGGCGGAGGTACTCCGGGTTCGTTGCCGCCCGCTCGAAGAACCGCGGCGGGGTCTCAAGCAGCATCCTGACGGGGTTGTGACGGCTCATCTTCCACTCCGCCCGGTTGAGGAGTTTGAAGAGGATGCTTGCGGAGGAGTGCCAGCTCCACCAGAGGTTGTATGCAAGGTCCACCAGCCCGAAGATCCGCTCCGGGACGTGGGCGAACCGGTCATAGGGTATCTCCGTCTTCATCGCAACGGGCATTGCCTGTCGCACCTGATAAGTGCTTCCATCACCCGGCCGGCCGGGCGGGAACCGGGTCACCGTCGCTCTTCGCGCTCCACGATATCGCGGATCTTTCGCCCTTCCCACTCTCTGCCGGAGAACCTGCCCCCGGCATACGTGTCGAGCGCATGGAGTGCAAGGCCGATCCCCAGAAGAACGCCACCCAGAAAGACCAGAGCACCCCGGGGTCGGTCACCATACTGAGGATGAAGAAGAAGACGTTGAAGATGATATAGACTGCAAGATGCATGTAAAATCCCCGGATCTCCCCGACCCGCCTCCTCGCGCGGGCATGTCGTTCCTGTTCATCCATGGGCTCCAGCGATCTGCGAGGGTGCTTATACCCGCCGTGCGCTCCAGCAGGGAGGCGCGGGCCGGTGCCGGCACAGGAGTGATAGGAGAGAGATGATCGGATACGTGGCCCGTTTTTGGGGATCCTGCATCAGCCCTCCTGATACGGATGAAAAAGTATTATAGGAGCCTGCTGCTGATGTTTCCCTGGAGACTGGTGGAGGGTGACTCACGTGCGACAGATGATCGAGGCAACAGAACTCACGAAGAACTACGGCAACGTCACTGCCGTGAACGGGATATCGTTCTCTGTTATGGAAGGGGAACTCTTCGGCCTCCTCGGGCCGAACGGGTCGG
>Ga0209510_1005819_pt1 | contig 10103 bp, 6 predicted proteins | sample BiotimSIPDNA_FD_185749 | JGI IMG/M metagenome (GOLD analysis project Ga0209510, IMG submission 185749) | Anaerobic biogas reactor microbial communites from Washington, USA - Biogas_R1 time_0 SIP DNA (SPAdes) (version 2) | ecosystem: Engineered > Bioreactor > Anaerobic > Unclassified | place...
CCCATTGTTATTTGGAGTTTTCTGTAACTTGATAGTTTTTCAAAAATGGTTTGAGGGAAAAAATATCCGTAAAAAAAGGCTTTTAAGAATTTCATCAGTTCTCGTGAGGTTGTGATTGTGTTGCCACCTCCACGCAAACTCATAATCAATTTGGGGCGATGTAAAGACTGATTTTTATAAAAAATATTAGGTACAAAGTCAGCATTGACAGGCACATAAGTTTTCGTCAAACCTAACGGCTCGAAGATATAATTACGGAAAACTTCTTCTAATGGAGTTTGTGTTATTCTCTCGATAATTTCTCCAAGCAGCTGAAAATTGAGGTCTGAATAAAAGGCTTTTTTCCCAAGAGGAGAAAAGCGCGGTTTTAGAGCCTTTGTAATTTCTATTAATTCTTCCGTGCTTATTTGAAAATCTTCTTTAATTGCTCGTTTAGTGATGCCTCCTTCCGCTTCGTAATCTGGAAACCCGCTTGTTTGAAACAGCAAGTCAGAAAGCGTAAGTTTGTAGGAATAATCTACTCCCTTGTATTTGTGCAATCCTTCGAAAGTCTTTTTATCAAAATAATCCACTACAGGATTGTCCAACGAGAGTTTTTTTTGTTCCTGCAGTAAAAGAATGCAGGTAGTTGTAAAGAGCTTTCCAACACTTGCCGCCTGAATAGGCGTATCAATCGTTTTTCCACCGTATTCGAAATTTACGGAAAAGTCACCACTGCCGTTCTCTACTAATAAAACCGCTTCGTGAATTTGTTTAGAACCAATTGAACTACAAAATATTTTTCCGATTTTTTCTTTTCTGTCCATAATATACCCTACTTGGTTTTCCAATTCGCGGTCTCTCTGAATTGTCGATACTCATGCTTGCACCCAACGTCCCGCATTGCCGACGTCCTCCAGCCTTAAGGTGAAGGCCAAGCCTTAGAAAGCTCTTTTCTTAGGCTTGGGCGAGCCGGCCGCTGCCGCGGTTAGGCTGGGGGATGTGGCGCGCCCGCCTGTAAGAACCGCTATCCGCGCCCTCGCGGCAATGCAGTGTTAGGTGAAGTGTTCGATATGATTTTCTTCCTGTTTTATCCCAAACAAATCACCTACAGACTTGTGCTCACGATGTAGCAACCAGACTATAACCATACCAAAAATAAATGTTGAAGAAGCTGTCTCTATCATATGGCTAACACGTACGCTTGCTATCGGCATAAGTGGATTTTCTAATATGTGACTAATATTCTGTGGGATACTGAATAAAAGCCCTACAAGAATGCCCGTTCGCCATGGATTGGTTTTTGAGCCACGAATAACCGGAAGAGCGTACAATGTCCAAAGAATTGCTCTAAGAATCTGAAAAGGAAATAATCCAGGATCAGTACTAAAGTTATTGATTGTATGCGTCCAAAAAGGTAGTATTTGTCCGGGACTTCCGTAAAAAGCTCGTAATTCTGGGTTTTGCCAAGCAATGAAATAACCAGCACTCCAATACAGAAGAAGATATACCATAGCGATAATGACCAACTTCAACGCCCACTGTTTCACAGACATGATAAGTGCTGGATTATACACTGAATCAGACTTTCGCCGGCCTTTACCCAAAATCCATACCGCTAGCGGAACAAAAAAGAACGCAATCGGCATACCCATTACAAACAAACGGGGTAGAAGTTGTGCTCCAACCGTAACACTAGATAGGAAATACCATGTCTCTATTTGCGTCATGAAAGTCACCGCACCGTAATAAGCAAAAGATAATCCCAAGGCTAATTTCCAGCCACTCCAGCGCGAGCTCAAAACTAGCCATATCACAAGCAGTGTGTTGAGAATACTGATAATTAACAAACCAGTTTCAGCCGAAACAAGACCTGGCTCTGATTTTATATTCGGTATCAGCCCCGTAACAGCATGCGATCCGACAATAAATAAAACGTTGAACAACACGACAAGCACAATAAACCGTAAAATCCAACCCAAAATAGATCGAGCCTTCATATTTACTCTCCTAACTTTATTAATCGAGCATACAAAATCATGACCGAGTTTATTCTGCTATAGCGGAACATTTCACCTAACGTTCCGCGAGTACCCGAAGTTGGCGACCAACGGGAGCCAATTTGGGCGGAGCGTAGCGTAGCCGGGTACTCGCTGTTATAGGCAGTTATGTAGCATCCTGTGTTATATCCTTCATGAGCATGATTTCTAAAGGTTCCAACGGTAAAACAAAACCACCAATATCACGATATCCCATCTTTCTATAAAAATGCTGTGCATCTTCATTGGCCAAAGTGCTTGTTAAAAACCGCTTATGTCCTTTTGCTATTAATATTTTTTCCCAATAATCAACCAGGGATTTACCGTATCCTTTTTGTCTATAATCTTCAAGAAAAAATAACATATTCATGAATGGAATTTCATCCCAGAACAAACTGTATCTCAACCATCCAATACAAGTTCCGTTCATTTCCATTATAAATATTTCTTCTTCTTCAATTTTTTTTATCAATATTTCTTTTGTGATATGAGAGTCATTCTCTTGAAGAAATGTTAAATGCATTTCATTTGCGGGTATTATTTTCATATCATTCATCATGTATTTATCAACCTTCTGCTACATAATTGCCTATAACGGTTCGCGTGTAGCCGAAGTTGCCGGAGCGTACTCGCGCAGGCAATTTGGGAGAGGGCGGTACTCCGCCCGAACCGGCTACACGCTGTTATCGGCTGGTTTTGGCTCATTTTTATTTATGTCCTGTTCTTTTACATAATCCCAATATTCCGGTGGTGTTTTTTCTTTTTCGACAGCATTCATTTCTCCAATTGATGCTAATGCTATTATTTTATCATTTATCATTTGTTGAAAACAGTTTGGTACATGATCCTTATTAAACCTGTGCAATGTTACGCATTCTAAACATTTTCCATGCCATTCACACTTTGTTTTTGGGCATGAACATTTTTGATTTTTTGGATCGGATGCTATACCTCTAAGTTTTTTTACTAAATTGTAGAATTCTTCTTTAGTTTTCATAAACAGATCCTTAATATTGTGTTGAGCCCAAAATTGCCGATAACTTCATCTTATCACTACGAAACTCATACGTCAAATCATTTTCCAGCAATGTATCTGCCGTTTTTTCTTGTGTTCACCGGAAATCAGTGGGTTGCATGATGCGATCGAGAGGACTCGTTACTTTTGCTATGCTCCGGGGGCTTATGTGTGTGTAGATTTCCGTGGTTTTTGAGCTTTTGTGGCCCAGGAGTTCCTGAATGTAGCGGATGTCGGTGCCGTGTTCAAGGAGATGCGTCGCGAAACTGTGGCGCAGGCTGTGGATGCTTACATCCTTCATGATGCCGGCTTTTGCAGCGGCGGCATAGAAGACCGCCTGTGCGGAGCGTGCGGTAAGGTGTGTGCCGGGAGTTGCTCCCGGGAACAGCCAGTCCCTGATCATGATTGAGGTTCGGTACTGACGGTAGATCTCTGCGATAGACGATGAAAGCATGACATACCGGTCTTTGGCGCCCTTTCCTTGCCGGACCTTGATCATCCTCCGGTCAAAATCAAGATCCGTCGTTTTAAGGGATACTGCCTCACTTACCCGGAGACCGGCGGAATACACGAGCATGAGCAGGAGACGATGCTTCAGGTTTGATACTGCATCAAAGATTCGTCGGACTTCATCTTCCGAAAGAACATCGGGATACCGTACCTCTTTCTTTGGCAGCTTGATATGTTTCGCCGGATTGGGAAGCACGGGATGGATAACTTCATAGTAGAGTTGGAGCGCTGCAACAAGCTGCGCCAAAAAACTCCGGGAAACCCCCTGCCATCAATATAGGGAGCCATCCATTTCTTGCCCGAAAATGAGTACGCCCGCGGCACGTAATCGTCGCTTTTGTTGTAAAAGCCGGTGCCGTGGCTGCGGGGACAGTACAAGCATGATTCCGTGCCGCCGAAACAGGCTCCGGATTCATGGGAACACCGGCCCCCGGGGAGGGAACCGCTCCGTGTATGTTTTGTGATGGGTTCAGTATATACCGGAAAAAGCGGGATATAAAGCAGAAATTGACAAATCCGGTGGGCGGCAAGCCGCCTGGCCGGAGAGTGAACTGCCGCCGGGGCAACCAGCACCCCGCCGGGGCAACCAGCACCCCGCCGGGGCAACCAGCACCCCGGCGGGGTGCAAGCTGCTGCGGGGTGAAAACCTACGACAGCGTAACCGCGAGCTCGTGGGAGCCGGCGGGGAGGGGGAGCGGGATCACGTTACCGTCGAGGGGGGTACCGTCGAAGGTGAGCGTGAGCTTCGAGTCGCGGGCGCGGCGGAAACCGGCGGGCTTTGAGTAGCGGACGCGGAGCTTCGCGTCTCCCATGACGAGCGAGAGGGCGGTGTCTTTCGAGTCCGCCCGGAGGACCGGGTCCATTACGAGACCGCTGCCGGACAGCTCGATGCCGTACGCCTTGAGGAGCGCAAGGATGAACCAGGTCGACGTGCCGCTGAGGAGCGGGCCGATGTTCTCGCCCGTTTCACTGTTGTTGTACTGAGTGCAAAAGCGCGGGTTACCGGCGAGGACGAAGGGATTCGCCATGGTGCGTGCGGGATACACAAGGTCCACCATGGTCCATGCCTCACTCGCGAGCTCCTTGGCGAGTGTGCTGTCCGCCACACGCTTGGCGGCGTCGAGCATGGCGGACACCGCCATCATGCTCGCGTGCTTGAATACCGCGGCGTTCTCGCGATCGCCGGGGAAGTATTCGGCGCTTGCCGCGTCGGGGACCACCCTGCTCAGGTCGTTGGGGGACACGAGCTTGAGCCCGTAGGGCGTCTTGAGCTTGGTACGGACCACTTCGAGCATGGACGCGATCTCGGCGTCGTTTGCCACGCCCGAGAGTATGGACCAGGAAAAGCTGTTGAGAAAGAAGGTGCCGCCGCTTCCGTCGGTATCGAGACCGTCGCCCTCGGCACCGGCGTGGGTGAATCCGGGATACTGGTTGAAAAGGAGCCGGGCATAGGCGTTCCCTTTCCAGGCATGGGTGCGGACCGCCTTCTCCATCGAATCGATTTTATCCGAAAGCCAGCCAGCGGTTTTTTCGTCGGCCCGGAGTCCGGCGAGCGAGCGGAGCTCTTTCGCCGCGGTTATGGCGAGGAAGGCGTTCATGACGCTTTCGGTGCAGTCAGTCTCATAGCGACCAGTTTCCTTCCATATACTCTCTTTTTCGGCGCCGGTGTGGAAGTTCCGGTCAAGACGGAGACAGTCGTTCCAGTCGGCACGGTCAAGAAGGGGCAGCCCGTGTTTTCCCACGGAGACTTCCATGGAATAACGGATGGCTGCCATTAGCGTGTCATATACGCTGCGCGTTTTTTTGGAATCGGTTCCGGCTATCACAACCTGCTCGTCAAGGAAGGACGTATCGCCGGTGAGATGCACGTACCGGCCCACCGCCTGGTGGAGCCAGAGGGCGTCGTCGGACCAGTTGCCCGCTTCCTTGCCCTCCCAGAAAAAGTTGTGGTTCGCGAAACCGAATTCATGTACCTGCGAAACCCAGGCAGTTAAGAGTTCTTTGGTAACGCGGCTGTTTCCCTGCGCGTGGAAGTAGTACATCGACGCGAACAGATCCTGGATTTCCCTGAATCCGATTTCCCGGTAGCCCTTCTGGGTCTGCCCGAAGGAACGGGATACAAAGGTCTGGTAGAGCACCTGGAAGGGGAGGTTTTTGCTGCAGTACACTGAAAAGTCTTTGTCTTCGCTTTCAAGGGAGAAGAAGGACGCGTACCCGTCAAAAAAGCTCCGTACGGCGCCGAGCGCTTCGGGAACGGAATCCGGTTTTTCAAAGTGACGAATGAGCGCGTCCGTTTCCTTCTCCAGCGAGTCGGGACCGAACGCGGGGTTCGTCTTTTTGGACACGAGTCCGGTAAAGTTGTCGGTACAGACGGTTTCTCCCGGCGCAACGGACACTTCGGCGCTCAGGGCGAAAAAGCCGGGTCCCTTGCGGTAGAGCTCGTTCGGCAGGGGATCAAGCCCGTCAGGGGCTTCAAGGGTTCCCCGTCCCGTAAAGTCGTTGTAGTTGAGACAGAAGCCGTCCGGGAATGAGTTGCCGCTTTTCCCGCGGACAATCATGGTGTGGAAGCGGAGATCGTCCTTGTCTTGCGCGGGGAAGTAGCGCGGGCTTACCGTCCGCACGGTGCCGTCGTCGTTGAAGAGGGCACCGCCTTCCATGATGATGTTGCTGTAGAGTACGTCTTCCATGAGTGCCGGCGGTTTGGTCGGCCCGAACATGCCGGTACACACGAGGCGGAGACGGCGCGGTTTTGAGCCGGTATTGGTTACGGCGATTCGCTGAACTTCAACGGCGAGCGGGAGGCCCGGTTCCTGTTTCGGGAGAAACAGGGTTCGTTCAATCGTGAGACCGCAGGCGGTTTCATACAGGATTCGGGTATGGTTTTGGCCATGGACGCAAGTTCCCTTCACGACTGATTCGTGTTCGGGATTGCCGGAATAGAAAACCTGACGGCCGCCCTCGGAAAGGTAAAACTGACGGTTTGCCGGGAAACCGTTTTCTTCCTGGCGGAGATCCCAGCGGGTTGCCAGTACCTGGGTGGCGGCATGGGAGCGGAAGCTTCCGCGGCCCAGGCGGTCAACCACGCTCTTCGGCGTGGTCTGGAGGGGATGGTCAAATCCGGTCCGGTTTCCCATGAGGAGATTTACGTAAAAGTGCGGACCCGGAGAGGGCGTCTTGAGATCGATGACATGCTCACCGTCGGCATTTATGTGTCCGGCCCAGTCGGGGACCGAGTTGAGAACGGGCATCATTTCCATGAGGAGATCTTCCGCAATCGGTTCGGCTGTGACGGTTTTGCCCGTTGAGCGGTAGGCCGAGAGTGCGCCGTCTTTTGAAAGACAGAAGAGGACGGAGTTGGCGGACGAGGAGAGGGCGCGGCAGAATGTGTTGAAGCGTTCCTGCTTCAACAGCTCTTGTACCACTGGAGCCTTGAAGGGGAGGCCGCAAATGCCGACTGCCGAATCCCGGCTGCTCGTCAGGAATCGGCCATCAGATGCGCCGGTATAATATGAAGAAAACAGCCCCTGTAAAAGGCTGTCCGGTTCTCGCGAATCAGTTCGTGCTGAAAAGTATCGACTCATGAAAAAATCCTTGTCTCTTTGGTTGATGTATCCGGGAAGCGGTAGCCCCGCTTCCCGCAAAACCCCTTACTTGGGAGTATACTTTATATAGTCGTAATTTGCATACAAGGGGCCGTTGTAGTAGAAGCGGCCAAGCCAGCTGTCCACACCGGTTCCGGGCCAGAGGTTCACCATGATCTGCATGGGATGGCTCGGCATTTTCTTTCCGTAGGGAGCGTTCATTCCGGTGTTGTTCACACCCCACTTCCATTTTCCGTCCACATACCAGTTGATGTAGCCGTTGCCGTATTCGATTGCGTACTTGTGGTATCCGTACGCCGCGTCGAATCCGAGATCGACTATCTTCTCGTTGCCGCCCACTCCGTCAACATAATAGTTGAACTGGACCTTGGTAGTGTCCTTTCCCAGAATTTCCACGTCAATCTCGTCCCAGGGATTGCCGGTGTACAGGAAGAATGAGGTAACCGTGCCGGATCCCTTGGCCGCCTTCATGTTCGTTTCGAAGGTTCCGTAGGAAAAGGTGTTGTTTGTGCGGTATTCTCCGCTCGAATAGGGCTTGCCGTGGCTCCAGGTATTGTCCAGTTTGAGTACCAGCTGTCCGTTGTTGAAGTACGCGTTTTCGGGCCGCCAACCGCAGTTGAACATGCCGCCGTTTGTCCAGTTCGCCTTGTTCCACACACCGGTATTGAACCAGTCCATCGAGTCCCACAGGGACCAGTTCTGTACCGCACGGGAATTGTCCTCGCCAGTCGCTACCGCGTCGGTGTCTCCTTCAACCGCGCAGGAAAGAAGCATTCCCGCCGCTACGAGCGACAGCGCCAATAAATAAAAGAATTTTTTCATGGATATCTCCTCCTGAATCCATGCTACTATCTCTGTGAGTATCAGCCAGCTACCATCAGTTGGTATTTATCTAGTACCAAAAGTTGTGGTTTTTCGAAAAAAGCTGACAATGAGATACCGAAAAACAGTGATTTTATCGTGAATCCGGCAATCAATGCAATTTCGGATTTCAGTATGTAAAAAAAACAATACTTTTGGTACTAGTTCTCATCGGGAGAGAGCAGGCTGTTCACGAGGGAAAAGACATAGGCGCTGAAACCGAAACGGCCAACCTGTTCGTCGCGGAGCATGCGCAAGAGTTCTCCTTCCCGGTGATCCCGAGCTTGTTGTACACCTGGGTCAAGTGACCCTTTACCGTGCTCTCGGCGATGAACAGTTTTTCGGCAATGTCCCGGATTCGGTATCCCTGGAGTTGCAGTTCAACTATTTCCTGTTCCCGCCCGGTAATCTTGTGTGCGGTAAAGAACTCCTTGTCTGGCAGAATGCCGCTGTTCAGGAAGGGGAGCGGATCAAGCGCGTCCCAGCGGATACGGACCAGGTTTCCTTTCTGATCGAATTTTCCGGAGATTTTTACCACGGGAATGTACCGCCGACGGTCCGGACTTACCAGGCGAATACCGGGACTATTCAGTTCTCGCGTTTCACGGACACGCTGAACCGCGTCTTCTGCAAGGGATGCGTCTTCCGGTTCCAGATACGTCTTGAGGCTTTTTAATGCGGCATCATCAGGAATGACGAGCCCGCTCGCGGCGGCGGCATTCCGGTATTCAATGCGGAGAAGCGTGTCGGTTTCCAGAACCATGACGGGGACCGCCGCCGCCATTTCCCGATACCGCTCTTCGCTGTCCCTGAGTGCCTGTTCCACCCGTTCCCGATCTTTCGTCCGGGCAATGGATTCCAGTGTCTGCGAAACCTGATCGCGGAGCGATTCAAAGACGAGGGCATCGAGTCCGGTTCCCTCAAGGATGATGTAGCCGTAGGACTGCGTTATTCCCAGAAGCGGCATGCGTACCGAATCGGTTCCGCCCGGAGTATCGAGGCAGGGTACGAGTTCCACATCGTCATAGAACCCGTCCTCCTCATCCGTTTCCGGATTCTTTGGATTCGGGCGGTGCAGCGCGAGAATGACCCGGGTACAGCCGGCAAGCGGTACGTTCTTTTTCAACAGGCGGACGAGCGTTTCTTCGTCCGTTACCGGAGCGAGTTCGAGCGAGAGTTCGCGAAAAAAGTGAAGCGTGTCGCGGAGAAGGGACAGTTCCCGTGCGTGGTGTTCGGTGGATTTTCTGGTCAGCAGGGCGAAGGCGCTCGCGAAGAGATCCTCGAGGTACCGCAGGGTACGGATATCTCCGCCGTCTGTCGCAAGGTCACGGCGAACAGCGGAAAGAATGACATGCCAGCGGTTTGAAAAATCATCCCAGTTGCCGGTGAAGTCGAGAAGGCCCGAAAGAACCTGCAGGAAGAGCGGGCGGTCCACGAATTTGCGCAAGTCGAGCACCGCGGCGCTGGTAAGCGAGGTAACCGCTTCCGCGGTTTTGTCTTTTACTTCTGCAGGCAGCGGGAGCCGGGTTTTTTCCGGTCTGTCCGTTGCGGTAATCAGGGGGATATCGGTACATCCGCACGATTCACGGATTACCGGAAGACAGGCAAGCGAATCATCCGGAGCCGCCGGAAGCCCGGACAGACCAAGTTCCTGGAGGAGACGGAGACCGGCGGTGTATGCCTGTTCATAGAGAGGCTGGTGTACTGTTGTCAAAAGGGGAGAGAGAAAGCCGGCTTCCTGAATATCATCAAAGCCGGTTACCGCATAGTCCCGCGGGCAGCTGAAGCCCTGTCGTCCCATGGTCTGTATAAATCCAAGCGCCATGTCGTCGTTCGCGCAGGACAGGACATCGAAGGGGAGCCGGGATTCTGAAGCAAAGTGTGCCGCAAGTGCCTGGCCCGAACCGTAACTCAGGTCGCCCGGATAGACTATCCGTCGTTCTTCCGGTATTCCGTGGCGTTCAAGGGTTTCATTCCATGACACGAGGCGGGCGGCGGCGTCCGGGCTGTGGTCCGGACCCGTGAGAAAGGCAAAACGGGTAAAATCGTGGGACTGGACCAGATGTTCCGTGAGGGCGGTCATGCCGCCCGCATTAT
>Ga0209510_1005820_pt1 | contig 10099 bp, 8 predicted proteins | sample BiotimSIPDNA_FD_185749 | JGI IMG/M metagenome (GOLD analysis project Ga0209510, IMG submission 185749) | Anaerobic biogas reactor microbial communites from Washington, USA - Biogas_R1 time_0 SIP DNA (SPAdes) (version 2) | ecosystem: Engineered > Bioreactor > Anaerobic > Unclassified | place...
CCGCCGACCAACAAAGCCGCCATCAATACTACGATCAGTCCCCAATATGTACTCTTACGTCTGGTTTTCACCGGTGTCCCTCCCAGTTATCTATAGATTTTTATTCCGATACCAACTCCGACCGACGAGTCGGTCATGATAAAAGTATAGCCGTTTATCGAATAAATGGTCAATAGAATGCAGTCATAATATACTAAGGTTTTCCCAGGCAAATAACGATATTTAAATACAAATGTAACTAATTTATCTCAACTAATGAGACCATGAAAAAGGAGTTGGCGATGATCAATAACATCAATTATGTATCGTCTCAAGTCAATGAGCTTAATAATAGCAGTACCCAGGTTCGCAATACCTCTACTACGAAGACTTCAGCTTTTCGCGAGCAGCTTCAAAACGAGATAAACAAAACCAAGGCCGGCACTTCTTCTCCGGCCACCAATCAGCCTGACCTGAACCACCTGATCAACGCCGGATCAGCTGCGTCTTTATCTCTTTATACCAACACCAGTATAAAAGCCGCCGATTGGTTACCCCTAAAACCCAGCGATTACAGCATGGAGAAATTTACCGAGAAAATCGCTCATGCCAACTACCAGCAAAGTTTATTGGATCCTGATGTACTGCCCCGCTGGGTAACCAAGCCAGAGCCAAATATCAGCCGCAGTACTGATATGAGCGCACCACCTACCTTTGAGGAAACCGTGGGCGGGGTGATGCGCATCGACCATACGGTCAGTGGTAAGGTGAAGAATTTTATACCCTGCTATCAATGGCGAAAAACCAGTAGCGGTGATGGTGCCTTGGGAAGTGTCTATAACCAGCAAACCCCCTGGGGATTTCGCACTATGTTCATTCGCGATGATAGTGCCCGCACTCCGGAAGGATACAGTGAGAATGGCTACCAGCAGGAGATTAACATTTACTTGGAATCCAATTATAAAGAAAGCCGGCAAAATGCCAGCTCTTCGCCTCCAGCGGAACTTAATTGGCAGCAGCGCTTGCAGTTTTACAATAACCCCGCTGCCACATTGCTGGCTAACCTGCTTCTTAACTCAGATAAGGCTTAATGCAAGAGGGGACGGTTCTCTCTGTCATGTCAAGCTAGGTGATTTAAAATAATCACGTTTTACTCAGACATGACAGAGAGAACCGTCCCCTCTTGCATTCTTCTCGCATTATAGTTTTACTGCCAATCGGTCTTTGAATACACCGTTTGTCCGGTCAGATAGGCATAGTTGGCCTTATTGGCTGCCAGACCCGCCTGTAAGCTTTTCAGTTCCAGTTGCGCCTTGGTAACAGCGTTTTGTGCGCTCTCCAGAGTTTCTACCCCTGGCTGCATACTGCGCAGTGGTATCATGCCCAGATCATACTTCAACTGTTTTAATTCAAGATCCCGCTGTTTTTCCTCCAGCTGTTTCTGCGATAGACCTATTTGCATCTCCAGAGCATCCATTCCGTGGTATAACTGCTCCACGGTAGCGTAGGTATCACGCTTAGTCTTCTCGTATTCCAGATCCTTGACATTCCGCTGTATCTGATCCATATACGCATCTTGACCATCAAATGATGGCCAGTATACTTTTATTTGTTCCAAATCCCTGGCGGTCTGCGCTCCCAACATCAGAACCGATTGATCAGCAGCCCTGGTAAATTCTGTTGCCAAGCTTTGGCGAGGGTATTCGCTTATCACTGGCTGGCTGGTAAGTACCGGATCCCAGTCACTGGATTGGTTTAAAAAGGCTCTTAAAGTAGCTATGGAAGCAGCATATTGCTTTTCTTGTATTTTCAGACCATCTTCCAATTGTTCCACTTTACGCAACAAGGTATTATGGTCGAATGTAGAAACCATTCCTAAACCCTGCGCCAGGTCGAATAGCTTCTTTTGCTGATCCATTTCGGCCAAAGTCAGTTTAGTGGCCTCCATATCATTGGCCGCCATCAAGGCAGCAGTATAAGCATTCACCACGTCTTTTTCCACGCGCCCCTGCTCAGACTCCAGCTGTTTTTTCAAGGTCTTGAGCTGGATAGTAAGCTGTTCATAACTATTGACTATCATCTGACCCTCGGGGTTAACGAGCAGTTGATCGGGGGAGAAAAAGGTTACCAGATCAGCAGCATCATCCCGCAGTATATTAGCCCGATCCACCTGTAATTTGAGGCTGGTCACCTCAGGATTTTTGCTGGTCGCTATGGCTACCGCATCAGCTATACTCAGCTCTTCAACAGCGGCCTTGGCCACCAGAGGATTTGCCATAACCAGGGTTATTGCGATGAAGACTGCCAACAAACCGCGTATTTTTATGTATCTCACTACAAACACTCCCGTCCGACTGACTGGTCAGTTTTTATTTACATTATATACTATCCACCAACCGCGTCAAGCCAAGAATTGCCGGCAGGATGGAGCCATCCCCCTGTCAACCTTACCTATAGATCAGTTGGATATTTTCCGCCTGCCCATCCCAGTGGAAATTCACTATCCCCAGATCCCGAAGATAATCGATGGAGACTATCTGCAGCCCGTCCTGGGTATTAAAACTCAGGGGGTAGCGCACATCATTAACATATAACGTACTACTGTGATGAAAATAGGTCACACTGTGCAAAGGAGCACGATTACCCTCTCGAACCAGTTGAATGGCATTACGGTATTCCATATATAATTTGCCGTCTTTCACCCAGTAAGGCCAAGTAGTCGGCTCACCATTTAGGCTTACAAAGCGCCATTCGCTGGTAGTCGTCGAAGGTGGCTCAATATTAACTGTATAATTATCAGCATCCCATTCTACCTGGGCACCCAGCGTCTCCGCTATTACCCTTAAAGGTACCATAGTCCGGCCATCAATGATCTGCGCAGGTACTTCTGTTTTTAACTCATAGCCGTCTAAAACGATCTTTACCGGCGTAGCCGCCTGCCAAACACCACCTATAGCGAAAACAAATAGCAGCGCAGAAATAACTATTACTGATTTGCGATACACGATAACTCCTCACTTTCCATAACCATTCTTAACCATATACTACCTTATTGAACTGCCCAAAGTACAGTAGCAGGGAGACAGACAGAAGGAAAAAGGTCATTGTAACGAAAACGCTCCAAGCTGTCATTGCGAGCCCCCGAAGGGGGCGCGGCAATCTCCAAACTCAAACCGGAAATTGTGGCAGAGTTCGCGGCAGGGGTGCAGCCTGTAACTTGGAGTTATCAATGTGCTAATTCATCACCAGATCAATTCAGGCAGGGAAGAGGCTACTTATGTCGAATAAACCTATACTTAATAATACTAGAAAGGTTGTGGGATGGAATGAAAAAAAGAAGTGTACTTTTATTGATGCTGGCTGGATTACTTATCCTGGCCATGGCCGCCCCGGTATCTGCGGCCGATGACATTCGAGTAATGGTAGATGGGGTGCTGGTGGATTTCCCGGATCAAAAGCCCTTTATCAATAAGGATAACCGCACCATGGTACCAGTCCGCGCACCTATGGAAGCTCTAAAAGCAACTGTCATGTGGGATCCCAAGACCCAGCAGGCCACTATCAATAAGGATAACCGCAATGTGGTCTTCACCGTTGGATCCTCCAGTTATACGGTTCAGGGTGCAAAAAGAATGATGGATACTGCAGCTGTTATCGAAGGCGGCCGCACCGCGTTCCCGATCCGCTTTGCGGCTGAGGCTCTGGGAGCCACGGTAAGCTGGGATGGTGCAACCCGTACCGTTGTGATTTATTCCCGCCTGAGTGATAAAACGAATGTTATCGGGGCTGCCGATATTGACCGTTTCCGGGTTTACAAATACAATGAATCGGTCAAATCTCCTCTGGGATCTTTTGCCAGCCAAAACAGCGATTTGGCGAGCCATATTGTCAAGGAATGTTCGTCAGTGCTGGGTCTTTCCTCCAATCAGCGTTTCATAACCGACCAACAGTTGATCTGGCAGGGTTCTAGCCTGTATTACGTGCGCGGTATTTTACAGACGGATAACGGTGATAAAACCTTTACCGAACAGGATATGGAATATGGTCTCAGTATAGATAGTGACCGCACCATCAGCCCCACAGTAGAGAAATTAACCTTAGGCAAGCCCCGCTTGACCAAATAACATCCTTCAAAACTATATAGTTGCACCCAGCGGAGGCTTCAGCCTCCGTTCATCTTTTTGAGGACTGTCATCGCTGCAGCAAAACATTCCTCATCGTGTCATTGCACCCTTACGGGTACCACTGATTGCAGTCCCTTCAGGAATCAGTCTTGGGTTGCGAACCCCTGAAAGGGGCATGGCAATCTCCGTGTCATCGCACCCTTCGGGCACTCCCGATGTATCCTTGCGGATACGATTAATGTTGCGAGGAGCGGAGCGACGTGGCAATCTCAAAAACAAATAATAAAATCTAGGTTAATCTGCGTCTAGACTAAATCATACTAATCTGCGAAGATCTGCGTCAAAAAGCACACATAATAAAACGGCCCGGTCATTTAGACCAGGCCGTTTAGTTATTTCAGTTAGGGACTACATTTCAAATACTACGGTTTGAGTTGCAGGATCCCAACCTACGGTTGCACCCAGAGCTTCGGCCAAGAAACGAGCCGGCAGCATAGTTCTGGAGTTGCTGATTTCGGGAGCTACGTCCATGGTTACAGCAGAACCATTGACGGTCAGAGTGGTGCTGCCAATAACAGCTTCCACTGTGTTTTCGCCCTTGGTTACAGTAACCTTCTGAGCAGCGGCATCCCAAACAATATCTTCCTCAGCTACACCCAGGGCGAGAGCCAAGTAACGATAAGGTACATAGGTGCGGTCATTCTTAATGTAAGGAGCAACGTCCATAACTTTAGTCAGACCATTCACAGTGTAGATGTTGGAGCCGATTACAAATGTTCCGGATCCAGTTCCACCTTTGGTTTCTACGGGAGGTGCAGTTACGTTCTTGGCAATAGCTACGGAAGCCGGAGTATCATACTGGAAGCTGGTTCTTCCAACAACAGGTGCACCAGCAGCAGGCACAGCTACAGAGGTATTAAAGGCATTCTGTAAGGAACCATTTGGATTACTATAAGTACTTGTATCTGCAGCATATAGTACTACATCGCCTACCGGTGCATTACGATCGGCAGTTACATAGATGTCGCTGATCTTAATCTTGGCAGGAGTCTTGTAGCTGGCTGCACGCATAGGAATGAGCAATAGATTCTGCTGATTGGAAGGAGCCTGAATCTTTACATCATTTAATTCTAAGACCATGTCGCCTTCAATAACTTCTACCTTGGGAACCTTGGCAAAGCGGAAGCCTGAATCTAGATAGAACACCATGCTCTGGTCAACACCAGCAATTCTTGCTGCGATGGTGTCGGCTTTGGTTTCAACGATTTCTACATCGGATACCTTCTGCTCTTTGATACCCAGGTTTACTTCCGGAACGGAAGCAGTCATGGTAATCATCGGGCTGACGGTAGCGACCTTGGCAGTTCCTTCTACACCGGCTTTGCCCTTAACCGTAAGAGTCACATCGCCTTTGAAGGAAGGTGAAACGTCAACTTTCAAGCCTTTGAATTTAACCTTGGCACCGTTTTGAGCGAACTGGCTGGTATTACCAACTGTAAACTTCAGGGTACGGGAGTCCAATGGTGTTGCGCCAGAAGCATTAAATGTAATGGCACTATTGTTGACCATTTCATAGTTGGAATTTGCTATCGCAGCGGTATTCCATTCAACACCTGCGGGTAGTTCAAACAGAATAGTACGTCCGCCAACCAGGGTACCTGGAGCAACTTCTTCGATAAAGAAAGTACCAATCTTCTGTCCGCTCAGACCAGCTGTCAACTCAGTGGTGGTATCTTCGATTACATTGGCAACAAAGTCCACATACTGAGCTACTACGATAGTCTGTTCGGTTACGCCATCACCGCTGACTTTAACTTCAATATCCTGGCCTACTTTGGCTACTTTTTCATCAACAACAATTCTTAAGCCGCTGATGGCTACAGCACCGGAAGTGGTTACAGCAACAGGGACACCAGGAGCAGTACGATTAGTTGGTACCGAAGCTACTGTATCTCCTGCTGCTGGTGCAGCTACATTATTAGGTCCCAGAGCCGGAAGACCAATTCCACTATTATTGCCAAGGAAGCTGAACAGTCCGGTAGCTGTAAAAGGCGCAGGAGCCCATGAATATCCCTTGGTCAGAATTTCCAGGTTGATACTGCCGGGTTTAATAGTATTGGGCATATTTTCAAAAACAGTGATAGTATCAATTCGGCCCGGAGTATCTGCAGGAGTTATACCTCCACCACCAGAGGTAATCTTTTCAACACTCTTGACAGCAGTAGTTGTAGTGCCAGTTACATTAACTTTGCCTACTACTAATGGAATAGGAGAACTACCAAAAGCAGTTCCAAATTGCGGAACCAAGTTTACATTCACATCTCCGGAGAAGTTGCCGGTATTAATATCAAAGAAATGAATAAAGAACCAGCCTTTTTCCTTGGTAGTTCTGGTAACATTAGCGATTCGCAATGTAATAGCTCCACCAAGATCATCTGTTAATGTAGCAATATCAGCCGGTGCTCCAAAAGCATTTTCAGCGTCAGCCGGAACAACGATACCAACACCGGAGCGAACTCCTGGTACTGCTGCCGGCAGTGCTGCGAAGTTTCCAGCAATCGTTACAGCACCTGGACTTGCCAGACGAGTCGGATAAGTTACTAACAATTCACTGGGAGTAGCATTACTCCAGTCGGCCACATTAACTTCAACTTTAACGTATCCCAGATTCTGATTAGGAATAGCCGGTATTGCATCCAGATTAGTGCTGGGTACATTATTGCTCTGCGCTACTGTAGCAGTAAACGCTGCCTCGGCTACGGACGGTGCGATAAATGCCGGAGCCATGAAGCTCAGGCAGAATACAAACGCCATCACTATAGCAATCTTTTTATTATACCTTAGCATTCGTTTTCCTCCTTAAATAATTTATAATTTCCTATTGGACTTGTAGGTAATCGACATAGCGTCAACCAAGAATATAAGTACCAATTTCCCCCTTTCGCCTAATAGGTGGTTATCTAGGTGATCAGCGAAGGCAAAAAATAGACCAGCCAAACGGTCAAACCTTCACTAACAAGTTTGGCTAGTCTATATGACGCGGTGAAAGCGCCTTTTGTTCCAAAAGAAAAGAAATATTTTTACAAGTATACAAATTTAATGTTGATTCCGAGTCAAATCGTTGCTCGATTGTTTCTGAGAATAGTATAGCGCGACCCCACAGCCCATGAGAATCCAAAGCAAAGGAGCAGAGCCGATAACAGAATCATTGAACAAGCCCTGTATCCAGTAAGCAATTAAAAATCCTAATATGGCTGCTTGGTAAGCCTTGTGCGGCCAAGAGGCAGCAGGCCTGATGACCTGCCGCACACTCCTAAATAAATGAGCCATAAACAAGTACAGCACCAGTGCCAGCGCAATAAGGCCAAAATCAAAGGCAATGCCCAGGTAGGTGTTATGGGGTTTATCAACAAGCGTCCTGATTTGCATCATTTTTTGATTTTTATTCAGATCAGTATGAGGGTAATAATACACCAGAGTGTTAGCCCCGTGTCCCAAAAGTGGTTTATCAGCTATCAATTCAACTGTATTGGCCCATATATATCCCCGCCCAGTTCCGGCCGCCAGCCAGTCCTTCTGTTCCAGTAAGCCGCGGGGACTATCCCCGGTGTTTTCTTCCCATGACGGCTGACCAGGCAAATATTCTTTCCAAAAGGATACTTCCGCGAATAACTGCGGATTCAGCTGAGCTAAGCTAAAAATAAATATCGCCCCCGCTATTACTGCAGCGGAGCCAATCATTAAAATCCGGCGCCAGCCCATATCGAGGCCAGCCAGTACCGCGAGTCCGGCCAAACCTATAAAAGCCGCTACTATACCAGAAGAGGACAGGGAAGTCAGCAGTAAAACCACCGCACTTACCGCAAACAACAATGTAAGCAGAACAGGGATCTGTTTTCTTCCCCAGATAAGCAGGGCGCCAAAATAGCACAAGAGGGCCGCGGCCAGCCCGGAGGAATGATTCTGATTCCCCAAAGTAGATGCAAAAAAGCCCCGGGCATATTCGGAATATTGGGAGCCTGCCAGTGCATTTCTAACCGCACTGTATTGGGTTAAATCTATGCCCGCATAATTAATCATGCTGATTACAGCCATTAATACGGTGGCCGTGCCCAGGGCAAGGGTCAACCACCTCCCGAATCGTTCCGTGAATTCGGTATGGGCCGCTATAAACATAAGCAGGAGACCGACCAAGTAAGTCAAGGCCCCCATATGCTGATCATAATAACCCACCAAAGAAATCATTTTATAATCCGCTACCAGAGTAGACAGCAAAATAATAACAGCCAATACACCCAAGGGCAGATTTATATAGCTAGAGCGGAGGCGATAGCCTTGCAACATTTTTATAATAAACAAACCCAGTAAAACAGCGGTGATGCTAACCAGAATCACCCATTTGTAATAACTGTAGAAAGAAGCATGCATACCGGTACTGACAGTTCCAATACTGATAAAAGGTGATATAAAGACATCCATCTTTAACCTTACTACCAACGGCAGCAAGAAAACCAGCAACAGCAACCCGAATTTTATGTATTTGTCCAGGGAAGTACGATCTGAATAGGTGCTATCGTAAGATTTCTTTTTAGCCGGGACGGCCTTAGCCTTCTTTTTCTTACTCATGATATCTTCTTCATGCTCCATTTTGAATTTGGCTCAGCAGTTGGTCAACTTCAGCCTTTATTTCCGCATCAGTAACACGACCGCTGCACGTCTCTAAATAGCTCCGGGCCTTTTCCATCTCCCCCAGGTAATACAGGTTCTTACCGTATCGCCACAAAAAAACATCATCCCCCACCAAACTGGGAGCTAACTCCAAGGCCCGCTCATAATGCTGCTGGGCCTGCTGGTACTCTTGTTTATCTGCCAGGTAAATACCATAATACCAGTTGAGCTGAAAAGATTCAGGGTGCCGGGGCAGCAAATCGTCCAAGATTTCCCCAGCCGACTCGGTTTGATTCTCGGCTAATAGTTTTACCACTTGTTCGGTAGCCACATAGTCTTCCCAAAAGCCTTGATTCTGCTTTTCCGCCAGACCATAAATAACTAGCAAGACCACCAAGCCCACCGCTATATAAAGATAAAACATTTGGTTCCGGTTCAGCTTAAGCATAGTTTCCTCCGGGGAATAGAGTGATCTACTTCTTTCTTGACGCAGCAACATTATTAGCAACCGCTAGGAAGCACTGCGTCTTATTTAGCTTTTCTCTCTCTTTTGTTTTTTACCTTCTACGTTCAACTTAAAATGTCTCGTCGCTACCTCCACCTATCCAACAGATAGAAGTTCGCTAATTTAGCGTACTCCATTACCACCGATTTAGCATCCTGCCGCGTTCGCCACCAGGAATCGGCATTATAATTATCATAGGGAGTGGGACAGGATAAGATTTCCGTATCTCCTATCACCCAACGGAAAATTATCGCTGAGCGCCGGGAATGATATTTCGAACTTACCAACAAGATCTTATCGATCTCTGGATTATCCTGCAAATACCTGGATATTATCAAGGCTTCCTCCTGGGTACTCCTGGCATCCCCCGGAAGAATAATAAGTGCCTCTTGCGGTACCCCCAACTGAGTTCCAATCATAGCCTCTATCTCCGCTTCCCGTGGCACCTTTACCCCGCGGGATTCCAAAAGTTCATAACCAGGTTCCCAGTTCTCCACCATCAGAATACAGGGAGCATACCCCTCCTTATATAAATCCACCGCCCCCAGAATACGATCCGGCCCACTGCCCATAAGCACAACAATTAAGTCAGCCTTTTCCGGGGAATCTTCCGCAACTATGAGAATTCCAGCATAACGGAAAAATACTGCCAATAAAGCCAGCAATATTACCCCGACCAACAATTTCCATCGCTTTTTCAGCATAGCATAATACCTAATCCCCCTACAGTTTGCGTCTTACTACTTGTATCACCCGCTGCTGCTCTTCAACTGTTAAACTGGAACCTGACGGTAAACAAACTCCACGGTCAAAGAGTCTATCA
>Ga0209510_1005825_pt1 | contig 10094 bp, 8 predicted proteins | sample BiotimSIPDNA_FD_185749 | JGI IMG/M metagenome (GOLD analysis project Ga0209510, IMG submission 185749) | Anaerobic biogas reactor microbial communites from Washington, USA - Biogas_R1 time_0 SIP DNA (SPAdes) (version 2) | ecosystem: Engineered > Bioreactor > Anaerobic > Unclassified | place...
ATCGGCACCGCCCAGTTTACGTGGCACGGAAGCTGGTCGAGTTCGTCAACCGGCCCGTAGGCCGGCGTGAGCGAGCTGGTGGCGAGCAGGACCGTCAGGTGCGAGCCCGCGGAGAACCCCAGCGCGCCGATCTTCTCCGGGTCGAATCCTCGTTCCTTCGCGTCGTTGCGGACGAGACGGACGGCGCGTTGCCCATCCTCCCACGCGCTCTGGTAGATCGGCAACCCTTGCGGACGGGGAGTACGGTAGGTGAGGCTCGCGCAAACGAACCCCAGTTCGGTGAACTTCTCCGCGACCCGGTCGATCCACACCCCGTCGCAGCACCTCTGATAACCGCCGCCTGAAATGAGCAACATGCATCCGCCGTTTTTCTCCGCGGGCGCCTCGTACCAGTCGAGATACGGCATCGCATGGTCCGCCGCCTTGAATCCAGGAGCCTCTACCTCCTGGGTGGTCGCCGCGATCTGACTGGCCTGGAAATCCGGGATCTTTCCTTCCGGCCACAGCGCGACCCGCTCCTCGGCGAACGCCTGAACGGCGACCAGCACCCAAACACAAAGAACTAGCATTCTCTTCATCGTATCGCTTCCTTCATTGTTTCTGTGACCGCCATAGCGTTGTGGTAATTCGCCTCGCGGCCGATCTTCATCGGTTTCACGAAGAGTCCTACCATATTAGACTATTCCCTCCCCGACATCCACAAAGGTTGTTTCTGGATTCAGAACAGAATCTCGAAATCGACGGCGCCGCGCGGCGTCACCTCCACGTCCACATAGACGGAATCAGCCACTCTTACGGTCTTGAAAGCGGTCTTTGATCCGTCGATCAGGACCGCAGTACAGGCCTTTCCCTTCGGCAACAGGATATGCGCCTTCACGAGATGGGCGGGGCTGCGCAGATGATAGCGCATACCCGTCTCCGTGAGCACATAGCGGCAGTCCACCGTCTTGTGTGCTGCCTCGTAGCCCGTCACATAACGTAGCTCCGTGTACGGCGTCACCGGCCACCGCGGAGCAAAGCGTATCACCTGATAGCCCATATCGAGATCCTGAATGCCGGCTAGTCCCTCGTCAATCGCACTGATGATCGCCGCCGCACCCCAGGCGCTCGGACCGCGGCCCTGCGGCTCACCCGTGATCGGATGGTAAAGGAAGAAAATCTCGCCGTCGTCACGAGCCACCATCTTCTCGATCCGCGAGAGGATATCCCATCCGTACTCCTCATACCCGTTCTCGAACGCACCTCGGGCGAGTTCACCAGCCGTGAACGGACAGAGCGCGCCATTCACGTAGGTGCCCGCTGCATGCGACTCCTTCGCGCCGAAGCCCGGCTCGTACGGGGGATCGATAGTAAACCACTCGCTGAACCCTTTCGTGGTGGCGCGTCGCGCGATGTACTCCTCGATGATGGATCGGTTCTCCTCCAACGAGAGAATCCCTCGATTGAGAGCGTACGCATCGGACATCGAGAGCCGTTCATTCTCGTACGCGTCGAAATCCTTCGTGCCGTCCACGGGTAGCTGATGCCGGAAAAACTTCCCGTTCCACAGGTGCTTCATCATATTTGCCTTGAGGGCCGCCGCCCGGGTGCGCCATTCCTTCGCCTTCGTAGGGTTGCCGAAGCGGTCGTTGATCCACGCCAGTTGTGTCATTGCCTGCCACACACCGGAGTTGTCGCCGTGCATAATCGCCATCGGCGTCTTCCCTGGTTCGATGCGCCGGTTCTGGCCGGCATCGGGCATGTACGTGAAGTCCCACGTGTCGATCGTGTACGCGCGTTTCACAAGTCCGTGCTCGGAGTCCCACCGCTTCTTGTCGGCGGTCACGTAATCGATGGCCTTCTCCAGCTTCGGCAACGCCTTCGCGAGCCAATCGTCATCGCCGGTCACGCGCCAGCACCGGAGACACCCCTCTACCATCAGGTACTCGACGTCAGCCTCCACCTCCAGACGCACCAGCGATTGATTGTCTTCCGGGTAGAACACGCGGCAGTCCTCGTTCACAAAGGACCAATGCCGGTCGTCCATCTGCTTCACCAGCTCATAGAACATGCCGTCCGCGCGCTGCGTGTCGAGAATGAAGTCGAGGAAGCTCCTGAGGTCGTATTCCCAGTGGCAGTAGCCCTTCATCTGATGGACGTGGTCGCGTATCCAGTTGAGCTGACACATAATCGTACGGTTGTCCACGAAGATCAGCCGCCGGTCCGCCCACACCACCTTGCGGAGGTTCCACAGCAGATTGCCGAGCTTTGGATCTCGTGTCGTCAGCACGCCCGGAAATGCAAGTTCCCAGTTGTTGTAGGTGCCACACTGGTTCTTCCCGCACTGCATCCGCGGCAACGGGTTCTCGAACAAAATGGTCCGTCCAACATTGATTTCGAGTTCCTTCGGCTCAGTGCCAACACAGACATTCAGCCCGGCGGCGAGAGCCACGGCCGTCAGCGATACTCTGCAGACAAGTTTCATAACCCCTCAGTCCTGGGTGCATCTGGATCGTAGCATTCATAACGAGTCGGCTCAAGGAAAGGCCGATACGGCAAATCGTAACCGGGAACTCTCTTGATGCAAACCATTGTCCCTACCAATAATTCCGTCCTCGTTCGCTGTCAAGGACTTGCATCATTTGCGATCGGGGCGATCGGCGATCGCGATCGGGGCCAACTCTTGAGGAAGCTCGGCGAAACCCTGCGTAGTGATGCGGTCGCGCCTTTGGGTTACTGTATCCATCGGTGCCGGCCCATGAGATCACGGGTACGCTCGGGATCGGCCGTCATGCGCCCGGCGTGGATCGCCACTGCTCGCTGGAACCGCGAACGAAAATGGTCGGCTTGCGATTGAGCCGTTTGCCGTTTGGTCCGAATCGGCTGTACCTGAATTCAGAATGTACCGCCACGTCAAGTGTGGTGGTATTACCACGGTGAGCGAGCAGTCCTTCGAGGTCCTCTCAAATCCGATGTCGAGCGTGACACGCACGTGGTGTACGAAATCCCATTCAACTCACATGTTGAATCCACTCCTGAATCATTCTGACGAGGCACTTATGCGATACGCGCTGATTGGCGTTGGGCTGCTTGGGATTATCGTTGGGATCCTCATCGGCGGTGTTCTCTGTCTTCAAATTGGCGCAGGGTGTCTGGCAATTGGATTAGCAACGTGCGACATCGTTGCTGCGATCAGGACAGCGGGAGACCCTATCGGCCATTCCGGACGATGGGAACGGTTCCGTGATGCTATGCGAAGCGGCGATTCGCAGACGATGGTACAATTACTCAAGGACGGCGGCGTCCCGGAAGACATTGCCGAGCGGACCGCCGAAAGCGCATTGCAGAAGCCTGAAAATGTCCGAATGTGACGATGTCCGGCCCTGCGCGGCAGAGCGTAACGCAAGCAACAAGAAGAGATCAGGAACGCAGGCGTATGTACATCCGTGCAGCAACTCCCGAAGATGCCGAAATGCTCGCTGCGGCGGAGCGTCAGACCGCGGCCGCCCAAGAGGGGCTGCTGGCCTCGCGCCCGGAGGAGATTCACGTTGAGTCGTTTCGGCGCAAGATCGAGCAGCTCCAGTCGAACGGCCTCTATGTGGTTCTCGAGAAGGACGGCGACCCCGTCGGGCACCTTCTGCTGGAGCCGCTGGCGCTGGCAGTGACAAGCCATGTCGTCCAACTGACGATCGTCGTCCATCCCGGTCATACCGGCCAAGGGTATGGACGTATTCTTATGAACCATGCGATCGAGTGGGCTTGCCAATCTTCGGCCGTCGAGAGGATCGAGCTTCGAGTTCGATCCAGCAATCCCCGGGCGATTGCGCTCTACCGCTCGCTTGGATTCGAAATCGAAGGCACGCTCAAGCGGCGCATCAAGCTGAGCCAGGGCTATGCGGACGATATCTGCATGGCACTATTCGTCGACCAGCCGGTCGCGTGAGAAGAACGATTCAGACGGAGCCTTTCGACCGACGTTCAACGATTCTCTGTTGCGTGCGACGCCTCCGTTGGGGTATCCTTGCGGCAAGAATCCATGAACCCGGGTTTCCAACGGCAAGACACGTAGTATGACAAGCCGAATGACGCCTTTCGCCAAGTTCATTTGCGGGCTCGCCACACAAGAGCGGATTCGCTTTCTTTCGATCGGCTTCATTCTTGCGGCGGTTGCAGGTTGGTGCTTGTCCTTCGCAACAGTCGAGCGAGGGAAAACCATTTTCGGGTCCAACTTGGGTGCAGACTTTGCGGAATACTACGTTGCCGGAACGATCCTCAACGAGCATGACGCCGAAGGTCTCTACGACTTCTCCCTCCAGGACCGACTCTACCACGAAGTTGTTCCTGCGGCAGGCGCAAAAGAGAGCCTCCCCTTCGTCTACGCACCGTTTTTCGCAGCTTTCGTTCGTCCGCTCGCGCTGCTGCCGTATGCTTGGTCGTATTTCATCTTCTCGTCAGTCAGTATGGCCCTCTTTGTGGCGGGGTTTCGGTTATTGTGGATCTCCGTTCCAGAGACAGAAAGTGAGAACTACGTTCTGGCCAACCTGATCGCTGTTTCCTTTCCACCGTTCATAATGGAGTGCTGGCTGGGTGGACAAGCGTCGGCATTCGCATTTTTCTCCATCGCCCTGGCGTTCTACCTGCAATCCCGAGGTCGGCGGGCCCTCGGCGGAGCCGCGTTGGCGGTGTGCCTTTTCAAGCCGACGTTTCTCGTGTTGTTTGTTCCCATGCTTGTTCTTACGCGGCAGTTCCGCACGCTGGCAGGGTTTTTCTTCTCAGCCCTGGCCCTCGGCGGAATATCGGCGGCAACCGTCGGCTGGAAGGGGTGCTCTGGATACATCCACGCCCTGGCTGCCTATTCCAAGGTGAAAGCGATAGCCCCGGAGGTATTTAACGCGTCGAAGAACGTCGATTTGTATTCATGCCTACAGCTCGCTCTGCCTCGATCTCCCGAAGTACGTCAGTACATCTTCATCTCGGTCGTTCTCGTGTTGTTCTTGTGCTTGTGTCATACTTGGTGGCGAATGGCACGAGGCCATGGGAATCCGGCTTCTCAACGACTCTCGTGGGCGTGCGCATTGGCGTGGACTCCACTGCTCAGCCCGCATTTTGGAATATACGATTCGATCATTGTCGTCGCGGCAATCGTGCTTGCGAGAGGGCTGGAGAAGCAGCCTGCTGCCGGCGTCTGCCGTTTTTCCCAGTTCCCAGTGTACTCGTTGGCAATAGTGCTTTACGTCGCGTCATGGTTTTCGCAAGGACTCGGCCTTCTCATTGGCATCCAAGTGTATAGCGGAGTGTTGCTGGTATTAGGCTCCTATGTACTAGTCCTAGCCGCTTGTTGGCGCCGTGCTCCGCAGGCAACATGCGCCGCCGCAAGATCGAGGTGATATCATGCGAAACTCGGCAAGAGTCGTTCGATTGCTTCTGGGGCTGCTGGTTGCAGGTGTCTTGCTGGCCGCCGATGACCACTCTCGCCCGGCCCAGGCGCTGGGTGCCGACCTGGTGCTTCGAGGCGGCACGATCTATGACGGTTCGGGCGACAAGCCGATGGTGGGCAACGTGGTGATCCGCGGCGAGCGGATCGTGGCGGTCGGCCGCCATGAACCCGAAGCGGGCGACAAGGTCATCGATTGTGAGGGCCTCGCCGTCGCGACCGGCCTGATCGACTTGCACACGCATTCCGATTCGTCGCTGCGCGATCCGCAAGCCCGCCGCTGCCAGAACTACCTTCTCCAGGGCTGCACGACGATGGTCACGGGCAACTGCGGCGATTTCTGAAACGACTTCACGCCCTGCTCGGCGAGCGCTTGTTGCACTCGGGAGATGGAGACGTTGCGCACGGCGACTCCGTCGCGTGCGGCCACGGCGGCCGACACGCCCGCACCTTGGCCGACGATCATCGTAACCGGCTGGATCCGCAGCACTTCGGCCGGAGTGGACGACGTGCTTCGGCCGCTGCCGATGATCAGCCCGTCCGTTGTCCGCGGGAGCATGCACCGCAAGGGCACGTCGAACAGTTCGCTCTCCTTCCGCCATTTCGAAAGGGCTACGCCGCGTCCGACGGCATCCTCGAACGAGGTTCCATACGTTGCCTCCGTAAGAGTGAAGGCGCCGTCCAGCCAGCGGGTATGCCGCAGCCCCAGCATGCTGCTCGTGTGCACGACGAAGCTGTCTTCCAGTCCCGGCAGATGCTTGCGGAGGAACGCGGCGACATGGTGCGCCATGGCCCGCCCCTGACGCAACAAGTCCGAGAGTTCCTTGCCGTCGATGCCCGTCACGGCCACCTGACCGGTGTTGACGTTGAGGGTCTTCTTGGCACGGATGCCCGACATCTTAAAGGCGTGCATGTCGTGAAAAGGCCCCCAGGCCTCGGAGTATTCGCCGCTCTTGATCGCGTCGCCGAGGGTCTTCTCCAGTTTGTCGCCGTAGTGTTCGAGGATGAAGTACCCGGCATCGTAGAAGGCCTGCATGTTCTCGACGCTGCGTGCCGGGCTGCGCCCGTTGCCGTACTCCTGGGGGTTCTCCTGAAAGAACGCGACCAGCTTGTCGAAGTCGACGTTCCCCAGCCGAAACATGAAGCTGTTCGTCATTCGCCCCATTCGCAGCGGTGCGCCTGCGTAGTGGGCCACGTCGGCGTCGCCCGTGGCATCGACCACGCACTTGGCCCGCAGCACCTGGTTGCCCGAGCGGTTGGAGATGACCACGCCAGTCACGCAGTTGTCCGCCATGACGGCGTCGGTCACGATGGTGCCGTAGTAGACGTCGACGCCCGCCTCTTCGAGCATCATGTCCATGGCCAGTTTGGCCAGTTCAATATCGAACGTGATATGGTACGGATGCCGGGGCCAGGTCGGCGTGGTGGCTCCCAGGGCGACCAGCCTTTCGACCAGTTCCAGGGGCCGCCCGCCCACAACCTGTTCGCCCGCGGCATTGTGGAAGCGGTTCGACATCGTGGCTTCCATGGTGGCCGTGGCCACGCCGCCGGCAAAGGCCTGGGCCTCGATCATGGCCGTGCCAGCACCGGCGCGAGCCGCAGCGCAGGCGGCAGCCACGCCGGCCAGCCCGCCGCCGGCCACGACCACGTCGTACTCGCCGGCCACCGGCAGCAACGGGACATAAGACCGGTCGCGTTGCCGGCCGTCCTGTTCCGAAGCCGCCAGGCCGTCGCAAGCCGTGAAACACGCCTGCGCACCCAAGCCGCCCAACAAGGTCTTTCTGAGGAATGCTTTTCGTGAGAGCTGATCCATGTCTGTTCCTTTGCAGTTCGCAGGTTGTTGGGAAGGCGTCCTTTCGGACACACAACGGGTGCAGGATCGACCCGTTCTCATCGGATCTTCCAGGCTGCCGGCAATGCTGGAATGTTGCGAGAAGCCAGCACAGCAGATCCAGTCTGGCATTGTGCCATACCGTCATTCCGTTCTTCCATCATTCCCGTTCAAGCTATTCCACCTGCATGCATTCCGACTCACGCAACCAGGCTTCTGAGTCGTCGGGCAATCGGAGACGGGTCCATCCCTGGCGACTCTCCATCCAAGTGAATTCCGTCGCCTTGTGCAGCGGCTGCTCGAAGGCCGGGTCGTAGGCGTACCCGGGCCCCAGCCGCGCGACGGCGTCTTCGATGACGACTCCCTCCGCATGCCTCAGACTGGTCTGAGCCAACGACGCCAGCGGCACAATGATCGCTGCGATCAGCACGACCCAAACGGCACGGCGGACGCGGCGCCCGGTGAGTTGAGCCGTCAGGAAGACGGCCCACGCCAGCAGGTACGCCAGCACGAAAGATCCCACGCGCAATCGCGGCATCCAGGTGCCATATCGGTTCCAAGCCACTGCCAGCTTGCCGGGAGGGGCGGCGGGCGACGGGAATGCGTCGGCACGGTTGGCCCGCAGGAACTCGATGCTGTCGCGCAACTGGCGGTCGAAAGGCGAGCGGCGCTGGGCAGCCAGGTAGTTGGCCAGGGCCCGGCCGTTCTCGCCGGCGAAGAACCAACTGTTGCCGGCATTCAGGAACCGTTCCGCCGATTCGAACCGCAGGGCCGCGTCGATGAACAGCGGCTGCGCCTCGTCGGGCTTTTCCTCTCGCATTTGCATCGCCTGGACAAACAGCTCGTCGGCACGGTCGGCCGCTCCGGCCGGCGACGGGACGAAAAGGACCCAAACCAGCAGCAGCAGCGGCGCCGTGGCCTTCTGCAGCCGCCGCACCAGGTTTTGAGTGCCGTGGGAAGGTGCCGCAGGGCGTTTGCCGTATTCGGCAGCGTCCTTTTCCTCAAAGCGGCGTCGAGCTTCGGCGATCAGGCCGGCGTCCACGTTTCTCGCACGGAGCGCTTCCGTGACGGTGTCTGCCGTCAATGCCTCGGCACAGAGTGCGAGCCGGTCGGCGAGATAGACCCTCCAAGCCGATTCTTCGTCGCGCCGAACTGTCCGGCGGAATCGCCGCCAGGCGGCCACGGCACGGGCATAGACCGGATCGCGCCGGCAACGCTCCCTGCGGCGCACCAGCGGCAGCAGGACCAGCCAGAGCAGCGGGGCCAACGGCACGAACACCCACCAAAGGCGTCCGAGAAACTCCAGGATGTGTTGAAGTGGAATCATGGTCCGCTCGTCGAGCCGGTTGTGCCGCACTCCATGTAACGGGATTGGCGGTTCGGAGTCAACTCGTGGCGTGAAAGTCGGGGAGCCGTCCTCCTGATCGACGTCGACCGTGATCGAGGTCGACTCGCTCCGCAAGGTTTGATATGAGTTCGAGCCTGGATCAAACGTCTGCATCACGACGGCGGGGATGCGCTTGATCCCCGCATGCAAGGGACGGAGAACGTAGGTGAACGATCGGGTGTTGTCCGTGCCGTCCTCCCGAATCGGCTCCCGCGAGAGCTGGAACTCGCACCGCAGCCCGTCGAATGCCGCCGACGGCAAGGCGGTGATTTGGCGCGCGAAGGTGAGATCTTCCAAGTGAACCGTGAACAGCGCCGGCTGGCCCACGACCATCCGGGTCGGCGCCACCGAGGTACGGAGGGCACAGGGGCCGACGATCTCCGCAAAGCGAGCCGTGCGTCCCGTTTCCGCCAGGTCCCTCACAGTGATCTCGGGCACGGCGGCAGCGAGGTAGACTTCCTCAAAGGCCTCGCTTTCCTCGGCCGCTTCAAAGAAGTGATTATAAAAGTGGCCTTGCGACTGGGCGGCCGGCTTGTCCTCCTGAAACAGAGCGCACAAGAGCTGCGCAGGCGGCGCACGCAGCACGCAGGGCTCGCGCGGGACGAGTTGGTAGCGGAACGAGAGCGACTGTCGCCCGTCGGGCAGAGCGTCCGCCTGGGCGACCATGCGGATATTGTTCACCGGCAGTCCGATCCCCTCCGACTCCGGTACGGGAGGATCCAGAGGAAAGACGCGGCATCGCTCGTCGGCCAGGAGCGGAATCTCGAAACGCAACTGCTTGCATCGCGTGAAGGACACCGCGCTGTTCCACGTGACCGTCACGGTGGCCGGTTGCCCAACCCGCAGCATGGTCGGCTCGACAGCAACGGCCAGGGACATTTCGCTGGCCGGGCGCGGCCTGCTGACTGGCAGACGCAAAGCCGACGTGAAGGCCGCCTCGCCTTTGACACGCACAGCGAAGGGCGGCACGGTCAGGATGCCGTCCCGCTCGGCAATCATCTCGATCTGAAAGGCGTGCTTGCGCCGAGCCGGGTCGGAAGGCAGGCGGCGAACCGTGGTTACCGTGAGGCCGGGCACGACGGGCAGTTCCGGTGTATCCGGAGGCGCATCGCACTGGACGTCCAGACGCAGCGTGAAAGGCTCGTAGACAAAGAGACTCGCAGTCTCCGAGGCGAGATGAACGGAGATCTCCGCGCACGCCGCCCCCGGCATCAACAGGAATAGGCCAACCACGCTCAGCAGCGAAAAAGGGGTCAGGAACCATTTGTGCATAGCACCCGGAGGGCCGGTTCCCGGCAAATGGTTCCTCACCCCTTTTTCGCTGCGGGCACTCACCAGTTCTTCTCCACTTTGGCACCGGCCCGCACGGCCTTTTGCCGGGCTCGCTTCTGCTGGTTGGCGGCCTCCTCGGCCATGATGTCCGCGGAAGTGTAGTCCGGAATCGGCAGCGACCGCAGGGATAG
>Ga0209510_1005828_pt1 | contig 10092 bp, 5 predicted proteins | sample BiotimSIPDNA_FD_185749 | JGI IMG/M metagenome (GOLD analysis project Ga0209510, IMG submission 185749) | Anaerobic biogas reactor microbial communites from Washington, USA - Biogas_R1 time_0 SIP DNA (SPAdes) (version 2) | ecosystem: Engineered > Bioreactor > Anaerobic > Unclassified | place...
CTATATGGGCAAGCGGCTGGAGATGCTGGACTATCCTCGCTTCCTGGCCGAGGGGTTCCAGATCGGCTCGGGGCCCACCGAATCCCAATGCAAGTCTCTCGCCGCCCGCCTCAAAGGCCGAGGCCGACGCTGGAATCGATCCGGCATCGACGCGCATATGGCGATCGATTGCCTCTATCACAACTCCAAACAATGGACCACCTACTGGCCCAAAACCTCAACGCCCTAAAATCTGCACAGACACAAAAAATGTCCATAGACGGTTTCTTGTTGCACCTCGTGGTATAATAGTGGTGGTTGCGACATCTTTGGCATTTCGCGTTGGCATTATCCGGCACCGTAACAGGCCGTCATCATCCTCTTGATTGGGAGGATAAGGCTTATGTCTGTGGTATTGGTGTTGGTGCTCGTGTGGGTCCTCTCGGCCGTGCTGGGCTACCTCTGCACGGAAGGCGCGGCGATGTGCTGCGCCAAGGGCTCATGGGACCGCTCTACGCGGGAGGTTGCCATCGTGTGCAGTCTTCTGCTGGGGCCCGTCTACCTGCTGATCGCGGCCGAGTTGCTGCTGCTGGCTGCGATGGGTAGCGGCATGGCAAAGGAAACGCACCCGCACTACAAGCATTGACCGAGCGCACAGGATGTGGGCTTGGCGTTCGCAAGGCTGTCTGAGCCAGGCGGCAGACAGAGGGGGGGATCCCGAATCTACCAGAGGCGTGCCTCATCTCCTGATATTGCCCTGCGCCAATAGAAGACGGGGCCCGTACCGTGTCGGTACGGACCCCGCGATCAAAATGCCGAGTGCGGCCTGCGTGTGCAGGTCGTCTCAATTCATCGTTATACTGCTTCTTCGAGTTCAACCTCCAGTTCCGGCTCCAACTCGACTTCCGGCTCCGGCTCCGGTTCCGGCTCTGGCTCGGGAGCCGCTGTCGGCCCTTCGAGACGCAGGTTGTCGATGGCGATTCCCGCGCTGGCGTACTTGGTGAGGTTCTCCAACGCGATGCCGATCGTCTTGCCGACTGCCTCAGGCGCCTCATAAGCATTGAGCTCAAGAGCGTATTCCTGCGTCTTGGCGCTCAAGACGACGTCGGCGGTTGCCACCACCACGGGCGCGCCGTCGGCATCCTCGTAGTACAGGCTCATTCGCAGCGTCGTAGCCGTCCAGGTGGCCTTGGCGGCGTCCAGCTTCAGCGTGAAGAGGTCTCCTTCGCCGAGCGTCACCGGCGTCATCTGCTCGATGGGCGGATCGCCACCGGCCAGTTCGAGACTGGCGTTTTCAACGACCGGCACTGGCAGCAGCACGGCATCAATGACATGAACGACGCCATTGGCCGCAATCACATCGGTCGCCAGGAGCATCACCTGCCGTCCGGCGGCGTCGATGAGGACACCGCCCGCCTGCGTCAGCGTGCCGCCGTTGAGCATTTCGATCTGCTCGGCGGCCAGCACGTCCGCCGCCAGCAGCGTGCCGGAGGCGATATGGTACATCAGCAGGTTCTCATCCGCGTTGACGCGCAGCACGTCGATGGCTGCGTCCGTCGGCGCGAAGACGGTGTACTCATCTGCGCCGGTCAGCAGTGCCAGCAGGGCCGGATCGCCCTGCACGATGCCGATGATCCCATTGAGCTGTCCGGCCAGGTCGCCGGCGCCGTTCACCAGGGTCAGCATTTCGACGATGTTACGGATCTCGAACGGAAGCATCATCGCGTCGATGACATGGATCACGCCGTTTGCGGCCACGCCGTCGACTGCCACGAGGTTGGCCTTACGCCCGGTCGCATCGGTCAGCACGCCGTCGGCCTGCCGGATCGATGCACCCTGGACCGTCGCGATCGCGCCGGTGGCCAGGATGTCGCTTTCCGTCAGCTTGCCGGCGACCGCGTGGTACAGCAGGATCTCGTTCAACACGCCTGTGTCCACAGCGCCGACGTTGCCGGCTGTGATGCCCATCGCGGCGAACGCGTCGTTGGTCGGCGCGAACACCGTATATGTGTCCGCCTCACTCGACAGGGCTTCGAGAATGGCCGGATCGGCCTTGCCCAAAGCAGCCAGCAGGGTGTCGAACTGGCCGGCGAATTCCTCGCCGGCGTTGACGGCCACCGCCGCATCCACGAGGTTCGGCAGAGCCGGCGCCTCACGATACAGGCGGATGTCGTCGATCCAAACCTTGCCCTTGCGTCCAGCCGGCAGCGGGTTGTCGCCGACGCCGAACGAGATGCCCTTGACGTCCTGCAGGTTGATACCCAGCGAGGCCAGGTCGATCGTCCAGGACTTCCACCACGGCTTGGACAAGTCGCCGCTGTACACGACTCTCTTGTCGTTGATCGTCACGGAGAGCTTGTCGCCGGCGAAGTTGCCCGGATCGCCCTGGAAGAAGAGCACGAGCTTCTGGGCGCCGTTGGCCTTCCAGTTGGTTCGACCGGAAACGGCCCGATAGTACTCCGCGTGATACGGCGACTTGGCGTTGTCATAAGCCAGGAACACGGATTGATTGCCACTGTTGGCAACCTCCTGGTCGATGACGGGACTGCCGGTCGACGGGTAGATGCTCGTCTTGCCGACGGTTCTCTTCCAATTGTCGCTCCACGTCTTCGTGAGGTCGTCGCTGGTGTAACTCTCGAAATTGTCTACCACGAAATACTGCTGTGTCGTGAAGCTCCAGACGTCGCCTTCCTGTGCTGCCGGATCGTTGGCATCCTGGATCGCGTTGACCTTCCAGTAATAGGTGGTCGCGAGGTCCAGACCCAGCGAGGCAATGTTGAAGCTGTTGGTGTCCAGCAGGCCGACGAAGGCCGTGCCGTCCTCGACGGCGGCCTCGTCGCTGCTGAGGTACAACTCATAGGCGATGGCATACAGACCGTCACGCCAGCTCAGGGTGGCATCGACGGACACCTCAGCGGCTCCCGCAGCCGGTTGCGGATTCTGTGCAACGATCGGGGCCGTAATCGCGAAGAAGCGGACTTCGCTCAGGCCGTACCTGGGCCCTCCGCCCCAATTGCTGTTGGCCACAAAGCGGACGTACATGGCGGCAGTGCCCGCCATATCGAGGCTGTCACCGGCATAACCGGGAGCGCCGGGGGCTTGGGCCAACTCGACGTCGCCGAAGACCGTCCACGTGCTGCCGTCGATCGAGGTCTCGATGGTCACGCCTTTGAGGCCATAGCCATAAGCGGCTTCGATCGCGCTGTTCGAGTTCCAGACCTGGACTTCGCCGAGACGATACGGCTTGTCGAAGGCATATTCGATGTAGACCACTTCGTCGGCCGCACCCAAGCTGAGCCACATGGCGGTTCCACTGGCCGAGTGCAGATCGTTTTCATCCAGACCGGAACCGTCGATGGTCTTCTCCGGTCCGAACGCGGCGCTCTCGGCGCTGGACGCGCTGGCCGTGACATTCACGATCTGAATGCCGTACGACTCCACCGTGAAGCTCCAGATGGCGCCTCGCACCACACCGATGTTGGGGTCGCTGCTGACTTCATCGACGCGCCAGTAGTACGTCTGGCCGAATTCGAGCCGACCGGGGTCGTAGCTGGCCGTCTCCAGTGCCACGGCTACAACATTGCTTGTCACTTCCTCGACGACGTCTTCAGCGATGTCGTTGGCGTCGGCAATGTCGTTGGCGTCGGCAATGTCGTTGACATCGACAACGTCGTTGACATCGACAACGTCGATCTCGTCGTCGATCACGACGGCGTCGATATCGGCGGCGGCGACCTCTTCAAGGCTCGTGCCCAGATAGAGGTTGTGCAGTTCGGCGTAGACGCCCGGAGTCCACTCCAGCACGATTGCGTCATAGAGTTGGTCGGTGGCGCCGTCTGCCGGGCTGGGCTGTGTGGGCTGCTTCGGCGGCCCGACGTATGTGATGTCGATGAAGCAGATCTTGGCGTTGCTGGCGCCGGGACCCGGCGTGATCGTCAGGCGGCCGTCGATCACCTCGACCGTCGCGCAGAGCTCGTCGAAGTAGTCCCCCTCGGATTGCCCGTCGATATCGGCCACAAGAGTGCCTTCGACATCGAGCGTGTTGGTCTGGTCGGTGTTGCCGGGATCGCCGCAAACGATGAACAGATCGTATTCCCCGTCGATCAGGGCGATCTCCCATGTTGCATCACCCTGTTTGGAGAAGTGCATCATGGTGTCGTACCGCTGATCGAGTGCGTTGTCGCTGTTGCGATCGCGTGTGTCGGCCGTAGTGTCACGGTCCCAGCCGTAGCTGAAGCCATTGCCGCGGTCGCCGAAGAGCAGGCCGGAATCCGGCAGGTAGTCGTTCGGTTCCTCGCTGCTCGCTGGCTGGAAGTTGATACTCACCGACTGCCCGTAGACCAGACCGGCGCCCATACTCAGGGCCACCAATATGAATGTGAACCATGTAAGCTTCTTGAACATGACCGTCCTCCTTCAGTTGAACGCAACTTCATGTGCCGGGACAACATGCCCGCACGCCCTCCCCCCCGAATGAACTTTCAGAACCCTTGTTCCCTTCCTCCTTACGCGTCCCTGTCGCGTGTGCAAATCTGAGAATCGTCCCGTCTCGCCGGGGAGAAGACAACAGAATCTGCCCGATCACCTCCTTCCTCGTCCGTCGGCGCAACCCCAGCGGAGAGACGAAATAGACCGTCTCGTAACCCAGACCATGCGCTGCTCAGAAGAGTTGACGCCGCTCTACCCACTGACTTACCCATGCACTCTCTCAGGTCCAGCGGTCACCGGAAGCGGCCGCTGTGTACAGAATCAGCTTCATGATTCTACTACGTCCGATATGGGGACATCAAGGAAAACCTTCCCAGATTCGCTATATTATCAGTCGGTTGCGGTGTATTCCTGCCTGGAGTTACAATTTCGGGCCACTGGGGTGGCCGGATGCCATCGAGAGGATCGGCCGGTTTCAACGCCTGGGAGACTTTGCTTCGGTGTCCTGCGGGAGGCGGGCTTGGGTGCAACGGATTTTCAGGCCAGATCGCGTTTGCTGCCCCGGTCTGGCGTTCAGTGGTCCCGATAGTCGGGCCAAACGCCAGAAACAGGAGCCAGATTAGGAAAGCAGACAGGGGAGGTGTGTGGCAATGCAATGGAAATGGGGAGGCTGGGAAAGGGGTTTTTTGTTGACAGAAGGGCCATTTCGTTTTAGAATCGTATGATTAAGGCCGAATACAACAGTGGCTTATTGGCTGTAACCGCCTTCGAAAGGGACGGACCGCCCGGCTGTGGAGGTCGGCAGGACAGGGCCTTCATCGCCCGTGCCTGCCGCTGTCCGCCGCCGGGCCAGGTCCTATATCTGGGCACAAGGGGTATGGGAGGCATCTCGATGTTGAACGGACGAACCGTTGCCGTGGTTTTCCTTATCGGAATCTGGATCGCAGGCCCGAGTCTTGCACAGCAGCGGACACTCGCCGATGACTGGAACGATTACCTGCATTTCTGCAAGATCGGGCGGTTCGATCTTGCGAAAGGGTATGCCCAGGCCATTCTCGACAGCAATCCCGATCCAGTGAGACTGCTCGAATTGAGCCAGGCTAATCCACAAGGGTACGATCTGGCGATGCGCGTAGTCGATACCTCCCGTGACACGGAGCTGGCGTCGCTGGCCAAGCAGCTTCTGGGCGTGATCGAACAGGGGCGTTTCGAGCTACGATCCGATCCCCAGGTGATCGTCGACGAGATCGCCCGGCTGAGCACGACGATCCGCGGGAAGATGAATGCCATCAGGCGTCTGAAGGACTCGGGCGAATACGCGATCCCCTTCATGCTCGACGCGATCGCCGACCCCGCCCGTCGCGATGAGCTGGACAACCTTCTCGAAGCGCTTCCGCAGATCGGCCGCAACGCGATTCGTCCCCTCACAGCGGCGCTCCAGATGTCGAACGACGCAGTCAAGGCCGAGGTCATCCGGGCGCTGGGGCAGATCGGTTATCCGCAGTCGCTGCCGTACCTGAAGTACGTTGTAGAAAAGGACGCCTCGGTCGAACTCCGCAATCTGGCGGCCCAGAGCATCCAGAAGATCGATCCGCGGATGAGCAATGCCCCCGCTGCGGCGATGTTCTTCCAACTGGCCGAGAAGTACTACTACCACGACGAGTCACTGGCCCCGCAGGAGGGGCCGGCGTTCGCCAATATCTGGTTCTGGGACCCCGACGCCGAGCGCCTCATCCGAGAGGAAGTGGACCGGGCGTATTTCAACGAACTGATGGCGATGCGTTGCTGCGAATGGTCGCTCAAGGCCGACGAGCAGTTTGGCCTTTCGATCGGGCTGTGGCTTGCGGCGTTCTTCAAGGCCGAGGCGACGGGCCTGCCGATGCCTGAGTATTTCGGCCCGCAGCACGCTTCGGCGCTGACCTACGCCAGGACTGCCGGTCCCGAGTACCTCCAGCAGACGCTGCTTCGCGGGCTCAACGATCAGAATGCAGCGGTCGCCCTGGGAGCGGCTGAGGCCCTGGCGACGAACGCCGGCGAGAATTCGCTGCTCTACACCGTCGGCCCGGCCCAGCCCATGCTCCAAGCCCTGTCCTTCTCGGATCGGGCGGTGCGGTACACCGCTGCCATCGCCATCGCCAACGCCGGACCGCGACAGGCCTTCAACGAGAGCCGCCTGGTCGTGCAGAACCTCGCCGAGGCACTGGGCCCCCAGGCCGGCGCCGGCGACTGGACCGCCGAGTTGGCGGAGGAATACGCGATGCGAGCGGTTGAGGCCCTGCTGAAGGTGGGCGTCAGCCGGAACCCGGTGATCGACCTTTCCCTGGCGCAATCGGCCCTGATCGCCGCGACCAAGGGCCAGAATCACGACCTCCAGGTCCTCGCGTCTCAGACGCTGGCCTACCTGAGCAGTCCCGATGCCCAGCGGGCGATCGCCGAGGCCGCGCTCAGCGACGACTACGAGATGGACGTCCGGATCGAGGCCTTTGCCTCGCTGGCCAACTCGGCCAAGCTCCACGGCAGTCTCCTGGCCGATCCGACCGTCAACCAGATCTACGAGCTGACCGGTTCCGACGAGACCGATCCCGATCTGCGGGCCGCCGCGGCCGCCGCCTACGGCGCCCTGAACCTGCCCAGCCAGAAGGTCAAGAACCTCATCCTCGACCAGTCCCAGAGCTGAGCGCAGAGGCGTTCGTAGAAGCTCGAAGATAAGGCCGACGCTGCAGCGGGTTTGTAGTGATTCGCTGGCGGGCAATTTCTCCCAGGTAGGCGACGAATTGATCATTGATTATTGGTTGCTTCGGGGAGTTCAGGGGGGTGAGCGTTTGTGCGCTGTTCGCTCGGGTCACATTCCGGAAGCCCGAATATCGAAATCCGACATCCGAAACAAGCCCGAATGACTCAAGAGTAGAAGCTCGAAAGCGAGGCCGATGTTGCCGCAGGTTGGTTTTCCCGAGGTCGGTATTTGGGCGCGCCGGGATACTACGAACGCAGCACATCGGGGTGATCTGGACGCCGGATCGCAAGTGCCGTCATGCAGCCCGCCATGCGCCTTCCGTTGACATTTCCCAGGTGATAGCCTACAATGCGCTCGATGGCTTTGCGCTGCACAGGTGTGGTATGAAGAAGACGTTTGACGCCGTGGCTTTCATGCGAAAGCGCCGGGAGGAGTTGTCCCGTGCCTATGCCGGTCTGACCGCCGAGCAGATAGAAGAGCGGATACACGAGACCCTGAAGAACGACCCCTTGTGGCGACAACACGCGGATAAGCGAACCGCGTCCACGTCGGGCAAGAACGTGAACAGCCGTAGGGCCGGCTCCTGACCCACGCGTCAAGCCTGCCGAGATACGAACGACGAGATACGAGACACGCGGCCTCCGGCCGCAACGCTTCACGCTTCACGTACGACGCTTCACGCACGAATCGCCGGTGTGGGGCTTGTGAGAACCCGTTCAGGAGCGATCCGTTGGACGAAGAGAGGAAACAGGTGGAAGCGAATCTGTCGGCCGATCTGGTCAAGCATCTGCAATCGCAGGGGATGACGCTCCAGCAGATCGGCGAGAGCCGTAGGGTGGGCACCGCCCACCATTACCCTTCGAGGTGGAACAAGGAGTGGTGTGCGGTGCACACCCTACGAGGCTGGAGGCCGTCACGCACGACTCGGTCCCCGAGTCCCTGGCCCCCTTGTACGAAAAAGCCCGCGAGGTCCTTGCCGCCGGCGCCCAGACCCAGCGCGCCGCCCAAAAGCGACACCGAAAAACCGCATGAGTCGTAGGGTGGGCACCGCCCACCCGTTGAACTCCGAGGCGGAGAAGGGGAGCGGTGTGCGAGGCACACCCTACGAGAATTCGCATTCCTTTTCCTCTTCCCATGGCTCCGGAATTCCGCCATAATGGCCCCGTTTGAGACGAACGCGCCGTGCCAACTCTGACAGAGCCTCAAGCAGGAGAACCGTTTTTTGAAACGAGAACAGCAATTCGTCCGAAGAAGAGGCCCAATATCAGAATGAGGGAGAGATGTCTATGGCGCAGGGACAGAACGAGAAGAAGACATTTGCCAGTTTCGATAAGTTCGGCCTGAAGGAATTTGCCGACCAGCTTACGCGGTATCTTCTGGTGGAGCGTCAATTCGTCGAGGAGAGTTACGTTCTCAGTCTGAACAGTGAGTTTGGCAGTGGCAAGACCACGTTCTTCGAGATGTGGCGTAACGAGTTGGTATCGAGAAATGACTTCTCTCGAGTGATCTATCTGAATGCCTGGGAGTCGGACTTTCAGGGCGATGCCCTGTTGGCAATCGTCTCTCGATTCGTTGATATGCTTAAGGACGGTAAGACGGAGGAAACGAAAGAGAAGATCAAGGAGACGGCTGGCAAACTGAGCAAGTTCGCCCTCTGCATCGGGAACGATGTCGTCCAGAGGTTTACGGGAATCGATCCGATCAAAGCCGCTGAGTATGCCGAGGACGCCGCCAGCAAGACCGAGTCGACGGTCGGAGAGGCATGCTTTGAAATCTATCGAGAAAAGCAAGCTGTCTTTGACGAGCTTCGAACACAACTGCGAGACCTCACAAGTCAGCAGGACAAACCCATTCTGATAATCATCGATGAGCTGGATCGCTGTCGCCCGACCTATGCGATTGAATTCATGGAAACCATGAAGCATTTCTTTGATATTGGCGGCCTCATCTTTGTGCTTGGTGTGGACAAGAGCCAGTTGGCTTCTTCGGCGAAAGCGCTCTTCGGGCACGAGTTGAACTTTGACGAGTACTATCGGAAGTTTGCTCACAGGAATGTCAATCTGCCCATCAAAGATGAAACCGCTGCAACACGGTTCTGTACAGCACTGGTGAAGGAGTACCTCACCAAGGCAGCATTCCAGAAGCGGGGCCAATTCTCCTACATCGACCAGGACCAGCATGCCACGGAGATAATTGTAGACCTCTGTACGACATTCTCGCTGAATGCCCGCCAGATCCATGAGGTTCTCCGGGTGGCAGCACACGTCTTTTCGGCGAGCAAAGAAACACGGTCGCATCTGCGCTGGGGTTGGCATGCCAGTACCTTGTTTATGGTTGTGCTCTATGTCAAGAAGAGTGATTTCTACCATCGAATCGGGCGACGAGAGGTGTCGCCAGAACAATTCACGACGTGTCTTGTCGAGAGCGGCCTGTGTAAAGGGGAGGGACATGGTAGCTTCTGGTGGGCTGCCGTTCTCTATTTGGGTGCGTTTGGGGCAGAATCAGTCGCGCGTATGGAGGCAGAGTTTACGAAACTTGGGGTGTGGAAGCAGTCGGCAGACGACAAAGATGCCCTCCAGAAGGAGTTGTCGCGCTTTCAGGGAGCCTATGGGCAGTTCAGTGATGTGCAGGCATTCTCTGAGATATACAGGAAGCTGGAAGGGCTCAAAGTCTTCGCAGAAGAATCGTAGCGCGGGGGATTCCGGGGACGGCTTACGCAATTCGCGATGGCTTCTGGTGGCGTGAGGATCGGTGGGGGCGGTTGGGTTTGCGGGGGCGGTGACGGGAGCGGGGACGCGAGGGCGGGACGCCCTCGGCACGCGCGGGCAGGATGCCCGCGACACGGGGAGGCACGCCCTACGGGGAATTCCGGGGACGCCATACGCAATTCACGATGGCTTCTGGTGGTGGGAGGATTGCCGGGGGGCGGTTGGGTTTGCGGGGGTGGCGAT
>Ga0209510_1005839_pt1 | contig 10083 bp, 10 predicted proteins | sample BiotimSIPDNA_FD_185749 | JGI IMG/M metagenome (GOLD analysis project Ga0209510, IMG submission 185749) | Anaerobic biogas reactor microbial communites from Washington, USA - Biogas_R1 time_0 SIP DNA (SPAdes) (version 2) | ecosystem: Engineered > Bioreactor > Anaerobic > Unclassified | place...
AGAACATGGACCCCCGAGAACGCGGTGGGTATAGGTGGAGCCTATCTCGGGATCTATGGCATGGAAGGTCCGGGTGGCTATCAATTGGTGGGGAGAACCTGCCAGATTTTCAATCGACACCATGTGACCCGTGACTTCCCCGCGGGACATCCCTGGCTGTTGAACTCGTTTGATCAGATTCGTTTCTACCCTGTCAGTCATGAGGAGTTGGAGGGCATCCGGGCTGATTTGCTCCATGGGCGGCACAAATTGGAAATCGAGACCTGTGAATTCTGTCCGGCTCACTACCTCGCGTATCTGGATTCGATTCGCGACGAAACGGTGGCGTTCGAGCAAATGCGATCCGCCGCCTTTAAGCGCGAGCGTGACCACTGGGAGGCGATAGGGGAATTCTCGGCGCAGGAAGAGATCAAGGAGGCGCCCGCTCCAACCGGCGATGCGAGCAGCATTCTGGCCCCGGGGCATCGGGAGGTGATCGCGGATGTGTCAGCCAGCGTGTGGAAGGTCATGGTGCGTTTGGGAGACGCCGTCAAAGAGGGCGATGTTTTAATGATCCTCGAGGCGATGAAGATGGAAATGCCGGTTTTGGCGCCTTCCTCCGGAATAATCCGCCGCTTGCTGTGTGAAGCCGGCAAGCTGGTCGTAACTGGCCAGCGACTTGCTATCATCGACGCCGACTCCCAAACCGCATAAAACATGAAAAAGAAACACCCATGGTTTTCGATCCGAAAGCCCTTGAGTCCCGGAGGGGCACGCCTGATGACCGTGCTTTCCTTCCTGGGCCCGCTGGGCATATGGTGTCTGGTCAGTTACACCCCGTTTTTCTGGCATCCGGATGTGAAGTTGGAGATCTCGGCTGATCGTGATGACACCCCTACGGTGTTCACGTTTGACGACCATTTGTCGAAGGACTTCTTTCCGACCTTTCAGGATGCGGTCCGGAGTGCCAATTCCGCGATCTTTGAAAGCCGTGAAACAGCCGGATCTTCCAGGGGAAGCGCCCGGGTCATACGTCGTGCCAACCTCAAGAAATTGCGCCATCTCGGTCCTTTGGCTGTCAAGGAGGCGTGGATCCCAAGGGACAAAGAGAACGACGACAGTGCCATCTATCAGCTGTGGATGGATATGGCGAAGGGGGCTGTTCCGAACGTTTCCAAGGTGTTGTCAGCCGAGAACATGGAGATCGTCCGGAGCAACGCGGAGCTGATGGCGCGGTATGGGGATCGTAACGCGGTATCGTCCTTGCCCGATGTTCCCCTGTTGAGTCTCATTCCACAAGGGGTGTCCGCGAATCCATCCTATCTGCCCGCTCCCCACAGCGTATTCAGTGCCGGATATGACCTGTTCTTGAGAGGGGAGGATGGCGATGCGGGAAAAATGCACGGGCGTTTGATGCATTCGCTGAGTATTGTGTTCGGGGGCTTTTTTCTGTCGTGTCTGATTGGGGTGCCACTCGGAGTTTTCTGTGGAACCTATGCCTTGTTTTCGCGACTCTTTGAACCCTTCGTCGATTTTTTTCGATACCTTCCGGCACCGGCATTCAGCACGCTTCTGGTGGCGATGTTTGCAGCGCATGACGCTCCCAAGATCGCCCTGGTCTTCATTGGAACCTTTTTCCAAATGGTCCTGGTGGTGGCCAATACCACCCGTCAGTTGGATGTATCCCTTTTGGAGGCAGCACAGACTTTGGGCGCCAAGGGGCGTCACCTGCTCGGCCGGGTGATCATTCCGGGGATTCTTCCCAATCTCTACAATGACCTGCGCATCCTATTGGGCTGGTCATGGACCTGGCTGGTGATTGCGGAACTCGTCGGGGTCAAGAGCGGGCTGACCGAGTTCATCGAAACCCAAGGACGTTGGCGCAATTTTGACCAGGTCTATCCTGTGATTATCCTGATCGGGTTGATCGGTTTCGGGAGCGACCAGTTTCTCTCAAGGCTATCCAAGCGATTCTTCCCGTATTTGAACCCGGGTAAGCGTGAACCCGGAGTTGTGGAACGCCTGCAGAATTGGGCGAACGAGGGTCGGATTGATCCCATCGCGGAAAAGAGGATGAAAAAACCATGAGCCAGACCATTCAACTACCTGACTATCGCGAGCAAAGTGCTAAGGTGCGGGAACGTTTCCGGGCCCTGAAGCAGCGCCCCGTCAAATTGGAGGTGCGCGGCTTGTGCCGGGAGTTCGAGTCCGCTTCCGGAACCGTCAAGGCACTGCACGACATTCACTTCAATGTTTACCGGCGTGAGTTCCTGTCGATCATCGGTCCATCGGGATGTGGAAAATCCACGCTGATCCGGATTTTGTCCGGATTGGATGAACCCACTTCGGGAAGTGTGCTGCTCGATGGGAAAGAAGTCCGGGGTCCGGGGGCAGACCGGGGAATGGTGTTTCAGGGATACACGCTTTTCCCATGGCTCACCGTCAAAAAGAACGTGATGTTTGGCCTTGAGGTCAACGGAGGATCGGGTTGTTCGGTTGAGCAGGACGCGTTGCAGTGGATCGAGCTTGTCGGTCTGTCACACGCCAAGGATGCCTATCCCAATCAGCTTTCCGGTGGCATGAAACAGCGGGTGGCGATTGCGCGCGCCTTGGCCAACCAGCCGAAAATTCTCCTGATGGATGAACCTTTCGGAGCGTTGGACGCCCAGACCCGCGCACAGATGCAATCCTATCTGCTCCAGATCTGGCAGAATGTGGATGTGACGATTGTCTTCATCACCCACGACTTGGATGAGGCGGTGCTTCTGTCCGATCGGGTGGTTGTTCTGAAGGCCCACCCCGGAGAAGTGCAGGAGGTGATCGAAGTCCCGGTTCCCCATCCGCGGCATTTGGGGCAGTTGATCACACCGGAGTTTTTGTCGACGCGGAACCGCCTGGAGGAACTGATCCACCCGAAATCAAGTGGGGAGGAAAAACGGCTTCCGATTCCGCGCATGACCCAAGTGGGCGACGATGTTTTCTGAGAACCCCGCTCCGATTGAAACGGACACAGCAAAGAGAGGTAAAGGATGAAAGTAGATGCAGATATGAACGGTCGGTTGGCGAATCCGATCCATGAGACCACGCTCCCTGGTGGAACGATGTGGTCGAAGGTCATTGGGCGTGGCAAGGTGCTTCGGCTAACCGACATCGAGGGCGGGGCCAATGTCTCCACCCTTTTCTACAACGCTTGCGAGAAGCAGGAACGATACAACATGCCCGATACGCTGAAGGGACAGCATGTCTTCTTTCTTACGGCTCCGCTTTGCATCCACTCGGACATGGGACGGCTTTTCTGTTCGATTGTCGGGGACACCGCCGGTTGGCATGATGCGGTATGTGGCGTCAGTAATCGGGCAATGGTGGCATCCAAATACGGAACAAGGACTTATCAGGAGGCCCACAATGGGTTCTATCGGAATGGACGGGACTGTTTTTTGATCGAGCTGGCCAAGTGGGGTTTGGGTGAGCGTGACCTTGTTCCCAACCTGAATTTTTTCAGTAAAGTGGTGGCCGATGATCAGGGCGGGTTGCATTTTGATTCGGGTGCTGCCAAGGCCGGTTCTTACATCGATTTGCGCATGGAGATGGATACCCTTGTGATCCTCAATACGTGTCAGCATCCGCTGGATCCGAACCCGGAGTATGCTCCCAAACCCGTGAAACTTGAGGTTTTTCCCGCCGAGCCGCTTCGTCCGGATGATGCCTGCCTCCGGTCGCGCCCTGAAAACCTGAGGGCCTACGAAAACACCGTGACCTACAATACCCTGCGTTTCTGAACTTCCTAGTGACCCGAGATATGAACGAAAGCATGTTAGATGAAAAGGATGCGGTTTTTTCCGAAGTGGTGAAGGCCGGTGATTACTGGGTGCATACGATCCGGAAAGGGCAGGTGCTGCGAATCGTGGACATGGAAGGAAATCAGGCTGCGGATACGCTGTTTTATGATGCTCATGATCCGCTCAATCGCTATTCCGCGAGCGATACCATTGTCGCGCAGAAAAGGCTCTACCTGACTAAAGGAACCAAGCTGATGTCGGTGCGTGGAGATGAGTTGCTGGAGATTGTGGCCGATACATGCGGCCGACACGATACGCTCGGTGGTGCCTGTTCGAGGGAGAGCAACACCATGCGTTACTGTCATTCCAAGGAGCACATGCATGCCTGCCGCGACAGTTTTATTCAGGCCGTTCAGGCATGGAATCCGGCCATGGATAAGCGGGATATCACCTGCAATATCAATTTCTTCATGAACGTTCCGGTCACTCCCGATGGGAGATTGACTTTCGAGGACGGGATTTCCGCACCTGGGAGGTATGTGGAGATGCAGGCCCTACGGGATGTTGTCTGCGTGGTATCGAACTGTCCGCAGCTGAACAACCCATGCAATGCCTACAATCCAACTCCGGTTAAGATGGTGATATGGGGTCAATGAGAATGGCTCCCGGGAGAATTGAAGGTGTGCGATGCGAAGGACGGTAGACAGCATTCTCGAGTCATACAGGGCAGGCACGGAGACGCCCCGTGGATTGATATCCCGTATTCAGGCTGAGATCGATGCGGATCCCGGGCGGGATGCGCTCTTTATCCGGCGTTTGAACGCGCAGGATTTGGAGCCCTATCTCTTGCGGCTTGAACGCGAGAATCCATCTATGCTCCCGCTTTTCGGTGTGCCTTTTGTGATCAAGGACAACATCGATCTTGCGGGTGTTCCAACCACGGCGGCATGTCCGGATTATGCCTATACTCCCGAACACTCGTCTTTTGTGGTCGAGCTGTTGATTCAGGCGGGAGCGATCCCGTTGGGGAAGGTCAACCTGGATCAGTTTGCGACGGGTTTGGTCGGGGTCCGTTCCCCATACGGTGTTCCCTCAAACCCCATCAATCCGGGTTACATCCCCGGGGGCAGCAGTAGCGGGTCGGCTGTGGCGGTTGCGCAGGGATATGCCGCTTTTTCGTTGGGGACGGATACGGCGGGTTCTGGCAGAGTGCCAGCTGCGTTCAATGAACTGATCGGTCTCAAGCCGTCCAGAGGAATACTGAGCAATCGGGGCGTGGTTCCGGCCTGCAGAAGCTTGGATTGTGTTTCGGTTTTTGCGCATACCGTGGGCGATGCACGGGCGGTGTTTGAGGCGATTTGCCGTTTTGATCCAAACGACGATTTTGCCCGCCCCTACGAGGGGCATGCGATCGTTTTTCCGGATCGGGTGAGGGTGGGCATTCCGGATGTGAAGGATCTGTGTTTCTTTGGAAACGCATCCTATGAGAATAAATTCTATGAGTATCTAGACGCGCTGTCCGGGATCCCACAGGTCGAGCTGAAAACCATTGATTTCGCTCCGTTTCTGGACGCGGCCCGCCTGCTGTACGAGGGATCATGGGTAGCTGAACGGCACGCCGCTGTCGGTGGCTTTCTCGATCGGTATCCCGATGCGGCGCATCCGGTGACCGCCTCAATTATCGCGAAGGGAAAAGCACTGGATGCCACTTTCGTATTTGAAAACATGTATGCCTTGCAGCGTTGCAGGCGTCGGGCCGAATCCGTAATGCGCGAAGTGGACCTGGTTGTGACCCCGACCACCGGAACCCACTACCGAGTTTCGGAAGTCTTGGCCGATCCATTGCAGACCAACAGCAACCTCGGCTACTACACCAATTTCATGAACCTGCTTGATTTTGCGGCCCTTGCGATCCCCGCAGACAGGACGGCGTCTGGCCTCCCATTTGGTGTGACCTTGTTCGCGCCATCTCAATCGGACCATGCCCTGATGGGCTTTGCCGCTATGCTCCGGAATGAGCCGTTTTCGGCCTACACGCGAGCGGAGGACCGTATGGAGCTGGCCGTTTGTGGGGCTCACATGCGGGGCCTGCCCCTGAGCCAGCAGTGGTTGAGCATCGGAGGAAAGTATGTTCGTGAGATTTCGACCGCACCCGCATACCGGATGATTTGTTTGCATCACAAGGATCCGATCCGGCCGGGGCTTGTCCGTTGCCCCAACGGAGCAGACGGTGCTTCTTTGGAAATGGAGTTGTGGAGCTTGCCCGTTGATCAGGTGGGGCGTTTCCTGTCCATGATTGAGGAGCCCTTGGGCCTTGGATCCATCGAGACCGCTGACGGCAAATGGGTTCACGGGTTCCTCTGTGAGGCGGCTGTCGCCTCGCTCCCATCCTCTGAGGATATCACGCACCATGGATCCTGGCGTCGTTTCCTCGCTTCAAGATACTGAGGAAGCGTGTCTGGATTTTCTTCTATATTCCACATCCCCGTAGCGGAACACGTGAGTGCCCCGTCGGGATAGTCGGATTGAAGAAGAAGTTGCCCTCGCGCAGCGTGTCCGGCGAAGGGAACAGGAAGAGGAACCACGAAATTCCCGAAATCCACGAAAGGGCAATAAGAGCGGCTCGGTGAGGACACCTCGCCCTGCCTTGGATTCGGGTGAGGCTCCGGAGGCTGAGGCTTCAGCCGTAGCCGTCTTAAAAGTAGGGGAGTTTATGAACGAGCCCATTCGGCCACGCTCATGACCAAGCCAGTTTCCTTCTTATCTCAGGAAAAGGCTCACACGGTCCCAAGGAAGAGGGATTGGAGACGAATTCCCACAACAATGATCACGGGTCTCACGAAGTGTGAGGATGAAAATGTGTTCAACCACTGATGAAGATGATGGACTCTGATAATGGGGAGGATATCTCCCTTTGGGTGATTGTTCCAAACATGGCTGATGGGTGACAGGTTCTGGTTTGATTTGCGGGTAATGAAAGTCGTAAGCGTTCCTTCTTCGGAGAATCTGAATTGGGCTCAGAATAGAGCCGTTATATGCGAGACTCGGAATAAGACGCCCTGAGTAATGGAAAGACGCATCAAGGGGCTCCTTTTGCTTGCAAATAAGAGGTTGACCATAGACGCATTGCTCCAGCCAGCTCCAAATTCTTTGACCATCCATCTGTCCATCTGCTCCAGCGCGATTACCGTTTGACTTCCTTCGCTTAAGGTAAATCATCATTTGTTGTCGTCAGATTAAGGCCACAATGGTACAACGGAATGAAATCGCCAGCGCCAGATGTTGCATGCAGGGAAGCAATACTAGGATGGTCGAGTGTTCGAGAGCTTTCTGTCTTTGCGAATAGTGGGCATGGTTACTGCAATAGTGATCATGGATCTGGCATCTACTATCCTGAAGATCTGGATGAGTATCAGAGAGCCGTGGATGGGCTCATTATTCCAAAGGGTTATGTCCTCGTATTTGGCTACACAACCGTCTTTCCGCCGGGTTACAGGCTTGTTGTTAAAGAGGAAACCTATCTTAGAGTTCTTGAAAGTGTTCTTGCAGAGTCTGGATATGCAAGTGAGTCAAACGATGTTAGCGAATTGCTCCGATCTTTGACCTGACAATTGAGTTTCTTGCGAGATGGGGGAGCGAATCTCGAACTTGAACGATGCTTGGATAAGCTGGACATTTTACAGGCGAGGGCGGCAATGCGTTTTATGTTCGGCGACGATCTGCCGTGGAAGGGCCGGGGATCATGCGGATTGGTTGGGAAAAGCATTGCGCGGGTTAGGTTTGAGGGGTGATGCTGTCGGGCATGAAAGATACCCTTGAGAAGCAAATCGGCTTTTTGCGGGAATTGGATCGGTTGAAGTCGGTTGTGAGGCGTTCGATCCTTTCCCATGAGTCAAGAAGGGAGAACTCGGCGGAACATAGCTGGCATGTGGCAATGGTGGCGATGACTTTGGTGGAGCATTCGGACGAACCGGTGGATCTCAACCGGGTGATCCGGATGCTGCTGGTTCATGACATTGTCGAGATTGATGCCGGCGATACCTACATTTACGACATGGCGGGTAACGAGGGGAAGAAGGCGAGGGAGCTGGAGGCAGCGGATCGTTTGTTTGGAATGCTGCCGGATCTGCAGCGTGTGGAGTTCAGGGCTCTCTGGGATGAGTTCGAATCGAAGGCCACTCCGGAGTCGCGTTTCGCGAATGCCTGTGACCGCTTTATTCCGCTCCTCCATAACTACTGGGCAAAAGGGCATAGCTGGGAGGAGAATGGTGTGCAAAGCGCTGATGTGATCCGTATCAACCGTGCGATCGGCGATGCATCCGGCACTCTGTGGGAGTATGCCCACGCCTTGATCGAGGAGTCGCTCGAGAAGGGATACCTTCGGCCCTGAGTCCGGAATGCGAGGGTCGGCTCGGGTTGGCATTTTGCGATGGGGACGCTGGTGTCAGTCGGATCGTGAGAGGCCGGATGCCGGATGATCAGCGGATCGGGTTGGATCAGGCATGCTCGTCCCTTTGGGGGTTGGGCGGGATGCATGCCGGTTTAATCAGAAGAACCGAGATGCCGATGATGGCGCCAACGAAGTGAGGTGCGGGGAGTCCCACCACATTTGCTCCCAGATCCTGAACGAAGATCGGGTGCCCGAGGGCCATTTCAATCGCCGGTTTGGCAAATAGCCCGACGAGCGCGAGGGTCCAGAGTATGGCTTCGGGGCGATCCGGTTTTCTGCGGGATTGGAGGAGGTTATCGAGGATAACAAAGCCCGCAAGGGCCATGTCGATTCCCGAAAGCCCCCGGTAATGGTCGATGCCGGGAAGCAGGATATAGACGGAGATACCGATCAGCAGTGCGGAGCCGATTAGGATCACGGCAAGGCTTTTGCGGGATCTGGCTTCGGTCATGGTTCCAAGGAGTCCGAAAACGGCAAGGTCCGCGAGGAGGTGGTTGAAGTTCCAATGGGTCAGATGTCCGGTAATCAACTGCCACAAGGCTCCATTCGCGAGCTCGCTCCGGGTATACTGAAGGGACTCCGCAGTCGCCTCAGGCATCAGATGGAGGAAAAGGGCCAACGCCCCGGTTGTGATGGTCAACCAGGGCATGGATCGGGGGGCCTCATTTGTAGGAGTTGACATGATCCGATGATGTGGTTTCGGCCTTTCCGTAGACGATGTCCACGATGGGGATAAGGTTGAAGAGGTTGATGCCGAGGAACCCGCGGCGTTGGTTGTTGCTTTGCTGTTGGGCGAGGTGGTCCCGGTGCGGGGGCACAGCGGGTGCGGTGATCGGCTCGCTGCATGCGTACCGGCGGCAGCGGTGCTGCATATAGGGCGATCCTGCCGGTTGGGTGGGCTGCGTTGCCGGTGTCTCGGGCAGGGGCCGCTCCGGTAGGTTCCAGAAACGTTCGATGGATTGGTTTATCGTGGACTCGGGCACGGATAGAGCGGGATTGGTGAGGTTCCGGTCGGTCCACATCCGGGTCTGGAGCAGGGTGCCGTTATCCTGCGAAGCATGGGTGTGGCAGGCAGCGACGATCGAGAGTGTGGATGCGAGAAATATGGATCGTGTGTTCATGGTGTGAAAGGTGGTGGGGTTGAGGGGGTCATTTGTTTTTCCTGAATCGCTTGATCAAGGGAAGTCCGAGGAGCGCCAGCAGTGAGAGTGGGTCGATTGCACCGCCGCCGCCGGAAGGCAGTCGGGGGGCTGAGTGAGGGAATGCCGGCTGATTTGAGTCGACCACATGGCTCTGCGGAGCCGCCGTGTTGCGGATGCTTTGGGCCTGGCGTTCCGTTGCCGTGCGGGTGGCGTTTTTGCGCTCGATGCCATAGCGGTTGAATGCCTCGTCATCGAGCAGGATCATGGATGTCTGATCGGTTACGATCTGGGAATGCAGCGCAATGTCGAGGATCGCACTGGCACTCTCCTTGGAATCCACGAACCCGAGTTTCTCTGCGGATTGGAGTTCCTCGATCTGTTTCAGCGCCCAGATCCGCTCGAGTTCGGGATGCGTGGTGTCGGTTTCCGGGAAGCTGAAGCGGGTGCGGTAGACCTGTGGTTGTCCGGATATCTTGCAGCTGATTTCGAGTTCAGCCTCGGAAGGCGCAGCGTACCGTCCGAGAAGAACCAGCTGTTGTCCACGGAATACCTTGGCGTATTGGCTACGGGATACATCGTAGGTCTGCGCTCCTTTGATTTGGATCGTGACGTCGTGCATGCACGTGTGGAGCACCTTGTTTCATGTGGCGGCCAAAGCAGGCATGTGGGGGAGAGCCGCCGACTACGAACGGATTAATGTGGAAGGCACGCGGAATGTGCTGCAGGCGTGTCT
>Ga0209510_1005853_pt1 | contig 10068 bp, 8 predicted proteins | sample BiotimSIPDNA_FD_185749 | JGI IMG/M metagenome (GOLD analysis project Ga0209510, IMG submission 185749) | Anaerobic biogas reactor microbial communites from Washington, USA - Biogas_R1 time_0 SIP DNA (SPAdes) (version 2) | ecosystem: Engineered > Bioreactor > Anaerobic > Unclassified | place...
CTATTACATCTATTTTTATAAAAAGGTTATTCAATGAGTCTCTCTGATTGGTTCAAAACATTTTGTGATGACATTCAAGTACAAGATGGCGGAACAATTTCAATGCGGTATAAAAATATTACAAAAAGATTAAACACTGATTTTTGGGAGACGACTTCGGAAACAGCTCACAGTTTATATGTTGGTTCTTATGGCAGAAATACTGCAATTGATGGGTTTAGTGACCTTGACATGATTTTCCAATTACCATATTCAAAGTATGAACAATATAATAAATACGTAGGAAACGGCCAGTCAGCATTACTTCAAGAAGTTAAAAAATCAATTGAAAAAACATATTCTACTACAAAAATAAGAGCTGATGGTCAAGTTATTGTTGTGCCATTTACAGATAATATTAACTTTGAAATAGTACCAGCCTTTATTAATAAAGATGATAGTTTCACTTTTCCAGATGCCAATAATGGTGGAAGTTGGAAAACAACTAATCCAAAACCAGAAATCAAAGCAATTAGGGACAGAAATATAAATTGTAATTATAACCTTGTCCCCTTATGTCGTATGATGAGATGCTGGAGAAATAAATTTAATGTACCAATTGGTGGTCTACTTATAGATACGTTAGCTTATCAATTCATTGAAAATTATCAATATCGTGATAAATCGTATCTTTATTATGACTATATGTGCCGTGATTTCTTTAAGTGGTTATCTGAGCAAAGTTATGATCAAGAATACTGGAAGGCCCCAGGAAGTGGACAATATGTTAATGGTAAAGGCCTCTTTCAATACAAAGCAAAACAATCTTACAATATCTCATTAGAAGCTATTGAGCACGAGAATGCAAACCCTAAGAGAGAATGGTCTGCAAAACAAAAATGGAGGGATATTTTTGGAACAAAATACCCAGAATAATGACCCAAAAATAATTCTTGAAGGACAAATTCGAGAATGTTTCGGAAGAGTTGTATATAGTCATAAGACGCATGAAAAATGTTCGGATATACTTCTTAAAAAATTATCTGCAATCAAGATTTGGCAGATTATTCTTTCAGCACTTACAACAGGTGGATTTGTTGCCGCTGTATTTGGAGCAGGCAAGATAGGCTCTATTTCAGGAATTCTAATCTCTACTGCACTGTTGGTACTAAATGCCTATACAAAAAATACTGATCTTGGTGAATGTGCTCAAAAACATAAACAAGCCGCAAATGAACTATGGCTTATTCGCGAAAAATATCTTTCTTTGTTGGCAGATATAAAAATAAATATTAGAAGCTTGGATGAACTTCTTCAGAACCGAGATGGACTTTCACATGAACTTTATTCTGTATACACAGGTGCCCCAAATACAAATTCAAAGGCATACAAAGAGGCGCAAAAGGCACTTCAACAACTTGAAGATATGACGTTTTCAGATAAAGAAATCGATGCATTCCTTCCAAAAGAATTAAAAAGAGCATCTTAATACCATCAATCGGTAATGAGATATATTTTAATCATTTTTTACCACACCTGCCGAAAATTGGCGTTTTCTCCAAAACCGTAGACCTCTACGGTCGTCACCGGGACATCACCCTTGATAAGTCATTGAAATTATTATGGAAATATCCTTGTGCAGGCAAGTTTCCTAAACCTGGTGTCACAAGTTCGATTCTTGTTGGGGGTATTTTTATTTTAACGCTCTAACTGCCACAATCAGGTAGTTAGGGCGTTTTTGTTTTGTAGAAATATCTTACTTTTACATCCGTATTTTCTTAAAATTGAAGGCAACTATCGTTCGCATTCTGACGTACATCTGTAGAAGGCTAGCTGTAACCAATAAAGGGCGCATGCCTTACCACCCATTCTAACTTCTTCAGTACTTTATAAAAAGACCACTGCTTAGAGATAGTATTGCCTGTTGTGATCAAAAAGAAGTGGTTGGGAATCGGCTGAGGGTTTATTTCAGAATTATCCTTGCATTTCGATTCATTAGATACCTATTTTCTACGCGGCTGATAATGAGCCATTTGCAATAAAAATGAAAAACAGACGCACATGAATACAAATAAACGCGGCGTCTGTGTACCATCCCGTAGTACCAGTTCTGCCGCTTCCATGCAATATAAAAGCATCAAAAACCTGCAAAACCGCTCCATTATTAACCAGAATAGAGCACAATTTACCTTTGGACAGAGATAAACTGAAAATATGAGCAAACTTGTTGATGACCACGTTTTAAAGACACTGTTCCGAATGGCTGTCCCCATGTTGGCTGGCACCATCGCGCATAACACCTATAACTTTGTTGATACAATGTTCGTTGGAAAGCTGGGTACAGTCCCACTTGCTGCAATGGGGTTTACATTTCCAGTAGTTACACTGTTGATCTTTATTGCAGGGGGCATAGGAACCGGAGTAACCACATTAACCTCGCATGCACTTGGCCGGAGAAACCGTGAAGATGCACAGAGGATGGTAACCCATGGGCTTCTTCTGGTCATACTTATAGCTTCGCTGATTGCAATAGCCGGTTTTCTGAGTATGAAACCGGTTTTTACCATGCTGGGTGCGGATGAGAAAACGATGCCCTTTATTCGGGAATACATGAGTATCTGGTATTTGGGTGCCGTATTCATGGCATTACCGATGATGGGAAATGGGATACTTATTTCGCTTGGTGATTCGAAAGCAGCGAGCAGTTTCATGGTTCTTGGGGCGGTTCTAAACTGTGTACTCGATCCGATAATGATATATGGGCTGGTTGGATTTCCGGCTATGGGAATGGCTGGAGCTGCTCTGGCAACGGTTGTAGCACAGGCAATCTCAACAATCTGGCTGATCTGGTTATTGGCCGGGAAACATAAGCTGTTGAAGGTTAAGAATCTGTCTCTTTCCCTGTTTCCCAAATCGTGTCGTCGTATTTCAGATTTCGCGATCCCGGCATGCCTGAGTATGATGCTCATGCCTCTGGCATCAGCGGTGTTAACCGCGCTTATAAGTAAATTTGGTCATGAAGCGGTGGCTGCAGTAAGTGCTGCAAGCAGGGTGGAAATGTTCTCTTTCATCATCCCGATGGCACTTGGCATGTCTCTTGTTCCCTTTGTCAGCCAGAATTTCGGAGCCGGTCAGATAGATCGAATTTACCAGGCTCGGGTCTACTCCATCCGTTTCGCACTTCTCTATGGTGCCTTTATTGCGGTGATAATGTTCTTTGCTGCACCGATGCTTGCATTGATTTTTACCGATGATCAAAATGTAATAGAGCTGTTTACCCTTTATCTGAGAATCGTATCTGTCGGTTTCGGAATGATGGAAGTTCACAGGTACTGTGGTTTCTTTCTCACCGGGATACATCACCCGGTACTCTCCACCGTACTTAATGGATTCAGGATACTGGTTTTATTGTTGCCACTGTCTTTTTTGGGGAGCAGAATTTCGGGTGTACAAGGGATCTTTACCGGAAGACTTCTCACCGATTTATTGGCAGGAACTGCAGGGATAATAACGGTTTCCTGGATGTTAAAAGAACAAATGAAGTTACCGGTGGTTAACGGGAAATAACCGATTTTTCCATTTTGGATACACAAAACGGACCCTGGATTCCGTTTCGGCATTCCGTTTCGGCATTCCGTTTCGGTATTCCGTATCCCGTGTTCCGTATCCCGTGTTCCGTATCCCGTGTTCCGTATCCCGTGTTCCGTATCCCGTGTTCCGTTTCCCGCATTCCGAATCCATATCCATATCAATATCCATATCAATATCCGTATTTGTATCATTACCACACAGGGCGTTGCCCTGTGCTAAGCTAGTGCGCCCCTTCAGGGCTAGGGAGTATGGAAGTGAACAGCTTGTTATATAAAAGGAGAAACTGTTTCAGAGTCTGCCCTGAGAGAAATTATCATTCAATAAACCAGATTAAGCCTGGTCAGATAATGAACCTTTTCACCAGTCTTACTGATCGCATCTATTACCATTATCATTATTTGATTCGAGTGTTTTACCTTAAAAGCAGCATTGCCGTTAGTGTCGATACCGCATTTCTGTATCACTTTACCGCTAAGATCATTGAGAGTCACCGTACCACGCCAGTTTGATGATAATTGCACGAATACTCCATTCTTGCCGGCCCTTATCAAAGGAAGGAGATTGCCATGCTTTACCACTGCGGTTCTTTTAACATTAATCGTCCCGTTTCCGAGAATCGATTCAAGTGCACCTGTAAGGAAAACCAGTGGAGCATTCCAGTTAATTGCCACCTCATTTGATGCATAACTTTCCAGATGATCAACAAATGAAAGTGCAGGAAGCTTTGATGGATACCCCGGGCAGTCATAAAAATCTCTGGCATCCTCCTGCCCTGGATTTGGTCCCCCGACCAGAAAACCAGGAACCGGATCTGTAACAGTGTCTGCGCCTGAAGGGCGATGGTGGATATCCATAACCTTTTTAGTTCCCATACCAGTCACATAACAGTACCCGGTGGGATTTTTCCCAAGAAGGTAATCCAAAGTTGCATTAGCAGCATTAGTATATTCGGTTTTTGGTTCGATCCTGCTGGCAATAACAAGTGCCATTGCCTGATTTGCAGCAACAGAATTACTGCCCCAATAAAAATCACCTGATGTCATTGATACTCGATAGGGATTATTCTGGTATCTGACCAGCAGAGAATCTGCCAGCTTTGTGATATCGGATTTAATCGTGTCTTTTGATACTGCACTGGTAAGGCTGTCCTGGGTTAAAACTAGCGTGTAGAGTCCCAATGCATTAACAGAATTCCATCCGGGAATTCCATAACCCTTCGATGGTTTGTTCTTTTGAGCAATAGTAAAAAAGGAATCAATCCTGGTAGCCACATAGAGTTCAATTGCCGCCCAGTGAAATTCATCCTTGAAAGATCTGTCACCATACTCTCCGGTAGAGATTCCTGTGGGATTTCTGAAAGTAACGGTATCATTTTTCCTGGCCCACTCCCATGCTCTCATCGATGCATTGAGACAACTGTCTGCCAACCCCGGGATTTCACTTTCAAATTTTCGAAGAATTCTTGAAGCCTGTGCAGTGACTGCAGCAAAATCCAGTGTGGCTGCAGTACCTTTCTTAACTATATACCGGGTGCCATCATCCTCCTCGGGCATAATGAAATCACAGAACTGAGCGGTGGTAAGTTTATGGTAAACTCCTCCATCATCAGGATCCTGCATGGTGAGCATCCAGCGAAGATTCCATAAGATCTCATCGATTATATCGGGGATGTTGTTGGATGATTCGGGGATATTGAGTTTAAGGGTGTCATAAAACTCAGGAAATGCCTGATATGCGGCAAAAAGAGTATATGTTGTGATACCTGAATTTACGATATATTTGCCGTAATCACCTGCATCGTACCATCCCATTGGTGAGGAGATTATGGTACCTGCAGGGCGGTTGGCCGATTGAGCCGAAGAGTGAATTTCTACCTCGTTATCTGGATGTCCCATTGGGCGAGCCCATTTATCCCCATAGAGGGGTTCAATCTCCATAGATGCCCTGTTAAAATAGTAGGCCTTAATAGAAGCTTTGGATAGTTCCAGATGAACATGGGGTTTTATAGAAAACGGATAGGAGCTTATATCGTTGCCAACGCTGATTTTATACTGGCCTTCAGTATTAAAGGCCGAAAAATCTGCAATCAGAGTGCTTTCATTGGAAGCATCCCAGAGTCCTCCAGGGATAAGTTTTCCTTTAAATACAACATTGTTACCATCAACAGTCACTACGGAGAAGGAATCGAGGGAAGTACCAACAACTATGGCAATTTTTTTATGCTGGGGATAATAACCCAGCTGATTGACATTAATATTGGCTCCCTGAGAGGATGAAATTATGAAGATAAGAACAGCTAAAACACTGTAACTTAAACGATTAGACATAAGATACCGCTTTCCTTTTTTTTTTAGTTTTTCACCCTATAAATTACCTAATTAGTAATTATTTTGCTTTAAAAGGCTGTTTAATTATAACAATTATATACTTTAGTTTTATAGCCTGATTTTGGACCTTTATCCGCTACGCCATCTCATATATAAACAAGTTACTGATGTTAATTAATAAAATGGTATGATACTGAACAAAAAGGATAAATGGAATGATCACAGACATAATATTCGATTTTTTCGGAACCCTTGTAGATTACTCTGAAAAATGGGATTCTGCTGACACAAACACTTCTTATGAATACTTTTGCTCCTTAGGTTTCAATATGGAAGAGAAAGAATTTACCAGATGTTTTGATGATTGCTTTGCTGATTTGACAAAAAAGGCAATTGATAATAAAACAGAGTTCCACATGTATGATTTAGGGAAATATTTCTTCCATAAATACTTTGATCACCCAATTGAAGACCTGGAAAACAAAACATTTATCGACAAAAGCATTGATGATTGGAATAGATATGTTGTCTATTTTGATGGCATTCAGGATTTCATTCTTAATTTGAGCAAAACTTACAGATTGAGCATTCTATCAAATACCAGCTATCCGGATTTGATTCATGGGAATCTGATTAAAATGAATCTGAAGGATTGCTTTCACAAAGTTTTTACCTCTGTTGAAATTGGGACCAGAAAACCGAACAGAGGTATATTTGAGTACGTTTTGAATGATCTGGCTATCAAATCTTCAAATGCAATATTCGTAGGTGATAGCTACAAAGATGATTACCTTGGTGCAGAGACAGTGAATATGGTTTGTTTCCTAATCGACAGTAAAAGCAGGTATCCTGATTCAATAGATACCAAAATCAAGAACATCTTTGAGCTTAATGGAAGATTACGTGGAATTTGAAGTATATAAGGAACATTAACAAATAATGAGTAGACCGATAAAACATATATTGATTCTCTCAATTGGATTTTTCTGTGCTCAATTGAGCATTTTTTCATGGCAAAATACCTTTCTGACCACAGAAATCATCATTCCTTAATTCACTTATACTATATTAATATTGACATCTTATTAAAATGCACCCACAAAGAGATATCTATAATGGAAAAATCAATCTCATTATTAAATTCAATCTGGTACTTCATAATAAGTTCTCTGGTGATATATTTCGGATTGTATTATTGTATACCAATCACTCTAACGATGGGTTTACCTTTTTTGACAGGGTATTTGATATTTTTTTATGCTCCTTTCGCTCTTTTATTGATAACAGCACTCATACTATACAGATTAGAAGGAAATAAATGGGACTGGGGTTTTTTTACAAAACGTACCAGGTTAACTAAACTGTCAAGAACTGATTTGTTATGGGCAACCGGGCTGTTTATTATTGGAATAATTGTATATGCAGGTCTTTCGCCTGTAGGTAATTGGTTGGCAAAAATATCATTCTTCAGTCCGCCTGATTTTTTTCCAGCAGAGATTAATCCAAATAAATCCAGGATAGCCGGTTACATGATGGATTATAAACTATCTGGCCAATACTGGATTATTCCAGTATATTTTATCGGATGGTTCTTTAATATTTTTGGAGAAGAATTGTTATGGCGAGGGATGCTTTTACCACGTCAGATAACCTGATAAAAAGGATATAAAAAGATATGGTTAACAGAATGTTGTTATTTTTATCAATCATACTTACTTGTATAATGCCGACACTTTCAGATATGAGAAGTGATTCCGAATGGTCGATCGGATTTAAAGGAGGTCTTAACATTGGTTCAATGTTTGGTACTCAAAAGGATTTTTTTGTTGATGAATATGGTAACGACCTGTCATTTAAAGATGGCATTGATTTTGGTATATTTCTTCAGTATTCGCCCCTGAAATTTTTTGGCCTTTCCATTGAGTTACTTTTCACAACCAAAGGTTATGAGGCTACTTTTTATAGTAATGAAGTCATAAGGGAATATATGGAAGCCATAAGAAACTATTTTGAACTTCCGTTAATCGCAAAAATACAGGCTCCATTTCCTCGCAGGTACAATCCATATATTTTCTTTGGCACCGGTCCGGCTCTTAATGTTACTGCAAAAAACCGGTACAAAGTAACAAAAAATAACTCTAGTAGTTTTGATTCAGATGATATCGATATTGTTGAGCCTGTTACCATTAATTTACATGATAATTCAACGGCCAGCGACGATCGTGGAAATATTATAAATTACACTTTCAATGATTTTCACAGGTGGTTTGATCTGCCCCTTATATTTGGACTTGGCCATGTAATTTCTTTTCCAAGATTTGATATCGTGATAAATACTCGTGCGAGTGTCAGTTTATTGAGTTTTAACCGATTATCCAGTTCAATGAAAAAAGATTTTGATAGAAAAGGGATAATATTTACAATACTGGAAGAGAAATATTTCAACTTTTCGGTGCTTGCCGGGCTTGCTTATAAATTCTGAAAAAAGATAACCTGCATAACTTTAAATATAAGGTGCATCGTCTTGAGTAAACTGATAAGAATATCTGCCAGATCTTTGGCAATCTTCAGGGAATTTCCTGTTCCAGTAAAGTAAAAAATGCAGTTCTTCATATTCATTTTATTATTGGATAAAACTTAAGAGGGATGATTGTGAAATTCATCCTCTTGCCAGTTATAAAAACGGAAATGAAAGATTTGATAAAATTGGATTTGTATTTCCTGTTTATGCGTGGGGGCCTCCGGTTGTTGTTACCCGTTTCATTTATAGTATTTCTTCATCGATTAAACATTCTTATTTATTTGCCATAGCCAATTATCGAAAAGAACCAGGTGCAGCTTTAGATCACTTCTCAAAGACATTAAACAAATATGGGTTATCTCTTAGTGCTGCTTTTGGCGTAAAAATGCCAGGAAATCATATAGCAAACTATAAAATTGATTCTCAAGATGAACAGTTCCAAAAATTTGATGCCTGGCAGAAACTTATCCCTTCTGTGGTAGAAACAGTTAATATGAAGAAACATTACTGGGGAATAAAACCAACTTTAATTGATAGGTGTTTTAGAACCGGGTTTCTATATAATATCGCATCGAAACAGTTTGCCAGACTTGATAGTAATTTTTCAGTTTCTAAAAAATGTAATGGTTGTAAGACATGCCTTAGAATATGTCCGGCAGATAATATTGAAATTGCAGATAATAAACCGCGATGGAAACACCAATGTGAGCAGTGTCTTGCCTGTCTCCACTGGTGTCCTCAGGAAGCAATTGAATATGGAAAAAACACTGCAGGTAGAAAAAAATATCGACACCCCGAAATAAAGATAAAGGACATGTTGATAAAATGAGGCCGGTTTCATTTGATAAATGTGCAGTTATTCAATATTCATGTAATGTGATGTTATTAAAATGGCTTCGAATTTATATACTTTCCATCGGTGGTTAAGTATTTATCTTGAGGCCGGAGATTTTATTATTATTCCTAAAGGTACAAGACACAGGCCGGTATGCAAAACGTTAGTAAAGTGTCTGCTAATTGAAAAATGTGGAACTTTGAACAAAGATAATACTGGCGGAACGTACGAAGAGTAATGTCGCCTGAATCTGGAATCGCCGTACGAAACTCAGTACAGATCTTACCTGAGACTCGTATCGTCGTACAAACCAAAAATTCAAACCTTAACTGAGACTGGTATCGTCGTACGAACAAAAGTGTAGACATTGCATTAGACTCGTATCGTCATACGAACAAAAGTGCAGACATTGCATGAGACTCGTATCGTCATACGAACAAAAGTGCAGACATTGCATGAGACTCGTATCGTCGTACGAATAAAGGTGCAGATCTTGCATGAGACTCGTATCGTCGTACGAACAAAAGTGCAGATCTTGCATGAGACTCGTATCGTCGTACGAATAAAAGTGCAGATCTTGCATAAGACTCGTATCGTCGTACGAACAAAAGTACAGACATTGCATGAGACTCGTATCGTCGTACGAATAAAAGTTCAGACCTTGCATAAGACTCGTATCGTCGTACGAATAAAAGTGCAGATCTTGCATAAGACTCGTATCGTCGTACGAATAAAAGTTCAGACCTTGCATAAGACTCGTATCGTCGTACGAATAAAAGTGCAGATCTTGCATAAGACTCGTATCGTCGTACGAA
>Ga0209510_1005858_pt1 | contig 10061 bp, 17 predicted proteins | sample BiotimSIPDNA_FD_185749 | JGI IMG/M metagenome (GOLD analysis project Ga0209510, IMG submission 185749) | Anaerobic biogas reactor microbial communites from Washington, USA - Biogas_R1 time_0 SIP DNA (SPAdes) (version 2) | ecosystem: Engineered > Bioreactor > Anaerobic > Unclassified | place...
CGGTCTGGGCGTATTTTTCATCGTTTTTTGCCATCGAATATAAATTCGATTTTTCATCGGCTGTCAAGCTGTGGGATGATGGATTAGTACCGAGTTTTAACGGCACGACATGGCGGTTGCACACTGGCAAGGATGCAAAGATTATCTATGAATGGGCACCGGAGAAGGAGCGTGAACAATGAGCAAGAATTTAGAGCGTTTTACTGCAAAACAAGTCGCACTATTAAAGTTGTACGGTTTCACAGTCCAAGAACTAAACAAGGGCAACGTTGGGTCTTACGAGGACGGGATAATGATGATTCACACCTTAGCAGTTTTATTGACATCACCGGAATTCCCAAACACAGATTTACAAATGCCAGATTTTGTAAGTAAATCACACGCAGAAGACTCCGTATTGTCTTCCGATGAGTTTTGAGGAGTTGCTTAGTGATGTCACCGAATGGAAGGAGCGTGAGGACAGTGAGTAATTGGGAAAAGACAATGAAAGAATGGGACGATAGCGTCCCTGATGGAATAAAGTATTTATCGGCAGAAAAACAAGTTCTGATGCGAAGAGTTCGTGAATTAGAATCCGAGAACGCACGGTTGAAAGATGCGCAACGCTGGATACCGGTCAGCGAGAGGTTGCCGGAAGATATGCAGAGAGTGCTTATTGTTATAAATGGCGATTTTGAACGTCCATCAATAGGATTGTATCTATCTCTATTTGGGCGTGACGGTTTTTATGGCACTGCCACCCACTGGATGCCACTTCCAGAACCGCCAGAGGTGACCGAATGACCTTCTTATCCGGTCTGTTGGTCGGTTTATTCATCGGCACGATAGGGGGCGTGCTGGTGATGTGTATGATGAGTGTGGCAGGGGGCGACGAATGAGCAAAGCTAACAATATCGCGTTAGTTTTGATTGTTGTTTTCTTGTGCACAAGCCCGGTTATGGCACAAACCAGCGTAGATTATCTGATTGTTACGCCCGAATATTTTGTTCCTTACCTGAAACCGTTGGTTGAGTTGAAGGTTCTGCAGGGATACAGCGTAGGTATTATCTCATTATCCGGAAGAGAATTCACGGCGGAAGAAATCCGAGAGATGATATTAGAGGCAAGCCCGAAGTATGTCCAGCTCATTGGTGACGTTGATAATGGCGATCTCACGATGCCAGCCTTCAAAGGCACGGCTTATGGACGAGTGACTGACCTTTACTATGGCGTTGTCGATGACGGATATATTCAGACAATACCTGTTGGCCGCTTACCAGCACGGAGTTCGGGCGATCTATCCCGCATGATATTCAATTTGAAATACAACCGTTATCCGGCTGACACGATGTTCTTTGTTTTGCAGGATTGGGAAGAATATTACCACAACAATGTTTTTCCAGAGTATCGGGAAATACTCGGCGAAGGATTTACCTCGATATATCGGGATTGTTTACTGGCGGTTGAGTTAGCGAAAGAACCTTACGAGTCCCTTGTAATTATGGCGCACGGTGTCGCGGCAAGTTCAGGTGGCTGTCTGAGCAGAACTGTTGTAGAGAGTATCAACATTGAATCGTTTGTGTTTTCTGTTGGCTGTTATACCGGCGATTTCTCGTACCCTGTTTCTTACTCTGAACTGTTGATGACGAGGGGCGCAACCGGCGTGATAGCATCTTCATACCTGAATTACATTCCGTTCCACGATTGGTTTCTACAGTCGTTCATGAGAGAGCACTTTGCAAGCCCAGATGCCACAATAGGCGAGTTGATGAATTTTGCGAAGGATGCCTTCCATAGCAGGCTTTATGGGATAAATTCCGAGTCATGGTACGCAGAGGTGTGCGCAACTGCTTACGAGCCACAGTCGGATATTCACGAGTTATGGATTGATGAATCTTACAACCTGCTTGGCGACCCTTCAATGCGGTTTGGCGAATTTATCGACTTTCCGCTCTATAACACGTACCTGCCGATGGTTCAGAGCGGCGGTGACGAATGATCGTTGACGTTGTGTTTCCTGGCTTGTTACTGGCAGGACTGGTCGTTGGCTCGCTGTTGGTACTGCTGCTTGCGGTTGCAGGCGTTGGCGATGGGAGGCGGAAGTGAGCAAGTCCACGTTGGAAGCAGAACTGGCATTGCAGATCAGGGCGTTGGGCTTGCCAGAGCCAATCCGCGAATACCAGGCAATCAAGGGTCGCAAGTTCCGGTTTGACTTCGCTTGGCTTGAGCACAGGTTGCTTGTGGAAGTGAATGGCGGAACGTACACGAAGGGCGCGCATTCTACGGGTGCTGGAATTGCGCGAGACTACGAAAAGTGTAACTTGGGCGTGTTGCAGGGTTGGCGCGTGCTGTTGTTTGACGGCAAGGCGGTCAAGGATGGCACGGCGGTTGAGGTGATTAGACAGGCGTTGGAGGCTGAATGCAATTGAGCGACTTTATAGCGCACGAGAACGTAGACAGAAAAATCGAAATCCAAGAGACTATTCAGAGGCTCGGTCACATCGACCGAGCTGTTCTGTATTTATGGGTGATCGGGTACACGCAGGAAGAGATCGCGCACATATTCGGATTTAGTCAAAGCAAAATATGCAGATTACTGGCTAACTTGCATAAAAGTACTTGAAAGGTGGCTGTAGTGTATAGAGAACAATTATGAATACTAAACGCTGTGTTTGCGGAAAAGTAATTACGAGCAACTTCGACCTTTGCGACAAGTGTCAAGCCGAATATGGCACTGACCGCTCGACGTGGCCGGAATGGCTCGTATTTATGGTTGCAGACTTGAAGCGGGAGTACCGTCAACAGAGAAACATTGACGAACACGAAATCCCGTTCTCGAAATTAGGCATTTATTAGACCGGAGGCTTGAATGGAATTTGACGTAACTTTACTTGGAATCGTGATTGGAATGATGGTGCTGGCTAACCGCTTAGTGGCAATGTTAGTCACGCCGATTTTCGATAAGTACGGCTGGGACAAGTTCTGGTTGGCTTATCCAGCCTGGATTCTGGCGGGCGTACTGGTTTGGTTTACCGGCGTGAACTTGTTTGCTTCGTTCATTCCGAATGCGTTGATCGGTCAAATTCTGACTTCGGTGATTGCCGGAGGTGGTGCAAATTTGCTCCACGATCTTACCGACAAGCCGGACAATCTGATTGCCGTGTTCAATGCGCTTGAGAGTGAGCCGACTTATTCGCTGGACGAAGTCAAAGAATCAGTAGACAACGGATGAGCGAGAACGTCTGGATCGCAATCATAGCAGCGGTGCTGGGCGGAGGCGGCTTAGGCGCGGCTATTGTGAATGCGCTTGCTAACCGCAAGAAAATCCAGGCTGATTGTGTACAAACGCTGTCAAGCGCATACGAAAAACGGCTCAATGCTCTCAACAAGCGAGCGGACGAGTTAGCGGCGAAGGTGGACGTATTAGAAGCGCAAGTGTCAGGCTTGCGTTCTGCATTATCAGACAGGGAAGCACTTATTGTGAACTTACAACAAGAGAATGTTGATTTGCAGGCGCAAGTGGACAAGTTGAGCAAGTTGGTCAACAACAAAGACCGCCGAATACGCGAACTCGAAAAGCAGGTGAAAGAGTTAACGGAGCGCATTGACGCGATGAACGGGAGCGGTGAGCCTTGTGACTGACTTCATCGGTGGGCGTGAGTGCTTGTGGACGTGGTCGAGGATGTGCGTGAAAACGAGGGTGATCTGGCAGAGATAAACTGGACTTTGCAACAATTCAATATTGACGAGCTGACGGATTATTACAAGAATCCGCGTTCGCTTTCTGATAAAGAGTTCAAGCAACTCAAAACTTCGCTTGACAAATTCGGCATGATAGACAAGCCGATTGTGAACGCCGATTCTGCCAACACAATCATCGGCGGTCACCAGCGCAAGCACGTGCTGGAGGCTGGCGGCGCGAAGGAAGTCGAGTGCTGGATTCCAGACCGCGAGTTGAGCGACAAGGAAGTCGAAGAACTGAACATCCGCCTGAACAAGAACACCGGCTCGTGGGATTTTGACGTGCTGGCAAATGAATTCGAACTTGACAACCTGCTGGACTGGGGCTTCGACAAGGGCGAGCTTGACTTGGACTTGTGGGCAAGCGAAGTGCCGGAAGACGTTGAGCCGCAGATTGACAAGGCGGAGGAGTTGCGCGTCAAGTGGGGCGTTGAGAGCGGGCAATTGTGGCAACTGGGCTCTCACAGGCTGATTTGCGGCGATTGCACGGATAAGGCGGTGGTGGGTAGGATGATGGGCGGGGAGAAGGCGGGGGCAGTTGTGACAGACCCGCCTTACAATGTCGGTTTTGATTATGGCGAGACTGGCAAAGATGACAGAAACACCGAGGAATACAAAGACTTCTCAATTAGATGGTTTGAAATAGCCAAAGAAACCTCCGAAGTTGTTTTGTTCACCTGTGGTTTTGGGGTGGGACCGCATCACCCTAATTTACAGATGTGGCTGGAAATCGAGTTCCCTTATTGGATCATTCCCTGGATAAAGAAGAACGCTATGTCACGAAGTTCGCTGGGTGGGTTCAACAATTGGGAGCCACTTCTTCTATACGGAAAACCTACCAAGAAGATACCGCAGGATATTTACGACATTCCGGTCACTGTGCAGAAAGATGTGGCAGACGAGGACGGAAATAAACTTCACCCTGTTCCAAAACAAGTCGCCTTTTTTGTCGCCATTTTAGAGGACTTCACAAATAAAGGGCAGATTGTTTTTGACCCCTTCCTCGGCTCCGGCACGACCCTTATCGCCTGTGAACGCTTAGGGCGCAAATGCCGCGCGGTTGAAATCTCACCCGCCTACTGTGCGGTAGCCATTCAGCGGTGGGTGGATATGACGGGCGGCGAGCCGGTGCTGTTGAGCAATTGAGCAGATTAAAAGATGGCTGAAAAATATACTGCAAACCAGATGATAGAAGCGTTGCGCGAGAAGCACGGCAATTTGTCGGCTGCTGCGCGCTTCCTGAATTGCAGCCGGAACACAATCAGCCGGTACATCGAGAAATATCCAACTGTGAAAGCGGTGGCAGACGAAGAGCGTGAAACGCTGATCGACTTCGCAGAGAATCAGTTATTCAAGCAGGTGCAGGATGGCAACATTACGGCAATCATCTTCACGCTGAAAACTATCGGCAAGCATCGCGGCTACGTTGAACGGCAGGAAGTGACGGGTGCGGATGGCGGTGCTGTGACTGTCAGGTGGGATGATGAAAACAACGATTGATGCGCAGCCGCATCCAGGGCAACTTGAAGTCCACAACAGCGATGCACGTTTCAAAGTGCTATCGGCTGGACGGCGATGGGGCAAGACGCGGCTGGGGGTCAACGAGTGTCTGGATGCCGCAAGCAAAGGTGGGCGCGCGTGGTGGGTGTCACCGAGCTACAAAACAAGCGAGGTTGGTTGGCGACCATTGCGACAAATTGCGCGCCGAATACCAAATGCAGAGGTCAGGCTTGTAGACAGGATGGTTACGCTTCCAGGCGGTGGTTTTGTGGCTGTTAGATCAGCGGACAATCCCGACTCATTGCGCGGTGAAGGGCTGGACTTCGTAGTAATGGACGAATGTGCGTTCATGCAGAAAGAAGCGTGGACGGAGGCTATCAGACCGGCACTATCAGACAGGTTAGGCAAGGCATTATTTATCAGTACACCGAAGGGGCGCAACTGGTTCTGGGAAAACTATCAGCGCGGGATCAATGGCGAAGAGGGCTGGCAGTCGTGGACGTTCCCGACCGTCAACAATCCTTACATTGCGGCAAGCGAAGTTGAAGCGGCGCGGCGGGATTTACCTGAGATTATCTATCGGCAAGAATACCTCGCGGAGTTCGTGGATGACCAGGGCGGTGTCTTCCGGCGCGTGCAAGAAGCAGCAGTACTACAACCTCGTGAGCCGCAAGCAGGCAGGCAATACGTGGCTGGCGTGGATGTGGCAAGCAGCGTGGACTTCACCGTTGTGAGCGTGCTGGATGCGGAATCGAAAGAGATGGTCTACATGGACAGGTTCAACCGCGTGGATTATCCGGTGCTGATAGACAGATTAGAAAGCGTGTACCACCGCTATTCTCTTACTTCGATGGTCGTGGAATCCAACTCAATAGGCAGACCGGTGATTGACGAGTTAGTAAGCAGAGGATTGGCAATTATAGCGTTCACAACAACTTCAGCGACAAAGCAATCCATTATTCAGGGATTGCAGGCATCATTTGAGAATGCGCAAATAAAGATCGTGAATGACCCTGTTCTGGTGGGAGAGCTGTTGAGCTTCGAGAGCAAGCGGAATCCGTCGGGCGGATTTTCGTACTCGGCGCCGGCTGGGATGCACGATGACTGTGTTATGAGTTTGGCGTTCGCATGGAACGCAATTTCGGCTGACCGATGGTTTTTCAGTTCTTATGATTAGTGGAGGGGCGGGTGCCTGAGAATTTACATTTTTATACAGATGGACAAAGTTTGAAGAGTATTGACTTACCTCAATACCCTGACTCCGCTTGGAACTGGATCACCGGTGCACCTGAGGACACGAAGGACGAAGAACTTTATTCTCGTGTTGCGGCTGTCTATCGGGTGGCCAACTTATCGGCTGAAGCAATTGCTAACGTGCCGTTTGCGGTCTACAAAGGCGAAACAGAGTTTGACACGAGCGACGACTGGCAGAACAAGGTTGGATTTCTACCGAATATCCGTGAGCTATTGCGATTATGGCGATTATCATTATTCATGACAAACTCCGCTTACGGGTTTATGGAAGGCAACCGAGTATCGAAGAACTTGCGCTACGTTGTGCCCGGCACGATCACGCCGCAGATTGACAAGTGGGAAGGGTTGACTGGTTTCAAACGCCGAATTGGAACAGAGACAATCGAGTATAGTCTGAAAGACAACCGTATTTTCTGGATGTGGCGATTAGACCATACCACCGAGTTGTTACCGTCAAAAAACAGCGAATTTAAGGCTCTGATGGCAGCAGCGGGTGTGCTTTACTACGCCGATTACTACGTGCAAAACTTCTTCCAACGTGGTGGAATCAGGCCGGCATTGTTGCAAGTGGCCGGCGTGCCAACACGTGAAGAGCGTGAGAAAATCGAGAACGTCTGGGATAAGATCATTCACGGCTGGTCCAAGTATTTAGGCAAGGTAATATCAGCCAACGAGATGGACGTGAAGGTCATCGGCGATGGCATTGATAACGTTGCCAACGGGCAGATCCATTCCGAGAAACTGGCAGACGTGGCAATGGCAGCCGGCATGCCTCTCTCTATCATTCTTGCGAACTCCGCTAACTATGCCACCGCGCAAACCGAGTACCTGGTTTGGTTCAGGGATTCCGTTGTGCCGTGGGCAAACTTCATGCAAGACGAACTGAACGACAAGTTGTTCAAACCGTTGGGCTTGCACTTCGAGTTCAGACCTGAAATGAGCGACAAGGGGCAAGAGGAAGAAAGACAGCGAGCCGGCGCATACAGGGCTTACGTGGCAAGCGGAATGAAACCGAGCATTGCCGCGCAGGTGGTTGGTATTGATCTGCCTCCTGACATCGAGTACGAAGACTTGGACGACGTGTTCGTGCAACCTAAACCTCAACCGGTCAATGAGACCGAGATTCCGATTGAGAAGGAAGAGTTACCAGAGCCGGTGGATGAGAAGTCTGTAACTTTGTTGACAATTGACCAGTTGCGCGAATTGGAACACTGGCAGGACTTAGCGTTCCGCAAGCTGAAGCAAGGCAAGTCATTAGCGTTCCCGTGGGTGAGCAAGACCTTACCCGAAGAAGTTGCGAGCGTGATCCGAGAGCGCTTACCTCACTGCAAGACTACGGTTGAAATCGAGCGGGCGTTCCAACTGGATTCGAGGGATGAAGACGCGTTGAAGTTGTTGGCTGAAGCGTTGAATCGTGCGGTAGAAAGAATCGAGGTTGAGGCGTGAAAGAGCTGATACTGGAAGCCTTGCGCGAGTCGGTGAAACGTTACCCTGACCTGTTCGAATACATCGACGGGGCGGCTGCGTGGGTTATAATTAGAGATGACCTGCAATTGTGGCAGGCAAAGGCGATCACACAGGCGCGCAACGGGGAGCCGGCGCTGTGCGAGTTCGATAGCGCTTACATTCCCGAATCCATCGCTGACATGGTCAAGTCCATGCTGGCTTATGCAGACTGTGAGGGTTGCATAAAACAGGGATTCAGCGATGTGGAGGCGTTCATGAAAGCACCAGGTTCAAAAGACAAACACAAGAAACTCATACCGCGTACCGATGGGAAACCGTTCGAGTATAGCGAATTCACAGGGCTTACAGAAGCAGACATCAACAATGCGATAAAAGCGTGGGATAGGGCTATGCCTGATTACGCCGGGTTGTTGGATGCTGAAGTCAAACCGGAGAATGATGGCGGAGAATAAACCGCTCTGGTATTGGGATGATTCAGTAAAGCGCTACCGTTCGCCGGCAACGGGGCGGTTCGTTGGCATTGACGAGATGAACAGTTTGCGCACTGAATTCATGGAATCTCAAAAGAGACTAATGGAAGGGGCGACGGTCACCTTCGATGCTGGCACAATTGACAGCCGAACTTACGAAAGGCGAGTCAAGGATATTCTGAAGCAGACGTACATTGATCTTTACGCGATGGGAGCCGGCGGGCGTAACAATATGACCCAAAAGGATTGGGGAAGTGTTGGCGGTATGTTAGCAGAGCAGTACAAGTATTTGAACCCGTTTTTGGCACAAATTTCACGTGGGGAGTTGAGCCAAGCGCAAATTACAGCCCGCCTGAAGATGTACATCAACTCTGCAAGCGAGGCGTTCTGGAGAGCGTTCGCGCGTGACATTCCAATTGACTTGCCGGCTTATCCCGGTGACGGGCAAACCGCTTGCCTTACGAACTGCCAATGTCAATGGGATATAAAGCCGGTGGACGGTGGTTATGATTGTTATTGGCGCTTAGGTGAAGCCGAACATTGTCCTGATTGCGTTGAGAATGCGTCAAGGTGGAATCCGTACAGCATCCGCATAACTGGGGAAGATTCAAATGCCAGTTGATATTGTAATTGACGGGCTCGAGGAGTTGCGGTCAAAGTTAGACCGATTTCCGCCTGAAGCGCAAAACGAAGCCGGCGACATGGTAAGTGATTACGTATTGCACATTATGCAGGAGTACGCGCCTTACAAGTACATTCCGTTCAAGTCGGCGTACGGTGGGTTCTTCAGCGACAAACAGCGCAAGTACGTGTTTGCTAACAAGTTATTCGGTGGTTCTGCAAACAGGTCACAGCGGTTACGGCAAGGTTGGAAGAAGATCGGCGGGGGTGCTGACACGTTGGTTTACAACGATGTACCTTATGCCGGCTATGTAGTAGGGGACGACTCTCAAGCGAACATGCACACGATGATCGGCTGGTGGACGGTTAGCAGTCGATTGGGCGAAAGAGCGGCACAGATTGAGCGACTTGCGAAAGCAGGCGTAGACAAAGCAATCGAGAAGTTGGGGTTATAAGAGAAGTTAGTTACAGACAACTGAATACATAAGGCTGTCATGGGCGTTGGGTAACGCGGTGGTAGACCTGGTGGTCAGAGGGTTCTGAAGCCAAAACAAAGCACGATAATTCGTGCGGACGTTTGGCTTTATCGGTTTAAGGAGGTGTCGATGGACACTATGGTGTATTTTGGAGACGCGGTAAAAGCACTTGGCGAGGGCAAGGTTGGTGGTTATTTGGTGCGCTGGGGCGGTGACGGTGACGTTGACCTGACCGGTGATTATTTCACTAAAGAAACTGATCTTGGCATCAGCGAGGGTGACCGACTGCCGGTGTACTTCGAGCACGGCTACGATCCGGTGATAAAAAGCCGGCGGTTAGGGCGGGGGCAAATTGAACGCTTTGACGACATCGGAGTTTGGTTTGAAGCGCAACTGGAGTTACGGGATGAATACGAACGCAAGATTTACGAACTGGCTGAAGCTGGGAAGCTCGGTTGGTCGAGTCAGGCGGGCGGTTCGCTCGTAGCAAAGGAATCTGGATTGGGAGGTACACGAATCGCTACATGGCCATTGGCAGAAGCAACGCTAACTA
>Ga0209510_1005859_pt1 | contig 10061 bp, 7 predicted proteins | sample BiotimSIPDNA_FD_185749 | JGI IMG/M metagenome (GOLD analysis project Ga0209510, IMG submission 185749) | Anaerobic biogas reactor microbial communites from Washington, USA - Biogas_R1 time_0 SIP DNA (SPAdes) (version 2) | ecosystem: Engineered > Bioreactor > Anaerobic > Unclassified | place...
CCTCAGGTAGGAAAACAGCTCATTTCTGGGCGGTTTGAGGAGCCTATGGGACGGTTATGAAATCAATGCTGTAATAGAAGAACAGATGAAAGAGCCCCCTGACAAGCCGGATACAGGCCACGGCAAGTAGCCGCGCCTGAACTGCAACGTTCGCCTGGAAATGAAATCAATAATCCCACATTTCACCGTCTCCTCCCTAGTACTCGCTGCGATACTATGCAGTGGTTGCGTATCAAAATACCTCGTTGATTCCTGCACATGCCATTATCCGCCAGTGAAATCGTATAACTCGGTGTACTGGAAAGGAGACTGCATTGCTGTCAGCTATTCAGTACAAGCCCCCCAGTACCCCAAACAGGAAAAGTGCGCTGATTCCTATTGGGCTATGTTGCGCCGTTCCAAACTCAGAGGCTCATCTTATTCAGACCATGGCATATCCATTTATCGGGCTCCTTTACCAAAGCGTATTAAGAACAAATGGGAGGAACTCCCGATAATCGAATTCAGCAGCTGGGATTTCATCCGCAGCCAGCCCCTCTCCGAAGTGCCAGATATATACAGGAGCGGGAACTGGCTCTACATCCGCTATTCACCAACGAATAGAGTGCTGATCCAGCATTTCTCCCCAAGAGGTGAGTACATTAAACCATCAAAGTACCCACAGCTTGCAATACTTTTTCCATTTGCAGTTATTGGCGACATTCTGACGTTCCCAGCTGTGATGCTGGCGCCAGCTGTCCACTGGCAGGATTGATCAAAGAGTGTGTACAAATCGGTTGCAGGCTATCGGCGCCAAGGCACGCCTCAGCCTGAATCCTGATGCTCGTCAGAATAGACCCAGCTGGTCGGACCGGGTCTCAGCGGACGATCTGGCTGGCCGGACTCGCGGGCGCGGCCGCGACCGATTTTTCCTGGAACGCTTAGGCGTGACTAAATAGCGTAAATATCAGCCGGTTTTCAGGTTGAAAACGAAGCCCGCAGACGACAGTAACCGCAAAAACATCACGGACATAATCACGATGAAAATCCCAACTCCATTTCTCCCAGTCGAAGTCACCTCCTCTGGATTGACGCACAAGGTCGACATTCTTGGCAGGTCCATTACGTTTGGTGCCAATTCACTGCCTGCGTCTATCGTCTCTCAAGACACGGAAATCCTGGCGGCGCCAGTCCGGCTAGTCGGTCTCGAAAACAACCAGCCCATCCAATGGGACGATAACTATCCTGACAACGAAAGCGAATCATTCATCCAGGAGCGCAACGACCGCGCCGCAACCATTTGCGGTGCCATGCTTTCAGACATGTTCATCGTCAATGCTGCCTTCAAGGTCAACTTCGATGGATGCATAGAGGTTGACATGAAGGTGATGCCGAGAGGACGTACAGTCCCCGAAGTCTTCGGTCTCACGAAACCGCGCCAACTCCGATTTGAACTCAATAGGCTGTGGCTCGAAATCCCACTCAATCCCAAGGTGGCGAAACTATTCAGCTTCTATCCAAATTCACCCGTCTATCTTGCAGACGGAACCGTGATTGATACCTCGCCGACTTCCTCGGCAGGACGACTAAATGACCAAAACTCGGCAATGCCCTTCAAATCATTGCTCTGGCTCGGAAATGACGACCTCGGAATTGGCTGGGCCGCCGAAAGCGATAAAAACTGGCAACCGGAACACGACAACCGAGCCTTGGAAATCATCCACCAACACAACACAGTCGTACTCAGGGTAAGACTCCTTGATAGCCAGCCCATCCAATGGCAACAAGCGGCACAGCCAGAAAACGGAATCAATGCATTCCAACCAATCGCTTTCAGCTTTATCCTGCAACCAACGCCAGTCAAGACATTCCCGCGGCAGCCCTACCTTCACAATGCGCTGCACCTTGATTGCTTCGTCAAAATCAAAGGCAACTACATCGACTTCCTGGCACAACAAGATAGATATGACCGACTGAAGACGATGGGAGTCGATACCCTCATCCTCCACGAAAAGTGGAATAAGTCCCAAAATGCATTCGAACTATCTGAGTTCACGACTCGCCAGCTCAAAGAAATCGTCGCCCAATGTCACAAAAGGGGCATTAAGGTCTTGACCTATTTTGGCTACGAGATCTCTTCACTTAACACGGCCTGGACAGAGGACGCACAAGACGTCATGGTCACCAACAAGGGCAAGCAAACTGGAGGTTGGTACAGGGTTCCTTTTCAAAGAGACTATGTGGTCTGCTACAACACCCAATGGCAGGACCGGTTCATCAACGGAATTGAAAAGATCATGGATACATACCATACAGACGGAGTCTATCTCGACGGAACAGTCTCCCCGCGCTACTGCGACAATGTCGCACACGGATGCGGATGGCATGACGCCAACGGGAACCTCAAGGGCACATACCCCATCAAGGCAGTGCGAAGACTCTTCCAACGCTTGGCCGAAGTCGTACATTCACGAGGAGGAATAATCAACGCACACGTATATGGCCTCCTCAATGTCACGGCACTTCCTTACATCGACATGACCTGGTACGGAGAAAACTTGCAGTTCAAGTACACCAAAGGCGAATACGACGACATGCCGCTTGATTATTTCCGGGCAGAGTATTGCGGACGCAACGTCGGAGTCCCCGTCGAATTCATCGCATACGAAAACAAACCCGCATGGACATTCGAAAACGCCATCGCGATGGCCATCATCCACGGCATCCTGCCCAGGCCAAACGATATCGAACACCCACTTGAAGCCATCGCGCCAATCTGGAATATCGTCAAACGATTCCCAATCGAACAATCACAATGGATGCCATACTGGAAAAACAACGCCATGCCTTCAGACGAAAGAATCAAGGTCAGCTACTACAAATACATCGACCTGACCGAAAAAAATATACTCCTGGCTTTTGCGGCAAACACGACAAAGCACAGCATCGAAAATGTCACAATTGACTTTGGAGAAAACACCTATACCCTTGACCTCCTCAACGCCGATTCATACGATTCCCCTGAAACGACGTTCAAACCATACGGATATAAAATTTGGCTCGCCAAATAACCTCTTCCCGCAGTCGTAAGACTATCAGCCCCACGATGCGGCATTGGTCAACCGGTCAAGCTTCCAGTAGGGGCAGATTCCATCCAGATGCCTTTCCACGGTTCTTTCCATCGTATTCAGTTCCGGGTTGTCCATGCGCTGGCAGATGCCAGGTTTTTTTCGTAACACCAGGAAGAACCAGATTCTGGCTGATAGTAGTAAAAAAGCAGTTGAATTTTGGGCATGGATTGGTCAGCGTTTATGTCCCGCCCTTTCAGGACTCAAAATATTATACGCCATCGACAGCGTATTCCCGGTCGTAGTCCTGTGAATTGCCCTGGACATATCCGGCTTCTTCGACCAGGGAGGCGACGACAATCGATTCCAGGCCTTTTTCACTGGTGTCAGTCGATTTCATAGGTCCTCCAGCAAATGGGCGATGTCTTTCGGCGACGGCAGTTGACCTTTCAACGCCTTGGGCAGGGTCCTGGTGATTTCATAAGTGGCTACGCCGATGGGATTGCTGGCGTTGTGCAGAGCGTACTCCACAATCGTGCGGCTCTTTTCTTTGCACAGGATGATGCCGATGGAGGGGTTCTCGTCCTCCTGGCGGACCTGCCGGTCCAGAGCCGCCAAATAAAACTGCATTTTTCCGACGAACTCCGGCTGGAAGTCGCCGACTTTCAATTCAATGGCGACAAGGCAGCGCAGACGGCGGTGAAACAGCAAGAGATCGATAAAAAACTCTTTGCCGTCCACCTCCAACCGGTATTGGCTGCCCATGAAGGCGAACATGCCGCCCATGGCCCGGAGAAAATGCTCGATCCGGGCGATGAGTGCCCGTTCCAGCTCAAGTTCGCTGTATTCCTCGCCCAGTTCCAGAAAATCGAAGGTGTATTCGTCCTTCACCGCCAATTTGGCCTGGGCGCGAAGTTCCGGCGTCATCGCCTTGTCGAAATTGGTTTGGCCCAGCATGGATTTTTCATAGCTCTGGTTGTCGATCTGATGGATGAGTACGTTCTTGGACCAGCCAAACTTGCGAGTCATGCGCACATAGAACTCCCGCTCCAGAGGGTCCTTGCAGCGCTCCATAATGACCAGATTGTGGCTCCAGGCAATTTCTCGCACCAGTGGTGCGAGTTTTTCGTGCCCGGTGTACGCCTCGAAAAAAGCCTTCATGCGCCAGAGGTTGGAGGCAGAAAAGCCGCCCACGCCGGGAAACTCCGTCTGCAGATCGGTGGCAAGCTGTTTCACCACCGCCTTACCCCAGCCTTCAACAACCTGCCGCTCCACGATCATCCGCCCGATGTCCCAATACAGGCCGACGAGTTCCTTATTGACCGCCTTGAGGGCTTCGTACTGGGCGGAGCGTATGCGCTCCTTGATCTCGGTCAATAGGCGGGGATAGTCCTGCGGTTTGTCAAGGCTGTTCTTTGGGGTTTTGTCATTCGTTTTCATTCATGTCCTCCTCGTTGTTCATCATTTCATCGGTTGCAACGTCGTCCTTATCCAGGGCCTGCAGTTCGTCTTCGGCAACTTCGGGCACCTCGATGTCGCGCACATCTACTTGGCCGGTGACCACATCGGAAATCAGCCGGGTGCGATATTTGCGCATCAGCTCAATCTCGCGCTCGGCGCGGGTGATGGCGCGGTCGAAAAGTTGGCCTCTTCTGGGGTTTGTGAAAAAACATGGTCATTTTGGGTAGGAATTCAGTATTCGCTTGGTTAGCTCCATTGACGGTAATTTATAAATTTTCGTTAATGTGCGAAATCCTGTAGCAGAAAGGGAGACTTGGCACAGCGCTTGCGCGGGTGGGCGTCTGGTAGTGCCCATACTGGGCACCACTTTTTGGGGGATGCCTACCCCCAGGCTGAAGCCTGGTGGTAAGCATGGTTAAGCGCCTACGGCGCAAAGGGGCATGACTGTAAGCATGATACATTTTTGCCGGCTGAAGGCCTGTGGAGGACACGTGTCGAAAGCTCCTCTGTCCACTAACATCCATTAACGTCCACGTCCACTCACCACTAATGTCCACTTGCGTCCATTGTCCACTGTCCACTAAAGTGCCTTAGCCTGGGTGCCTGGCTCTGAAGCTCACCGGAACTCCGAGTATCAATGACTGACCGATTCCAGCTGGTCGGAGGGCGTCACGGCGCCTTGGCTTGACTTCCATTGATGCCGAATTACGTTTATCGGCAAGGCGCATCTGTTCATTCGAGCGGGCAGCGAGGGGGGCGGTCGCGCTTATTCAAAAACAGTGACGTGGTTCTCATTTGGCGCCAGCCGCAGAATGGGCAGCAAGGCCAGGCAGCGAAAGGAAATATGGCAATGACTGCCGACTATGAAGAATCCAACGGAAGATGGAATAGTCAACCTCATCATTGGCTGCCTAAGTTTTCAACGGAGTCGCTTGCCTGGGCAGTAACGGGATTTCAGGGGGCAAGAAATTCTTGGGGGCGATGGGGCGGAACGCTTATCTTTGCCGTTGCTTTTGGCGCCATGCCCTCGGTGCAGGCAGCAACAGAGGGAGATTATACGTACAGCGTAGACAATCAAAGAGCTATCATCAAAAAGTATAATGGCCTTGGAGGTGATGTCGTCATCCCCGGCAGCCTTAATGGACATCCTGTTATTAGCATCGGGGACAAAGCATGTTATGACTGCTCCGGCCTCACGGGCGTGATGATTCCTGATGGCGTGACCAGTATTGGGGCTGATGCGTTTTTCTTGTGTTCCGGCCTCACGAGGGTGGCGATTCCCGCCAGCGTGACCAGCATAGGAAATGGGGCGTTTTCCGGTTGCCGCAACCTTGCCAGCGCGGTGATTCCGGACAGTGTGACCAGCATCGGTGAAAGTGCGTTTTCCTGGTGCTCCAGCCTTGTTGGCGTGGTGATTCCGGACAGTGTGACCAGCGTCGGGGATTATATGTTTTATGAATGCGTCAGCCTCACGAGTGTGACGATTCCCAACAGTGTGACCAGCATTGGGAATGGAGCTTTTTCTCGCTGCACCAGCTTGACGGGCGTAGTGATTCCGGACAGCGTGACCAGCATTGGGGATGGGGCATTTATGGACTGCTTCAGGCTTGCCAGCGTGGTGATTTCTGACAGCGTGAACAGCATTGAGGATAGTACGTTTTGGGGTTGCTGCAGGCTTACGAGCGTGGTGATCCCCGCCAGCGTGACCAGCATTGGAGAAGGGGCGTTCATGGAATGCAGCAGGCTTACCGGCGTGGCGATCCCTGACAGCGTGACCAGCATTGCCCCGTATGCGTTTTCCCGCTGCACCAGGCTAACCAGCGTGGTGATTGGGAATAGCGTGACCAGCATCGGGGAAAATGCGTTTTCACGCTGCACCAGGCTGAACAGCGTGGCGATTCCTGGCAGTGTGACCTGCATTGCCCCGTATGCGTTTTCCGACTGCTCCAGCCTGACCAGCGTGGTGATTCCTGCCAGTGTGACCAGCATCGGGGAAAATGCGTTTTCCCGCTGCTCCAGCCTGACCAGCGTGGTGATTGGAAACAGCGTGACCAGCATCGGTGAAAATGCGTTTTCCCGCTGCTCCAGGCTGACCAGCGTGGTGATTGGAAACAGCGTGACCAGCATCGGGGAAAGTGCGTTTTCCGACTGCTCCAGGTTGACCAGCGTGGTGATTGGAAACAGCGTGACCAGCATCGGGGCAGGGGCGTTTTTCCGCTGCTCCGGGCTGACCAATGTAGTGATTCCTGCCAGCGTGACCAGCATCGGGGAAGGGGCGTTTTCCTGGTGTTCCAGCCTCTCCCGCGTGGTGATTCCCGTCAGCGTGACCAGCATCGGGGAACAGGCGTTTTACTCTTGCTCCAGTCTCTCCCGCGTGGTGATTCCCGCCAGCAGTGTGATCAGTATCGGGGAAGAAGCGTTTAGTGGCTGTCCCTGTAGCTATTGGGTGAAAAAAAACTATGGGCATCTAAACAAGCAGAGGTTTGCTCGAGGAAACATGGAAAATCGGACTATATTCATTGCTTACCTAATTACTTGGTGCGCCTACGTCGTCGCTACGCACGCATGGGTTCACCGAAAGCGGCTATCCGTTGCCGGAGTCGTGGTAGCTCACACCGTTCCCGCGGTGGTGGCGCTCACGATGACATACGTGTTTTTGATTGCAGGAGGCACCACCGTGGCTCAGTTCGTGGCCGGTTCGGAAGCTGGAATGAATATGTGGTCTTTATGGTTTCACCTCTGGCCTATTCTCCTCATCGGCTCGGCGGTGTCAGCAGTTGTCAGCGTGGTTTGGACGATTGTCGCCTGCGTGAAGAAGCCTTTGCGGAGATGGCTTCCCATAACACTTGCCACAGTCGTGATGTCCGTGTTTGCATTCATGACGGTCGCAGCAAATTTCCCTGATGCGTGAACAAAGGAGCGCGAACCATCCTTGCTGGCTGACGTTGGCGACAGCCAGCTGTAGGTTAATAGGCAAAATACTAAAGGGAGATCAAGATGAAGGCAGTTGTTCCTGTTTGTCTGGTTGCAGTTTGTGCGTATAGCGCCCCTTTGCAGTTTGTCTCTCATGCAGGCGACCAGTATTCGGCGCCTGGGCATTCCATCCCCGCCTACAAGGTTGCTGTCGAGCGCAAGGCGGACATTCTCAAGCTGGACCTGCACCTGACCAAGGACGGCGTGATAGTGATGATGCATGATGCGACCACCGAGCGGACGATGGGGACGGATTTGAAGATATCTACCCATACTTACCAGGAACTCTACGAGCAATGCACCTTCAAAGCAAAGGGCGGCTATGACAACGAGAAGATCGTTCGCCTGGAGCAGGCTCTGGAATTGGTCAGGGATACGCCAATGAATCTCTGGTTGGATACAAAGGGTTATTCCCCTAAATTGGTGGAAAAGGCGCTTGCCCTGACAGCAGAGTATGGCATTGGCAAGGAACGCCTGATGGTGGCGACATTCAGCAGGGCCGCCTTGAAGTACATGAAGGAGAATCATCCCGAAATCCGCCGGGTGCTGCACGTGTCTATCCCCGAGCGGGAGGATGGACTCTGGGTCAGCTTTGAGAAGAATGATCTGCGCACAAAGCCGGAAGAGGTTCTCCCTAAGCTGCTGAAGCAGGCAGAAGAGTTAGGACTGCACGGGTTCAACATCCCCATCTGGTCTCCGGCGTTCAGCAAGGAATGGGTGCAGAGCCTGAAGAAGAAGGGATATTGGGTGTCCCTGTGGTTTGTGCAGAACGCGGAACTGACGCGCAAGGCCGTCGAAGTCGGCGCTGACGCGGTTGTCACGGATAATCTGGAGGTCGTCCAGCCAGCGGCGAGCGAGGCCGAAAAAATGATTGCAACAGGACAAAAGCCCTGACTATCATTGAGGGAAAGCATAAGGTTTAAAAATGTTGAAGCATATTCTTTTCTGTGTTGCGTTTTTGCCGGTTGTGCTTTTGGCGCAAATGCCGTCTGGAGGCATCTGTGCGCACCAGGGCGATAATGAAAACTTCCCGAACAACACCGTTCCTGCGTTCGAGAACGCGGTTAAACTTGGCGCGGCAATGGTGGAATTCGACATCCAACGGTGCAAGACAGGCGAACTCGTCATCTTCCATGACAGGACGGTCGACAACTTGACTGACGGCACTGGGAGCATCCGCGACCTTACTTTTGACGAGGTGCGCAAGCTCAAGGTTCTCAAGAAGCGTCGTCCTGAGGTTGCGCCTGCGCAGATTCCGACTTTCCAGGAGGTTCTCGACTGCCTGCCCAGGGATGGCGTCTGGCTGAATGTCCACGTTTACGGAGACGCTGCGCTCGAATGTGCCCGCATTCTGGAGAAGGATGGCCGCCTGCACCAGGCTTTCTTAGCCACCTCTTTGTCCATGGTTTCCAAGCTTCGCCAGCAGACGCCAGGCATCCGCATCTGCAATATGTCCCGCACCGGAAAAAGGTCTGAGGACTGGACGCCGGAGCAACACCATAAGTACGCTCAGCAGACCGTGGAAAATAAGTGTGAGTTCATTCAGCTGATCAAGCGCTGTCCGCCCGAGGAAATCAAATACCTGCACGACAACGGCGTCAAGGTTTCCTTTATGGGTTGCAATGACCCAGCGCAGGTGAAATCCCTCCTCGAACTCGGCGTGGATTTCATTCTCACCGACCGCCTGACCAGCGTCAAGGCCGCCTACGATAAGGCCAAGGCGGAATTGGAGGCGCAACAGCCGTAATAAGCAAATGCGCACAATGCAGTCCCCGGCGTGCCGTCGTACGTAGTTCAAGCTTCAGCTTGCCGTATGTTTCGTGCCTCCAATGCGTTAGACGCGCAATGCCTGTGGACGGCGTGGACATTGTGGACAGTGTGGACGGTGGCAGCAGCGTGGTGCCCCTGTGCCTTCGCTCCACAGTCCACTAAAGTCCACTTCCGTCCATTGTCCACTGTCCACTAAAGCGCCTTGCCCTAATTCTCTCACTGTGCCTTGCCCATTAACCAAAATTTCGGTTATATTGATACCTGGAATCACCGCAATCTAAATCCCCCCAGGAGTAGTCACTTTTAACTATGAGCAACCAGACCAACACCAGCGCGAATCTTGGATTTGAGAACAATCTCTGGCGGGCGGCGGACGCTTTGCGCTCCAATATGGATGCAGCCGAGTACAAGCACGTCGTCCTTGGCCTGATTTTTCTGAAATACATCTCAGACGCCTTTGAAGAGCAGCACGCCAAACTCGAAGCCGAGCGCGCCATAGGCGCTGACCCCGAGGACGCTGACGAGTATCGGGCCGTCAATATCTTCTGGGTGCCGAAAGAGGCGCGGTGGTCGCGTCTCAAGGACAACGCCAGGCAGCCGACTATCGGCAAGGTCGTGGATGACGCCATGCTCGCCATAGAGCGCGACAATCCATCGCTTAAAGGCGTGCTGCCCAAGGATTACGCCCATCCGCGCCTTGACCAGCAGCGGTTGGGTCAGCTCATCGACCTGGTCGGCGACATTGGCTTGGGGGACAAGGTCAATCGCTCCAAGGACATCCTCGGTCGGGTGTACGAGTATTTTCTTTCG
>Ga0209510_1005868_pt1 | contig 10049 bp, 10 predicted proteins | sample BiotimSIPDNA_FD_185749 | JGI IMG/M metagenome (GOLD analysis project Ga0209510, IMG submission 185749) | Anaerobic biogas reactor microbial communites from Washington, USA - Biogas_R1 time_0 SIP DNA (SPAdes) (version 2) | ecosystem: Engineered > Bioreactor > Anaerobic > Unclassified | place...
CTTTTGGCTTCGTTTTAGGATTAATTGCTTGTGAAACAAAGCTGGAAATTGAAATGCCTGAACCGGAACCCAAACTTGTAATGAATTCCCTGTTTACGCCTTTTGTACCACCCTATCCAAAATCGATTAACGTGCAATTATGGGGGAATGCCCCTATTTTAGATACCACTGTTTATGATCAAATAAAGGATGCTGAAATTCTATGGTTTGAAAACGGCATTTTTATAGATACACTTAAGTATGAAGATAAATCTAAAAGTTACGCTTCCCCTATTCTCATTTTTGCGGAAGTGGGTAAGGAATATTCAGTTGTGGTATCCAAAGAAGGTTATCCTCCAATATCTGCTGCATGTATTGTACCACAAAAAGTTAATATAGACTCTTTGAGCATAATTGCTCTGGCCGGAATCGATGATGAAAATTCGGCATATTCGTCTGTCACCCTAATTTTTCACGACCCTAAAAATGAAGAAAATTATTACGACATTATTTTGAGCGATCCAGGGAAGCCATATCAACTTTGGACATCGGAACAAATCATTACCCAAGAAGCATATTATCCTTCAGACCTGGCACTGGAGCAAGAAAAGCCCAAGAGATTGCTGTTTAACGATTCCACCTTTGACGGGGAAGAGAAGACGATTGTGTTTTACTATGAACCTCCTCAACAGGAAGACTATAATGTAAGATGGATATCTACTCATATTGTGTATATTGAGTTAAGGTCGGTCACTAAAGATTACTATACATATTTCACTTCGGTCATTCAAAATCAGAATAGCCGAAAGGGAGATCTTTTTTACGGGCTGGGAGAACCCGTTAATGCATGTACAAACGTTGAAAACGGCTACGGTATCTTTTCAGGATACCATGTCGATGGACAATCAATTAATATCGATTCTGTAATTTTTTAAACAAAATGAAAGGTTTTATCTCAGCTATATTACTGATGTTTACGCTTACAAGCATTGCACAGGAAAAAACAACAATAAGCGGCTATGTTTTAGACTCAAACACAAAAGAACCGTTAATTGGGGCTAATGTCGTATATAAATATGGAAAGTATGGCGTATCGACCAATGAGTTCGGTTTCTTTAGCCTTATTGTGCCAACGCAGGATTCGATAAAAATAGCCGTTTCGTTTGTGGGCTATAGAACAAATGAGTTAACAATCGGAGTTGAAAAAAGAGTATCAATTTACCTTGAACCAGGTATCAGCCTGGGTGCCGTTCAAGTTTTTGGAAACTCAAAACGCGATTTTATACGAGAGAACCAAACGGGTGCTATAAAACTACAATCGAAACAAATCCAGAAACTTCCAAATTTCTTTGGTGAGGCCGATATTATAAAAGTAATCCAAATGATGCCGGGGGTTCAGTCGGGTGGCGAAGGACAAACCAACTTTTATGTTCGTGGAGGAGGCCCCGACCAAAACCTCATATTATTAGATGGAATGCCCTTGTATTATGTGTCCCATTTTGGCGGTTTTATTTCAACATTTAATGCCGATGCAATTAGCAATGTAGACCTTATAAAAGGTGGCTTTCCGGCCCGTTACGGCAGTCGGCTTTCATCGGTGTTGGATATTAAGATGAAAAATGGAAACAGAAACCGGTTTTCAGGGAGTGGAACCATTGGATTACTGACATCAAAAGTGTTACTTGAAGGCCCGATTGTAAAGGAAAAATCATCGTTTCTGGTGTCATTCCGGAAAAGATTGGTGCCTGTTTTTAAAGTTTTTGGTGATGATCTCGATTATGATTTTTATGATTTGAACGTGAAGCTTAGCTATGAATTTTCTGAAAAGGACAAGCTATTTTTATCCGGATATTTGGGAAACGATCAAGTTGGAGTAAAAAGCAAATCGTATAACGATGATTATGAGCAAAATGATAAACGAGAAACCAACTGGGGCAATAATGTTTGGTCGTTAACCTGGAATCATATCTTTTCAGAAAGGTTATTTTGTAACAACATCATCGGCATATCTCAATATAGAAATGGCAATGATTTTTATTATGATCTGACTACAGATTCAACAGAAACCATTGTCGATAGTAAAATTGACTCAAAGATTGAAGATATAAATATCGCATCTAATTTTAGCTATTTAGTTAATCCTTCTTGGAATGTCAGGTTTGGGCCAACCCTAAGTTTACACACTTTTGTTCCAAACACCGAGCATTATTTTGTTATGACAAACGACAAAATAGTAAGCGACTCATACTACAATTCGGAAGAAAAGGCGATCGAACCTGCATTGTATTGTGAAAATGATATTAAAACCAAGTATTTCGGTGCCAATTTGGGCTTAAGGTATTCATCCTATCATATTAACGACCAAAATTATTTTTCTTTTGAGCCACGTTTGCTTTTGAATTTTATTGCTTCCGATAATTTTTCCATTAAGTATGCCTATTCAAAAATGAATCAATATATTCACATGCTTTCCTATTCAGGAATTGGCATGCCAACCGATTATTGGATGCCAACGAATAAGGAGGTAAAACCACAAAATTCGGAACAGCATAGTATCAGTATAAATAAAACATTTTCGGATGGGCAATTTCAAGTAAGCCTTGAGGGATATCATAAACAAATGAAAAATCTAATCGCTTTTATTCCCGGACAATCATTGGTTGGCCATCTTGATAATTGGACACAAACCATTGCGAAAAATGGCAGGGGTGAATCGAATGGGCTTGAATTGCTTGTACAAAAGTTAACCGGAAAAACAACAGGATGGATAGCCGGAACAATCTCTAAAACAGACCGACAATTTGATGACTTAAATAATGGACAAAGCTTCCCATTCAAATACGATCGTTTATTGGATATCAGCATTGTTTTGACCCATGAATTTAATGAGAAATGGTCTGTCTCCGGAAATTGGAATTATGGTTCAGGCTACCCGGTTACCCTTCCAACTGAGCGATACAATACCAGTGATGGAGAGGTGTACGCTTATGAGGCGGTTAACTCTTTTCGTATGCGCGACTATCATCGGTTAGATTTAGCGTTTAATTACACCTATCCGACATCGTGGGGCGAAAGTACGTGGACATTAAGTGTGTTTAATGTTTATAACCGAAGAAACCCCTATTACTATTATTTTGAAAGAGAAGTGATTAATGTAGCCGATAATCATGGAGTTATTGGTGTGCCCGGAGATGTTAAACTATACCAGAAAAGTTTGTTCCCCTTTTTCCCATCGTTTGCTTATAGCTTTAAATTCTAAATAATTATGATGAAACGAAAAATTATACTACTGGCATTTTGCCTTGCCATTTTCAGTAAATCATTGTTTGCCCAATTTTTTACCGGAGCGGGTGCAACAGCCGTTTATCCATTGGATTATTTCAAATCTCAGGTTGATTTCGGATATGGTCCCTATTTAAACATTGGATATTGCATCGCCAATCATATCGACGTAGCCTTAGCCTGCGACTATCAGTTTTATAATACGATGATACCTGATTTTAAACTCATTTCAGAGTCAGTAATGGTTAAGTACAAAGTTCATTTGGGTAAGTATGCCCCATACTTAGGATTGAAAACAGGTATTTATCAATCAAGGATTAAGCCACAGAAAAACAAGACAATACGCAATAATGCCTTTGGATTAGCCCCTTTATTAGGCGTGCAAATAGATGCAGGTATTTCAAATAAGTTGAAATTTGATATTTCCACATCCTATTCAATGCTCTTTTTTAGAAAAAAATATGAATATATGGCGCTAAATATGGGGATGGTGTATTTCTTTTGATGACATATCATTCTAACTTTCTGGTAATTACCATGGCATACACCAACAACCACCCCTCCAGCACGAGTTCCCTCGTGTGGGGCAGCCGCAGGCTAAGCATTTCAACTCGTTGGTCAAAAAAATAATAATTATTTTGGCAAAAAATTGTTTGACCGAATTATTATTATTATTATTGCGATAACAAACAACAAACTAAACCAAGCTATTATGAGCGTAACCCAATGCTTCCCGGCGCCGAATAAATCTCTGCCTGTGTTTTGTTTAAAATCGAATAAAATGAAAATTTTAAAGACTGTTATTTTGGTCCTTGTGGCCTCGTTTTTTAGTGTTAAAGGAGTTGCACAGGAAAAGAAATTCACCGAAATAGGATTTGGTGTAAATTATTCTCTTTTAGGACTGGGTGATAATAACGGTATAATGAATGAAATAACCCTACGGCGGTATTTTAATAATTTTGGAACCGAATTATCGATGAACTATGTGCATTCTTCTTCTCCGGGAACTCGCAGCGAGTTTTATGGTTTTTATGATAATGGAGAAAGTTACACCTTGTTATATCCACGATTGAATGTCTTTATTGTACCCATTTCATTCAAAAAAGTAAGTTTTGATATAGGTGCTGGCGTACTTTATGGATATTCCTCGCGAGTTTCGTTAGGCTATTTTGACGAAAAATATGACTATCCTTTTTACGTGGCCAGATATGAATGCGAGTGGAATTGGGGGTATAATTTGAAAATGAACCTAAATTATGATGTTACAAGAAAAATAAAAATGACTGTAAATGCGGGTTTTGATGCACTTGGAAAAATGCATTCGAATGCGTTTATAGGGGCAAAAATTTCATGTAAACTATTGTAATAAATTGTCTGTAATGATTAACTGCTTTTGTTTAAGGAGAGTTACTTTAATTTTGCTATTGTTTTTATGTTCAAAAGGTGTTTTCCCGCAGCTGCCTTTTGAAATAAAGGGAGGGAAAGGTTATTTTGCCGACTTATGCTATTTTCTTGACCCAGTTAACAATATTGATGAGCGGTTAGAATATAATCCAAAATTTTACGGGAAAATTAATGATGGAACAGCAACATGGTTGAATGTTTCATATAAAACTAATACCGGGTTTAAAATTGGGTTGAATTTTTTGAATGGTCAGACTTCCAGATATTATAATGATCCACTTGGTTTCTATTGGGATAAGAAAATTTATTGTGTTTACGAATTGTACGGGTTGAATTTTGCAAAGAGCTTCAGGATAAAGAAGCATGCCATTTCACCCGGTTTCGGGCTATCTTATAGAAAGTTTAGAGATTCATATTGCCTGTACGACGTGCGTTTTACAGAAGATGAAGCTGATTGGGTTGGTGAAGATATGATCTTATATAGTTATCCGGCTGTGAATGACAGAGTTTTTGTAGATTTAGGGCTCGAATTATTGTTTGATTATCAGTTTTATTTCTCTGATTATGTTTCTTTGGGAGTGAGGTTGTCTACTAATATTCCATTTAATTTTGGAATAGAATCGGTACTTGTTTCTCCCTTTATTTCCATAGACCTTGGTGCGTTGAAATAGAGTGTTATATAATTATACTTTTCATTTTAAAGTTTCTTTATAATTGAACATATTTATTTAACTATTTTTTGCGTTTAGGCATTGTAATTATCTATAACATTGCAATATATGAAACAACATAAATAATCTACGTTATGCAGTTACCTCAAAAAAATGAACGTTTGACTTTTCAGGTTTATTCCTTCCTGGCGTATAATAAATTGGCTAATAATTTTTTATACGGATAATAGTAGGTTTTCTAATAAACAACAACCAATATGAAGAAGCTAATTTTCGCCACATTCTTTTTGAGTTTATTCTCTATGTCGGCTTTCAGCCAGCTTCAGGTTGGCGGTGGCCCGGCGTACTTCCTGAATGAAAAGTTTTTAGAGGAGCAGAACAGCAGTTTGGATTATACCTTGTCGTTAGGGTATGCTATCCGAAAATTCGATGTAGGCTTCGAGTTTATAAAGAACGGGTACAAAGATTGGGGGAATGGGAAAGAGTTTTATGAGTTCTACCAATACCAGGCATTTGGCCGTTTTTATCCGTTTAAACGACGAACCTGGTTCTTAAAAGGGGGCGTAAATTATTCTGATGAGAAAATTCACAATACAATCAGATATGGCGATCCGGTTATTGTTGATAAAATAGAAGAATATGGCCGATTGTTAGGCTTTGAAGGAGGATTGGGCTTTCAGGACCGCTTGATAAAGAAAACTAATTTATTTCTGAATGTTTCATTGACATATAATCATTTATCTATTTTGGAAGATGGCTACTATTTTGAATATAATAAAGAAAAGGAAGGTTTCTATGCCCTTAAAATGAGCCTTATTTATCAATTCGATTTTAAAAAGAAAAAGTCAAACTAGGGGTATGAAAAACAACATCCTGCTTCCATTCATCCTGATCTTTTTTGTGGCCTGCGATTATCCTCTTTTCACAGCACAGAAAGCGGAAGCGCCAGAGATTGCTGTTTCGGCATTCTTTACTGCCGATTCTGTTCTTAGGGTGAAAGTAGAGCCTGTTGTCAATGCGTTTAGTAATAGCTACGAAATGGTGAATATTGAAAAGGTTAAGGTTATAAAAAGGAATACAGATCAGGAGTTTTTGCTGCAATCCGAATCGGATTCTTCTGGAGTGTATACATTACCTGATTTGCTTCCTGCTCCCGGCGATGTCCTTACATTTGAGGCCTATGTGAATGGCTATGATAAACCGGTTACTGCAACGGACACTGTTCCTGAAGGAAAACCTGATTTCAGACTGGTCTCTACAGGGCTAACTGCCTGCACTCATTATAACTTTGATGATAACGTATCACTAAAACCTTCGGCTGTTTTCCGTTTTATGCCCAATCGGATGAGACGAGTCTCTTATTATGAGTTTCTTGTTGACGTTACTGAGTATGGAGCAGGTGGTGCTTACTATTACTCAGATGCTGAAAAAGTTTATCTAGCGACCACCTCTTCGTTGATTACTGCAGAAGATTACTACCCGTCGAACCCTGTAGTTGATGAGTTGGGTCCCTTGAGTTTACTCTTTAAGTGTAAGGATATTACCGATTCGGTAACGATCGACTTTTCCTACTATACGGGTCTTTTTGGTGATTTTGATTCATTATATACCTCTAATCATGATTTGCGCATTGAATTAAGAGAGGTGAGTTATTCGTATTACAAATATAAGACGACCTATTATTGCCAAAAATATGCCATCGATGGGAATTATATTTATGGTATGCCTGCCCCAGTTGCCGTATATAGCAACTTAGAAAATGGTGCGGGAATATTTGCAGCTTACAATTCATTGTCAACAACCTATTATGTGAAAGCAAAAGGTGTTCGGCCGCAGTAATGTAGTGAATGGTGCCATTGTATTTACAGGGTACAATATTTCAGAAAAAGGAATAAAAAGTATACTTATATAATTAAAAACTAATATGAAGAAGCTAATTTTCGCCACATTCTTTTTGAGTTTATTCTCTATGTCGGCTTTCAGCCAATTACAGGTTGGGGGCGGTCCGGCATTCTATATGAATGAAAAGTTTTGGGATGAGCAACGGAGTAGTTTGGACTACACGTTATCGTTAGGGTATGCTGTCAATAAATTTGATGTGGGGCTTGAATTCGTGCAAAATGGTTTTTATGGGCTGGGGGGCAAGCAGGAAATACTATGAGTTTTATCAATACCAGACCTTTGGCCGTTTTTATCCATTTAAACGACGAACCTGGTTTATTAAAGGTGGGGTAAATTATTCCACTGAAGAAATTCGGGGTTCAATTATAGCTCCTGACAAAACATTGATAAGAAAGTTCGAAGATAAAGGCCGAATGCTTGGTCTGGAGGGTGGCCTTGGGTATCAGGACCGCTTGGTGAAAAACACGGACTTGTTTTTGAACGTTAGCCTTTCGTATAATTACCTCCATCTTCTTTCTGGTAGCTATTCCGATAACTACTCACGCGAGAAAGTGCCTTTCTATGCCCTTAAAATGAGCCTTATCTATCAATTCGATTTTAAAAAGAAAAAGTCAAACTAGGGGTATGAAAAACAACATCCTGCTTCCATTCATCCTGATCTTTTTTGTGGCCTGCGATTATCCTTTTTTCACGGTACAAGAGGAAAATATACCGAAGGTTGTAATAAGCTCATTCTTTTGTCACGATTCGCTGGTGCGGGTGAAGATTGAACCGGTGGTCGATGCCTTTACCAACTCGATGACTACCTTGGTGGTGGAAACTGTAAAACTAACCAACACGAAAACAGGGCAAACTTTTTTTCTACAGAAAGAAGACAATTCGGGAACGATATATTCCACTACGGAAATGCGCCCTGCCTTAGGCGATGTGCTCAAAATAGAGGTACAGACCAACGCTTCAGAAGAGCCGGTAGTGGCGGTCGATTCCATAGCGGAAACGCTGGTGCCATTCCGGATTGCCGACACCGGGGTGATGGTAATCGACAACTCTTCGGGGAACACTTTTTCGTGCGAAATTCGACGAAGTGTGAAAATCCGTTTTCTGCCCCTTAGCAATGAGGAGCCTGTTTACCTCGAAATTATCGCTTTTGTATCGGATTATGTTGATTATCTCGGGCTGGATGGAACAAGTGAGCGGCAATCGACCCTCAGATCAACCACCTCGTTTATCACTTCAGAAGATTACTACCCCAGCAGCACAGCAATGGATGTTTATTACCCGCGCAGCTTGTTGTTTAAATGCCCTGCCGGCCCTGATTCATTGACTGTTGATTTTTTATACAATACTGGCAGCATGTCGTTTGCCGACGATGGAGTTGAAGATAATGCCCACGATCTTAGAATAGAACTTCGACGGGTGTCGAAGGCTTATTATCAATACAAAACCGCTTTGTACAATCAGAAGAATGCCATTCGTGGCGACATTATTAATGGAGGTTCGCCCCCGGTACTGGTGCCTTCCAATGTGGGGAACGGTGTCGGTGTTTTTGCCGGGTACAATGGCACTTCTTTTACATCCTATTTCGATAAATATACCTACCAGCAATAAACCAGAAACCACAACGTATGATCTGCAGGATAATGAGCAAACTGGCTGTTGGCATTGTGTTGAATACCAACCAAAACCATAGCCGCCCGAAAATAAAACAGTTTTTACCCTTTACCTCTTTGAGCAGGGGTGCCATAAACTTCTGTATTCTTTTACTTTTCTTAAGTGCCCCGTCCTTGTTGTATGCCCAAAAGAAAGCCCTGGTACTGTCGGGCAAAGTTCTCGACAAAAAAACCGGCGAAGCTCTTATTGGTGCCACGGTGTACGAAGAAGTAAGCAGGGCGGGGGCTACCACCAACGCGCAAGGCTACTATTCCCTAAAATTTCCTTCGCTGCCGGCACGCATATCGGTTTCGTTTATGGGCTATGGCAGCCAGCAGTTTGTTCCCGATTCAGCCTCGGCAATAAAGAACTTTTACCTGTCGCCATCCGACAAACAACTCGATGAAATAGTGGTTAGCGGGAGTGTGTCAAAAAGTGTTCAGAAAGCACAGGTGTCGTCGTTCATGGTGCGGAAAGATGAGCTGCTTACCATGCCTTCGCTGGCCTCGGAGTCAGACCTGAACCTTTACTTACAGATGACACCCGGTGTTTCGTGTGCAGGCGATGGCAATTCCAACCTTTATGTAAGGGGTGGAGGGCACGATCAAAACCTTTTCCTGCTCGACAATATGCCGCTATTCCATGTGTCGCATTTCGGAGGCTTCTTTTCTACCTTCAATACCGATATGATCAATTCGGCCACCCTGTACAAAGGGGGTTTCCCCGCAAGGCATGGTGGACGGCTCTCGTCGGTTGTTGATGTACATACTTATGATGGCGACCTTTACGATTTCAACGGGAAAGCTACCATTGGGCTTATGTTTTGTAAGGTTGCACTAAACGGGCCTATTACCAAGGGGAAGCTTTCGTACAATGTGTCGGTGCGCAAAAACCTGCTGAATTATCTCGATCTTTTTTCCGATGCCAATATCGACTTCAGTTTTTATGATGCCAACATCAAACTCAATGCTGTCCTTTCAGATAAAGACAAGCTCAGCATTAGCTTTTACAACGGAAACGACTTGTTTGGTTTTCACGAGGGCAACGACTCAGTCAGCTACGCAAAGAACAGGATGAGCTGGGGGAATCTGGCTACTTCGGTGCGCTATAACCGTATTTTTACCCCGTCGCTTTTCGGGAATTTTATTCTCGGCCATTCAA
>Ga0209510_1005872_pt1 | contig 10040 bp, 3 predicted proteins | sample BiotimSIPDNA_FD_185749 | JGI IMG/M metagenome (GOLD analysis project Ga0209510, IMG submission 185749) | Anaerobic biogas reactor microbial communites from Washington, USA - Biogas_R1 time_0 SIP DNA (SPAdes) (version 2) | ecosystem: Engineered > Bioreactor > Anaerobic > Unclassified | place...
AAAGCCAAATCATCAAAGCCTTTTCCTTTATCTCATTAGAACTATATACCCGTTCTTTCAACTTTTGACCTGCTTGAGGGTAAATTTCAAGAATTGCCGATAAAATAAACGGGATGTTTTCTTCATGCGAAGCCAATTCATACTCCAAGGTGACTTTAGCCGGAAAAACCTTGATATTTGTACCGTTACATAGTTTTAAAAGTTTCTCACACCTTTCAGAAGGTACACCTAATTCCACAGCCTCAAGCGGTTGAGCTAGATCCGTAACAAAGTCAGTTTCTTTACTAATATAGTTATCACCTTTGTTAGCACATCTATCATCATCTGTAATTACGCATGATCTCACGAAACCACCAACGCCGGACACATTTGTTAATAATTTTGCAAATGGTTTGAACGAAGTCCCATCAACAATGACCACCTCTACAGCATATTTGTCGAGATTCCGTCCCAATAGTTTGGCAAATACAGGAATTAATAATGCTTCGCTTATTCCTTCAACGAAGATAATCCCCTTTGCGAAAAAAAGCTGGGATTTCGTTACGTCAAGGTATTTTTCTAAATAGTCCTGGTCATTTTCGTCAAGATTACTATTTACCAAGGGAAAGTTCCTGATAGAGTGGGATTCTTCATACAAGAGATTAATAGCTTTTATTCCTACCTTAGATACAAGCGTTGGGGAATGTGATGTATATATAATTTGTACATTGTCAGAACCCCTATGTTGTTCTTCTAAAAAGTTATGGATGAGTTTTTGTAATTGGGGATGTAAGTGGGCTTCAGGTTCTTCTATCAAGAGCAAACTTAATAATGTGTCAGAAGCTACTTGCGATAGATCACCTAGTACAGTTGCCATAAATAGGAGGTTGTTATAACCCAAACCGTTCTGCCCGAGTTCATAACTTGGTGGTGCTGAATCAGTAATAAAGTCTCGAACAACTTGTGGAGCAGTTGAGATATAACCACTAATTTCATGTAAGTCTAAAAAGAAGCCTTCCGTATTCTCTTGAACCGGTTTGAGAGAATCTATGGAATTACAAAAGTCGTACACTTCATCGTAGACTGGATCAGTTTTGTGAACAAACAACCACCTCGGTAGTACCCAGGAACGCAATGATGAAGCAAAAGAATCAAATCTTGGTTCAACAAGACCGATTTGGACTCGTTGTCGCAGGATGTCGCGTTCAATGCTTTCTAAGTTTTCATTAATTATCTTTTCGATATTTTGGATGGGGTCTAAACTCAATATATCCTGGTTTGTCTGGTCAAGCTTATCAAGAATTTTTTTCCGATCAGCTTCATCAGTAAGAATGGATTTTAATAAGCTGGATATTCTACTGGTACGTGATGGACGCATCGCTTTTTCCGCATCCCTCAAAGCTTCCAGAGCTACAACGTTCATAGAATCGAAGCTGGTGGAGGTAAGCGTGTTTCCCTCGCTTCTTCCGCCCCATATCTTAGATCGAACCCGTTCTGTGCCTCCTGAAAGTTTTTCTGCCCAGAAAAAGATATGGAATTCACCCGTATCCGGATCTTCAGGATTCCATATATCAATTTGGTGAAGGGGAACTTCTTTCAAATATACATCAATCTGAGCATTTGATGCCCGTTCTCCTCGAATGTCAATATGGAAGTCGTTTAATGAGAAGTAAACTTCACGGTTGTAATTTAGGATCGTAAACGCAATCTTTAATGCGTCAACCAAAGCGGACTTGCCAGTATTGTTCTCACCTATAATAGCATTAACCCCTTTGTTGAACAAAAATGTTACACCCTTATCATCAAAGCAACGGAAATTTTTTATTTCAACTCTTTCGATGTACATACTCTCTCTAATCTGTGAATAATCCGACTTTGTTTTCCAAAACCAACTTGTTTATGTATCTCCTGAAGGATCACCTTAGAACATCAAAGAACATTTTTACTATCTATCAGGCTTTGCCTTTTCGATGTATTCGATTTCGGCTTCGGTAAAGTTAAACAAACGATAAACCAGCTCGTCGATTTCATTTTCGGGTCTGGGAAGTTCTGAATTGTCTCCCTTTTAATTTTGCTGATTTCTTGATTTGCAAAGGCTGAGGATTTCATCAGAAATAATCCTCAAGTTCATTTATTAATATTATCCAAAAATTACCGATTTTGATCATCATATCAAGTGACTTAAATTCTCTAATTAAGTTGACGATCTTGTTTCCCGTGTTTTTATTGTCTTTATTAATTCACTCTTAATCATTGACTGTTCATTGGCGTCATATGACAAGGAATTAAAGATGATATCGTCGATCTCTCTATGTTCATCAGTAAATATCTCTTCAATAGTAGGTAGTGCTTTCCTAAATCTAAGTTTGTCTAAGATCTTTTTGATTTGTGGTAATTTCTGATAATCACAATAAACCGGAAAGTTAGATAAATCAATTGCTTCCGCCTTTAACATACCACCACCTAAATTTTTCCTTCCTAACACTTCTCTAATTAACCAAGCTACAGATGAATTAAAGAATAGCCAAAGGTTTAACAAGATGCCTTCTGATAAATCATTGGCATTGTCATAAATTTCAACGCAACTTGAAGAATAGCAATTTACCTTATTCAACCCACAAAAATGTCTACCGATTCCACGAGGCATGATAAGTTTTGCTTTTATCTTTCTCGTGTTGCTTGGGTCAAATGGAAGAATCCTTTCGCTTTTCAGGCTAGACAATTGATCTCGAGTTAGTAGTTTTTTATTGATAATAAATTTAGAAGTTTTGGAAATCTCAAACATCCCGTTATCATCCGCAGTAAAAAAAGGTATCAGCGCATTTCTATTACCTAAAATTTCTATAACCCGTTGATTAACAATATAATTCTTTGATAGATTCAATCCTTGTCCATAAGATAAATTTGTTCCCGGAATCTTTTCAATTGCTAGGTAAAGTTTTGAAATTCTTTCAAATAGCTCAAGGACAATATCTGAAGAATCTAACAGAACACCCCATTTAGTATCTTGTAACCTTCGATCTTTGTACTGGAAGGCCCTACTAATCGTATGATTCTCTCGGGTTGTGGGATCCAAAGTAATAAATCTTCTCTTATCAGTCAAACTATTCAGAAATCTCTTAAAAACCAAATTGGAGTTCGTTAGCTTAGTTTTTTTGCCGATAAACACAATGATTGTGTTGATGTCAGGACCGTCCCCTTTTGAAAAAAAACGCCAATCGCTGTCAACAATTTCCCTAACATATGAATTTCTTAGCAAAAAGTGTTGAAATTTTTTTCCGTAAACAGTATATAACCAAGAGTTTTGTGTAATTAGTGAGACAATCCCATGTTTTCCAATAACACATATAGATAGTTCAATAAAGTAAACGAGTAAATCTGCCCCTCTAGCAATGTTTTTACTTTCTGTTCCCCATCGATTTGTTGCAGCAAGTTGATAAGAATTTTTATCAGTTTCAGAAAAAGCTTTATTTCGTGATTCTAAGTATGGAGGGTTGCCAACTACAATATCAAAGCCGCCCTTCTCTGTGAAAACTTCCGCAAAATACAAAGCCCAGGGGAAGAAATCGCGTTTCCACTGTTTGGTGGAATGCTGCCGCATTTGGTCTTCGGTTGAAGCGAGGTCGATGCCCATCTTCACTGAAACCTGTTTCTTTTCAGCCTTGATGGCATCTTCGCGCGCTTTTGAGGCTGGAACTGCCGCATACTTTCGATCGATGCGCTCAAGTTCCCGGGCATAATCAGCATGTTGGGTCAAGGCGTTTATCCTCACCAGATCAATTAGAATCTGGTCAATTTCCTGCTGAAGTTTATGTTTTCTTACGTGGTCAGATTCAGATTGGTAAACTTCCTTTTTGTTTTGAAACTTCTTAATAAGGACAGCTTTCTCGTCCTGCCCGGAGAAAAGGTCTTCCGTTTTTGTAAGCTGAACCGCGTTCGGGCTAAAATCTATCCCCTGGAATACGGATATTAAGCTGTTGCCTTGCATGATTTTAAAATCCAGATTTGGCAAGGGTTCAATCCCCCAATTGGGTTTGTCTTGCTCAACGGTTTCTTCAACTAACAAGGAAATAAAGAAGCGCAGTTTGGCGATTTCGACCGCAATAGGTTGAATGTCGACTCCATAAATACATTTCTGGATCAGGAACAGTTTTCGTCCATAATCTGGATTTTTTTCAAGGAAATAATTGGTGATGCTGGCTTGAACCTGTTCCCTGATTTGAGGGTCGGGAATGTTTTCGGCGGCGTCAAGCTGGGCTTGTTTCCAGAGCTGACTGCCCGGATCAAGTTTAGAGAGGATCGAAACCATCCGGTGCAGTGCCCCCATCGGGAATGCCCCCGAGCCTACTGCGGGATCAACGATGCGGACATTCTCTATCGCTTTGATGATTTGCATGGTTTGAACATTAGAGAAGGGGTTTTCATCGTCAAGATCAGCGAAAAGCCAACCCAGTTTATGTTCAAGGTCCGGAATATGTGTTAAGCTCTCACGCAAATAGGATTTTAAGGATTCATCCACCATGTAATCCACAATTTCCCGTGGGGTGTAGTAACTCCCTGTGGCCTTTCGGGCCGTGGAGGAGGTTTCGGGATTGAAGCTTGCCAACAGGTTTTCAAAAACCCTTCCCAGCATTTCAGGATCCAAGGCGACGTCTTTATCATCCACCGTGTTCTCGTCGATGGTGAAGTTGTATCTTGAGAGGATGATAAACAGCCCTTCAACCTTGTAATTTTTTTGTGAGGTGCCCAGCTCGAGATTGAAATCCGCTTTGACTTCGGGGCTGAAGAAGAGCGCATTCGGTATTTTAGGTCGGTTTTTCTGCGCGGACTCTGTGAACCCGTCGATGTAGATACCATGTTCTTTATCATCCAAGCAGTCGAACAAACCACCGTTGAGAAATGGGATGTTCTGGAAGTAAGCTTCCAATTTCTCGGGGTTCTTAAACAATGAATGATATCGGTAAACAAATTGATTGTTAAAGTCAGGGTTGTAACCTCGATGGCCACGGATCTCGGACCTGAACTGCCGTTTGGGTTTCGGCGTATTTAGCGTGGCAAAAAACAGATTTTGAAGAATTGCCAGATAATATGAGGAATCTGAATCATCAAGGTTTTTAAGCACATTTTGGGCGAAAGATTTTTCAAAAAGATTTGAAGGGACTAACCCTTTTTCGCGCATAAACCAGATAAATATCAGACGAGTAATAAGCCGAATGATGGATTCCTGGCGTCCGTTTGGGTCTTTTTCCGCGGCTTCAGGAAATTGGGATTTTTGACACGCCCAGAAGTACCAATAGGAAATCTCCTGATAAAAATCCTTGGTAACTTTTTCAACAGAAAAAGCTTCTTTGATTGAATCAAGGGATTTAAAGTCTGCCTCGCCAATGCGTTGTAAAAAGGTTTTATTGGTTAGCTGAGGGCTGACAAAGTAGGTGAAGCGGCGAAAGTTGGAATAATCCCGCACTTTTCCAAGATAATTCGCGAACACAAGAGAGAATCTGAAGTTACCGGTTGTGTCGTAAAAAACAAAGATTCCGGCATCTTCATCAGTTTCTTTCAATATTTTTTTTGCAAAATCGTATTGATCCTTTTTTCCGCTTCGTTCGTTCAGATTGTGGCTCACCTGGATGGCGTAAATCCCCAGATTCTCAAAGTCATTAAAGGGAATATATCCGACCTTTTCACCTTGAACAAATTGGTTGGTTTCGAGTGATGTAAGGTTTTCAGCAGCTGGTTTAAAGTCCCGACTCTTTTCCCTGAGGAACAGGGTCAGGTTTTTTGGGGAAAATGATGCGACAAGAGTTATTAAAATTGTCTGATTCGTCATGTTTGATTCTCGATGGCAATGATGATTTCTTCCTTCGTTTTCTTCAAATCCGTTTTCACCTGGGAAAGGTAGTCTGAACCTAATTCCAATTTTAACGCGGAGATTTCCTTTTCGAGCTTCGTGGCGTGCGAAGCATTTTGTGTCTCCCAATTGGAGATGCGCCGAAGCGTGTAATCCGAAAGGGTGCCGTAGTCCAAAATGTCTGACAGTAAATCGGCAAGGAAAGTGTGATGGTGGGACAGCTTGGGATCCTTTTTCCGGAGCAATGTTTTAAGGTTATTGATCGCTTGTGTTTCAACACTTCGTGGGCTTTGATGCGGTTCTTTTTCTTCCGTTACCTGTTTGGCTATTAGGTAATTATTCCAAAAGTCCTTGCTCAATTCACATTTTTCTGTTTCATATTCACATTCGATTTTAGGGAGCGCTTTTTCGAAACTAAGCGGCACCGGAAGAGTACCATCTTCAGCATGGTACTGAATGGATTGGATATACAACCTGCCTTTTTTAAAAAACACGAGAAGTTCATTTTCTTCCCCGGCTTTGGCAACCTTGATGCGTGTTGGGAAGTTTTCCAGGTCTGAAGCCAGATTTGGATGCGCTTCAATCATCCTGGCATAGCGATTGAGCATTTGAGTATAGAAGCTTTCTTGTTCAAGTTCCTCAGGGTTTTGCGTAATGTGGTGGAACAGACCCGCGGGGGAAGGTGTTTCGTCGATATCAAATATCTTGGCGTCTTCGCCCAAAATGTTGTGGATAAGGAACATTTTGGCACTGGCGATTTCGCGGGATTTTACCAATTGCGCGCCTTTTTCGGTTGGGAAGAAATTGACAATGAATAGGTCAGAGAAGACTTTTTTACTGATGCGGTTAATACGGCCTACGCGCTGAATAACCCGTACCGGGTTCCAGGGAATATCGTAATTGACCACCATGCCAGCGCGATTAAGATTGTAGCCTTCTGATAAACGATCTGTGGTGAGAAGAATGTCGTAATCGTCCAATTGAACCTTTGAGGAGGCATCAAAATTTTTAATTACAAGTTGGATTTTACTCAGAGGGAGGTCCCCCGCAATGACCAGGACACGATCCTTGAAGGCTTGGTTTAGCGTTTTTTCAAGATGAACGACCGTGTCTTTGTATTCAGAAAAGATGACCACCTTGCGTTTCGGCTCGTTGGGCTTAACTGGTTTGTTAAACATTTGCCGGATGTTTTCAATCAAGCATTTACTCTTTGGGTCATTTTTTACCAGATCCATTGAGCGCAGTTCTTCCAAAATCTTTGTGAAGAGTTCCAAATCAGAATTGATATCCTGGAGGAATTTATCTTTGAAAGCAAATTTGTCCAGGTGGTATATGCGCTTGTTCTTAGGAAAATCTCCATTGAGCAGCTTAACGGCATAATCCTGGAGATGAGATTCAATTTCATCATCGTTCAGGGAATAAATCTTTTCAAGCAATGGGCGATCTAAAATGTATTGATTCGTCTTCTCAATAAATTCAAGGACATGTTCCGTGATCTCTTTGAATTTGAGAATCGATTGCTTAAAAGATCCGAAAGAACTTTCAAAGCGTTTTACGAGCAAGCGTCTCATGAATTCGTATAACTGATGTTGCTGAATGAAGTCAAAATTGTCTTTTTCAGAAAGATTTTCCAGATCGCGGGCAGACTCATAATTAAACGGCCGATAGATAGCTCCGGTAAATCTTCCGCCTTCTTCCGTTGAACCAAAGTAAGTGGTCAGGATTTTGTCATAAAAGCTGGATTGTTCTGCAGACAACTCGTAAAACCATTCATGTGGATCTGCAATTGTGGAGAGGTTTTTAACCTCATCTTTGTAAAAAGGATTATTCTTCAGGTCGAGGCGGTTTCTGCGAATTGTGATGGGCGTAATGACATCACGGATGTCTTCCGCTAAATAATGCGCGCGTTGTTTTACCTTTGAATAGTCAATGATCGGTTCTCCAAACAATGCTTCGTAGTAAGCCTGTGCTTTGGCACGTTTTGTTGCATCAGAAGACTTACCGTAACGACCGATGTAAGAAAGCTGGTCAAAAGTGGTTTTATAGGACCTGAATCTGGCGACCAGGTTATTGTTTAACGTAATGGAAGATTTCCTGGGAGTGATAAACAACTTGAGGAGAGAGAAAATATCAGAGGGCCGATTATTGAAAGGGGTTGCCGTTAATAGAATAACGATTTTATCCCGACATATGTTTTTTAGAAGCTCGTAATCACGTGTATCCTGATTGCGAAAACGATGAGCCTCATCGATGATCACAATACCGATATCATCAACATTGCGAACGAATTCCGCGGCATTCTCTAAATCTCCTACAGAACGGACCTCCCAATCTGTGAGTCCAAACTGTTCCGTGTACATTTTCCAGCCGCTCTTTTTATTGGAATCTCCTATCAAACCTGGAGGACATAAGATTATTCCTCGTTTGCGCAATTCCCTGGCGACCGAGCAGGCAATGATGGTTTTTCCCAAACCAACGACGTCCGCGATGATCACGCCGTTGTTTTCTTTAATGATTGAAAGAGCTTGTTTTACTGCATCCAGCTGGTAACGGTATGGTTTATACCCTTTTGCTTCTAACAAGTCTGGGAGTGATTGACTGATTTTCTCTTGTTTAAATGAATCAAGATAACCTTTAAGCGCGTAAGCGTAAGCTTCGTAAGGTGATACTTTTCTGACTAAAGTATCCTTCTCAATGAGTTTGATAAGCGCCGTTTTTACTTCGTCTACTTCGCTAATTTTTATTGCGTCTTCCCAATATGAATCGAAGTAAGCCTCGGCGTCTCCTACGCCGTTGTCAGAAATCTCAACATTAAACTCAGCTTGAGAAGTTAATGCTGGTCGAGTGAGATTACTGCTCCCAGTGATGAAGAGCTTTTGACGAGCTATCTCCGTAGTGGAAAACAAGTAAATTTTGGCGTGGTTGGGTTCACGCGACTTACGGACAATGAGTCGGTTATTTCTAATCAACTCAGTAAAAAATGATATCTGTTCATAGAAAGTTTGTGTGTCAAAATCATTATGTGTTAATGAAGCCTTGATGTCTTCAAGAAAATCATTGCTTCGCTCTGTGTCAGAAGCTGTTGGATCAGCCTCCGCATATTCCAGAAGTCGGAAGTTTGTGCGATCAATATTCATTCCGACTAATACTTTTAGGATAACGTTGGGGTTTTCTTTCAACCCTTGATAGATTTCTTTTATTCCAGAAAAATAGAAAAAACCGACTAAAAATTTTAGTTCCTTACTAATTCCAATCAGCTCAAGCAATCTGTTTTTAAGATCTTTCGTGTCATCATTTGTAATGAAATTGTTCATTTATCGTATTCACACCGTCTCAAGTATTCCTTAAAAAGGTTTGTTAACAATTATAGCATGACGGTACATGGCAGCGTTCGTTTATCTAAACTTGGAGTAATTCTAGCGAGTGATTAAAAGATTATTTCTTCTCTCAAGAATATAATTTCAATTTATTTACCTAAACTTTTTATCGTAAGTCAAAGAACCTGGTGAACATGATTGTTCCTCTAGATTCTCATTCAATTGTGACACTAAATAAAAGGCAAGAGAGTCCTGAATAATGGAATACAGATATGCATGACAACACTTTCTTTGCTGGCTATACGGCACACAAACATTTTTCTCTGTTGTGAAATGGTTGGCGGAAGCAAAATTGCGGATGTGTATATACACTTCCTTTGCTTGCTAATTCATATGGAGCAAGCATCATTCAACGCTTTATATATCAAGACTAACTTTAGAGGTTTGCTTGCTGATTCAAGTCTCGTTGCCAGTATTTGACCATCTTTTATTCAATATAATGTGAATCTGAGATATCGTTTTGACAAACCACTTCTATCAACAAGTCTATTTGATAATTGCCTTTTTCTGAAGGTTCCTGACTCATTCTTCCGTTTGGTCATCAATTTATTGGCAAAAAAACCATCTGTGTTGTTTAAGGTTTAGAGCAGGATTTCATGATTAGAACTGCTCAATTTTCAAAATAGACTTTTGGAAAAGAAAGTGAAAAATAGAGTGACAAATATACAAAACTACCAAAACAAAGAGGTGATCGCATGAAAACGAAAACCAAAATCCGAATCCCTCACAACGTCATAGTCCGCGCACCAGGGCTATTACCCATGCTTTACACGCTACCAGAATTAGTATCAGAGTTGGGGATTCCGTATAGCAAATTACGCAACTGGTTGGAGGCA
>Ga0209510_1005876_pt1 | contig 10037 bp, 6 predicted proteins | sample BiotimSIPDNA_FD_185749 | JGI IMG/M metagenome (GOLD analysis project Ga0209510, IMG submission 185749) | Anaerobic biogas reactor microbial communites from Washington, USA - Biogas_R1 time_0 SIP DNA (SPAdes) (version 2) | ecosystem: Engineered > Bioreactor > Anaerobic > Unclassified | place...
ATATGATGTAAGGTAGATGGTATCGCCCGGACTGGCGGCAGTTGCAGCCACGGGGATCATCTCCGCGAACCTTCGGTCTGCCACAGCCACCTCTTTCGGATTTATGGTCCTGACCGCCTGCAGTTCTGCATCAGCATTCTCAACGAGGGTTATCCCATTAACCAGCCATGCATTTCCTGAAGCATACCTGTTATATAGTGGCGCAGAGCCGGGATCGAGGATGATATACCGGGTATTCAGCATGTTGAGTATGCCAAGGTTCTGCATAACCCCTGCGGCCTCTTCCATTGTAGTGCTGGTCCTGAGGCTGGATATCAGTGAGTTGATATCATCCGTCAGGCCTGTCTCTATGAGTTCCTGGTATCTCTTCATCTTTGCTCCGCTGTACCCGCCTATGGATTGGTGATAGTATGATGTGGAGGCGTCATTGAATACTGATACTGTAAGGTTAAGTACACGGAATTCGCCCTCGTCGCTCAGTATCTCTTTATCAGCCGCGGATGGGGCAAACGAGCTGGCTGCAGCCCTTTTTGTCTGAAAATTGGAGCTGCCAAGATACCTTGCATCCACCGGTATCTGATCAACAAGGAAGAGAACAACCAGTCCCAATAATGCATAAGCAGGTTTGATTTTGCCTTTCAGAGAGAACCATATCAGTGCGGCACCGCCGGAGATAAAGACAAATGACCGGAGGGCATCAGTGCGAAGCATTGCCTTTCTGTCAGCAACCATTGCATCCTTGATCCATGCCAGCGAATCAGGGAATGATTGCTCATCAGGCCTGAGGAATGATCCTGCCAGTCCCGGCATCAGGAAGAAGATGAAAGCCAGTCCGCCCGTGATCAACGCAGCTGTCAGCACGGATTTTGCTGCTTTGTTCCTGTCAATGGTTCCTTCTGATAACTCCCTGAGAGCAAGCACACCAAGCAGAGGCACCAGTACTCCTGCCATGACCAGTGTCATTGATACCGCCCTGAACTTGTCATACCCCGGAAAGAAATCAATGAACAGGGAGGTAAGGGGCATGAAATTTTTGCCCCATGACAGAAGGAGCGAGAGCAGGGCTGCGGTAAGAATCCACCATTTCTCCCTTCCTTTGATGACCAGCAGGCCCAGCACGAAGAGGAAAAGCACCACCGCCCCGAAATAAACCGGTCCGCTGGTGCTCGGCTGTTTGCCCCAGTACCTGTAGAGCTGTCCCTGTGCTTGTCCCATATTGTTCTTGCGCAGCACCTTTAACGTCTCAGAGTTGTTGTCGAAAGGGGCTGATGCTCCACCCTTGAGGTTGGGTATCAGGAATGTAAGAGACTCGCCAATCCCATAGCTCCACTGCGTGATATATTCCTTGTCGAGACCTTTTTCATTTGTGCCTTCAGCTTTTGAAAGTTCACTCTTGCCCCTTGTTGACTCCTTGCTGTATTCCCAGGTGGAATATAGCGAAGCGAAATTGACACTGAAAGCAATCAGCGCCGCCACCACCAGGACTCCCAGGGGTTTGAGGAAGGAGGGGATCACTTTGCTTTTTATGGAATGTATAAGCTCGAAAATGCCGAAGACAAGAACTATGAGGCCTGTATAATAGGTTATCTGAACGTGATTGGCCATTATTTGCAGGGAAAGGAACAGGGCAAAGAGGGCTGCTCCAGCCAGGATATTTTTCCTGAATGAATAGACTACCGAACCAATTACCGGCGCCATCCACGCCATGGCATAGGCTTTTGTATTATGCCCGGCAGAGAGACTCACAAAGAGGTATGATGAAAATCCGTATGCAATTGCCCCGGCCATCGCCAGCCAGGGATTGACTCTGAAGAACAGCAGCATGATATAGAATCCCAGCATTGAAAGGAATAGTGCCGCTACCGGGGTCTTATACAGTTTCAGGAAGTCATCGAGGTGTTTGAACAGGTTCCCGGGATATAAGACAGAGATAGTATATGCCGGCATTCCTCCGAACATGGAGTTGGTCCACAGTGGTTCCCTGCCATATTTGTCGCGGTAATCGCTTATCTCCTTTGAAGATCCCTCATATACTTTTGTGTCGTGGGCATTGATCTTTCGACCCTCAAGCACGGGGTAGAAGTATGCAAAGGAGATCACCGTAAAGAAGAGCACGGCAATAAAGTGCGGCAGGGCTGATTTGAACAGGCTCGGTTTCATTGGATGGTGGTTAAGCAGGTTTCCCGCGGTTTGATATTATCCGACAAAAATACACCAACTGATCCTTAAATCAAATGAGTATATTGTTATACATTTGCCGGAGCAGCAAATGCAGATGGGAATAGTTCAAAGGCAGACGATACGCGGGACAGCATGGTCTTATCTGGGAGCCCTCCTCGGGTTTGTCAATCTTATTCTTCTTTCACCCAGGATATTCACAACAGGAGAGATAGGGGTGGTACAGCTGCTTCTTTCGTTTGCAACCATGCTCGCTCAGTTCTCAAGCCTCGGATTCACCAATGTGATAAACAGGCTCTTTCCCTGGTTCAGGGACGGGAAGGGCAGACATCACGGATTCCTGGGGCTGGCTTTGGTCATAACCCTGGCAGGTTTTATCATCGCCCTGCTGGTGCTGAAGTTCTATGGACCGCACTTTGTGGAGACCAACATGGAGCGCTCCCCCTTAATAACAGAATACTCACTTTTTCTTCCGGCACTGCTGTTAATAACACTTCTGTTCAATCTGCTCGACAATTACAACAAGGTCCTTTATGATGCTGTTCTGGGCACATTCCTTCGCGAGTTCCTGTTCAGGGTGTTTAACCTGGCGCTGATCTGTCTCTTCTGGGCAGGCATCATTGATTTTGACGGTTATGTCTTTGGCTACGTGGTCTCGCAGGGAATACCCCTGGCAGTGATTTTTATAAGCCTGTTGAAGAGGGGAGAGATCTCGCTCAGGCTGGAGCCCGGTCATCTCACACCGCATTTAAGACGCGAGATCATCATCCTATGCCTTTTCGGGATACTCACCGGTATCGCCACGGTGACCCTTACATCACTTGATAAACTCTTTGTGAACAGGTATCTTGGTGAGGCCGAGGTTGGTATCTACTCTATAGCATCATATTTTGCCGTGCTGATAGCGCTGCCCGGAAGGTCGGTATCAAAGATCTCAATTCCCTTCCTGGCAGAAGCGTGGAAAAAGGATGACCTGGCAACAATTGATTACCTGTATTCACGTAGCAGTACAGGCCAGTATACAATAGGTCTGCTGATCTTCATCGGGTTGATGGTCAATATGGACAATATCTTCAGGCTGCTGCCGGAGGCCTATTCAGGCAGTGCCGCCGTGATAATCCTGATAGGCCTTGGATACCTGGTGAGCGTATCCGCCGGTGTGAATAGCGTTATTCTCGCCACCTCATCTTTATACAGGTTTCAGACCTGGCTGATGCTGGTCTTGATAGCCCTCTTTGTTGTTACAAGCGTTATCTTCATCCCGCTCTTCGGAATAACAGGGGCTGCTCTTGCATCAATGGTTTCCAATATTATTTACAGCCTGCTTGGTATTTTGCTCACCGGAAGGAGGTTCGGCCTCTGGCCATACAGCATGACACATCTGAAAATCACCCTTTTGGGCCTGGCTGCAATGATTGCCGGCTTCCTCATTCCACAATTTTCACTTGTTCCGGACATCCTGCTGCGAAGCCTCCTGGTGGCACTGATCTTTACAGCCGGGGTGTGGTACTGGAAACTCTCCGATGACTTTACCGGCATGGCAGAAAAGGCGATGGAGTGGTTCAGGAAGAGGCTGTAAGATAATCCGGAAATACTGATTGGCTGAACAGGGATGGATCTGCCGGCAGTCTGACAGTGAGGATCAGCCTTTCAGGGGCCTCAGGTTACCTCAGCCTGTCAAGTATCTCACCCAGCTTTACTGTCAGCGCCCTGCGTGAATATTCAAGATGATGGCCGCTTCTTTTGACCGGTTTGCCTTCAGCCACCTTCAGGATAAAATCACGGATTCCCTGCACATTATCATAGTCATATATTCCCTGGTAGCCGCACAGTTTCAGCAGGCGTGCAGCATCACCGTCTGACGGGCCAAGGAGCAGAACAGGCTTTTCCGTTGCCAGGTATTCAAATATCTTCCCTGTCAGGATTGACCTGTTTGACCTGTGATCAGGGATGATCAGCAGCAGCATGCTGGAGTTCATCATATGCCGTATGGCTTCAGGGTGCTCGCAATAATCAATAAACTCGGTACTATTGCCATCATCACCGGCAGGGAAAAGGGCCTGAATGTCACCCGGTACTGTGCCTACAAACTTTAGTGCCACAGGCCTGCCGTCAATCCTGAGATCCCTGACTGCTTCAATGAAGCTTTTCACGGGGTAAACAGGAGAGAGGGTGCCCACATAGGTTATGGTGAACCTCTCAGGTGTTACGGATGCCAGTCCCTGGAAATCCTCCTCATCAAACCCGTTGGGCAGCACATCTGTTTTTTCCGGTAAATTTTCTCCTCTTTCAGCAAAGGATGATGCGAGGGACTGCCCCACCGTTATTATCCTGTCCGCTCTGTTCAGCACTTTCTTTTCCAGGTGTTGATCAATCATGCGTGCGGGCAGCAATGGCCTGAACATATCATAATAGTAAATGTCCGTCCAGGGATCACGCATGTCAGCAACCCATTTCAGATGAGGGAAGCGGCGCTTCAGCCTCAGTCCTATAAGTTGCGTTGAATGGGGCGGACTGGTTGTAATGATATGGGAGATGTTCCCTGTTCTTATCAGTTCGGACGCTTTTCGGAAGGCAAACCTGTTCCATCCTTTTCTGGGATCGGGAATGAAAAAGTTGCCCCTGATGAAGCGGCTCACCAGGCTCTTCAATCCCTTCTCTTTACCCGAGGCAAATCCGGCATGAGGGATTTTTGTCTGGTCCCTGTTGTACAGGGCAAAGAAATTAATTGCTTTCGTCCTGTGCACTTCAACATCCAGCGGTATCTCATCGAACAGTGAGTTGTCCCTGAAAGGGTATGCTGCATACTCAGGATAGACGGTAAGTACAACCGGCAGCCAGCCTGATGAGGGAAGGTATTTGGTGAATTTTAGCCAGCGCTGCACTCCGGCCCCTCCGCTGGGGGGCCAGTAGTAGGTGATAATCAAAACCTTTGCCGGCCCGGCTCTCATATCAGAGTCTTTTAAGCTGTTCCTGCATACTTACCTTGTCAGCTATGATAGCCCGTAATTGTGCAATTGGCACGCGCTCCTGCAGCATTGAGTCGCGGTACCTGATGGTCACTGTCTCATCCTGCACCGTCTGATAGTCAATGGTGATGCAATAGGGAGTCCCGATGGCATCCTGCCTGCGGTAGCGCTTGCCAATTGAGTCTTTTTCGTCATACTGACAGTTAAAATCAAACTTCAGGTCGTTGACTATCCGGCGTGAGATATCCGGAAGACCATCCTTGCGTACCAGCGGCAGCACCGACAGCTTCACCGGTGCAAGCACGGCCGGAAGACGCAGCATAACCCTGCTGTCATGTACTCCGTCTTCCTTTGTGAGATCCTCCTCATAGTAGGACGCTGCTATCACCTGGAGGAACATGCGGTCAACACCGATGGAGGTCTCTATGACGTATGGTATGTATGATTCATTCTTTTCCGGATCAAAGTATTGCATCTTCTTCCCGCTGTACTGCTGATGCTGCCTCAGATCGAAGTCGGTACGCGAATGGATCCCCTCCACCTCCTTGAAGCCGAACGGGAACCTGTACTCTATGTCAGCCGCTGCATTGGCGTAGTGGGCAAGCTTATCATGATCATGAAAACGATAGTTGTCATCACCGAAGCCCAGGGCCCGGTGCCATCTCATCCTTATCTCCTTCCAGTGTCTGAACCAGTCCAGCTCGGTGCCGGGCTTAACGAAGAACTGCATCTCCATCTGCTCAAACTCCCGCATCCGGAAGATGAACTGGCGTGCCACGATCTCGTTCCTGAAGGCCTTGCCTATCTGGGCTATGCCGAAAGGTAGCTTCATGCGGCCGGTCTTCTGCACGTTGAGGAAGTTAACGAAGATACCCTGGGCGGTCTCCGGGCGAAGATAGATCTTCATTGCTCCGTCAGATGTTGATCCTATCTCCGTGGCGAACATAAGGTTGAACTGCCTTGGCTCGGTCCAGTTACAGGTGCCGGAGACAGGGCAGACAATAGCATTGTCAACAATGATCTGTCTCAGCTCAGCCAGATCCGGGCCGGCCATGGCCTCAACAAACCGTCTATGGAGGCTGTCAAATTTTCCCCGGATCTCAACAACACGCGGATTGGTTGCCCGGTAAAGAGCCTCGTCAAATTTTTCACCGAACCGTGTCCTGGCCTTCTCAACCTCTTTCTCAATCTTTTCATTCAGCTTCTCAAGATGCTCCTCAATGAGCACATCGGCACGGTATCGCTTCTTGCTGTCACGGTTGTCAATCAGCGGGTCATTGAATGCGTCAACATGACCTGAGGCTTTCCATATTTCCGGGTGCATGAATATAGCTGAGTCAAGCCCGACTATGTTTTCATTCATAAGCACCATACTGTCCCACCAGTACTTCTTTATGTTGTTCTTCAGTTCAACACCGTACTGGCCGTAATCATAGACAGCGCCCAGACCATCATAAATTTCACTTGACGGAAATACATAGCCATACTCCTTGCAGTGAGCGACCAGCTTTTTGAATACATCTTCCTGAGCCATCCTGATTTTGTGATTATCCCGGTTAATAACCGGGCAAAAGTATATTAAAATCCGCTGTTTTACAATCTGAACATTAGTCTGAAATCAATTTGTATCTTTACTTTTCGTTCTGAAATAACCAGTATGAAAATTAGGTGTGATTTTCTTGTGATAGGGTCAGGCATAGCAGGGCTCTCGTTTGCGCTCAAGGCAGCCCGTTCATGGAAAGGTGTGCGTGATTACGAAAGCAAAGATGGATGACTGCAGCACTAACTATGCCCAGGGAGGCATTGCCGCGGTGATGTATGAGCCTGACAACTTCGACAAACATGTGAGGGATACCATGATTGCCGGTGCCGGATATTGTGATGAGGAGGTGGTGAGAATGGTTGTCAGTGAAGCTCCTGCCCGCATCAGGGAGATGATAGAGATGGGAGTGGATTTTGACAAGAAGCCTGACGGCACACTTGATATGGCAATGGAGGGAGGTCATACCGAGCACCGGATACTGCACCATAAGGACTCTACCGGAGCCGCCATTGAGCAGGTACTTATAGAAAAAGTGCGGGAACATAAAAACATTCAGGTATTCGAGGACCATTTTGCCATTGATCTTCTTACCCAGCACAACCTGGGAGAGTATGTCACCAGGGAGTGGACCAACATTGAATGTTACGGAGCTTATGTTGCTGATCTGGGTACCAGCAGGGTAAAGACTTTCCTGGCAAAGATGACGGTGCTGGCCACCGGCGGGTGCGGCAATATCTATCTCACAACCACCAATCCTGAAGTTGCAACCGGTGATGGTGTTGCAATGGTCCACCGTGCCAACGGCAAGCTTGAGAACATGGAGTTTATCCAGTTCCATCCCACCTCGCTATATGACCCCAATGTCAGACCCTCTTTCCTGATCACGGAGGCTTTGAGGGGCTTCGGCGCGGAGCTGCGCAACAGTGACGGAGAGAAGTTCATGCCTAAATACCATGTCAGGGGATCACTTGCTCCCCGTGATGTTGTTGCCAGGGCAATTGACAACGAGATGAAACTGCGTGGAGATGATTTTGTATGGCTCGACTGCACCCATCTTGACGGTGAGCAGGTCAGGTCACACTTCCCTCATATATATGAGAAATGCATGTCTAAAGGTATTGACATAACGAAAGAGATGATACCGGTTGTGCCTGCAGCACACTATTCATGTGGCGGGGTGAAGGTGGACATGCACGGAAGAAGTTCTATCGACAGGCTCTATGCCATCGGGGAGGTCTCTTCCACGGGGCTCCATGGAGCCAACAGGCTGGCATCCAACTCACTTATTGAGGCAGCTGTTTATGCTCACAGGGCTGCGGAAGACGCCTCGGCACGGATTGCAGACCTCAGTTTCAAGGAAAAAATACCCCTGTGGAACTATCACGGCACCACCCACCTTGAGGAGATGATCCTCGTAACCCAGAACTACAGGGAGATGCAGATGATCATGAGCAACTATGTGGGCATAGTCAGGTCAGACCTCAGGCTGGCGCGGGCAAAGACACGCCTGGAGATCATATACCAGGAGACGGAGGATCTGTACCGCAGATCAACCCTGTCAAGGCCCCTGATTGAGCTCCGAAACCTCATCGCTGCCGGATACCTTGTGATCAAGATGGCCCAGAACAGACAGGAGAGCCTCGGACTGCACTATTCAATAGATTATCCTGCAAGACCCGGATCAGAATTTTAAACCTGGATAAATATGAAATACAACGAAACCATCTTCCCATCAGAAGAAACAATGGATACTCCTTTCATGACTGCCCCCTTCAGGGGGAAGAATGCCTTCTGGAGATATTTTGTAGGAGTAGTTGCACCATTCATTGCAGCCAACGTGATCGGAGCACTGCCTCTTGCCGCGGTAATCATAACCAGGACCCTTGAAGGTTCGCCCATGCCTCAGAAAGGCGGCATGCCTGACTTTGAGGCTATGGGGATAAACCTTAACGTTGGTTTTGTGCTTAACATTATTCCTTTCCTGTTGGGTTTGCTGACTATCATTCTCCTGGTCAAGCCGCTTCACAACCGCAGTTTTCAAACGGTAGTCAACGGAGGAAGAAAAACCAGATGGGGAAGGGTATTCATGGCTGCCCTGGTCTGGATAGTTGTATCAGCCGTGTGGATGATCTATTCTCTGAAAAGTGATCCGGGCAATTTCAGGATCAACAACACCTCAACATCTCTCATTGTGCTTGCAATCCTGGCTCTTACCCTGATTCCTTTTCAGGCTGCATTTGAGGAGATACTGTTCAGGGGTTATCTCATGCAGGGATTTGCAGTTCTGGCACGGAACAGGTGGATACCAATAGTGGTTACCTCACTGCTCTTCGGGCTGATGCACGGTCTTAACCCCGAGGTGCAGCAATACGGCTTTTTGACCATGATGCCGCAGTATATCTTTTTCGGCCTGGTTTTCGCCGTGCTGACAATGTTTGACGACGGTATAGAGATGGCCATAGGCGCCCATGCGGCAAACAACATTTTCCTGTCAGTGCTGATAACACATGATGATATGGCTCTGCAGACCCCGGCTCTGTATGAACAGGTACAGATCTATCCCTGGAAAGAGTTCGCGAGCCTGGTTGTCATGTCGGTTGTTTTCCTGATCATCATGGCATTAATATACCGCTGGAAGGATATCAGAAAGCTTTATGCAAGGATCATAGTACCCGTTGTGACCCCGGAGGTGTCAGATGCCGTAGATGCCGGTTGACCTGTCAAACCTGCATTCTCCCCATTTATCCCTGATCTCACCGATGATTGCACGGATCTCATCAATCTCAATTGAGGTGAGCAGCCTGAGGCGTGTTTCCCTGAAGCCGGGAAGGCCTTTAAAATAGTTTGAAAAGTGGCGGCGCATCTCAAATATTGCCGCTTTGCCTTCCTTATGTTCAAGCGATTTGTCAAGGTGCAGCAGCGCCAGATCTGCCTTTTCCTCTATCGTTGGTTCGGGAAGTATCTCCCCGGTATCGAGATAATGGCGTATCTCCCTGAATATCCATGGTCTCCCGAAGGTTGCCCTTCCTATCATGATACCGTCAACGCCATATCTGTCAAACATCGTGAGAGCTCTCTCCGGTCCGTTGACATCGCCGTTGCCAATGACCGGTATTTTCATCCTGGGGTTGTTCTTCACTTCCCCTATCAGGGTCCAGTCAGCCTCACCACGGTACATCTGTGCCCTGGTACGCCCATGAATGGTTATCCCGGCGATGCCTGTATCCTGTAGCTGCTCGGCAACCTCAATAATGATCTTGTTGTTCTCATCCCACCCGAGCCTTGTCTTGACCGTTACGGGAATCTTCACTGCTTTTACAATGGCAGTTGTCATTTCAATCATCAGA
>Ga0209510_1005888_pt1 | contig 10023 bp, 8 predicted proteins | sample BiotimSIPDNA_FD_185749 | JGI IMG/M metagenome (GOLD analysis project Ga0209510, IMG submission 185749) | Anaerobic biogas reactor microbial communites from Washington, USA - Biogas_R1 time_0 SIP DNA (SPAdes) (version 2) | ecosystem: Engineered > Bioreactor > Anaerobic > Unclassified | place...
TTCGCCTCCGCGAACACGGCCTTGCTGATCAACTACGCCGCTACCACAGCCATGTCTTTCTTGGTGAGTCTCTATCTGCTCTACAACCGGCATCTGGGCGCCCAGACCGCCGGTTTCGTACTGGTCACAGGACCGTTCGTGCAGGCCGCGGTGTCCCCGGCCGCGGGGCGTCTGGCCGAACGGCTGGAAGCCCGTTTCGTCGCCGCTGCTGGGATGGCTCTGTGTGTGGCCGGTCTGTTGGCCTTCGCCCTCCTAACAGAGACCACTCCCTACTGGTACGTGATCACGTTCCTCTGCGTCCTGGGTCTGGGTTTTGGGTTCTTCTCCACCCCCCATCACCTACACGATCATGGGAAGCGTCGACCAGCGCTACGTGGGTGCGGCGGCCGGCACATCCTCCACCATGCGTGTCGCCGGACAGAGCTTCAGCTTGGGTATCGCCGCTCTGGTGTTGGCCGTGACCGTTGGGCGGCACGAGATTGGACCCGCGGATCACGCCAACCTCCTCGAGAGCATCCGGGTTACCTTCATGATCTTCGCGGTGCTGTGCGTCGTCGGGGTGCTCGCCTGTCTGGTAGGAACAGGACGCCGGCATGCAGAGACCCACGAAGTCTGACCTCGAAGCCGCGACCGGGAAGACCGTTCCCGACGTGATCGCCCCCGGTCTGACGGTGCTCTTCGTGGGTATCAACCCTGGGCTCTACTCGGCCGCCGTGGGCCACCACTTCGCCCGCCCGGGTAACCGCTTCTGGCCGGCGCTCTACGAGGCCGGCTTCACCCCCCGCCTGGGGCCTCGGCATCACCAACCTGGTGCCGCTGACCACGGCCGCGGCGGCCGAGCTCTCGTCGGACGAGCTGCGCCGGGGGAAGTAGCGCTCGAAGACAAGGTGGCCCGCTACGCGCCCCGGTGGACGGCGTTCGTAGGCATCGGCGCCTACTCCACCGCTTTCCGACGCCGCGGGATATCGCTGGGACCGCAGGAGGAGACCATCGCGGAATCGCGCATCTGGGTGCTACCGAACACCAGCGGCCCGAACGCCCACTATACGCCCGCCCGGTTCGCGGAGGTCTTCCGCGAGCTGCGGGAGAGCTGTTGTTCGGAGACCTAGCCCAGACTCTCCACGTAGGTGGCGCCGAGCGCCCGGGCCGCTCGGGCCAGGCGGGCGTCGGTGGTGATGAGGCCGCAGCCCATCTCTTCGGCAAGTGCTAGGTAGTGCGCGTCGTAGGCTTTGGAGTGACCTAGGCGGGCAGCCCAGGACAGTGCCCGGACGTGTAGGGACGAAGCCGGGGTGATGGGCTTGATACGGATGGCCTCCATGAGGTCGAGGGCGCGGCGGGCGGCATCGGCGTCGAGAAGCCCTCGGGCCACGGCGCGCCGGAGGGCCGAGCATACTTCGTACTCCAGCAGGGCGGGGGCGAGGAGTCCTTCCCGCGCCTGCTTGAGCGAGTGCACGCGATCCGCGGCCTGTTCGGAGAAAGGCAGAGGCAAGGCGAGAGCCAGGACCACGCCTGCGTCCAGCACCATCACGGGGCGATCTCCGCGTCCCGCTCGTCTCGCAACTCCTCAAGCAGGGTGGCTGGCAGCGGGCCATGTTTCTGTTCGATGAGGTGACGGATCTCCGCCAGTTCGTCGATGGCGGCCAGCGCCCGGCGGGCCGATTCGTCCTCCGATACCCCGGTGAGATAGTCGTCCATAGCGGAACGGACGAGCTCGGACATGCTTCGCCCCGATTCGCGAGCCAGCTTCTCCAATGCCGTGCGCTGGCTCTCCTCCAGTAGTATCTGTGCTCGGTACAGGGCCATACTGCAGTATACATCTACACAATCACATGCACAATATCGCGTGGTGGCTGGTGATGGCGCCGACGCTGGGGGGAACCATAGTGAGCGGGAACATCTTCGTATCGCTGGGCGGATGATGATACTGGAAGCAGTTCGGTCTTGCGATGCCCGACTGGAACGTGCCGCCGATCACCTGGTCGTGCGTGTCTTCGCGGATCTACCTCACCGTCTCGTGGAGCTCCATGCTCAGCGCCGAGTTGAGGCTGGAGCTGGGGTCGGCATCGATGGCCAGGATAGGGGTCATCGCCCGCTCGCGCAGGTATTTCACTGCCGGCGCCGCGAAAGTCGTCTTGCCAGGGTTGTCGGCGCTCAGCTCCAGGTAGGTCATCTTGCCGGAGCCAAGAGGAAGGCCACAGACGGCTGCGGGCACGCCCGGCAAGATCGCGCGCCGCAAGAAGCGTCAGGTGCGGGCCGTCAGCAGGTGCCACTGAGGGGCGCAGGCCGGCCGCATTTGCTGGCTTTGACGCGTTACGATGGCTAGCTAGCCATAGCGTTGTCAATATGGCAACTTCAATGCACAGTTGACAACAGCTACCAGTGAGGATTATGATGATGCAGATGAAACAGGACCCTACTCGATACAAGACACTGGTGGATCTGTCGAGAATGCTCCTGATCTTCGAGAATGAGGCCGGAGAAAGGGGCGTCAATGAGATCGCTAGATCCCTGGACATACTTCCGAGCAAGGCATCCCGTATGCTCAAAGCGATGGAGGTTGAGGGGCTGGCGGAGAGAAACCCGAAGACCCGCAAGTATCGACCGGGTGCCCGCTTCGTCACGCTAGGTCTCCAGTATCTGTTCACTCATCCGGTGCGGCGGATCATCCTTCCTCACGTGGAGCAGATATCTAAAGAACTCGGGATGTACGTGAGCTGGGGTGTCTTCGCACAGGGGAGGGTGATAATCGTCGACCGCGCAACCGTCGCTGCGGGCCACACTCCACATCTCATAGGATCCAACCTCCCCCTACATTCGTCCTCCTTTGGGAAGCTCTTCCTTGCATACCTCCCCGAAGACAAGCAAAGGCAAGTGTTGCAGAGCATCGACTATGAACGCTTCACACCGAGAACACTCACTACTCTTGCCGCGCTGCGGAATGAGCTGGCGGCCACGCTCGCACGAGGCTACGCCCATGACAAAGAAGAATCCCGCACAGGTGAGGAGGCGCTAGCGTTCCCAATCTTCGATGAATCGCGAAGCGTATGTGCGGCGCTCACCGTCCTGTATGCAGTGCCAAAGAGCATTGACCGGGAAAAAATCATCAGTTATCTAAAAGAAAAGGCAACCTTTATATCACGCCAGTTAGGTTATAGCGAAGTCCGCGCGTGACATATCCGTGTGCAACGCCTTAGGCGTGGCCGGGCACCTATGTCAAGTTCTGACTCATAGTAGATTTTCATACAGCGCCCGCAGACATATGACCAAGTATGGAGCGCCGGGGTGGCAAAGTACGGGGGCATTATCAGCGGTCATGTGGGCGGAGATGGGTTTCTTGGGGGACACAAGCCTCATTGATGATCCTGAGCACGGTTTCTGGAAATTCGTGGGTTTTGATGGGTGGGAACCAGAGGGTGTTCTCAAGGACATTGGCCAGAAGTGGTTCTTTGACAAGATCAATCTCAAACCATATCCCTGCTGTCGCATGCTTCATGGTGCGTTGGATTGTCTCATTAGTATAAGAGATGAGAATCAACTAGCACCTAAGGATATTACAAGTATCGTTGCCTATTGTCATCCTACGGTTGAGGAACCTGTGTTCACAAATCGCCAATTGGAGAGTACCGTCGATGCTACGTTCAACTTCGCGTACCTGGCCTCACTAGTGGCCCACAGGGTGCCGGTGGGTGTGGAATGGCAGGATGCGGACAACATGCGCAATCCAGGGATTAGGGCATTTATGGATAGAGTGGCGCTGCGGCCCAACACCGGCATGGGCGGGGGCGAGGAAATGATCGGGGAGAAGGCGCACCACTCATTTGTGGAGGTGCATGCACGCGGCTCCCTATTCCGGGCGGACCGTGCTCGTCCGCGTGGTAGCCAGGGTACGGACTACGAGTTGAGCGAGTCGGAGCTGGAGGAGAAGTTCAGGCACAACGCGCAACGTGTCTTGACCCATGATCAGTGCGAAAGGGCGTTGGAACTTCTCCTAGGTCTCGAAAAGGTGAGCCATAGCACCGACGTGATGCGGCAGATATCAATTGGCAGGTAGTGGCGGGTCTTCAAGGTTTTCTGAGTGTGCGCAAGGTGGAAAGAGGAGCGAGTAGCTACTGCGGGTGTCGTCGATTTGCGGCAGGCTGCCGGCCCGGCCGCAGGCAACTGTGTTCACCCGACCTTCTTCGGTCTCCTCGGCTCTCGGGTGCGGCGTTTGCAGGCACTCCATGGTTCCGAGCCCGTGTTGCTTGTTGAGCCCGTCTCCCCGCCAGCACCTCGTCCAGATCTCGTACCTCCTCGGCTACGATGGCCAACCCCCGCTTGTGGTTGTTCTGCAGCCGCCCGCGGACAAGGAAGTAGCTGGCTCGGGCCACCACCGGGGCGATCTTGGCCAGCTTGCTTTCGAAGCACACACACTCATAGAGGCCATAGGCGTCCTCTAAGGTGAGGAACATGGTCCTTTTTCCCGAACGCATCCAGGGGTTTTGAGCCCGTTCGTAGACGCCGGCCACCGTCACCGGTACCTCGTCTCCCATGGCGGGCAGCTCGTAGCTCATGGTGACGCCCATCCGGCGTAGTTCCTCCTCGCAGAGGGATAGGGGGTGGCAGCTGACGGTAAGGCCCAAAAGCTCAAGCTCAGATCGAACTTTGTCCTTGGGGGTCCAGGCCCGTTCCAGCCCCGCTCGGCTGGGCGGGCTGAAGAACGCCCGCAGTTGGCCGCGCCTCTGTCCGGACGAGCCGGCGAGCGCCTCCCGGCGGTCATGCAGAAGTGGCAATCTCCACAGCAGTTCGGTGCGATCGGGCTCAAGGGTGTCGAAAGCGCCCACCCGGATGAGGTTCTCGGCCACCGGGTAGTCGATGCGGGTGCGCAGGTAGAAGTCCTCGAAGCTGGTGAAAGGGCCGTGGCGGCGCTCTTCCTCGATGCGGTTGAGGGAGCGGTCGCCCATCTGTTTGAGGTACTTGAAGCCCACCCTGAGTGCCCGGCCGGCGTCGGGGGCAATGCCGCAGCGCGCAGTGCAGGGCGCTTCGCGCCCGGCAGGGGGTGGATCGGCCCCCGTGGCCGGACTCGCGGTCGGTGTCTCGGCGCCACCCGTCGAAACAGTGCAAGGATTTGCCCCAGCTTCTCGGTGCTTCTCCGGCGTATGCGTCTGCTCCAGCGCCGCCCGCAGGGCCTCGACATAGGCCGCTTCACCCTCCTGCTCGGCGGCCAGTTCAGTCAGATCGGTCTCGGTGAGCCCCCAATCATGCTCGGCGGTCCAGGCTTGGGCGAAGGGATCGTAGGGCGTCGCCTCGCCGGCGGGGGCGTGCGCCCCGAAGGTTGGCGTCGCCGCCCCGTCTCCCGGCGCTCCGCTGGTCTCCCACACCGCCGGCGGCTCGGCGTCCTCCACCGTGAACCCCCGCCCCGATAGGTTGATATCGAGCGGCCGCACCTCTAGGCCGAAGCGACGGGCGTCGTTCAGTACCGTGCGGGGGGTGTAGAAGCCCATGGGTTGGTTATTGAGCACGGCGCACAGGAACTCCGCCGGGTAGTGGGCCTTGAGCCAAGCTGTGGCGTAGCTGATGACCGCGAAGCACACCGAGTGGCTCTTGTTGAACCCGTAGGCGGCGAACCCCTCCAGCTGACGGAAGACCTCCCGGGCCGCCTCCAGCGGTACTCCTCGGGCGAGGGCGTGGGCGACGAAGGTCTCGCCGATCTTGGCCATCTCCGCGCGGCTGCGGTCCCGGGTCATGGCTCGGCGGAGCGAATCGGCATCGGCCGGATCGAACCCGGCCACGGCCTGCGCTATGCGGAGCACCTGCTCCTGGTAAACGATGACCCCGTAGGTATCGGCCACCGCCTCGGCCATGGCGGGGTGGGGGAGGGTGACCGGCTCCAGACCCCAGCGGCGGTCGATGAAGGGGCCGATCATCTCGGCTTCCAGCGGCCCGGGACGGTAGAGGGCGATGGCCGCGATAACGTCGTCGAAGTCCCGCTCCTGGAGGCGGCCGGCGAGGTTGCGCTGGCCGGCGGATTCCAACTGGAACAGGCCGATGGAGCCACCGTTGCTGATGATCTCGTAGGCGGCGGGATCGTCGGGCGGCAGGTCGTAGGGGCGAATGCGGCGTCCGGTGCGCTGCCGGATGATGTGCACGCACTCCGAGACGGCCGAATGGGTGCGGAGACCAAGGATGTCCATCTTGACCAGGCCCAGGGCGGCAACATCATCTTTGTTGAATTGGATCACCACCACCCCTTTCGCCGCCCACTGGAGCGGGGCGTAGTAGGTGATGGGCCTGTCGGCGATGACGAACCCCCCCAAGTGTGTGCCCAGGTGTAGGGGGAAGGAGTCGAGACGCTCGACCAGGTCGAGGAAGCGGGCGTAGCGGCCTTCGGGGGTTGCGGGACGACCGGGCGTGACGCCTCCCTTGCCGTCGGCCTTCGGCGGCAAGGCCGGTGAGGAGTGGGCGCCATCCTGCAGCGGCGAGTCGCGCAGTTCCGGCCAAGCGCCGGCCAGGTACTCCCGTATTCGCGCCGCGTCCCCGTGGTGGGGCACATTCTTGGCCAAGGCGTTGATCTCGGTAGGGGCGAATCCCAGGGCTTCGGCCACGATGCGTACCGCCGAGCGGGGGCTCATGGTGTTGACATTGGCCACCACAGCCACGTTCTCGTTTCCGAAAGTCTTATAGATGTGGTCTATCACCTCGTCCCGGCGCGACGAACAGAAGTCCACGTCGATGTCGGGCATCTCCCGGCGGTTGAGGTTGAGGAACCGCTCGAACAGCAGGTTGTGCCGGATAGGCTCGCTGGCCGTGATGTCGAGTGCGTGACACACGACGGAGTTGCCGGCGCTCCCCCGCCCGCTGCACGCGATGCCGCTGGCCCGGGCCCACCTCACGATATCGTGTACCACCAGGAAATAATGGGCGAACCCCATTTCTTGGATCATACGGAGCTCCTTCTCGAGAAGCTCCACTGCTCGAGGTGGCACCGGCTTGTACTTCCGGGCGATCCCTCGGAAACAGCGCTTGGTCAAGAGCGAATAGGCCGTTTCATCGGTCGGCACGTCGACACGCGGGAAGTGAAAAGTGCTCAGGTCGAGATCGACGTCGCACCTTTGCGCGATCTGCCACGTGGCTGCGAGAGGTGACGACCGGGCTGTGGCGGGAGCTGCATCGTGGAGACTTTGCCCATGAGTACTACTCCTCATAAATGAAATATTTCTTGCATCCTCCTGCATATGCATTTCCTCGGAGGCGGCATCCATGACAACAGGTCTCGGCCCACGCTCGATCAGCCCTAACAGAGGCGCCGTAAAACTCTCTAGTTTAGCCTTAGATTGAAGGCAACGAACCCCGGGAACAGGGTCAGGATGGGCGGATAATGGTTCATCACGCCCGGCGGCGCGGCAGACTAGATGAAGAGCGCGATCATTTTCCCCTGCATAATGTGCATTAGTAGTGATGACTGTGGGGAGATCGCACGCTATGGCCAGATGAGCGAGGCGTTCGCAGTAGGTGAGGCAGGATAGTCGCCAAGGCCGGCCGTCGCGATGAAAACCGATGTCGTAGTCGGCCGGATTGAGTCTTTGAGGAGTACCGCGGGGGAGGTCGGGGCGGGTCTGACAAGGGACCGGTGAGGGAACGGACATCGTATTTTGGGGAAACAGGGGAGGTAAACGATGCTCCCATGTTGCAATAGACGTTGCGGAAAAATGTGAATGCAATACAGAAGGGGAGGCAGTGAGCGGGGGGGGTTGACCGGCGGTCTCGTGGCGAAGCCGGTTGCCTTCCGTGGGGATCTTGCGGGAGATAGTCACACCGTGTTGCCCCGGGTGGGCTTCTTGGTGAGGCTCGTAGCCGAAATACTGAAGTTCGAGGTAGAGATGGTCCGGCCCGAAGATGTCGCGGAGTTGGAGGAGGGCATTGCGGGCGTCGTGGTCGCGGCCGGCGTCCACCAAGGAACCGATTTCGCCGTGGCGACAGGCGGTGAGACAAATGAGGCCCTGAGAGTGAGTACGCAGGGAGTCGAGGGTGACAACAGGGGGCCGGGTCCGGGTGGGGTCGGCGAGGTGCGCAGCCGAGAGGAGACGGCAGAGATTGGCATAGCCTTCCCGGTCCTCGGCGAGAAGCACCAAATGGTGAGGGTTGCGGGGTGTAAGGTCATCCCGACCGGGAGGGGGCGCCTTCCTCTCGCCCACAAGCAGAGATTCCGTCCCGACCTCGGCTCCGAAGATAGGCTTGATGCCGTACTTGGCGCAGGCTTTGGCAAAGCGGACCGCCCCGTAAAGGCCGTCGTGGTCGGTGAGAGCCAGGGCCGGCTGTTCCAGCTCAGCCGCCCGGGCGGCCAACTCCTCGATCCGGCTACCGCCATCTAAAAAGGAGAAGTTCGAGTGTACGTGCAGGTGCACGAAGGGATAGGGATCGGTGCCTGTCATTGCAATGGAAATTTCATATTATAGAATACGCAACATAGGTTGGGTAAGACCTTATATGGGTTTATGAACATATGTTCGCTAAGGAGCGGAGTATAACGAACAAATGTTCGTGGTGCAAGATGAGAAAAGGGCCGCGAAAGGGCCCCGATCAACGCCGGTCAAGAGACCGGAGCGCGCCCGTCCCTATGGACGGGCGCGCTCCGCTGTCGCAGTCTCGTTGTCGTCGCAGTCTACTTGCTTACTTGCCACTCCGCGGATACGCCTATGCCGCTCTCGCTGATATCCAGGATGCCGGTCATAGCCAAGTTCTGACCCTGCCTGCTCACCACACCCGACATGGTCATCGGCGTTCCATCGGTGGCCTCGAAGGTGACCGTGTCGCCCTGAACAGTGAAGTCGAGCATCAGCGGTTCGCTGCTCACTTCATCGCTGGGGCCGAGGGCCGAGGCATCGATGAGCATCACCGCCGAGCCACTGGTGCCGCTCGAATCGACGGTCATCTCCAGAGTCACGGGCAGGGGCTGGTTCACCAGGCCCTCGAGCATGGCCAAATCGCAGCCTTCGGCTTCGGCCATGCCCGACATCTCCTGAGGGATGTTGAACTCAGTGAAAGTAAGGGTGCCGGTCCACGTGCCCTGGAGCTCGGTTCCGGATACCGGTGCGCCTGCTGCGGTCGTGCTGGTAGATGAACTGGTGGTGGTTGGAAGGGCCGCGTCCTGGCCGCCGCTGGTGCCGGCCGGGCGGGTGAAAGACTCGCCGGTGTGGATGTCGACGACCACGAAGATATCGATGATCACGGTCGTTTCCTCTATGACTATGACCGTGGCGGGGTCGAAGCCGGGCCAGCGCGGGCCCGTGTAAGAGGGAGTCCCGCGGACGGGTTTGGGAGGTATGAGTGGGTTGCCACACTCGCACCGCACTCGGGGCACTCCGTAACGATCGACGAGGACCAGTTGACCCGCCTGCAGCACGGATTGCCGTGGGGTGGGCTTACCGTCACGGAACCCGTGGTTGGTGACGCGGATGTCGCGGGTGAGTCGCATGGGAGTGAGGTCGGCGAAGTAGGCAGGGAGTTGGTCCGGCGCTACCTGGGTGCCTCCGCTCCAGCGCAGAGTGGGGTCGGCGTTGAGAGCTGCGCAGAAAGCCGCCGCTTTGTCGGGGTTGGCGGACAGGAAGGCGAGTTGCCCCTCCCTGTCTGCTATCTGCTTGCTCTTGGACCCGCCGTACAGCGCGGGAGTGTCCCCCTTCAGAGAGACGAGGGTTACGGATTGGGCCCCGCCGGGGGCAGTACCCGCCGGCAGCGTCGTGGAGGTCGCAAGAGTGGTGGTGGGGATGGAGAGAGTGGTGGTCGGACCGGCAGGCACGAATTGCTCTCCGGCGAAGGAGTCAGGACCGGCTATACCCGACGGCTCCAGGAAGATCTCGCCCTCTGCCTGTACGTAGCCGGTGTCGGTGGAGGGGACGGTGTCATCAGAGGAACTCACCGCGGCTTCTGTCGAGACGGTCGTCTCGTCGCCATCACGCCATAGACCGAAGTAGAGGCCCAGGAAGATCCCCGCTAAGACCACGACAGCGAGGGGAATAGCCCAGGCCAGAGGGGAGATGCGCCGCCGGG
>Ga0209510_1005897_pt1 | contig 9996 bp, 10 predicted proteins | sample BiotimSIPDNA_FD_185749 | JGI IMG/M metagenome (GOLD analysis project Ga0209510, IMG submission 185749) | Anaerobic biogas reactor microbial communites from Washington, USA - Biogas_R1 time_0 SIP DNA (SPAdes) (version 2) | ecosystem: Engineered > Bioreactor > Anaerobic > Unclassified | place...
GGTGAAACTGTTTATGAAATTGAAGCTCTTGGTCAGGGTTACTTGCTCGACCAGGGGGATTCTGATGTAAGCACCTACGAAGTGCCTTGCAGACTTACTTACGAAAGGATTTAACAACATGGCAATCAAGCGTTCAAAACTATTGCATTTTATGAATACGTCTGAGACTGCAACTCCAGCGTATAACCTGATGAACACTGGTATCACCAGCCTCAGCATCAACAAAAACCCAACCTATCTCGAAGAGGGGTACATTGCCGATGAGGTTGGGAGTAAGCAGTTGGAAAGTCTCGCTCCTGAGTTCACATTTGAGATCAACGTGGACTCGGCTGACGAAGTTTCAAAGTTCTTGACTGGTTTGGAATGGAACGACAAAACCCTGACCGATGTTGAGACAGACATTGTTTCTGTGCAGTATTGGAAAACCCCAACTGGAACTGCCTATCCTGCAAAAAAGTATAAGGTTTCTGTTTCTGTTGAAACAATCGGTGACGAAGCGTTGAAGACGCTAAAACATTCCGTTACCTGTGGCGTTATGGGCGATGCGGTCTTTGGGAAATTCAACACCACTGACAAAACCTTTAGTGCGACCTAATTAGAAAGGAATAAATAATGGCGATCAAAAGATCAAAATTACAACATTTTATGAATACCACGCCAGACGAGACAACTCCATCTGGCGGTGAAACATGGTCGTTGATGAACACTGGTATCACCAGCCTGAGCATCAACAAAAACCCAACCTATCTTGAGGAAGGGTACATTGCCGACGAGGTTGGGAGTAAACAGCTTGAGAGCCTTGCGCCTGAGTTCACATTCGAGATCAACGTGGACGATGACGACCCTGTGTCCATTTATCTCACAGACTTAGAGTGGGAAGACGCGACTCTAAGCGAGGTTGAAACCAGCATTGTTTCTGTGCAGTTGTGGCAGACTCCGACAGGAACTACACCGAACTTTACCTACCCTGCAAAGAAATACAACGTGTCGATCTCGGTTGAGACTATCGGCGATGAAGCGTTGAAAACGCTCAAACACTCTGTGACCGCTGGCGTTATGGGCGATGCGGTCTTTGGGACTTTCCAGCCGAACACCTTAACCTTTGTAGAAGAGGAATAGTTGATGGAATCAATCAATATCAAAACCGATAGCCAGCGGACTTTGTGTATCAACGATGACGAGTCCAGGTGGATTACGTTTGATGCAGAAGACCTGAATTTCTACGGTAGGCTGAAGGTCTTATATAGTTCGCTTGGTGGAAAGCAAAAAGAGTTTGAAGTCAAAGAAGCCGAAGCACGTGCTCTTGAGGGCGAGGATGAGAACGGTGCGCCGTTGTCTGCTTTGGCTTTGATTGACATTCAGACCGAGTTTGCCAGTCATGTGACTGAAGGAATGGACGCGGTATTCGGTGAGGGCACTTGCCAACGCCTGTTTGGAAACACGTTCAATCCAGACGCTTACGGTGAACTAATCAAGGCTATTTTGACACACATTTCAAAATACCGTGAGAAGAAACTGCAGGCTGAACTGAAAAAAAATCCAGGCAAAAAGGTAATGAAATAAGTTGAAGAACTTTCTGATCGAGCAGTTTCCTGATGCAATCGAGATTGACGGTGAAGTATATGCCGTCAATACTGATTTTCGTGTCGGGTTACAGATTATGGCTGACTTTGAGAATCCTGAGTTTGACCAGGATGAGAAGGGCTATCTAATGCTCAATCGGCTTTATCGTGATTTGCCAGAAAATAAGGGAGTCGAGTTCTATCAGGAAGCACTGGAAAAGGCAACTAAATTTCTGAACGCTGGCGATGAGGCAGGACAAGACGTTGACGGCAAACCACGGCTTTACTCGTTTGACAAAGACGCACGGTTGATCTATTCTGCTTTCTCACAGACTCACGGTGTAGACCTGCAAACAGCCGATATGCACTGGTGGAGGTTTATCGCTCTCTTCATGGATTTGGGGGCAGATACGGCTTTCAATTCTATGGTCAACCTACGGAAACGTTATCACGAAGGCAAGTTGACCGATGAAGAAAAGAAATTGGTAGCGCGGTTAGGCAATGATTTTCTACTTGAGCAGGAAGAAAGTTATGAGCCGCTTGACCCTGATGAAATTGCATTTATTGAACTTTTACCAGAAGAAGACCAAAAGAGGTTTTGGGAAAGCAGGAAACGCTAATGGCGTATGATGGCAGTATACGGATTAATACAAAAATTGACGGCAAGGGCTTCAACACTGGCATAAAGAGAATGATGTCCAGCCTGGGAAGCCTGACCGCTGCGATTGGTGTTGCTTTAAGCGTGGCGGGTCTGGTCAACTTTGGCAAGAAAAGCGTAGAAACTGCTATGCAAATGGAAGCAGGTTGGCAAGGCTTGAGTTATATGGCAAGAGCCTACGGCAAAGACATCAACCAAATCTCAGAGTTTTTGCAGGACTACACAAAAGACGGTTTAGTGCCAATGATGAACGCACAGCAAGCCTATAAGAACATGCTTGCCCGTGGGTACGACACAGAACAGCTTGAAAAGATGCTGCTGATTATGAAAGACAGCGCAGTTTATCTTCGCAAAGGGCAGTTGAGCATCGGCGATGCAATCGAGAAAACCACAATGGGCTTGCGGACAGAGCGATCTATCCTGACCGACTCCTCTGGTATCGAAAAGAACATGTATAAAATGTGGCAAGCCTACGCAAAGGAAATGGGAACAACCATTTCGGCTTTGACGGAAGAGCAGAAACTTATCGCCGAGTTCCAGGGTTTCATGGAAGAGGGCGCGGTTTATGCTGGGGCTGCCGCTGAGTACACCCAAACTTACGCTGGTCGAGTGGCGCAATTAACCGCAGCAATGGTCGGTTTGAAGGTGTCCGTGGGTAACATGCTCATCCCATTGCTGAATGCGATGCTGCCGAAAATTATTGAGATAGTACATTGGTTTACCCGCCTTTTCAACATCGTTGGGCGCGTGTTGAACTTATTATTTGGCACAAACGTTGGGGCAATAGACGCTATAGCTGAAGGGACTGAAGATGCCGCAGATGCACAGGACGCGTTGGCTGATGCGACTGGCGAGGCGGGCAAGGCGGCTAAAGGTGCATTGGCTGCGTTTGACAAGTTGAATGTACTGGCACAACCAAAAGCAGCGAGCGGTGCTGGTGACACAGACTTAGGCTTGCCAGAAGAAGAGGAAGACGGTGGTGCGCTTGGCAAGATTGGGAAAGCACTTGATGAGTTAGAGATAAAGATTGCGGCTTTCAAACAGAACTTGCTTGCTTTCTTCGCACCATTACAAGAGCCGTTTAATCGCTTGAAAGAGGCTTTTCTGACCTTAGGCGCGACCATCGGTACTGGCTTAGGCTGGGCGTGGGAAAACATCTTGCAGCCATTTTTCACCTGGATAGTCCAAAGCGTTGCTCCCGTTGCTCTTGACATTATTTCTGGAGCACTTGGTGTCCTAAACGAGATTTTGATTGCAGTTTCTCCGTTGTTTGTCGCTCTGTGGGAGAACGTACTGAAGCCGTTAGGGGAGTGGGCTGGCGAGGCGTTTATCCAAGCCCTGACTTGGATTTCAGAAAAACTTACGGAGCTAAGCGATTGGATCAGCACTCACCAGGAGACAGTTCAGACAATTGCAACCATCTTAGGAAGTTTCGCCGCAGCATGGATTCTCGTGAACGGCGCGATTGGTATTTGGAGTGGAATAGCTGCTATAGCCACGAGCGTAACAACTGCGTTTGCTGGTGCGGTTGCGTTTCTGACATCGCCAATAGGGTTGGTGGTTTTGGCAATTGGGGCGGTAATTGCAATTGGTGTGTTACTGATCCAGCATTGGGACGACGTAAAAGCCTGGGCGATTAGCACCTGGGAAAAGATCAAAGAAGTTTGGGGTGTAGTCGCAGGCTGGTTTAACGAGAAGGTAGTTGAGCCACTAAAGGCGTTCTTTGCTCCAATAGCTGAATGGTTTTCAACCAACGTTACTGATCCACTGAAAGAGAAGTTTGCAAACCTTGTCGAGAAGTGGACTGAACTCAAAGACGTGATCAAAGAGAAGATCATTGACCCTGTAGTAAAATTCTTTGAGGAAACCCTTAAGCCGCTGATTGCAGCCGTCCTGGACTTTCTGAAGGATTACTTTGCTGAAGTTTGGGAGGGCATAAAAGATGTCATATCTACAGTGATTGGTGCAATCGGTTTGATTTTCGAGACACAGCTTGAGTTTTGGAAAGGCATTTTTTCAGGTGTCTTCGAGGCTATCGGTGGAATTATCAAAGGTGCGTTGGAGGTTATTACTGCGGTAATAGGGACGATCATTGACGTAATCGCTGGGATTATCACCTTCCTGACTGGTGTGTTTACTGGCGATTGGGACAAAGCCTGGCAGGGTATCAAAGACATCGTGATTGGCATTTGGGACGGGATTGTTGGTGTAATCAAGGGCGCAATCAATGGGATCATCGGGTTTATCAACGGGATGATCAATGGCATTGTATCTGGAATCAACAACGTAATCGGCGTGCTCAATAATCTGAATATTGAAATCCCCGATTGGATTCCATTTTGGGGCGGAAAGACTTTTGGCTTCAACCTACAAGCCCTTACTGCCCCGCAAATTCCTTTACTTGCCACTGGCGCAGTTATCCCCGCCAATGCGCCGTTCGCGGCAATCCTGGGCGACCAGAAGTCTGGTACGAATGTCGAAGCACCGCTGAAAACCATTGAGCAAGCTGTGGACAATGTGCTGGCACGGCGGGGGCTTAATACTGGTACAGACAATGGGTTGATCCACAACGTTATCAAATTGGACGGGCAAGTCTTATATGATGCGTTTAAGAAAATTGACAAGCGCGTTGGCAGAAGCATGATTGCAGGGAGCGGTATACGATGATAGTGATTGACGGCACTTCTTACGACATCCCAATCAAGTCCATTCAAGGTAAAGCGGATATGCTGGACAAATATGCCGAAAGAACTTTGGACGGCGTACTCCATCGTGAGTTGATTGGTGTATACGACAACTATGAAATCGAGTTTGCGGCAACCTATCGGAATCCAACAGTTTATTCTGACCTTTGGTTTAAGTTGACTGAGCCAGTGCCCTGGCACACCGTTACATTTCCTACTGTCTTTGGTGACCGTGCGATTGTTGGTTATTTTGCCAATACTTCACACGATATTTCAAAACAAAAAGATGGGACAACATACTGGAAAAATCTGACAACTTCTTTTGTTTCCCGTGAGAAGAGACCATAGCAATGTCTTATACCTACCCGATTGTCACTCTTAGCATTATGAATGATACCATCGTGTTTCAAGACACCGATGTAATTGAGGCAGAAGTCACGCAGGAAATCCATCCGATTGGGATTGAAGTTCCTGCTTCAAAAGCAACGATTAGAGTATGGCTTGATGATGAAATTGTGGATGAAGAGGGTAGAACGCTAAGGGATAAGTTTAGACCTTTTTCAGACGGGATTTATTACCAATCCATGACCACAGGCTTGATAGTGGATGTCAGTGAGCGGATAGTCGATGAAGACAACTCAATTGACACAGAGCATTTTGTTGGTCGGTTTTATCTCGAAGGGTGGAATACCACAAAAGAAGGTGAACTCGAACTCGATTGCACTGATGCCGTTGGTCTTTTGGAAAACACAACTTATTTAGGGAATTTCTATGAGACACCGACACGCGCTGACGTAATTCTTGCAGATATTTTTAATAATGTTGACTTGCTTTATTCTGTGGAAACAGGTATCGCACAAAAATATTTGAAAGGCTACATCCCTGGGGACATCACTTTACGTGAGGCTTTGCAGCAAGTGCTGTTTGCTTGTGGGGCTTTTGCTATAACAGAAAAGAACGAAATTGATATTGTATTTCTCAATATCAAAAGTGGAAGACTGCCGATTGCCAATCCCGTTTACCCTGGCTACTACTATGAAGAAGAAGGCGAAACAGAGCCTGTTTCGACATATGATGGTGATGCCTGGTATACCAATGTTCTTCTGGACACAATTGTCACAAATGAAGAAAAGACTGATTCGCAGGAGCTCAATATTTTGCAGTTAGTCACTGGTGTCGAAATCACAAGTCACGACTATTCAAAAAGCGAAACACTTGAAGAGATATACAACGCTTATCTTGCCCCAGGCGAATATATGGTTGTTTACGATAAACCGTACTGGCATGTCGAAGCGTCTGGTGTTGGTGACAGAATTACTTATCTTGGCACAACAACACCAACAAATGATGACGGACAAGATGAAGTTCTTGTTTTCCCTTATTCTGGCGCAACATATCCTGATGTGACGATTCTTACAACTTATGGCGAATTTGAGTTTGGCGTAAATTATGTCTATCTATATGTGCCAGAGCCAGGCGGAACGGCAGTGGTTAGTGGCAAACCCTGGTTGGATGCAAAACAAAATTTCATCTGGGTGAATCCAGCTGGAATAACATCGTATGAAGAGGGTGCGGTTTATGATGACCCACTTGCCTTATATAATGATGCGGTCTATTACCGTGACTGGAACACCTATGCCCCACCAAATGTTTGGAAAATTACCAATGCTACACTTGTGCCTTTTAATAAATCTGATGCTGAGGTGACTGTAGAAGAAGTCTTGGCGAGAGTCGCAGAATACGCAAGTTTGCGCTATCAGCAAAAGGCTAATTTGTTTCCACGGACAGACCTTGAGTTAGGCGAGATTGACATTATCGAATCGCTTTATGGCAAAAGCGTGGTAGGCGTTGTGGAGCGTATAAATAGCGATTTAACTGGCGGCTACCTGATTGATGCTGAGTTTATTGGAGTCGAAAGGGTGACGGTATAGAAGGAGTGAAAATTTATGGCTGAGCCTTTAACTAAGAAAATTAATGATTTACCCGAAATGGGTGTCGTAGCAGCGTCTAACGACAAATTGCTGATGCTTGATGTGAGCGAGAGTGCTGTTAACATGACAAAGTTAGTGCCGATGAATTTGCTTTCAATTCACACGGCATCGCAACTTGCCGCAAATACGGTGGGCAGTTCTCAGATAAAAGCAGGCGCAGTAACAAACAGCAAACTTGGCGCAGACGCTGTTAATGGGGCTAAGATTGCAGATGACGCAATTGGCAATGAGCACATTAGAGACTCCGTAGCTTTGTCGGTTATCGGGCGTTCTTCCAGTACCAGCGGTAACCCCGCTGACATCGTTGCAGGTACAAACGGTCACGTGCTCAGACGATCTGGTACAACACTTGGTTTCGGCCAAGTTGCCAATGCTGGAATTGCTAACGGTGCAGTAACAAACAGCAAACTTGGCGCAGACGCTGTTGATGGGGCTAAGATTGCAGATGACGCAATTGGCAATGAGCACATTAGAGACTCTGCTGCATTATCTGTAATTGGGCGTTCTGCGAATAGCAGCGGTAACCCCGCTGACATTGCAGCTACTACCGATGGTTATGTCCTGAGACGATCAGGAACAACTTTGGGATTTGGTCAGGTTGTTACTGCTGGAATTGCGAATAATGCTGTTACCGAAGAGAAGTTAGGCACGATTAAGCGCACCCTCTTTCTTCGGGTGACCGCGCCAGACGACACATTAACAGTGGGAAGCACCACCAAATTCTTCCCGTTCCCGATTACCCTAAACAACTTTATCGTTGTCGACGCAAGAATCAATCTCATTACGGCATCGTCAAGTGGAACGGTCACAGTCGCTTTGTTAAATCAAGGCGGCACAATGACGACCTTATCACTTGCTGCTGGAGCAACGGGCATGAGCGCAAGCGGAACAATCTCAACATCGTACCGCACTGCGATAACGAATAACTTTCTCGGTGTGAACGCAACCGCCGCTGGAACAGGGGCTAAAGGGCTTAGCATAACACTCGTTTTGCAAGGAGTGCCTGCATGATAAAAACCTTGACGTTGCCAATGGTTTGGAATAGATACGGCTCAAGCTACGGCTCAGCGGCTGACGAAATCCGTTTGGGTTGGCGGGAGTTCAATTTTATCAACTACAAATACAACTCCTGGGCGAAGTTCAATGTTTCAGAAGTGCTTGCGCTGAATCTGCAGGCAAGATACATTGTCTCAGCAAAGATTGTCATGTTCCTGAGTGGCACCGATTACGATGTCAGTTGTAAGGTCTATAACACCCTCAAGCCCGCCACGAGTGGGGCAAACTGGAACACCTACAACGGCACTAACTCATGGACAGTGCCTGGCGGAGAAGGCAGCGGAACAGACCACGGCTCAGAGTTAGCTAATGCCAGCAATTTTGGTCAAACAACGGTTGAAATCCCCTTATCTGGTGCGGCTCTGATGGAAGCCGTTGTAACTTCAAACGGGATATTCTCGTTTATTACAACCAGCCCTCAAGGAACAAACGATTATATTGTCGCATATTCAACAACGTACCCGCCCTATTTATCGGTAACTTATAACAAACCATCTATGTTCGACGTAATAATATTTTAGATAGAGAGGATAATAAACATGGCAGCATCATACCCAGGAACGATAAAACCATTTTCAACGAAAGAACCCGGTCAAGCAATCGCCTCCAGCCACATTAACGAATTGCAGGACGAAGTGGTCGCCATCGAAACCCAACTCGGCACGAACGCAGGAATATGGCAATCTTATACGCCTACCACAGTAATAGGATGGGAGGCAGGCTATACCGTAGATTATAGATATGCCGTAATAGGCGATTTATGCTTCATAGCCCTGTCTATATCAGGAACAAGCAACAACAATCAAGCACGAGTCAGTACACCAGTACCAGTAGGGGGAACTGGCTATTTATATACACCAGTAGCACTATATAAGGATAATGACGTAATGGTTTACGCTGGCGGCAGAGTTTTTGGTCAGATAAGACCGCACACCGTATCTGAACCAGATATGGTATTTTTCTGGATTGACGGCTCGGCTTCTAGTTGGACAGAAACTAAAGGAAAACAAATATATTTTAACGCATTTTACCCGATTTACCGAGCATAAAGCATGAAACCAATAATTGACATAAGCAGCCACCAGGAGGATTATGACTTATCCGTTCGGCATTGACATTTCGGCTTACCAATACTCACAAGACGGCTCACGAAAGCCCGACTTCGACCTAATCAACGAAAAGTGTGACTTCGTTGCCGTGCGTGCTGGCATCAGTTGGGGGTACACCGACAAGTGGTTTGAGTATTCGTGGTCACACGTTCTCAGACCGAGGCTGGGGTATCACGTGGTTTACCCTGGCGAGAGTGCGACTGCACAAATGAAACACTTTCTCAACATCGTGCATCCAACTCAGAATGACCGCCTTGTGCTTGATATGGAACTCGACCACGGCTATAGCAAGGCTCGAATCACAAAAACGCTTGTGGACTGTATGAACATTATACAGACAGAGACGGGGCGTTATCCTGTGATTTACAGCAGGGCTTATTGGATTAACCAGTTTGTAGACGTGAACGCTTTGCCAGAAAAGACCGACTGGTGGTTAGCAAACTACCTGCGTTCTAATCCCGACCCGTATTTCACGCCAGAGATGACACCGCCGCCTATGTTGCCAAACGGTGTGAAGAATTGGCTCATCCATCAAACGTCAAAAGAACAGGACGGCAGTAAGGTGGGCGTGGTTAGTCACTATGTGGACACTAATCGTTGGAACGGTACACACGATGAGTTGCTGGCTTACTTCGGTTACGATGAGCAACCAGAGCCTGAACCTGAACCTGAACCGGAAGAGCCTTTGTTCCAAGCACGCGTTTACAGCTGGGCGACTCCCTACGTCAACGTGAGAGCCGAACCTTCATTAAGCGCAGGGAAAGTCGGCTTCAAATACCCGTTAGCGGTGACCGATGTTATGAGCACGATGCCTGACTGGTACGAAGTGCCCGAAGGCTGGATGATGTCTCGATTCTTAGAACGGCTTGACTATGACCCGCCCGCCACGATGCTTGCAATCAAGCCGCTCTCACAAAGAGACACGCGCTGGGCTTC
>Ga0209510_1005900_pt1 | contig 9992 bp, 9 predicted proteins | sample BiotimSIPDNA_FD_185749 | JGI IMG/M metagenome (GOLD analysis project Ga0209510, IMG submission 185749) | Anaerobic biogas reactor microbial communites from Washington, USA - Biogas_R1 time_0 SIP DNA (SPAdes) (version 2) | ecosystem: Engineered > Bioreactor > Anaerobic > Unclassified | place...
AATTTCATAGTCAACTTACTGGGCGCCATTGCAGCATATTGCCTGTTCCCAAAGAAACCGTGCATCAATGTACAAAGGACATTTGACACACAGATTGCTTTGTTCTGAATTCGTCGAACTCACGTTATATATATTGGTTGATGACTATAAGCCTCAAAGGAATGGAAGATTATCTAAAGAGCCTGTTTGGTATCAACTCAATAATTCAAATTCTATAAAGTCTTTTTGACAGGAAATCCAAGAGGGTTTCGTTCGCAGAAACCCTCCAGAACCCCTTGTTTATCTATTCTTATACATGTCATCGTAGTACTTCTCGTAGTCTCCGCTTGTGATGTTGTCCATCCAAGCCTCGTTTTCCAAATACCACTTCACGGTCTTCTCTATTCCCTCTTCAAACTGGAGTGAAGGTTCCCAGCCGAGTTCCTTCTGAAGTTTGCGAGAGTCGATGGCATAACGAGCATCATGACCCAAACGGTCTGTCACATAAGTGATGAGGTCAAGGTCTGCACCTTCTGGACGACCCAAGAGTCTATCTACAGTATTGATTACGACTTTGATGATGTCTATGTTCTTCCATTCATTGAAGCCTCCGATATTGTAGGTCTCTGCAATAGTGCCATTGTGGAAGATTGTGTCGATGGCACGAGCATGGTCTACCACATAGAGCCAGTCACGCACATTCTCACCCTTGCCATACACTGGCAGAGGCTTGCGATGGCGTATATTGTTGATGAAGAGTGGAATCAACTTCTCGGGAAACTGATAAGGACCATAGTTGTTAGAGCAATTGGTCACAATGGTAGGCATGCCGTATGTATCGTGGTATGCGCGAACAAAGTGGTCACTGCTTGCCTTGGAGGCACTGTATGGAGAGTGTGGGTTGTACTTGGTCGTCTCAAGGAAGAAGTCTGTGCCATAGGCTGCATGATGCTCACTGCTGGAGGCTGTGGTGGTGAAAGGAGACTCCACACCCTCTGGATTGGTAAGTTCCAATGCGCCATACACCTCATCTGTAGAGATATGGTAGAAGCGCTTGCCCTCATATCTTTCTGGAAGGCTTTCCCAATAGAGTTTTGCCGCCTGAAGCAAGGAGAGTGTGCCCATCACATTGGTACGGGCAAAAGTGAATGGATCTTTGATGCTACGGTCCACATGACTCTCTGCCGCCAAGTGAATGATACCGTCAATCTTCTCATTCTGCATGAGTTGGTAGAAAGCATCAAAATCGCAGATGTCCATCTTCACAAACTTGTAGTTGGGCTTATCCTCTATATCCTTAAGGTTTGCCAAGTTTCCAGCATAAGTAAGCTTGTCAAGATTGATGATTTTATACGCTGGATACTTGTTGACAAACAAGCGAACCACATGGCTACCGATAAATCCAGCACCACCTGTGATAACAATGTTTCTTTTGAATTCCATCTTCTTAAACTCTATTCCTTTATAAATATATGTACAAAGGTACATCAAAATGAGGAGAATACAAAAAGAATCATCGTATTTCCTTATTTCTTACTGATAAGGAGACATGAAGAATATATAAAACACCAAAAAACGCAAGACTCGAAAGCCTTGCGTTCATCTATTGAGTTTCGGAAAGGGGAATGTTACTTGATCTCTATGGTCAATGTCTCCTTCGCCTTCTCTTCTTCTGTCTTCTTAGGAATGCTGATAGTCAGGACTCCATCGGTCATACCAGCTGTGATTCGAGACTTTTCCACATGGTCTGGCAGTGAAAAACGCTGCTCAAACTTGCTATAGCTGAATTCTTGACGCAGGTATGTCTTCTTCTCGTCCTTGCTCTCCTCGTTTCCTTCCTTAGTCTCAGTCTTCTTCTCCATACTGATGACAATCTCATCATTGTTGGTCAGCTGAATCTTGAAGTCGTCCTTGGTCATGCCAGGAGCTGCAATTTCAACCTTATATTCATTTTTATCCTCCGAAACATTGATGGCTGGAGTCTTGCTGCGATACTTCATTGCTGGAATCCAGTTGTCATCAAAGAAATCGTTAAACAATGTAGGAAACCATCCCTGATTACGTGTTGAATAAATAGTAGGCATCATAGTTTTGTCCTCCTTATTATCTTTTAGTTAAACATCTCATTTTGAAGTTCTAAATGCCAGATCCTGAGTCGTTCAGGTGCTCTGTACATTTCTGACCTCTGCTTAACATAAAGGCAACTCTGATGCCGAAATGACACTTTGTCAATGATTTTAAGCTCTGTTAAGCCATCTATATATCCATTTAAGTTCCATTAAACATTGGTGATGACAAAGAATGAAATTTTGTCGCTCGGAAAGTTGATTTATCTTGCCAATTCCTGACAGAAACGATCCTGATAGTCACGAGCTGTACTACCTGTGAGTACACCATTGATGAGAATGGAGAAAGCTAATAGATGTCCATTTGAGGCTGTCACATAGCCTGTCAAAGTGATTACGCCTTCCACAGTACCTGTCTTGGCACGAACATTTCGGTAGGCATTGCCCGTCTTCATACGTGTGTCGAGTGTGCCATCCACACCTGCAATGGGTAGAGCGTCGTAGAAAGACTTATAGATGCTGGGAGTCTTATAGGCATAACGGAGCATTGCCACCTGAGTTTCGGCACTACCATAGTTGTAGAGTGACACGCCACTACCATCTGCCACCTTCACGTAAGTGGTGGAAGCACCTGCCTTGCGAAGCACGTTCTCTACCTGACGAGCACCATCTTTCCATGAACAACGCTTAGACTTGTTGAAGTTAGCCAACTGGAAAAACATCGCTTCTGCATGGAGATTATCTGAGTTCTTGAGCATGCGTTGCATAATCTGTTCGATGGTACGAATCTTATTATTCAAAAGTGTGCCAGAACCTGGCCACTCCTTCATACCATAATCTATGGCTGTGCCTTGAGGACGAGTGACACCCAAATTCTTCAATTCCTGACTCAAAGAATAAGCAAAGTGAGTAGCGGGATGGAAAGAGGGATCTTTAGAATAAGAACCAAAATTAGGATACATGCGACCTCTCTCTACCATCAACGGACAAAGAAAAGGCTGATATTTGCTGGGCACATCATCCCAACACCAACCACTTCCATATAAATCACTATCCTTCATACTCGCATCTCCATAGATTGTGCCATTCACACGTTTGATGCCAAAATCACGAATGGCACGAGCCAGTTCCTTCAAATCACCATGCGAATACATAGGATCAAAATCACCTATCACATAAATATCCCCATTCAGGGTGCTGTCAGCAATGCTACCTGTATAATAGGTACGCGTGCGAATGTCATGCTGAGCACCCAACACACTTAGCGCAGAGATAGCAGTGAGCACTTTCTGGGTAGAGGCAGGCCTCATCACCTTGCGTTGATTATAACCCCAGAAAAAAGAGTCTGCCGTGAGATCCCACACACAAATGCCAGTGTGGAAATAAGCGTTGTCTGCCTCACGAGCCAACTTGTCCAGTTCTATCTTCACTCTCTTATCCCAAGGCATGCTCATCTCTTCGGGTGAGAGAGAGTCAATGCCCACACTGTCCACTTTGAATGCTTCAGCAGTGGCGACCTCCTGAGCTTGTGCTACAATAAAAAATGATAGAAGCAATGTGAACATTACTCCTACTCCTCTTCTTCCTCTTGTGTGTGTTGTTTGCGTTGAATGATACATTTTATAAAATCTTCTTCGTTTTTTGGTGAGATATAATATTCCTGTCCAGAGGTTCGTACAATCACAAGACTACTGATAAGAGGTTTGCCTGCAATACGCCATCTGTTGATACGGTCTATGCGGTCTATCTCATTGAGCGGAATCGTGATAATCCTTGAGAGCTTTCCCTTGTCAATCACAAGGGTACGCTCAGAGGTTATTGTGTAGGTAGTATGAACTATTCGCTGTATGACCATCAACATAATGAGCAAATCTACAGCAATGAGCAATCCGCCTACCTGACGAGTGAATGCAACAATATGCCAAGCAAAATAGATGGCTACTGACAAGAGTACTGCCAATAGCGCATAATGTGTGAAAGATGCTTTGGAATGGAATTGCCTGTTCACTGTCTTATTATTTTAGTGAAGCGTGAAAAATGAAAAATCCATATTACCAATAAGAACTTATTAATTACTTTGTTTTATATTAAAATGGAAACTTGGATTTTTCACGCTTCACTTTTCACTCTTCATTTCATATTACTTCGTTCCTGGAATCAACTCCAGAATCTCCTTGATAGGCATGCAGAGGTCACGGGCCTCCTGTGCACGGTGATTCTCAAGGATAGACCGAGCCACCTTCATCATGGCTGGATAAGCCGCCCTGAGCATGTGATTGGCATAAATAACGATATTGACACCCCACTCAGCAAAGTCCTCCGTGCGGAACTGATCATACGTGGTTGGCACAATCACTATTGGCACTTTAGAGTGTTTCTTTCTAAACTCAGCACAGAATTCCCTGATGTCAGAACCCGACTTCTCCTTACTGTGAATCATGATGCCATCAGCACCTGCCTCCACATAGGCAAAGGCTCTCTCAAGAGCATCAGACACAGGCTTGCCTGCAATAAGGCTTTCCACACGAGCAATAATCATAAAGTCTGCAGTCACCTGAGCACTCTTACCTGCCTGAATCTTCATGCAGAAGTTCTCAATACTATCCTGCGTCTGAATGGCATCTGTGCCAAAGAGCGAGTTCTTTTTCAAACCAATCTTATCCTCAATGATAACAGCAGAAATGCCATTGCGCTCCAGTGTTCTCACTGTAAACACGAAGTGCTCCAACTTGCCACCTGTATCTCCATCATAAATGATAGGTTTGGTAGTACACTCCAAGATATTGGTGAGGTCCTGCATACGAGTGGTCAAATCCACTGCCTCAATGTCTGGCTTGCCCTTAGAGGTAGAGTCAGTCAGAGAACTGGACCACATGCCGTCAAAACTCTCCATCACACCATTCTGCTCAAACTGCAGATTCTCAATGATAAGTCCGCTCAGACCGTCATGAGCCTCCAAGATGCGTACAATAGGCTTAGCGGCAATCAGTCGGCGAAGTGACTTCATTCTCACCTCTGGGGTAGTACCAATGCCTTTGAGTTCTTCTGCCAGTGCAGAAGAGTTGATGCCCTGAGTATAGGGAATCTCAATAACCTGACCGCCCCACTGCTTCATCACCTCAAACACCTCTTCACGAATCTCACTGTCGCTACCTGTCTTCCAGTCATCACCATGAATGATATAGTCAGGCTGATACCTCTTCAGGTTCTCCACATAGCTCCATTCCTCCTGAGGCACTACCTCACTCACACCCTTGATGTTCTCAATCACAGTCTTGCGCTGATCATAAGTCAAGTGTGGAATGCGCTTGTGAGTGGCGATAGCCTTGTCTGTATATAGCCCAATCATCAGGTCACCATATTTGCTACCCTCGTTGATAATATTAATTAATCCTGGATGCATGATATCACCTATCATGCCCAGATACACCTTCTTTGTCATAGTCGTTACATTATTGAATCATGAATTAGCGGATCATCTCTGTCTCATTTGTCAATGAAAGGTTTGCATTTTATGCTCCTATCAGTAAAACAGATTTTTCACTCTTCACTTTTATCTTCTTATACTCTCATACACACCCATCAGCTGATGAGCCAAACGTTTAGGGTCAAACTTCTCCATCGCATAGGCTCTTCCTCCCTCTATGGTCTTCTGACGAAGTTCTGTGTCTGTAAGGAGTTTCACCATCTTGTCACAAATATCCTCTGGACTCGTTGGGTCAGCCTTCTGAGCCCAAGGTCCACCCGCTTCAGGCAAACTGCTCAAGTTGCTTGTCACCACAGGACATCCACATAGTTGAGCCTCCACCACAGGCAAGCCAAATCCCTCATAGAAAGAAGGATAGACAAACAGTTCTGCATCTGTGTATAAACGCTGCAAAGCCGCATTGCCCACCATATCAGGCCACACAAACAAATCCTCCATACCTTTCTCTGCAATGTATTCCTTCACCTGCTGTTTGTAAGAGCCACCTCCACCTGCCACCACCAGAGGTATCTGCAAGTCTTTAGGCAACAACTCCATTGCTTTCACCACCCCTAAGAGGTTCTTGCGAGAATTGATGCTCCCCACATAGAGCATGTAGGGGCGAGCAGCACGTTTGGTCAAAGGCTGATAGTAGATAGGACTTACAGGCTGATAAACCACCTCCACCTTTCTTTCAGGCACATCATAAAACCTCATCACATCAGCCTTGGTGCATTCGCTGATAGCAATCACCATGTCAGCATGATTGCAGGCATACTGCCACTTCATGTCATAGACCGTGCGATCCAACCTATGATACATGTCCGGAAAAGTCTTGAAAGCCACATCGTGAATAGTCACTACCGAGGCTATGCCAGAGTGGAACAGACCCACAGGCATCTCATTGCTCAAGCCATGAAACACCTCTATGCCATCCCTCTTCATTTCACTCACAAGGCCATAGGTACGCCATGCACTACCTCTCAGCACTCCCTTGGGTGTGAGGGTATGGCAATTCTTCCTGCTCATGTAGGGCAACGTAGTGCCGTTCAGCCTCAACTTAGGTGTGTAGAGATAATAATCATTGTCTGGAAACTCCTCCGTCAGAATATCTATTGTCGTCCTGCTATGGTTTCCCAGACCAGTGAAGTTATTGTAGAGTCGTTTTGCGTCAAAACCTATCTTCATAAACTCTCGTTTAGTGAAGAACGAATAGTGAATGGTGAAAAATCTATCTTTCCTATTGTCAAAGAGACACAAACAGAATCATTCGCATCCTATACTCTTATCAGTAATCCAAATTTCTCACCATTCCACCATTCATTTTTCACTTCTTATTATACAGCACAGGGTTGGTACTTGGGTCGTTATACATCTTCATCTGCTTATACACCTTCATCATCTTACGCCCCTCCTCAAAGTCATTAATCAACTGGTCGATAGCAGATGAAAGATCCTTGCGCTGTTCGAGCAGCACATCAAGCTTTGCCCCACAAGCAGCCTTATGTTCTGCGCTGGCATCCTCACGCTCCACCTGCTCCCTCATGTGATAAATCTTAAGAGCCAAGATAGAGAGTCGATCCACAGCCCACGCAGGGCTTTCAGTGTTGATGGTAGCATCATCCCTCATCTGTACATCCTTATATTTAGTCCAGAAGAAAGAGTCAATCATCTCCACCAAATCTGTACGATCCTGGTTGCTCTTGTCAATGCGACGCTTCAACTTCAGTGCCTCCACAGGATCAATCTGTGGATCACGAATCACATCTTCCAAATGCCACTGCACAGTGTCAATCCAGTTCTTCTCATAGAGGTCGTGTTCTATACCACTCTCCCCATAAGGATTGGCAATTGGCTCATCTATATTGTTATGAACATGATAGTCGGAAATAGCCCTCTCGAAGATGGGATATGCAAGTTCTGTAAAACGCATAAAAATAGTCCGTTAAAAGTTAAAATACGATACAAAATTAAAAAAAAACGATGATATTAGCAACTAATAAGAATAAAAAAACCTATATTTGTAGTGAAATAAGCAAGCTGGCAACTACAATTTAATAAGACGATGATTGATTAAACACGAATTTATTGATAATTCATCATCATTCGCCGATAGAAATTCAGCCCCTACTTCCCCAAGCGCATTGCAGGTGATTCCTTTGTCGATGCCCAAGTTGGAAGATAGGGGTTTTCCTTTTTCCCTACTTCCTAAATCCAGCCATTATCACCGACCAATCCTTCCCCTTCCATTAGCAACCTCACGTTATGCCACACAAAAAACAAACAACCATTCCACACCCTCATCCCATCATTATATTAATGTATGATTTCAAGCGCATATAACGCATGACCTTAGCCATAAGTAGAAGGATAATCATAGATAAGGCATATCTGCTCAGAGCAAGACACACACATCTATCCTCATACAGACTTCAGCAAACAGATGAATTTCATCAGTTCTGCTTCTTCAGTATTTTGCCTATCTCTTCGTCAAACGAATCACCTTTTGTATATCCTTTTTTCACCTTGTTCAAGGCTATTTCATGAACTAAACCACGATTCATAAGCAACACAAGGTCGTTCTTTGCTGTGGTTGGAGTAATCATGAATTTTCCCTGAAAATCCTTAACCGTAAGGATAAGTGTAGGATTCTCATCATACATCTGAAGAATCTGAGCCTGCCGTTCATTGATGCCTCCAAGACTCAAGAACATATTGGCAGCGTTCTTCTCTGCCTGCTTCCGTTTTATATAGTCTTGAAACTGCTTGAAAGATTTGCTAAGGACATCTAAATTGTAATTGACGAAATATCCAATATCCAACATGTCCGCTTCAGCATAAAGAAATGATTTCTCATACGCCTTCTCCGACTTTGCTATTACACCCTAAAATCCGCAACTAATAGTGATGCAGACTAATTTTGCAGTTTGCTGTTCCATCTGACGAATGTCTTGCCATTCCATACGTGATTATGTATTGGCCATGCCCACCTCCCCCTTACCCCATCAAGCATTACATGGGTTTTATGCTGTTCGTTGACCCGCGAATTCGGATTTTTCATCCGTCAGTGATTTCGAAAGGGTTTTGATATGACTTGTTGTGCGTGTAGATGTTTAGTTCATAGTGCCTTGCCGTCCTTATCCACTTTGCGGGCACGCTGATGAACTTGAACACGAAGTCTTTGATGCGGCTCGTCTTATTCAGTCCGAAGGCTTTTGTGTCAAGCCTTCCCATAAGGAATTTGTAGAAGTTTCGTATGAGTGCAGTCAGCAGCAGGAACACGGTGTTCTCTGCCATGAATGACTTTGGCAGCCTTGACCATCCGAAACCGTTGTTCATGTCGTCGAAGATGCGCTCCTTGCCGCCCCTGAGGTTATAGAACTCCACAATCTCACGATTGGTTGATGTGTAGTCGTTGGTCAGTATGCAGCGGTATGTGTACTCGCCCTCCCACAAGTCCAAATCATCGTCCACCCGTCTCTTCCGTTGTATGACGAGGCGATATGCCTTGCCCTCCCATTTATCCGTGATGATGGAATTCAGTTCATATTCGATGCCGTTTATCTCCTCGCGCTGCCATCCACGCAGGGCTGGCAGGCTGTTATAGAGCGATGAGCAGTTGTTTGCACGGATGTAGAAGTGTTCAGAGTACTTTTCTACGGCCTCTACAATCTTCCGCGAGCATGAGCCGCAGTCCATCCTAGCACGCTTGATATGTATATCGTTGGACTCAAGGTTTAAGAAGATACGCTCCAGCGTGTCCTGCTGGTGGAAACGTACGTTGGCATTTCCGTCGCGGTTCTCTATGCCCACGATAAGGTCGCCAATGACAGCCACGCCGGGACTGTAGCCAGTAAACTTCTTGTAGGTCATCTTCGCATCGTACTTCTCCGTCTCTATGAACTGATGGTCGAAATCAAGGTCCTACGACGCTCCTGCCACAAGCTGACCTGTACTCAGAAGCTCCTTTACCAGCAGGCTGTTCAGCTTCGTGGCCGTATTGAAGTCATAGCTCTTTCCTGTGTCGGAGGTATAGGTCGTGTTAGCTGTAGCCAGTTCTGAAATCGCTCTCAGGACAGTGTCAGAACTGCATGTACGCAGAGTGGGGTGCAGCGAGAGATGGGGCATCAGGTGGCTCGTCACGTCCTCCACACAGTCGCCACCACAGAAGTAAACGCTTGACAACGACCCCACAATCTCGCTGTACTGATAGCCGGATGACGTACACCGTAGACCCAGTACTTTGTCAATAACAGGACCTGCGAAACGGGAAAAAAGCTCTCTCACATGAAATATGCCTCCAAAAGGAGTGACTTTCTCAGATTTTATTTGGTTCATCCCCGAATTGCGTTGGTTTTGTAGTTTCCTATCATATGAAAAGCTGACAAATCATTATCTTTGTGGTTCCCCAACCATATCAGATATGAATGCCAGCTTATTATATCAGGCCTACGGAGTCAAGAACTATTCGTATGGCAGTA
>Ga0209510_1005905_pt1 | contig 9985 bp, 3 predicted proteins | sample BiotimSIPDNA_FD_185749 | JGI IMG/M metagenome (GOLD analysis project Ga0209510, IMG submission 185749) | Anaerobic biogas reactor microbial communites from Washington, USA - Biogas_R1 time_0 SIP DNA (SPAdes) (version 2) | ecosystem: Engineered > Bioreactor > Anaerobic > Unclassified | place...
ATTTTTGTGATTCCTTGGGTTTTTATCATATTCCTCGTTTCGACCGGTGTAATTATACACATCTGTCGGGGAACGGGGAACGGGGAACGGGGAACGGGGAACGGGAAGATTTTATCCTTTTCCCTTTGTCAATACTTCGACTTTGATAAAGACAACAAAAAGCGCCCCGGAGTTCGGGGCGCTGTAGTTTGGTGTTGAGTAGCTTATGGTTTTTGGATGATCGGCAGATAGTTAAAGAAGGTTACCTTCGTGACCGTGATACTCACGGTTGCCATGTTGGAGTCAGCCGTGTCATCGTTGGCTTTGAAGGTGAAGCTGTCGGCGCCACTATAGCCGGCATCCGGGGTATAGGTAACCACGTTACCCTCAATCACAACTGTGCCATGCAGGGGTTGGTCGACGATCACATAAGTCAGGGGGTCGCCATCCACATCAGTAGCCACAAGAGTAATCTCGATTGGCGTGCCGGCTACCGCATCAACATCCTGGTCAAAGGCGACCGGGGCGTCGTTCACCGATGTAACCGTAATAGATACCTTCGCGATATTGCTATCAAGCTCACCGTCGTTGGCTTTGAAAGTAAAGCTATCTGGTCCGTTGTAATCCTGGTCGGGGGTATAGGTCGCGACGTTGCCAACCAGGGTCACCACGCCATGTTCAGGTTGATCGACGATTTCGTAAGTAAGATCATCGTCTTCGACATCAATCGCCACCAGGGTAATCTCCACCGCTGTGTCTTCAGCAGTGCTCACAGACCGATCCTGCGCAACGGGGGCGTCATTGACCGGCGTAACGGTGATGTCGACCACAGCCAGTTCGCTGGTTAACTCGTCGTCATCGGCGACAAAGGTGAAACTGTCCAAACCGTAATAATCCTGGTCGGGGGTATAGGTCGCGACGTTACCAACCAGGGTTACCGCGCCGTGTTCAGGTTGATCGACGATTTCGTAAGTAAGATCATCGTCTTCCACATCAGTCGCCGCCAGGGTAATCACCAACGCTGTGTCTTCAGCAGTGCTCACAGACTGATCCTGGGCAACCGGAGCATCGTTCACCGGATGTACGGTGATCGTCACGGTAGCTTCGTCGGTCCACAAGCTTTCAAGAGCCGGATATGTAACCAGCTGATAAACGAAGCTGTCTTCGCCATACCAGTCGGCATCCGGAATGTAAACAAAGGAGCCATCGCTTTTGAGCGTCAGCTGTCCATGCTCAACGTTTGTCACCAGCCCTGCCAACATATTGTTCAGGTCTACATCTGTGTCATTTTCCAACACGCCAGGGGCCGCAACAGTCAAAGTGGTGTCTTCATCAGTTTCATACTCATCATCAACTGCAACCACCTGGTCTTTCACATAAGTAACCGTGATGGTCACCGTGGCAAGGTTTGAATCGTCATGACCATCGTTAGCTTTATAGCTGAAGGTGTCTGTGCCGAAGTAATTGGCATCGGGAATATAGACGAACGATCCGTCCGCGTTCAGTGTCAGATCACCATTGGCAGGATCATCTACGAGAACAGCGGTCAAAACAGTCGGGTCAAAGTCGGTGTCATTGGCAAGCACGCCGCCAGCAGCATCCACGGTCAAAACGTTGTCTTCAACCACCGAATAAGCGTCATCCACAGCCACCGGTGCGATATTTTCAACAATCAGAGTCACTTCCAAAGTCACCAGCGGATTGCCGGAGATATCGAAAATCTTGCCAGCCGGAACACTGAAGACGAAAGTTCCAATCCCGGAAGCGACTTCGTTCCCTGTGTAGGGGGTTACTGTCAAAATCAGTCCGCTCGAGTCCACTTCGATTGAACCATAAGGGATACCAGCCAGGGTTACTTCTGTTCCACCAACCACTGTAACAACTTCGTTTATGGTGATTTCGATCTTTTCGACTGTGTAGCCCTGTGGAACGGTGAAGGTCAGATCGGTGGCTGTGACATCATCAAACGGGTCAACTCCAACCGCAATCGCTTCATCAATCTCGGGCGCCGTCAGGTCTCCCAAAGCTCCCGTATATTCTATTTCGCGATAAACTGTGGTTCCATAAATATCTGTAACCTCCACATAACCCCAGCCCGGACTCCAGGCATCAAACGATTCGCCAAAGATGACCGTCCAGTCAAGGTCGGCTCCTTCAGCGATTGGGTTGCCATTGTAAACACGATAGAAGGGCGCGCTTGAAAGTTTCGCGGATGTAATGTAGTCATTTTCACGCTGCCAGACGATCTGATCACCTTCAGCAGTGTAGGTCACAATACTCTTGCGGTCAGCATCAAGCATTCCAACTTCAATGCTTTCGATTGTAGCCGTGTCAAACAGGGGTACGTATCCCCAACCCAGGTTATAGGCTCCGGGCCAGATTGTGCCCCACGGCCCGAAATCGGTGATGTTGAATATAGGGCTAGGCTCTACCACCATGGTCGCGGTGAGCGTTTCTAAGGGGTTGCCAGCCAGGTCAACGACCGTTCCGGCATCAATTGTGAATGTAAATGTGCCAGGGATTCCTGCAACATCATTCCCGGTGTATGGTGTCACGGTTAAAACGCCGCCAGTGGCAGCCATCGTGCCATAGGGGTTGCCTTCAAGGTAGACAATGCCCGGGGAAACAATCGTAACCGGCTCGCTCATCGTAAATTCAATAGTCTCAACCGTATAACCCTGCGGAACGGTAAAGGTCATCTCTGCCATATACACATCGTCAAAACCAGCTGCCCCAATGGCTACGCCCGAGACAATTGTCGGTGCCGCCAAATCCTGGCTGACGATGTATTTGAAGGTGTTGTATTCATCCACCTGGTACATCGAGCCCCATTGGTTGCCCGCCTTGTCCCTCAAAACAAGATAGAAGGTGATCCCGCCATTGTCAGCAATCAGACCGGAGACTGTTTCGCCAAAGTCGATCACCCAGGTTTGGGTCTCGTCATCATAAGTGACCGTTACACCCTGCGCGATAAAGAGATCTCCATCACCACCGTAGGGGTCAGCCTCAGAGGCATAAACACTGAACTCGGGCAGTGTGGTTTCCATCGAGTGGTCGATTTCCAGTTCGTACAGGTTGTCGTCTTCTGCCTCAATGGTCAGGCTAAACGTGTCGCCACTGCCCAACAGAATTGTCGAGTTATGCGATGGGGTCACGCTGATCAGCTCCGGAGGAACATTGTCCCGAACCAGGGTGTAGGCAAAGGTGTTCTCGTCCTTTACTTCGTACATCGAGCCCCAGGTGTAGCCCGCCATATCATGCAAAACCAGGTAGAAAGTCACACCATTAGGGATAAAGTGCGTATTGGTGATTGCCGCGCCGAAGTCGATTGTCCAAATCTGTTCGTCTTCGTCATAGCTGATGGTCATCCCGGCTGCGTCAAAACCAGCTTTTGCTTCGGGTGAGCCCCATGGGTTTACAGCATCTGCATAAACCGTGAATTCAGGCAGATACAATTCATCGCCCACCTCATACCCTGGAGGACCAAAGCTATGGTCAACTTCCAGTGAATACAGGTTCAGGTCAAACGCGTCAACGGTCAAGACAAAATTCTCACCGCCAGCCAGGTAAACAACGCCTCGTTCCGGAGTAACCGCTTCCATGTCCGGAGAGCTAAAATCCAAAGTTACAATCACCGGGTCGTGGTCGGATGAGCGGTAAAGATCAGCCGCGTAAAGCAATTCTGCCTGGTCTGCGGGTTTAAAGCTGTTGTCATAGTCGATGATGTCAGGCTCGTCAGCATTGATATGCCACAAGTTGGCATCCACGATATGCCCAGTCAGCGCCAGGTTTGCCAGGGCATAGTCAAGGTAACCGGTCTGACCGTCAAACACGTAGCCATAAGCATCGTCGCCTTGTTTTTCGTGGAGCATATCCAGGTAATCATCATTAGTGCCGGCTAAGTCATCAGCGCCGAGTTTGATCGCATCGATCGGATCTTCCTTGTCATACGAGTTCAGATCACCAATGATCAAAACTTTCTCAACATCGCCAAAGACATCCGGGTCTACCAGCCAGTCCACCATTGCCTGCGCGGCTGCCAGGCGGGTTTTGTTACAATTGCCCTGCCCATCGCCAGTATCAGGGTCGCCATCACATGCGGTTCCCTTCGATTTGAGGTGGTTAACTGCCACGACAAATTGCTCGCCGCTGGCATTATCTTCAAAGATTTGTGCCAGGACCGGGCGATTGGCATTGTCTTTAAATCGTGAGTCCACGCTCGAATCCAAGACCTTGTAATCACCAACCGGTGTGACCGAAGCGGGTTTGTAGAGGATCGCCTGCTTGATCGCGTCGGTGCCAATCGCGCCGGTATGGATATATGCGTAAGTGCCCGCGCCCTGAATCTCGTTCAGCCCTTCCACCAAATCGGCAACAGGGTCGTCTCCACTGGGTCTGTCGTTTTCGATCTCCATCAGACCATAGACATCGGCATTGATCTTATGCAGTGCTGCCACAATCTTGGCGCGCTGGCGTTCAAATTCTTCTTCGTTGTCAGCACCCCGGCATTCCATGTTGCCGGAAGGTCCACAGCGGTTGCCGCTGCCATCCAGGGTGACAAAATAGTTCAAAACGTTAAAGCTGGCGATCGTCAGGTCGCCTTCAGCAATATCGGGTGCCGCTGAGCGCGGGTTAACGTCCTCATAAACCGCGCCCTGTGTGGGCTGGATGCGGTATAGATTGAACATGTAATCCATGATACCGGTCACACCAGTGAGTGTGCCGCCACCGCGGAACAAGTTTTCGAGCGTGAATTCTTCACCATTCGGGTGGATGGCAGGATGAAGGTTCTGCGGTGTGCGCCCGTCGTCCAGGGTGATCCGGTCCAGCAGGTAAGCTTCCGCTGCTGCCTGGGCTGGCGCGCCGGGTTCAACAATCGCGGTGGGGGTCATGTGCCGCTGCGAGGTCAAGACAATCTCACCATAACGGTCATAGTTAAAATATTCAGAAATGATCAGGTTCTGTGGGAAGGTTACCAGCATGCCTTCATACTTTTCAAAATCATCCACCGATTCAACCGGCAGGCTTACTTCTGTTGGTTCGATCACGTTCTCGCTCGAGCAGATCTGCATGGCAGAGCCAGTGACCTGGGTGGTGCCGTTATATTCGCTCACATTACCGGTGACGCGTACTTTGTCACCAATAACCACATCGGGGGCAGTGAGATAATAGATAAAGACACCATCTGAGGTTGCTTCATCATCATCGCCATCTTCATCCTGGATGTAAAAACCGTTCTTACCACCGGTCTGGAAGTCACCAACCACCACACCTTCGGTGGTAACAGTCTGATTAACCATCGGCGATGACATGCCAGAACCCTGGATCTCATAAATTGGTGTAAAGTCACCACCGCAGCCTTCCGCGATGGTGAAGCTGAAGACGTAATCCTCTTCCATCTGGTCGATCGTCTCGTCCTGGTCGCTCACATGCTCAGCCGCAACCGTCACCGTGCAGAGCTCACTGGCGCTGAAGTTATTAGCAGGGTCCAGCGTGAAAATTGGGTTGGCATCGTTGACCACAGCAGTGTGCGCGCCGGAAGCGGCACAGCTGATCGTAAACCAGCCGTCAACAACCGTCACAGATTCGCTGAAAGTGATCGTGATATCTGTGTCAGGCGCAATGTTGGTGGCATCGTTCGCCGGCACTGTGGCGCTCACCGTCGGGGGGATGTCTGTTGAAGGGACGCAACTCGTTTCGTGTGCGCCAATGTGACTGAAATCATCCTGTGGAAAAGCAATCCATTCATCCGCTGGGTCAAAAGGATCATATCCATCTGTATCACCACCACAAATGGTTTCCATGCGGGTTAAGGTATATTCTGCTGTAGTATTCGGTGGAGTGCCCCAATAGGTTCCGGGGTCGAGTCCGATTTGACCAATGATATCGAGCATGGCTGATGTTGAAACTTTCTGTAACGCGATAACATCGTCACCATTGAAATGAACAACTGATGGATAAGCCAGTATTACGTCGGCGGCATCCATTAATGTCTGAGCCGCCTGGTCGGTTGTGAGCACAAACACATCTCCATCAGCTACAGTTCCAGCGAGAGGATATGTGATAGTGGCGCTTGTTCCAGCGTTGTTGTAATAAAGAACTTGGTAATCGGTCAAATCAACTGATGCACCGGTGCCATTGTAAATCTCAAGCGCCTTATTATTGCCGGAGCCTTCGATATATTCCGAGAAGAACAAGTCGGTTGGGATGATTTCTGTCGGACCGCAGGTTTGTCCAGGGGTAGCCATGTTTCGCGGGGCTGGTGCCAGAACGTCGAAGTCCAGACTGTTTTCATCCGTATCGATGCAGCCATTGCCCTTGCGAAGAGCAGCAGTTGTGTTTGAAAGAGTTGGCACAGCTGCAGCACCTTCGTAGAAGTTGGCATTACCGAAACCGACTAAATCAACGATTAAAGCCAATTGCTCCGGGGAACAAGGGGTCGAGCCACCATTACAACCAAGCGTGGTTGCGCTGTTGACCAAAGCCACCTTACCATTAGTGCCACTCATGTTGATTGGAGTAGGATCGACGTGGTCAGGAGTTGGTAATGAATCGCCCGTTGCACCGCCTGCCTCCTGGATCAGATAGTATTGACCTGGGTTAATCGTTACCTCAGGCAATTCAGTAATCTGAGTTACACTGGATCCAAAATTACCACCGCCTGTGGAGCTGGCATACTGGACAGACATCCCCGCTAATGAAACCGGGTTGCTGCCCGAATTAAACAATTCAACAAAATCGTGTGTGAATGGGGCACCGCCGTTGCCCCCGCCCCCGTAAACCTGGCTGATTTTGACTGATGGTAAGTTTGGTCCATCAGTCTCGCAAATGTGGGTGGGTGAGGCTGTATTGCGAGGGGTGGGAGTTAGTGCCTGAAAGTCCAGACCGTTTTGGTCGGTATCCTGGCAGCCACCTTGCTTTCGAATGGCGGCGGTCCCGTTATGAAGCCCAGGGGCTGCATTGTCTCCTTCGTAAAAACCCGCAGAACCGTAGCCAACCAGGTCCACAATTAAAGCCAGTTGATCAGAATTGCAGGGCTTGGGGTTGGTAGTGGAAGTACTGCCACAATTAAGCAGATCTTGGCTGTTCACGAGGGCGACTTTACCATTGTTTGCAGACAAGGGGATTGGATCAGGGGCGATCAGATCGGCTGGCGGCAACACAATACCATTTCCGCCTGCAGTCGCCTCCTGGATGAGGTAGTATTGCCCAGCAGCAAGTGTTATATCTGGGAGCTCTGTTATCCAATCGACAAAATTTCCAGCGGTGCTGGCATATTGAACAGACATGCCAGCCAAGGAAACCGGAATTGTGCCTGCATTGAAAACTTCTATAAAGTCATTTGTATAAGTGGCGCCATCATGTCCACCACCGCCATAAACCTGGCTGATTACAAGATCTGTTGAGACAGCCTGAACAAGCTGGGGTGTCTGCATTCCGAGTGCCCCAAAGGCGAGCGCCACTGCCATCAAAACATAGAATAATTTGGGTGTTGATTTCATTAAGGTTCCTCCAAAGAATTAAGGATCAAGATGGATTTAACATCACAATGGTATCACAGCAAACCGAATTTTAGACTTGATTTTGTTGATTTTTGCAATTCTTGATGCGATCATTCACGATGGTTTTTTTCCTCGCAAATCTGCTAAGTCTATAATTACACAACCGTACGGGGAGGTCCCAAACGTGAGCGCTCAATAAACACTTACTTAGTCAGACCTCCCCCGCTCAAGAATTGTGGGAAGGTATTGAAGACCGAAAAATAACCGTAATTCCAACAGGGTGGGTTTGGCTAATTAAAAAATTCCACATTGGCCACGTTCTGAACCCACCTCTACAGATGCTCCCTGCTCCCGGCTCCCAGCCCCCTGTTACAATTCTTGCAAATCCAACCTGACACCGCTCACCCTTTAGTTGATGTTTGTCACTATTTTCTACAAGCTGTCGAAATCAAGCCTCTGATGGTGTAAAATTTTCAAGACAATCTCTAAAGTTATGCGTTTACAAGCAATCCAGAGATGTACTCTGAAAAATCTGAGGTTCAAAAAATGAAAATTGTAACAGACAGCGGAGCCGACCTCTCCTTCGAAGAATGCCAGCAAATCGGCGTGACCATGGTCCCCCTGAAAGTCGAGGTCGACGGCATCTCGTACCAGTCGGGAGTCGACATTGACCCCGAAAAATTTTATGACATGATGGATGCCAGCCCCTCCATGCCTGTTACCTCGACCCCATCGATCGGTGACTTTGCCAGGGTTTTCGAAATCCTGGCTGAAGAAGGCGAAGAAATTCTCTCGATCCACATCTCATCCGGGTTGAGCGCCACCTATAACGTCGCAAAACAGGCAGTCGACACCCTTGCCAACACACACGTTCATCTTTTTGACGCGCTCACGCTCTCAGCCGGGCAAGCCTGGTTTGTGAACGCAGCCGCGAAATTGCGCGATGCCGGAAAATCAATGGACGAAGTGCTGGCGAAGTTGAGTCAGATGCAGGCTGCCATGACCACCCATTTCACCCTGCCCGACTTGAAATACCTGATCGCCGGCGGGCGCATAAGCCACTTGAAGGGCTTGCTTGCATCGCTGCTGGGAATCAAACCAGTCATCGAAGTCAGCAAAGAAGATGGCAAGTATTATGACAGGGTTAAAAAACGCTCTTTCCAGAAGGCGATCGTAGGAATCACAGAATTGCTCCAAAAAACTCACCCTGAAGGCACAACCCTGCGTGCGCAGATCTGCACGGCTGCCAACCCTGATGGCGGCACATTATTAAAAGCAGCGATGGACCGGCTTTATAACGTGAACTGGCTGCCCGAGATGACACTGGGAACAGCATTAGGCGCGCACACCGGTCGGGGCTTGGTCGGCGTTATCTGTGCACGTGAGGACGCCCTGCCGCAGATTTAGCCGTAACCAGATTTATTTATCATTACTCACTTTGGAGGTTGTCAGACAACCTCTTTTTTTTGGTGAAGCTTCGACCTGTCATTGATAAATGCCGCCGGATTTCAAAAACACAGGCTTCTGATGTCCGCCCGTCTTCACAAGGACTCGATAGACTGAACCTCAATCCGGTTCTTAATCAATAGCGTATTGATGGCTTCGGAATCATGTTTCAGGATGCGCACACAAACCCCACAGTCCGAACTGAGATGCCGCGGCACCGGAATCAGCTTATAGATGAACCCTTCTTTTTTCATCAGCTTCTCAATCCTCAGCGCCAGGCTGGTGGATTCGACTAAAATCACCGCGTACTCTTCGTTCAAACCGCCTCCTTTGCCAACAGTCTCACGGCGTTCAGAGCCGCACACACATCTTCTGGTTGGTTAAACGCGCCAAGCCCAAAACGGACGCTGCCTTGTGGGAAAGTGCCCAGCGTCTGGTGAGCTGTTGGTGCACAGTGCAAACCGACCCGGCTCAATATGTTGAATTCTTCATCCAGCCTCAAACCAATTGTTGATGGTTCGAGCCCTTTAATGTTAAACGCGACCGTCGCTATTTGCTTGCTGGCATCCTGAGTGCCATAGATTTCTACCCCGGTGATTTCACCCAAGCCTTCCAAAAGCCCGGCAGTTAATGCTTTTTCATGAGTCCGAATTGTCTCAATTCCTTCAGATTTTAGCCAGGTCAGGGCTGCCAATAAACCAGCCAGCCCAACAGCGTTGGGCGTTCCGCTTTCATAACGATCGGGTAAAAAAGTGGGTTGAACCACCTGTTCAGAACGACTGCCGGTTCCACCCTGGCGCACGGGCTGCAGTTCTTCCGGGTCGATGCGTTGACCGATAATTAACCCTCCGGTTCCCATGGGACCATAAAGTGATTTGTGCCCTGTGAAAGCCAGCAGATCAATGCTGGCGTCTTCCATATCAATCGGTAAAACACCCGCAGTTTGGGCGGTGTCCACCAGAAAGAGCAGGTCATGGTTTCGGACGATTTCCCCTACTTCTTTTACAGGCAAAATCGTTCCACAAACATTGGAGGCATGGTTAAGAGCAATTAACCGT
>Ga0209510_1005906_pt1 | contig 9983 bp, 6 predicted proteins | sample BiotimSIPDNA_FD_185749 | JGI IMG/M metagenome (GOLD analysis project Ga0209510, IMG submission 185749) | Anaerobic biogas reactor microbial communites from Washington, USA - Biogas_R1 time_0 SIP DNA (SPAdes) (version 2) | ecosystem: Engineered > Bioreactor > Anaerobic > Unclassified | place...
CATAAACTCCCATGATTTCGGGAATCACATCGTTACTTCGCCGAACCAGTACCTTGCTCCCAATTTTTACTCCTTTCTTCAATATATCATCATAATTATTCAAAGTGGCCCTTTTAATTGTTACTCCCATCAATTCGACTGGTTCAAGTATTGCAAGTGGGTTCAACTTTGATGTACGAGATACCTGCCAAATAACATCTTTTAGTATAGTAGATACTTCAATAGGCTTAAACTTGTATGCAAGAGCCCATTTCGGAAACTTCTCCGTATAGCCTAGATGATTTCTTAATATAACGTCATTAACTTTTAGTACAGCTCCATCTATCAAAAAATCTTGTTCATTTCGCTCTTGCTCAATTCTATTCAAAACTAATTCTGCACCTTCAATATCGTTAACAATATTAAATTCTTTACCTATTAAAAATCCATTTTCGAAAAGAAAATCTCTCATACTTTTCTGAGATGGAAACTCTATTCCCTCATGATATCCTATGTTGTAGGCAAAAAAATCGAGTTTTCTCTTTGCCGTCTCCTTAGGATCCAAATTTCGAATAGCTCCTGCCGCTGCATTTCTGGGGTTTTTCATTTGAACTTCTGCATTTCTATTATATTCATCAAAGGAAGATAGCATCCAAATACCTTCTCCTTGTACTTCGATGTAACCTTTAAATGGGATTGAGGAAGGAACTGAGCGAATTGTCTTAACCTGAGATGTAACATCCTCCCCGGTAACCCCATCACCCCTTGTCGCAGCACTCTTAATTATGCCTTTATCATATGTAATTGATAATGTAAGGCCATCGAATTTATGCTCTATCGTAATTTCTGGAATTATTCCATTCTCTTTAATCAATCTGTGGAAAAAATCCTCCACCTCTTGTATATTTTTTGCTTTGTCTAAAGAATACAATTTCTCCTTATGCTTGTATTCGGAAAAAGAAGCCAAAGTTTCCCCTCCTATTCTATGAGTTGGAGAGTCTGGAAGAATCATTCCTAAATCTTCTTCCAGCTTTTTGAGTTCATCATATAAAACATCATACTCTGCGTCTGATACTGTCGGGCTATCTAACACATAATAATCATAAGAATACTTATTCAATATTTTTATAAGTTCAAGCATTCTGTCCATAATATCCCTTCCCAAAAAAATTATCTAAAAAATTCTGTACTGTTTCTCCTTTTTTGTCTTTGCCAAAAAAATCTTTTTATAGCAAAGTCATTGGAGTGTTTTTTATCACAAACTTTTTTATTCCCAAATCGGGGAACTCTACCGTAGCAACCTTGTCATCTTCCTCACCCGTTATCAATATTATAACACCTTCTCCATATCTTGAATGTTTAATCCTCTTTCCTGTCTTATAATCTTCGATGGATTCATTGTAAACACTAGGTGCATGAATAATTTGCTTTATTGCATTTACACATTCATTTGCCTTCTCAACACTGCCGTTGTATCCGTAATCATCCTCTCTGTCCGAAAAACTAATCCTTTCTTCCTCAAATTTCCTTCCCCCAAATTCGCTGAATGCCTGTCTTGATCCATCAGCTTTCATTTCCGAAATAAAACGGGACGGGTAATGAAATTCATCTTTTCCGTACCTAAACCTTCTATTAGCGTTTGACACATAAAGCCTGTCCTTTGCGCGTGTTATAGCAACATACATTACTCTTCTTTCTTCTTCCACCTCTTCCTTATTAATTGACTGCTGAGAGGGGAAAACACCTTCTTCACAGGCAGCAACAAAAACAACTGGGAATTCAAGACCCTTTACTGCATGTACTGTGGATATCGTAATACAGCCCTCGGATTCTATTTCCTTTGTCTCAGGGGCAAGAGTCACCGACTCTATAAAAGCATCTAAAGAAGAGTCCTTATTTTTTAATTGAAATTGCTTAGCTTGTTTTTCAAAAAACAAGATATTTTCATATCTGGTCTCAGCTTCTTCTTTGGTTTGGCCCTTCTCCAATTCTTCCTTGAAGCAAGTCAATTCCAAAATATAGCGAATAATACATTCTATCGCGGTATTTTTCTTAGAAATAAGTTTTCGCATTAACTCAACAAATTCGATTGTTTGAGCTTTTGCTCTAAATTTCACTTCATCTAAATCGGCGGCGATACAAGCAGCTTCGAAAAGAGATATGCCTTTTTCAGTAGAGATTCCAGAAATAAAATCAACCGCAGCTCCCCCCATCCCTCTTTTGGGATAATTTACCACTCTCAAAAAAGCTGCGTTATCCTCTGGGTTGGAGACAAGTCTTAAATAAGCTAGTACATCAAGTATTTCTTTTCTTTCATAAAACTTATAGCCGCCCAAAACTCTGTAACTAATACCTGCTTCCCGAATTCGATTTTCAATAGCATTGCCAGCTATTGCCTCCCTAACAAGAATGGCAAAATCACTATTTTGGTAGTTATTATTATATTTCAGGGAATAAATAATAGAAGTAATTTGCTGGGCCTCCTGCAAATCGTTGAAAGAATTTAAATACTCTACTCTAACTCCAGAATTGCGTTGGGCTACAAGCTCCTTCTCATGCCTCTCACTATTATTCTTAATTAGATTATTAGCGCTGGTGATAATGTTGGGTGTTGAGCGATAATTCTCCTGAAGTTTAAAAGTTTTTGCTTCCTTATACACTTGGTCAAAGCACAAAATATTCTCAATTTCTGCACCTCTCCACTTATATATGCACTGGTCATCATCTCCAACAACAAATAAATTCTTCCATTTTTCAGCAATTAGTTTAGTAATATCGTTTTGAATTTTGTTGGTATCCTGAAATTCGTCGACATGGATATACTTAAATTTGTTCTTATAATACTCCGCAATATCAGGATTATTGTTTAAAAGCTCAAAGGCATTAACAAGCAAATCGTCATAATCCATAGCATTGGCTTGTAACAATCCTTCTTGATATTTTCTGAATAAATCAGCCTTTTCCGGATTGTTTATCCCATCTATTGACGCGGTATACCTTTCAGCAGTAAGCCCCTTTTGTTTCGCATTACTTATCTCATTCCTAACTTCATCTTCTGTTAAATAATCTATTCCTTGATTCTTAAATATTCTTTTAAATAATTTTTTGCTATCATCATCATCGTATATTGAAAATCCTGCCTTAAATCCTATTTTTTCGGCGTGTTTTCTCAATATTATTGAGCAAAACTTATGAAACGTATATACCCACACTGAATTATCCGGGCCCAACATTTTCTCCAGTCTTTCAACCATTTCATTCGTAGCCTTATTAGTAAAAGTAATAGCTAATATATTGTAACCAGGTACTCTCAAATTTTGAACAAGATGCGCAATTCTATGTGTTAACACCCTGGTTTTTCCCGACCCTGCACCAGCTAAGACCAAAACAGGTCCTTCCGTACACATTACTATCTCTTTTTGAATCGGGCTTAATCCTGAAAAAATATCTTGATCCACTTCAACCTTCCATTCCGTTATAAATTTTCTCTTACGCAACTACAGTTTTAATTCAAACACATAAACTGATTAAACGTATTATCCTAAAATAAAACCTCTACAATATTTACTAATAATTAAAAGTACAATTCATCTTCTAATTAAAAATTTTTGTTATAATTGATCTTCCCATCCCTTTGGGATAAAGTGGGAAGAAAATATTTTTTCTGCATAATTATCCGACATTCCGGCAATATAATCCTTAATATTTACTATAGGATCATCCGAAATAGTCTTATATAGTTCAGGAATATCCTCAGGATGCGCGTAAAAATAGTCGAAAAGAATTCCCAGCATTCTAACAGCTTTCTTCTCTTCTTTTTTGGCAACTACTGAGCCATAGACTTCGTTAAACATAAACTCTCTAAGCTTTGCCATCTCTTCGCCAACTACTTCACTCATGCTAATTTCGTTTCTTCCATAGGATGCTTTTATTACATCCTTTACTAAAGAATCAATTTTCTTACCTTTTCCTTTACCCAATACACACTCTATACTAGATGGAATATCCTCCTCTTTCAATATTCCAGCTCTAACAGCATCCTCAATATCATGCGTTAAATATGCTATTCTGTCAGAAATGCTAACAACCCGACCCTCCAATGTAATTGGGGTTTGCCCTAATCTATGATTCAATATCCCATCTCTAACCTCATAAGTAAGATTAAGTTTTTCAATTATATCAACTACCCTTAAACTCTGCTCATTATGCTCAAAATGGCCTGTTTTTGCACGAAGTACCCTTTCCCCAGCGTGTCCGAATGGAGTGTGCCCAAGATCATGACCAAGTGCGATCGCTTCCGTCAAGTCTTCATTTAGGCACAATGCCCTACTAATAGTACGAGCTATTTGAGTAACCTCCAGTGTATGAGTTAGTCGGGTTCTATAGTGATCCCCTCCTGGGGACAAAAAAACCTGCGTCTTATGTTTTAATCTTCTGAAAGACTTTGAGTGAAGTATTCTATCTCGGTCTCTTTGAAATTCTGTTCTAAGAGAACAAGGCTCAATCAATATAGCCCTACCCTTAGTGTTTATACTTTTTGTCGCATATTCGGACAAGAACTCTTCTTCAAATCTCAAATAATCTTCTTTCATATTTACATCCAAATAAAAATCAATATTACATATAATAACATAAGATAGCTAAAAATTATTAATTACTTGCACTAAAAAAATCAAATGGGTTACTATCATGCCAAACAAAAAGTGCCGTCATAAACGGCACCGTTTTGTAATACTTCTAAACACTATTTACTACTATTGATTGCAGCCTGAGCAGCAGCAAGAATGGCTATTGGAACACGGAATGGGGAACAGGACACATAATTCAATCCAATAGAGTGGCAAAATTCAATTGTATATGGATCTCCACCATGCTCTCCACAGATTCCTAGCTTAATTTTTGGATTGGTTGCACGCCCTTTTTCTGAAGCGAGCTTAACAAGCTCTCCTACTCCGTTCACATCCAGTCTTTGGAAAGGATCACTTTCAAATATCCTCTTTCCATAATAGAAGGGAAGGAATTTCCCAGCATCATCTCTGCTAAACCCAAATGTCATTTGCGTTAAATCATTGGTACCAAAAGAGAAAAAGTCGGCTTCGGTTGCAATCTTGTCTGCAGTTATCGCTGCTCTTGGTATTTCTATCATTGTGCCTACGCTGTACTCAACCTTCGTACCTGCTTCTTTCATAACTTTTTCAGCAGTTTCAACCACAACTCCCTTTACAAACGCAAGCTCTTTTACCTCGCCAACCAAAGGAATCATTTACATTCCCGCCCTCTTTGTTGACAGCAATAGCAGCTTCTATAACCGCCCTAGTCTGCATTTCCGCTATTTCTGGGAACGTCACTGCCAAACGGCAACCACGATGTCCAAGCATAGGATTACTCTCTTTCAGGGATTCAACAGTCTCTTTAACTTTTTCAAATGACACGCCCAGGTCTTTTGCCAGTTCAACCATTTCTGTATCCTTATGGGGAAGGAATTCGTGAAGAGGTGGATCTAAAAATCGAATAGTAACAGGGTTGCCCTTCATTTCCTTGTAAATCCCGATGAAATCTTCTCTTTGCATAGGAAGCAATTTAGCTAAAGCCTTTCTTCTAGCTTCCTCAGTGTCGGCAATAATCATCTCTCTCACTGATTTAATGCGCGTTTCTTCAAAAAACATATGTTCAGTACGGCAAAGGCCTATTCCCTGAGCCCCAAATTCGTAAGCCGTTTTTGCATCCTTTGGGTTATCGGCGTTAGCGCGCACTTTTAATGTTCTAGTTGCGTTTGCCCAGTCCATAATAGTTCTAAAGTGGCCACTGATCTCCGCATTTACTGTTGGAATTGTCCCAGCATAAATATTACCAGTGCTTCCATCAATTGAAATCACATCATCTGGACCATATTTCTTCCCATTTACTGTTAAGGTTTTTTCTTCTTCATTAATGATTAGTTCTCCGCAACCAGATACGCAACAAGTACCCATTCCACGAGCTACTACGGCTGCATGTGAGGTTAAGCCTCCCCTTGCGGTAAGAATGCCTTCTGAACAATGCATTCCTTCAATATCCTCTGGGGATGTTTCAAGTCTGACCAGAACAACTTTCTCTCCTGCTTGAGTTCTAATTTTCGCTTCTTCTGCTGAAAAAGCAATTTTTCCAGAAGCAGCTCCGGGTGACGCGGGAAGGCCGGAGGCTATTGGACTCCATTTCTTTAATTCACTAGCCGAAAATGTTGGGTGAAGAAGATCATCAAGTTGTTTTGGTTCGATTTTCAAAAGAGCCTCTTTTTGTGAACAAAGCCCTTCTTCTACTAATTCGACCGCGACTCTAACTGCAGCTTGCGCTGTACGTTTTCCGTTTCTGGTCTGTAGCATATATAATTTTCCACGTTCGATTGTAAACTCCATATCTTGCATATCGTGAAAATACTTCTCAAGTTTATTCGCTATTTCGACAAATTGATTATATACTTCTGCGTTGGTCACTTTCAGGTGGTCAATAGTTGAAGGAGTCCTTATTCCTGCCACGACATCTTCGCCTTGTGCATTCATAAGATATTCCCCATATAATTTCTTTTCGCCAGTCGATGGGTTACGAGTGAAAGCAACGCCAGTTCCTGAAGTGTCCCCCATATTACCAAATACCATTGACTGAACATTTACTGCTGTTCCCCAGTCACTGGGTATGTTATTCATTCTACGATACACATTTGCTCTTGGGTTATCCCAACTTCTAAATACAGCTTCTACCGCTCCAACTAATTGAACTTTAGGGTCTTGCGGGAATTCTTGCCCTTGGCTCTTTTTGTAGAAAGCTTTAAACCGTGAGACCAATTCTTTAAGGTCTTCCGTTTTCAAATCAGTATCCAGTTTTACTCCCCTGGATAACTTCAAATCATCAATTATTTTTTCAAAAAAGTTTTTCCCAATACCTATAACAACATCGGAATACATTTGTATAAATCTGCGATAGCAATCATAAGCGAATCTCGGATTATCCGTTAGTCTGGCCAATCCCTCAACAGAAATATCATTTAGTCCGAGGTTTAATATTGTGTCCATCATTCCAGGCATAGATGCTCTTGCGCCACTTCTAACAGAAACTAAAAACGGGTTTTCAATGGATCCAAATTTCTTGTCAGTTTCTTTTTCAAGAATTGCCAAAGTTTTGAAAATCTCTTCATTAATTTCACTATTGATTTTTTTACCATCCTTGTAGTAGGCGGTACAAGCTTCAGTAGTAATTGTAAATCCGGGAGGTACTGGCATCCCAAGCTTTGTCATTTCTGCAAGATTTGCTCCTTTCCCTCCAAATTTAGCCTTGTCTTTTCCGTCTGCTTCTCTAAATAAATAAACGAATTTTGTCATACATTTCTCCTATTTAAAATTATTATATACATATTGATCTCAAGTATTATATAATGAGAGACAATTTATATCAAGCAAAAGACAATGCATTGGTACCGCTTAAGAACATGATAATATCTGTCAAAATATTCTTCTCGAATATTCTAAAGCAGTTTTTGAGCCTCTTTAATTGAATATATATGTACGGATAAATCTTCTAGAAATAAGTGGCCTATAAATACAAACATCTTAAAAAGTTCACCAGAAGTTATCTCTAGGGTGCCTAAATCAGAAGGTTCCATTCCAGAAATCGAAATGATTAAATCTTGATATTTGGACGGAATTGTATTATGAGATTTCAAATCAATTCCCAAGTCGGCAAACAAACTCGTTAAAAACCAAAGGGAAAAAATAAACGGCGATATATCTTCGTTGTTAATATAAGCCAAAGAAATAAGCGCATTTTTCAGTTCATTCGAAGCCTCAATACCCTCCTCTGTAGTTTTCTCTAAGGCCTCTAAAACTATCTGGGTTGCAGAATATTTTTTTATATCTTGCCAACTGCCAAGAAAACATTCTTCTACTGAGCAACCTATAATAGCATGCCTTCCACCATTTTTTGTTAAAATATACTCACCAAAACAAGGAGACGTACAAGGAAGTTTCAGCTTCGAGTTAATTTTTTTAACAGACTTTGCAGACGCTAGAATTTTCCCTTGTTCCGCCGTAACAAGGGTGATAAGCTTGTCATTTTCCTTATAATCCTCTGTTTTTACGCACAATGCCCTGTATTTAATTTCCAAAACAACCCTCTAAAATAAAATGTGTAATAAATAGTTATTGTAAACTAGATTATTTAAGGCTTATACATTTTAATAAAAAATACGTAGATACAAATTCCCTTATACAAATGCGGTATGGCAGTGAACAATTCCAAAAATAAAATAATCCCTAAATTTATCGATAATTATTCCCCTCTGTAGTCCGTTTTATTATATCCTAGCTTATCTAAAATATTTTCCCTCTCTCTCCAATCCTTCTGTACTCTGACCCAAAGGGTTAAGAAAACTTTTGAGCCAGCAACCAGCTCTATATCTTGTCTTGCATATGTGGAAATCTTTTTTATCATACTTCCACCCTTTCCGAGAACAATACCTTTATGACTTTCTTTTTGTACTATAATGTCCGCATCAACATTAATGACTCCATCTTCCCTTTCTTCGTATTTGTTTATTGATACGGCTATTCCATAGGGGATTTCTTCATCCAATAACCTTAACGCTTTTTCCCTAATGATCTCGGATATTACAAAGTTCATACTCCTGTCGGTATAAATATCTTCGGGAAATATTCTATCAGTGATAGGTAACAATACTTTTATCTCCGTTATCAATGGTTCCACATTCTTGCCCTTGATAGCAGAAATAGGAACAACAGCAGAAAGCCCTTGTATCTTTGAAATTTCACTTAGAATAGCAGCAACCTTTGGAGGGTCCACACGGTCAATCTTGTTGACCACCAAAACAACTTTTTTTCCTGTTTCTATATATCTTTTAACATTTTCTTGATCATAATAGTTGAAATCCTTTTCAGCGTTTGTGAGATACAACACAATATCTACTTCGTTCAGAGCGGCTGTAACAGATCTCATCATAAATTTTCCAAGTTCATTCTCCGGTTTATGCAAACCTGGAGTGTCAACAAAAATAATTTGAGAATCATTATCGTTTCTTATCCCAAGAATCTTGTTCCTTGTTGTTTGTGGTTTCCAACTGACAATCGCGACCTTTTGTCCTACCAAATAATTAATTAAGGTCGATTTGCCTGCATTTGGTCTTCCAAGAACGGCTACAAAACCACATCTTATTTCGCCTTTCACTTCTTCAGATTTCAATTGGTCATTATTTCCTAGCGAGCTATGAAGAATTTCTTTTTTATATTCTTCAGATTTCAATTGGTCATTATTTCCTAGCGAACTATGAAGAATTTCTTTTTTATATTCTTCAGAGAAATATTGTTCCACTGTTTTCTGGTATTCATCATCACTCATATTTCTTGAGCACCCGATAGAATCCATAATTATCTCTTGCTCTCTTTCCATTTTATCTCTATCTGTGTCATTTTGATGGTCAAAACCAAGTAGATGTAAAGCCCCGTGGATCGCCAAGAAAGATATTTCCCTTGAGATTGAGTGATTATATTCTTTTGCTTGTTGAACAGCTTTTTCAAAGCATATATATATTTCTCCAAGAATAACACCCTCAGATTCAGGATTTATATCATTTAAATAATCCTCATAATTAAAAGGAAGAGTAATCTCTAAGGAAGGGAAGGAGAGCACATCCGTAACTAAATCTATTCCCCTCGATTCACGATTAAGGTCTTTCATCTCACTGCTATCCAAAAAATCCATTTCAAGATCCACGTCGTTTATATCGATACTAAAATGAGAAAGGACGCCCTCTAAAGCGCGCCTTACCGTCATTTCATATTTATCTGCTCTATAAATTTCAATCATTATTTATCTACTATTTCCTTTTTTTGTGATTATCGTATTTGATTCTAGTATGATACATCGATGGGACTGCTTCAACTAGGGTATCTTCTATTATGCTCAATTCTTTGAAAGTGATTGGGCAGTCTGAGAATTGATTAGTATCCATTTTTCCC
>Ga0209510_1005914_pt1 | contig 9974 bp, 5 predicted proteins | sample BiotimSIPDNA_FD_185749 | JGI IMG/M metagenome (GOLD analysis project Ga0209510, IMG submission 185749) | Anaerobic biogas reactor microbial communites from Washington, USA - Biogas_R1 time_0 SIP DNA (SPAdes) (version 2) | ecosystem: Engineered > Bioreactor > Anaerobic > Unclassified | place...
TGATTTGCTTGAGACCAATTTTTTCGAACACCCCTTCCAGCGTTATGCTGACACGCGCTATTTTTTTCCGGGTGTCAAAGAGCAGCGCAAAGTCCTGAGCGTTGCCAGCGACTTCATTTATGACAACTCTGACCCCTCCAAAAACCTGGGTGTCTTTGCCGGACCATCCGGCGGCGGTAAGAGCATGCTGGCGATGAAGATCGCCCAAACCAAATATTCCGCCCCCAACATCGGTCAGATCTTTGGGATGTACATGAACACCAACACTCTGACCGAGCCGCGCCACTTCCTGATGGCACTGATCGAGACGCTCTCGCTGCCATCATCCCGCTCCAACGCCAACCGAATCGAGAGCATCTTCGAGCGCCTGCAGGAAGGCAACGATCAGCTCCTGATCGTGCTGGACGGTCCCCCGGTGGACCAGGAATACCTGACCCAACTTCTGGAGTGGTCGGTCGAAAACAATAAAAAGATCAAGACCATCATCTTCCTGCAAGACATCAACAATGTCACCAGCAACATTGGCGCGCTCAGTCAGTTTTTGGGGCTCTACGTGCCCTTCCGCCTGCCCAGACAGGCAGAAATGATCGAATTATTGAAGTTCCGTATGCTCTCTGCTGGTAACCTGGAACCCCAGTCCGTCTTCAGTGAAGACGACCTGCGAGAGCTGGCTGCCAGCCACAGCAACTCCATTTCAGAGTGTCTGGCTTCAGCGGCAGAGCTTTTGGACGTCAAAAAGTTCCGAAAAGGGAAAATTTGACCCCAAAAGTTCCGCTTTTGACCTTTTTTTTTCTTGAGGAGAACCTGCTATTCTTAGCCTAAGGTAAGCACAAAAATGACTGAGCAAAACGTCTGGACTGAGATCACAAGCACGCTGAATGCGTTGAACGACGATGCGCTCTCCAGCCTGCTTGCCTCCAGCCAACAGCTTTACGACGGCAACTACATCATCGCAGCCGAGCCGGAAGCCTACTCCAGCCTTTGCCAATACTTCCCCCTGATCGAAACCGTGGTCCAGGATCATTCCGGACGCCATTTTCGTCTGAATCTGCAAGCAAGTGTGCCCATGGGCACAGATGCCGACACGCTCCACTTCCAACCGGGGGCTGCCAACATCAGCGACGCCATCATCAATCCTGAAAGGATCGTCGCCTTGCCCACCTACCTGCTCCGTTTTGTACCCTTCGTTGGGTCTGCCCCGGTCTTGATTGCCGCCGCCCTGCGCCAGGCGTTCTATTTCTCCTCCCGTGAGGACGGCGCCAGCCAGCTGTACCCCAAAACCGGCAATGATGTCACCGTTGACGTCCAATCCATCCTGCGTTTGCTGGGAAATGCCATCAGCCGTGCCAAGTTTTTCCGCATTTTCAAGAATGGACAAATGGATTGGTTCGTGGAGCGCGCCGACCCTGCCCACCAATTCGTGGACGGGCAGATCAGGCGGCTGCCCAACACCTACCACTACCGCGGGCAATTGCTGACCCCCGGGGATGCGGAGGACCTTACCACCTGGCTTTCGGAGCAGAACCTGGTTCACGAACCCGCTGCCGTCCTGACGCGCGCAATCAACACTCCCCGCAGCCAGATCCTGGCCTTCCCCTACCGCCTGCCGGATGCCGGGGTTCAAGGCAGCCCGCCTGAAGCGCGCAGCGTGCACCAGGTGGTCAGCCAGCTGCTCAACACCGCCCGGTTGGACGCCACCCTCTCGGGGCTTTGTGACCGGCTTTCCAGCCACCTGATCCGGCCTGAAAGCTTCCTTGCCCTGCCCTGGTATTGGTTTACCCATGTTTTGCCTGAGTTGGGCGACGATTTGGGCATGCTCTATCTGATGTCAAAGAATTGCTGCTACATCGACTGGGCTCGCGGGCAGGATCGCAACCACTTTTGGGTGAACGGGGGGCTGGAGACCCTGCAAGCCTGGATCGGCTCCGAAACGCTGCCCAAGCGCATCCCGCACGCCTCCAAAAGCAAGCGCGGACGCCCCCGCACCGAGCAAATCCAGCCCGATTCGCAATACACACGCGACTGGCGTGCCGCCAACCGTGAGCTCGCCAGCCAATACCTGCTGCGCACCGCCACCCGCAAAACCCAGAACGGGACCGACTGGCAGCTGCGCGTCAGTGAGGTCCAGCTCACTGCCCAGGATGAAACCCTGCGCCATGCCATCAGCGCCTTCCTGCATGTTTTGCCTGCCCCGCTGACGGCTGAGAGCCTGGCTGTGTTTGCCACCAACAGCGCGGTGCAGAGCCTGATGCTCACCCAAAGCAAACTGAAACCGGAACGATTATGTCATTTTGAGACTTTAGTGAAACAGGGAATTTGTCAGAATGAGACCCTAAGCCAGCAGGAAATATGTCATTTTGATACCTTCGTGGATGCTCTAAATAGTTATTTTGAGACCCTGGTTGGCGCGGGAATTTGTCAATTTGACACAATTCTTAATATACTTTTTAAGATAAAACATTCTCTGCTTGACAACCAATATTCCCTCCGACCACATACCCCATTACCGGCTATCGCCCATTCTGAAATAAAAGGCAGGGAAATAATGGTGGAAGGAAAGAAAGTTGGTTTGGATAAAGAGAATGACCTGCCTTCCGATCAAAGACAACTTTTTATGGGGATGGACGGGAACAACGCTGAATCTGGTGGGCAATTTGGTCAAGGTCCGACGGCAGGGATGGATGGTTATATAGATCACCTGGTAGTGGATGAGTGGGATTTTGACCTGCTGTTATCGAGCGCCAATCCTACCTTGAAAAGCCAAATTCAAGGGTCCAAACTGGAGTCGGTTTTCTTGTCCTGGCTGATCGAAGCCAGTTTGTCGGAGGGCGTGCACAGTCCGCTCAGCCTTGCTATCAGCCGCACTTTGCAGACCCACCAGCCTTCTTCGCTGCCAGCGCAACGACTGGCGCAATTACCGGCTTCAGCACTTGCCGAGCTCGTGAGATCTGTTTGCCAGCGCCTGGATGCCGGGCAGGCGGGACGTTTTGCCTTCGTGGGGCAGGGCGCCTCCGACCTGAGCCAGCTGCTGCAGGGCGTGGATGACCGCGCCACCCAGCTGCGCCTGCTGCACCGGTTGGCGGACGGCTTGCAAATCTCAATGTGACACTATGATTGGGGCTCTAAGGCGCTGAGAACAAATCTTGTCTTATCAGGATACGATGAACTTTCGATTAAAAACAGAAGACTTTGGTTAATAGAACCGGTTACGTTGGAGTAAATGTCATTAGCGCTCTTTTACCCATACTTGTTTTACATTATGATGTGTAAACCTCTTGAGATTCACATGAGACCTTCTCACTGAAAAAGTTAAGAAAACAATTTTAAACGAGATTAATGCGCATAGAAATTCGAAGATAGTAATAGAAGTTACTATAGTACAAATTATGACGGGATTATCTTTTTTATGGATGGAGTGAATAATCAGTAGTTGAAAAAAAGGCATAAATGTCCATTATTTAGATGACACTTGACAAAGGAGAGTAGATCGATTGCTAAAAAAACGATTTCTGTAATGAAATGCAAAAATAAACTTCCATCGATCTATAATATCTCTTATTCAAAAATTGATACCCAGCAAAGTGAGACAAAATGACCGATAAATACCATACCCTGCAGTTGCTCAAACAGATGCTTGGAACCGAGGCGCAATTTCGCCCGGGGCAATGGGAAGCGATCGAGGCAGTTGCAATCAAAAAGCAGCGCGCGCTGGTGGTCCAGCGAACAGGTTGGGGCAAGAGCATGGTCTATTTCCTCGCCACCAAACTCCTGCGGGAACAAGGCGCCGGACCCACGCTCCTCATCAGCCCGCTCCTCTCCCTCATGCGCAACCAAATCGAAGCTGCCGAGCGAATTGGCATCAATGCCCGATCGATCAATAGCGACAATCAGCAGGAATGGTCTGAAATCATTGAGTCCTTACAAGGTAACAAGTGCGATTTGTTGCTTATTTCTCCGGAACGCCTGAACAATCCCGATTTTCTCAACAAAGTATTGCCAGGCATTTCTGGAAACATTGGTATGCTTGTCGTCGACGAAGCCCACTGTATCTCCGACTGGGGGCACGATTTCCGTCCCGACTATCGGCGTATCGTACGCATAATCACCATTATGCCAAAAGGTGTACCCGTTTTAGGTACAACTGCAACCGCCAACGACCGGGTGGTTGCAGACATCCAATCCCAGCTTGGACAGCATCTATTGATCCTGCGCGGTCCGTTGGATCGGGAATCACTGCGCCTGCAGAGCATTCGGCTGCCAGCCCGTGCTGAGAGATTGGCTTGGCTCGCTCACAATCTCCATAAGTTCACTGGTAGTGGTATTATCTATTGCCAAACTCAAGCCGATACCGAATGTGTTGCCGATTGGTTGGTTGAAAGAGGTTTCTCAGCCGCAGCTTATCATGCTGGACTGAAAGGTGATGGGGACCGGCTCGCTTTGGAACAAGCCTTTTTAAACAATGAAGTGAAAATCCTCGTGGCAACGATTGCTCTGGGGATGGGTTTTGATAAACCTGACATCGGATTCGTCATCCATTTTCAATGTCCAGGTTCAGTCATAGCATACTATCAGCAGGTTGGTCGCGCCGGCAGAGCACTCGAAAAAGCCTATGGCATTTTGTTGGTAGGTGAGGAAGATGAAGAAATTCAGAAGTATTTCATTCGGACCGCTTTTCCAAAACCAGAAGCCTTCCTTGATGTTCTCCAAGCGCTGAAGGATAACGATGGATTGAAGCTCTATGGCTTGTTGGATCGGGTCAATATTTCGAAAGCTATGGCTGAAAAAGTATTGAAAATATTGGAAATTGAAGGCGCAATCGGGCGGGAAAAAGACCTGTATTTCAGAACACCGAACCCGTGGCGATATGACCATGATCGAATTGAACAAGTTCTGACTCTCAGGAAGGCAGAGATGGCAGAAATGCAAAGATATGTTGACCATTCTGGCTGTTCGATGAGTTTCTTGCTAAAAGCGCTTAACGATCCTTTTGCGGGCAGATGTGGTCGGTGCGCCAATTGCAAGGAGCAAAGATTACCGGAGACTGTTCCGCAAACTTTATTGACTGAAGCAAATGAGTTCCTTGGGAAGATTGCTATTGTTATCAAACCAAAAATCCAGGTTTCCGCCGACCTGTTGCCCGAGAGGGTGGGTAGAATACCCGAAACTTACCGAAATCAACCTGGTCGGGCATTGTCGAATTATGGTGAATCCGGCTGGGGCAAAATCGTCGCCGTTAACAAATACGAGAACGGGGAGTTTTCGGCTGATCTGATACGGGCTTCAGTTGACTTGATTCTTAATCGTTGGTCCCTCGATCCGATGCCTGAATGGGTCTGTTGCATCCCATCATCACGTCATCCCAACTTGGTCCCTGACTTTGCGAGAACGATTGCCGCTCAGCTAAGGGTTCCTTTCCTTTCAGCTCTTCGAAAAACCAGACATTCCCCTGAACAAAAACTGATGCTCAACCGATCTATGCAGGCTCAGAATGTCATAAACAGTCTGGAGGTAACCGGAAAGATTCCCAGGGGTCCCGTCCTGCTGATCGATGATATTATTGATTCGGGGTGGACACTGGCAATCGCCGGCTACCTATTGAGGAAGGCTGGCAGCGGGGTTGTTTACCCGTTTGTTTTGGCAAAAGCGACAGGAAGGACAGGATGATTTATTCTGCTGATTCACAAGTAATACTTTCTCTGTGTTCCCACCTGGGATTATCTTCCCAGTCTGATGTGAGTCCATTGAGCACCAGAGAGTGGAATTCTGTTGCACGACGCCTATATGCAAACACAATCCAACCTGAAGAGTTACTCCATATAGAAACCTCCCAATTGTTTGACCTGCTGGATCAGGATGAGCCATTGATTAAACGAATAACTGCTCTCTTAAGTCGGAGCGGTTCGCTTGCTATCGAGCTCGAGCGCCTGGAATCACTTGGCATCGAAGTGCTGACCCGTGCAGATACCGATTATCCTGTCCGCTATAAGCAGCGTCTTAAGGAAAACGCGCCGGTGTTGTTGTACTATTCCGGTGAGCGCGCGCTCCTGGGTCAACCTGGCATCGCCATCGTTGGCTCCCGCAACCTGGACGAAATTGGACAGTTAGCTGCCCAATTCGTCGGCAATGCCTGCGGTCTATCCGGGCTGGTGCTCTATTCGGGCGGAGCTCGAGGTGTAGATAACCTGAGTATGACCGCTTCTCTTGAAGCACGCGGAAACGCAGTTGGGATCCTCGCCGACAGTCTCGAGAAGACCATCCGCAACCCCGAATACCGTAATTATTTGGAAAAGCGAGAACTGTGCCTGGCTACACCCTATTCTCCCTCCGCGTCCTTCAACGTTGGTGCTGCCATGGGTCGTAACCGGCTCATCTACGCCCTTGCCGATTATGCCATCGTGGTCGCGAGCGATTTTGAAAAGGGCGGCACCTGGGCAGGCGCGACCGAAGCACTCAAAGCCAAATGGCTGCCCGTGTTCGCCTTGCAGCATGAACATATGCCCTTAGGAAATACGAAGCTGATTGAGCGCGGCGCCATCCCCTTCCCCTATCCGTTCGAAGGGCACTACTCCGAACTGCAAGTCTGGCTCCACTCCCACTCCCCAATTCCAGAGGACGACTCAGAGCAATTGAGTTTGTTCTCATAATGAGGAACAAAAAAGTTTGATTGTTTGGAAGAGACCAATTTTCTGATTAACTCGAACTTTCAATATGAGTCACACTTGGGCATTAATCATGTCCCCACGCACGATATTAGGTCTTAAGAGAACTCATAAAAATCTACAAAATCCCGTAAACCTTTAAAGTTAGGCGAAATTTTATTGTGGTGAAGCAAATATAACAATTGCCGTGCCCTGCCCATACAAGAATAAATGAGCCGTTTCTGGTGCGAAATATAAGCCAAATCATCCTCGCTGCCATTACGGAAGTAGTGATCCAACCCACAAAGAAACACCACCTCAAATGTCAAACCTTTCATCTGATTCGCAGTAATCACTTTAATCGGATGCGTCGCAAGCCCCTCGCTAAACCTTCTTGCCTCACGACCACTGGGTAAGATCACGCACATATTTTCAAAGGTGATTCCTTTTTTATGCTTCAGCAATTGGATTTGCGATTCAACAAATTCTATATCCTTTCCTTGCTGCTTAATCGTGACCAGTAATGGCCTTTCTCCATTGCGCATAGATGATAAATCGTCTTGGGTCAAAAATTCCTCACCTTCACTTTCCAGTTGTTTCATAAGCTGTGGATCATCCTTGATAATCGCTTGGCAGGCGGAATAGAGTTCGATTGTGTTCCTGTAAGGTAATTTTAAATACTTAGTTCGTCCAACTACCTCGACTCCTCTTTGGCGCCAGGTAAAGTATCTGAAAATCGACTGAGTCGGGTCATCAACCATAAACAGGTTTCCATCAGGCTTTAACAGTTTATTTACTATCGCGATCCATGATGGTGCAAAGTCCTGGGCTTCATCAATGAGAATTGCATCATACTGGGGAACTTCTATTTCACCAGAGTCGACCCACTCCAGGAATTTCAAATACAACAACTCCCAACTAATTTGCCTCTTTTTCTGCATCTCGCTATATTGCGCTTCGAGCAGATCGTAAATATCGTTCCGTTGGCTCTGGCTTATCTGCACACGATTCCCTCTGCCGACTCGTTTCACATTAAGATATTCTTCGCGGCTGCTTACCATCACTTCCTGGATCCACTTCAACTCGTCTGAAACAAAATCAGCCCCCAAATTTTGGACAATCTCGAATTGATCCTTATGATTTTCGACCCAATTTCTTGTCTCCAATGGGTATGTCCATAAATACCTATTTTCTGCGGTGATAATATCACGCAGTAATTGATCTAGATTGCTTGTTTTGATACTCGGATAACCCCTCAACTCTTTTCGTAAAGATTGGGCTAGTTCCTTGTTATATGAAAGCACCAAAATATCCCAATCCGGGTTGATTTTTGACCAACGCTTAGCTTTTCCGAGAAGAACCAACGTTTTACCACTCCCCATTACACCGCGAAGAAGACGGACCGAATTTCCACTAATGATCTGCTCACTTTCCGATGTTAAATTATCCTCTGTCCCCTCCTCTATTGCTTCATCGAATAGTGCTTGGGTTATTAGTTTTGGTTTTTTGGGAGCCGGTGTCGTTGCTGTTTTCAAGACTTCCTCACCAGGCGTTTCCAAAACGAGCTTTGATTGTTCCTCATCCAGGATCACACCATCTGAAGTCGTGATTTCAGGGTTAATCGCCCCTCGAACCAAATCCATTGTCTCTTTGGTAATCGGGCTGATCTTGTCTTCTCTAATAGTGTTTCGAATACTTCGATTGATCAAATGACTGTTCAGGTCCTCCTGAAGCAGTACAAAAGACTCCCCCCATACATCCTGGAGAGAAGTCTTCTCATAACCGGGAAAGAATGGGAAAACAACCGCATACCCATAGGGAATCCTTGGACAACGTGTTTTTTTCTTTTCGGCCAATCTTCCGATTACATTAGTCAAATCAAGAGCATAATCTCTTGCCTGAGTGACTGGATTCGAGTGCCTTTTTTCGCCTTCCCGTGTTTTTAAGTAGGCAAAATGTCGATCTGCTATGAAGTTACGCCAATCTTTAACTTCGAGAATCACAAATCCATAATTGGTCAATATGATGAAATCCGGGTGAGACGCCTTTCTTGGAAGATAAATGGGAGTTTCTACATATACTGTTACATCTTTAGGTAGATTCGTCTTCAGCCTATCCAGGACTAAAATTTCACCTGATGTCGCATCCGCTCTCAATTGCCCGACCACTTGTGCCATTTTTCCTCCGGTTCAGAAACTTTTGTTAATGATAACATTCATTTTCCCTAATATAGGTTTGTACTACAAATATTGACGACCGATAGAGTGGATTCTGATGTAAAATCACAGGTAAGATCTAGCGTACGGAATAAAATGATCAAGAAAATTAATCAAAGACGTCGGATCATTGTTGTGGCAATGTTTGTGTTAATGACACTGATCGGTTTTCTCGTCACACCTGATTACGGCATGCCATGGGATGAGGATCTGGAGATCCGTACCCTCGGGTCCAACCTTCGTGAATACATCAGCCTGTTTAAGGGCAAAAATGCCGAGCCGTACCAGTCCTCCACCGGCATACCCTTCCCAGACTACACCAATAACCCGGATAGGGATCATGGGCAGGCAGCCTATTACCCGCTTGCGCCTGCGCTTTTTGCCGACTACGGTGAGAACGGTCCAAGAACTTTGATGCTGGTCTGGCACGGCTACACTTTTCTCATCTTTATGGCTGGTGTGGTAGGGCTGTACTTTATCTGCAAATTTTTGTTTGGGGACTGGAAATACGGTTTGCTCGGCAGTCTCTTCCTCTATCTCAGTCCACGCTTTTTTGCGGAAGGTCATTACAACAACAAAGACGTGGTGGCGATGGCGTTGGTTATCCTGCTGATTGCGGCTGGCATCAATTTTGTCAGGTCCCGGCGCTTCTCATCCGCGCTTCTTTTTGCTTTTATTGGGGCAATGGCTACCAATAGCCGCATGAGCGGCATCTTCATGTTCGGGCTGCTCGGGATCCTCTATATTATTGACCTGACGGTCAAAAAGGAGTGGAGTGCCAAAAATTTATGGGTCGGGCTGACTGCTTTGCTCTCGTTTGTATTGATTTCCTACCTGATCACTCCGGCTGCCTGGCGTATGCCGATCCAATACATTACCTATGTTGTCGATCGCTCGTCCAACTTCAGCGATTGGAACGGCGTCGTCTATTTCCAGGGTTACATTCGCCGACCGGTACCATCAAGCTACATCCCGACCATGATAGCGGTCACCACCCCGATTCTGATCCTGGCACTTACCCTGCTCGGGCACCTTACCACCATCCTGGAGCTGACGCTCGGCGCAATGAAGAAAAACATCTCCAGGGAGACTTCATATTTGCTCCTTTGCCTCGTGTTCA
>Ga0209510_1005915_pt1 | contig 9973 bp, 8 predicted proteins | sample BiotimSIPDNA_FD_185749 | JGI IMG/M metagenome (GOLD analysis project Ga0209510, IMG submission 185749) | Anaerobic biogas reactor microbial communites from Washington, USA - Biogas_R1 time_0 SIP DNA (SPAdes) (version 2) | ecosystem: Engineered > Bioreactor > Anaerobic > Unclassified | place...
CGGTTCGATCGCCAGCACTTCCCGCTTGCCCTCTTCGCTCACACCGCAAACCAGCAGGATGGCCATGCTCACCACACGGCCGGCGTAGCGTACTTTCTCATACAGCGCATCCACCCACAGCACCGGATAAGTGGAGGACAACGGGCGGTTGCGGAACTCCTCCGCTTGGTCATTGAGTCCCTTGGTCATCTCGCTTACCTGGCTGCGGGAAAGGCTTTCAATACCAAGACTTTTTGCCAGCTTCTCCATCTTGCGGGTGGAGACTCCTTGCACAAAGGCTTCCTGAACCACCTGGATCAAGGCTGCTTCGCTGCGCTTGTGCTCTGTTACGAAGAACGGGATGTAACCACCGTTTCTTACCTTGGGAACCAGCAGGTACATGGTACCTAACCGGGTGTCCAGGCGCCTTGGCCTAAATCCGCAACGGTGGCTGGTCCTTTCCTCGCTTTGCTCGTGTTTCTCAGCGCCCAGCTTGTTGGAAACCTCTGCTTCCATCATTTGGCTGCACAGCCACTCCAACATACTGAGCATAGGATCCTGTGCACCCATGAACTGGAATAGCATTCCTCTGAAATCCGTGGTATTCTTGCCTTGAGCCATTGGGTTTTCCTCCTTGTGAATGTCTTAGCAACATCCATTGTAGAGGAGTCCCGGTGGCTTGCCCATTCCTCCTCTCCCTGGGCAAAGTTGCGAACTTCAGTGTACTCTATCCGTTCAATCGGTCGGTTTGCCAAACATCAGGTATGCTCGTGGATAATGTTAGTAGTTTTACCCAGGGACAGCGGGCGTAAACATTTGTATCAGGGTACTGCAGATTTCGAACAGCCGCCATTTGCCTGCAAATTAAAAATCCCTTGATTTCTCAAGGGATTTGGTGGAGCATAGCGGATTCGAACCGCTGACCTCGACAATGCGAATGTCGCGCGCTACCAGCTGTGCTAATACCGCGTTTAGTGAAGGATTTTGAACCTTTTTATTTTGCCTATACTATTTTATTTTGCCTCTGAAACTGCGTAGGGGGGTTAAGACACAAACACAAGCGAATTAAGTAATTCGGCTGCAATTTACATAATGTAACAAGTAAAAACCCTTGATTTCTCAAGGGGTTTTGGTGGAGCAGGGCCCGCAAGTAGGAAACCTTAAGTAGCGCTCCTGGCACTTTCCCCTTCTTTTATGTATCAAGCATGCCAGCCTTGCATCACGTGTTACTATGTTTCTGCAATTCTTTGCATAAGAAAGAGGATAACTTGCGTCAATATAGGCAGAGGGAGGTGAAGCGCATGACGGCTGTCCAGGTACCGGACAGGCTGGAAGATGAAATTGCGCGCATGATGAGGGAGCATGGCGCGTTCCTCCTTCGACTGTGTTTTCTGTCCCTTCAGGATCGCGGGCTGGCGGAAGATGCGGTGCAGGACACCTTTGTCAAAGCCTACAAAGGGTGGCATCAGTTCCGCAAGGACAGCAGCGAAAAGACCTGGTTGTGCCGCATCGCAACCAATACCTGCAGGGATTATCATCGGCGTAACTGGTTTATTATGATGAAAGCCCACGTGTCCCTTGACCAGGCGCCAGAACCTATCGTCCCCTTTGACGAAATGGACGATACGCTCACAAAGGCTTTGATGAACCTGCCCTATCGCTACCGCGAAACTATTCTGCTGCATTATTACCAGGGGCTGCCTGTGGGAGAGGTTGCCCTGATACTCAACCTGAAGCCAACCGCCATATACGCGCGGCTGCGGCGGGGACAACAGATGCTGAAGCCTGTGCTGGAGAGGTGGTATCACAATGAAGAATGAGATACGGGATTCCCTCAACCGTCGCCTCTCAGGTTTCCAGATGGACGAGAGGGCGATTCAACAAGTATTGAAGACCGCGAGAGGAGAAGAACCTATGAAAAAGAAGATATCCCTGGGCTTGGTGCTGGCGCTGGTATTGCTCATGGTGGCAGCCATCGCCGTCGCTGCGGAGCTGGGTGGCAACATGCTCAGCGACATGTACAAACGCTATTTCGGCGTCGAGTTTACCCAGGAAGGGCAGGACTTCATGCAACGGGACAAGCCCGTGCACACCTTTGAGTTTGCGGATGTCACCGTTGTGATTCAACAGGCAGTGGCCGATGAACGGCAGGTGCTGTGCGCGGCCACGTTCATCCCCAAGGAGAAGGCAAATATTCTATTGGCTATGGAAGGCACCACGCCGGAGGACGCCATGGTGATTGCCGGCGATCTGAATTGGAAGGAAACCTACGAACAGGCCGTGCAGCGCACCGGCGGCAAAATGAAGAATGTCGCTATGGAAATTAAAGTGGAGGGCTTGCCAACCTCCTCTGGGCACGCCTTTGAAAGCCTGGATGAAGTGGGACAGCTGCACATGGTGATTGGCTCGGACTACGTCCTCAAACCGGGTACGGTACAAGCCACCATAGATGTCATAATTTTAGGGGCAGGGGAGGATGAGCATCAAACCTTTACCTTCCCCCTGGAGGTGGCCGCCCTCAAGGAGAAGGCAGTGCCTGTAAACGCTCTGATTCCCGGAAGCAAAGTAATGGTGGATGAAATCAAGTTCCTCCGTTCGCCCATCACCCTGTATTTCGAGATGACCTACCATTACGACAAGCAGCCCGGCGATTCCTTTGACGAATCTCTGCCGCCCCGCATTACTTTCATAAACGCCAACGGCGATCGGATTGACGGGGGTACCAGCCATGGAAACATAATAAAAGTGGACGGGAAATTCGTTGACAAGGGTTCGCTGAACCTGAAAGACTTCCCGGGCATAGAGGACTTCCCAAACGAACTTTGGTTGAATGTGGAAGGCATCCAACCCAACACCTGGCATGGCACTCTGTTTATTTCCAACTGATACTGCAAATAGGGCATAAGTGAGCAGCGCCTTTCCCGTTTGGAGGGCGCTGTCTTCTGATTTTCTCAATACTCGAAACTGTGACTGTGGAACACACTTTGTCGAGTTGCATAAATTCAAGTCCCAAAAAATCTACTGTCTGTGATTCTACATTGTGGCCCTTGCTCCAGCCCTAAACACCGTTGACAGTTTTCCATTTGGCCACAGCTCCATCATCCTTACGTAAATACGTGAAAATCCCTTAATTTCTCAAGGGATTTCCGTTTTGGTGGAGCATAGCGGATTCGAACCGCTGACCTCTACAATGCGAATGTAGCGCGCTAACGAACCAATCCTACTTTCGCCCCAGGATAAATAAAAATAGCTTGAGATTACACAGCGATTGCCTGTATTCCGGGATCGGATTCGGAAGAATGGGGCAGAGACTGATCCAGTAAATGCGATAGGTTGAATTCCTCAATCGTCACAAAGAACTTGATGGTCAAGTGATAGTCTCGGCCAACTTCAATGCGCTCAATCAGTCGTGCCAGTATCATTTTTCTGGTGTCATTGTCAGCATGGTCAAATTCCTTTGCCCAATCAGTAATTGACCTGTACTGCTCACTGAGATACTGCAGACGTGCATCTTCAGTTTCCTTCTCTTGCTGGCAGGCAATCAGCTTTGATTCCGCTTGAACGAGTGCTGACTTGTTCTCATCCAACATGGACCTTAGCAAATCCGTTTCAAAGGCGCTTTCCCCTTGGAGCGACTTCATGACCTCCTGCCGGAGGGTAATCTGTTGTTTCTGAAGCTTTTCCAGTTCTGCTTGAGCAATTCTTGACTGTGCGTTTTGCTTGTTACGGAATTGCTGACGCGCCCTTTCCCGCCACACCAAGTCCACCGATTGCTGCATGTCGTTGAAAAACTGGTGCACTATTTGAAGGACAGCTGATTCGATCTTTCTTGCGGAGTAAACGGTCTGGCCTGCACAGTTTTTAGCCTTCACTGACCCGTTGTAGCAGCGATAGATTGGACGGTGATAGGCTGCATCAGCCCGTTGTTTGGTGCAGTAACTGCCAACCAGCTTATGTCCGCAGTGCGCGCAGTAGGCAATCCCGGAGAGGAGGGTTGCGCCATATACTGAGGTTTTGCTTGTTGCGTCAATGGGCATGAGATCATTTTCCAATTTCCTCTGCTCCGCATAACGATGCTGAATTCGGCGTTTCATCGCCAGCTGAGCAAAATGGAAATCCGAATCCGAGATGAGTCTGAGTGTTTCAATGGGCTCCGACATTGTATCATTCATGTGCAAGCGGCCCGTGTATAGTGGGTTTCGAAGCATGCTCCGCACTGTCTGAGCTGTCCAGACCTTATCCAAATGGGGATACGCTTCATTCATGTAATTCGCTATGCGCAGCGTTCCCATCCCCTCATTGCAGGACATCTTGAATATTTTCTGGACCATCGGGCCTTCTGTCTCATCGATTATCGGATCAAGAAGCTGCCGGTTCTTCTTCCCCAGGCGCCCCTTGTGAACCATTTTGTAACCGAAAGGCCGCGGTCCCCCGCGCCAGATGCCGTCCATTGTCATTTGCGTATGAGAAGCCTTGACACGCATGGATATTTTCTCGCTCTCACCGCCGGCCTGCCAATAACGCATGAAGTTCATCAGCTTGTCAACACGGTTGTCCAGTCTTTGCTGGCCTTCACGCGTACTCCATACCTCAATCCCCTGCTCAATGAACCATTGCACAAGGAAAGGGGTTTCATCCTCGCGTCGGCCCAAGCGATCGAACATGAACACGAGCAGGACATCAAACATTTTCTGCTCAGCCATGTTCCGGATTTCGATGATCGCATCCCGCTTCCCGGTTGCCGTTTTATAGCCTGATACGCCTTTTTCCAATCGCTCTTCAAAGAAGATCCAATCATCCTGCTTGTCAATGAAGTCCTGGCACTCGCGGCGTTGAAGGGGGATATCATCTTTGGGATCTACCTGACCTTTTGTAGATACTCTGTACAGACATAACACGCGTTTCATTAATTGATTCTCCTTCTTTTCTCAAAGGCTGTGACCAGCATTTCCGCGATATCCAGTCGTACCTGTGGGTTTGGCGTACTACTGAACACCAATGTTGAATGACAGCCATTTGCGTTTACTGTGTTATGGGTCATCTGCACAGATGGTTTTGCGCTCATTCTATTGTCAAGGTTCGCGTGGAGAACAAGTCCACGCCACCACGTTAACTCTCCTCGGACATCTATGCAAGCAGATAAAGGGCTACTGGTAATAATCATGACGTCTCCTTCGAGTTGATCTTCAGTTAGGCAGCCACAAATAGTGAATTTCTAGTAAATGTCTCACACCAAGGTTGAAAATGCTCTGCAACCTTGCAACCTTGCAACCTTGAATTCGAGTATGCAGATTTGTGTATATAATACAGAAAGAGTCCCCCAGTCAATAAATCGCTGTCTTCGTAACTCACTGGAAGATTTCATGCCCTTTGGACGAAGAATGACGAAATAATAAAAGGGTGCCGCGCAGAAGGCAAGGATGAATCTTGATTCGAGCCGATCCTTCCTCTACAATGGTCTGGAAAAGTACCAATGGGAGAAGCGATGATGAAAGATAAGGTTGCTGAAGAATTTATCATAAGGGCAAACTCGCAAAGTTATGTGTATCCCAATTGTTAAGCTTTCTGAGTAAACCGTAAGATGGCAGTCATTCGCTGCGTCGTTGAACGCATCACATATAGAAATGAGAGCAATGGCTACTCTGTCATCAAGACACGGGTAAAAGGTTATTCTGATTTGATTGCCGTTGTCGGAAGCCTGCTTGACGTGAATGTGGGCTCGGTATTGCTTGTTACAGGCGATTGGAAGGTTGACAGCAAGTTTGGCCGGCAATTTGTGGCAACGCAGTGGGAAGAAACGCTGCCCGCCACAGTCTACGGCATCGAGAAGTACCTGGGCAGCGGCTTGATCAAGGGGATAGGCCCCAAGTATGCCAGGAAGATCGTCGAACAATTCGGTGATCAAACGCTTGATATTATCGAAACAGAGCCTGCCAGGCTGATAGAGGTTCCCGGGATTGGCGAGCGCCGCGTCGGCATGATCCGCGCCGGCTGGGAAGCGCAGAAGGAAATCAAAAACCTCATGCTCTTCCTTCAATCCCATGACGTACCCACTTCCCACGCAGCCAAGATCTACAAGGCGTACGGCAAAGACAGCATCATCGTGGTCAATGAGAATCCCTATCGCCTGGCGGATGACATCTGGGGTATCGGATTTAAGACAGCTGACACGATTGCCATGAAGCTGGGCATGGAGAAAGAGAAGTACGCCCGCTGCCGGAGCGGCCTGCTGTATACGCTCAATAAACTGTCCGAAGAAGGGCACTGCTTCGCTTTGCGTGACCAGCTGATCGCCAAAGGGGTGGAACTGCTGGATGTTGAAGAGAATATTCTCATCATGGCGCTGGACGACATGATACGGGTTAAGGATGTCATCATCGAGAAGAACGTTATCCAGCTTACCCAGGAGGATAATGGGAAGGTTTCAGCCGATGCCATCTATCTCCCGCCGTTCTATTTCTCTGAACTGGGTGTCGCCAGGAAACTCTCGGCGCTCATCAGGGTGAAGAGCGAAAGGGGCATATCCAATCCCGAGCACATCATCAAGACGGTAGAGCAGCAGTCCGGCATTACATATGATGAAGTACAGCTTCAGGCGATACATTGCGCCATTTCATCCAAGGTCATGATACTCACAGGCGGTCCTGGAACGGGGAAAACCACCACTACAGACAGTATTATCAAAATTTACAGGGCCAGCGGAAGCACCGTGATCCTAGCTGCGCCAACCGGACGCGCCGCAAAGCGCATATCAGAAACCAGCGGTATGGAAGCAAAGACCATTCACAGGCTTCTGGAGTACCAGCCCGCGACGGGCTACAAGCTCAACGAGGATAACCCCTTGAAGGGCGATGTGCTGATTGTGGATGAATGCTCAATGATTGATATCATGCTGATGTACAATTTGCTCAAAGCGGTGCCCGAGCGGATGACACTGATCCTAGTCGGGGATATAAACCAGTTGCCCTCCATCGGGGCGGGTAACGTACTTCGGGACATGATAGCGTCCGACGCAATTCCGGTCGTTAAGCTTGAGCGCATTTTTCGTCAGGCGCAGGGGAGCCGGATCATAACGAATGCGCACAGAATCAATAAGGGAGAATATCCCGAGCTGAGCAACGGCAAAGGAACTGATTTCTTCTTTATCGACGACGATGACCCTGAAAGCGCCTCAAAGCAGATTATCCAGCTCTGCCAGAAGAGGCTGCCGGCAAGCTATCGCCTCAATCCAATCGATGACATTCAGGTGCTTACCCCCATGCAGCGCGGGGTCGTTGGCGCGATGAATCTGAACAAGGAGCTGCAAGACGCGCTTAACCCCCAGACGGCAATGCTGCGTCATGGGGGCACAGAGTATCGCCTTCATGATAAGGTGATGCAGATCAGGAACAATTATGACAAAGAGGTATTCAATGGCGACATAGGCATCATCTCGGCAATCAAGTCAGAAGACCGCGAACTGACAGTGCTTTTCGACGGAGCGACAGTCAACTATGACATCAGCGAATTGGACGAACTCATGCTTGCGTATGCTACAACTATCCACAAGGCTCAGGGAAGCGAGTACCCCGTGGTGGTCATGCCCATACTGATGACACACTATGTCATGTTGCAAAGGAACCTTATATATACAGGAATTACCCGCGCAAAGAAGTTGTTGGTCATGATCGGTTCCAGGAAGGCGCTGGCCATTGCGATTCGCAACAACAGTGTCACCTATCGCAATACCCAGCTGACCCGCAGATTGCGTGACCTCGCGTCCTCCAATGAAAACATTTTGGCTCAAGTTTCACGATTGTTGTAAAGATGTCCGATACCTACCAAGCCAAATGGCCGGATGAAAAGCCCCTGCTGATTGCAGGGGCTGATTCTTAATCCGGATTGATTTTCTGTTAATCGCTGATTGCGGTCAGTTCAAGAACAGCGGCTTCTATCTCGTCGATGTCCACATGATACCCTTTCTTGGCCAGCTGGCCCTTCACATACATCAGCTTTTCCTTGCCAGCCCCTGCCCCGTACAGTTGCTCCGCTGCATACACAGCCACAGAGACAGCCGCCCGGAGCATCTCCTGCTGCTGGGCTGTGGTTCTGGCTTGTATCCATGGGATCAACTTATAGGTCACAAGCGCAGCCAGAAAGGTAATCGCCGCCTGGAACAGGGGCGTCAGATCTATGCCCGGCAGCATAGGCAGGGGATCTATTGCCTCCGCCAACGTTAGGGGCTGGGTAAAGAGCGTCATCACCGTCAGGACAAACAGGAAAACCATCAGGTATTTCTTCATCTTGTTATTTCCTCTCAATTATGGGGGTATTCTGGCAGTGCCAGCAGTTCCTTGATGCGGGATTCCGCGATGTGGTTATAGCCCCGGGCTTTATAGGATTCATACATATCAGCAATCGCTTCCTTCATGCCGCTGGTGCAATAGCCGTGCTCCATCTTGAACATGCAATAGGCGCGCTCGATATTGTCCCGCTGCAGGTCAGCGATGCTCCTATCCATGAACTGGATGCGGCCATCCAGCGAATCCAGCTTGTCTAGCACACTTTGCCGGTAAGCCTGGTCCGCCTTCAGTGTCGCTTCACTGGCGCGCCGCTTTTCTGCCTTCTTCGCTTTATGTGTATCCCACAGCGGCCGGAGCACGGCCATCCAGCCGATGATGGCGCCGGTAATGGCAGCGCTCACCTTGAGGATCGTATCGAGCGTCATCTGTTCCATGGGTCAGCTCCTTTGTCTAGGCGTTCAAATCTCTCGCGTCCATCAATTCTTCCAGCGCCTGGTCCAGGCCAATCCGGTGGGCCATCAGCAGGTCAATGAGACGGTCCAAAGAGGCAAGGGGGAACTTATCTTGCCCCGGTGTCATAGCTGTAAGCGCAGCGCTCAAGGCCGCCTGACATTCACTGTCCCAGACCGCGTCCGGGGGTAGGCCATGATCCTGCTGGAATCGCTTCACGGCGGCTTCTGTTTCGGCACCAAAGTCGCCATCAGCGCCAAAGCGTGGCAGGGCATAACCTAACTTCATCAAACCTTCCTGAAGGTTTTTGATCTTCTCTCCCTTATCCCGTCTGCGGATCAAATATGCATCTTCCACGATAGTCTCTCCTTCCTCGTATAGCCCAATCGGAATCGCGTAATGTGTCCAGCTGCGCGGCATGGGGCTATCAATCACGCCACTGTTGTGCCCGCTTGCGTGTATGACAGCACCCCCGCCTATGTAAATCCCCGTGTGGCTCATGGTGCTGCCCTTCTGGACAAAGACGATGCAAGGCCTCTCCGGCATTGCGTGAATGGGTCCCTTGATCTCCCAGTTGCTCGCATCATTCCACTGGCTGGTCGCCCCCGCCCCCATAATGGGACGGCCGGTCACTGCCCGAAGCCCCTCACGCGTCAGGCCTCGGCAGTCGTAGGCCTTTCGGCCTTCGTACTTGCAGCCGCTGCAGGACGTGCTCTTTCCCGACAGTACCGGGCAATTTCTCTGGATAGCCTCGGCGTACTCCGGCTTGCTCTTCATCACCTGCTGGCGGTAGGCCGGCGTGCACTTCTGCCCCGCCGCGCCAAAAATATAGGGCGAGCCGATTTCGGTTCTCGCCCATTGGGTTAATTGATCAGCTCCTGTCACATGCCATCGCTCCTCTCTGGGGGTTGTTCGATCGTTGATTGTAGGGGTTCTATGCTTGAAACAGGCGCTCTCGGCTGATTCCTCACCTGTTCCTGGATGTTTGCAAGCAAAGCGCTTACCTGGAAATAGGGCAGCTTGACAAGTGAATCGATGATCAGCTGAGCCTCTGACGCGTCGAATGAAAACACATACCTCATTCGTTGCCTGCCTCATTGGGGGTACCGGCTTCGTGAACCTGCTGACGCAGCTTGAAGAATAGATCCACGACCTTCTTAAAAGGCATTTCCGCTATCGACTCCAGAATTACTTCGGCCTCTTTGGCGTTCACTGTAAAGGTGTATTCCTGATCCATACTTTCCTCCTTACACAGCCTGCCA
>Ga0209510_1005923_pt1 | contig 9966 bp, 8 predicted proteins | sample BiotimSIPDNA_FD_185749 | JGI IMG/M metagenome (GOLD analysis project Ga0209510, IMG submission 185749) | Anaerobic biogas reactor microbial communites from Washington, USA - Biogas_R1 time_0 SIP DNA (SPAdes) (version 2) | ecosystem: Engineered > Bioreactor > Anaerobic > Unclassified | place...
TAGCTTTCGTAAAGCGGCCTATGCAATTGAAGAGGCCTTACAATACACTGTATGGAAGCATATCCTCAATTCCGCAGGTATGGAGCGTTTTCCGGCAGCGGAGTGGGATATGGCACGGCTGGGCATCGGTCTCTATGGCATCAGTGCCAGTGGTCTGCAGGGACTGAGGAATGTCGGTACCCTGAAGACAACAATTCTTCAAATCAAAGAGGTGCCGGCCAATGAAACCATCGGTTACGGCAGAAAGGAGAAGCTGACACGCAATGCACGCATAGCCACCATCCGCTTTGGTTATGCCGACGGACTCGACAGGCAGTTTGGCAACCGCAGGGGGAAGGTACTGATCAACGGACAAACGGCCCCTATCGTTGGGAATGTCTGCATGGATCTTTGTATGATTGATGTGACAGATGTCAAGGCAAGTGAGGGAGACGTAGTAATTCTTTTTGGTGAAGGACTCTCAGTCATTGAACAGGCTGAATCAATCGGCACAATCCCCTATGAGATACTTACCTCTATTTCCCCCCGTGTGAAGCGGATCTATATCAAGGAGTAGGCTGAGGCTGACATTGCGTAGCAGACCCATCCTTGCCTTGTTGATGCAAAAAAAACAACCCGATCATCCGATCGGGTTGTTTTTTATAGTAATCTGTCTCGTCTGCTTAGTCTACAAAGAAGATAGCAACACGGTTCCAGTCGTTTTCTGCATAAGGCTGTTCGGTGTCACCCTTCCAGTCGATAGCGATGCGGTCGCTGTTGATGCCATAGTCGTTGGTCAATGCATCGGCAACGGCTCTTGCACGTTTTTCTGAGAGTGCGAAGTTGTATTCCGGTGTTCCGGTCTGAGCATCAGCATAAGCTACGATGTTCACCTTGGCATCGGGATTGGCCTTCATGTACTCAGCAGTGTTGTGTACGCTGATCTGCTGACCCTTGTCGATCTTGGCAGAGTTGATGCGGAAGAACACTACGTTCGGAACATAAACTGCTTCGTTTACAATGGTGGGTTCTACTTCCGGGCACTCGGGGCAAGACTCGGGTCTGAGTCTCAGCTCTTCGTTTTCGGCACGCAGTCTGTTGATCTGGCTGTTCAGGTCATTGATCAGGTTGTAGTCCATCAGCTCGGCAGGAGTGAAATCCTGTTTGCCGCCCAGACCGAACTTGATACCCGCTTTACCGGTAAGGATGCCGTCATAACCAATCTTTTCGGTAATTCCGTCAGCAGATGCACCATCGAAACTGTGATCAGCTATTCTCATGCCAATCTCAAGGAAGAGGGCCACGCTCTTGGAGAGCTGGAAGTTGTTGATCAAACCGGCATTGTAAGTCAGAGCTCTGTCGTATACATTGCTGAAGTCACCGTCCATTCCGTGCATGTAGCCAACACCTGCATAAGGAATCAGGCTGTAAACGCGGTCAGGGTTGTAGCTGCCCCATGCGTTGATGATGTTATACATCAGGTCTACATGGCCGCCAATCCAAGTTCCTTCAGGAATTGCATCGGGATTTACATGGTTAATCTTACCACCGTCAATCACCACACGGGCACCCCAGTTGGGTGAATTCCAGCGTCCGATTTCCAACTGACCGTTCCAACCTAGACGATCGCCCAAGCTGGCACCTGCATCGGCTTCACCTGTGGTCAAATAAAGGTTTGTTCCGCCGCCGAGCCCCATATACCAGTTGTCACTACCTTTGTTCTTCAGATATACGGTACCCTCAGAAACATTCTGTACATCCTGTGCACTGATGCTGAACGCAACAAGTGCCGAAAATAAAAGTAAACTAATTTTTTTCATAAAATTACAATCTAATTTAAACATTTTTCGTTTCACAATAACTCGATATTCTTTGTTTGAATGGTGATACTTAAATCTGTAGCCCATTCTTTAGTGCATTTATAACATCTCTGTTATAAAATTGTTCGCAGCCAAATGCTGAAATAGCATCATTTCCCTGCCTCATACTCTGCTCGGCTTCCACCGATAAAGTTGTATTTAAGCTACAAATATAAAACTTTAAATTTATATAATCTTAATTTTCAATTTATTTTTCCGAAATTGCATCCCGATGGGCAATTAACCACACTTGCGGCATTTTTATATGGCTGTGTGGGCTTTTTATCCCAAATAGCTTTTTAACAGTTTGCTGCGTGAGTCCTGTCGCAACCTGCGGATTGCTTTCTCCTTGATCTGTCGAACACGCTCACGGGTGAGTTGGAACTTATCTCCAATCTCTTCAAGTGTCATCTCCTGACATCCGATGCCGAAAAACATCTTGATGATGTCACTTTCCCTCTCGGTAAGCGTGGAGAGTGCACGATCAATCTCCTTCTGCAGAGACTCGTTGATCAGTGTACGGTCTGCAATGGGGGCATCGTCGTTGACAAGTACATCCAGCAGACTGTTGTCTTCACCCTCCACAAAGGGAGCATCCATGGAGATGTGCCTTCCCGACACCTTCAATGAGTCGGTTACCTTGTCCACAGTGATATCCAACTCTATTGCCAGCTCTTCGGCTGAAGGACGTCGTTCATTCTCTTGTTCGAATTTCTGAAAGGCTTTGCTGATCTTATTGAGTGAACCCACCTGATTGAGCGGCAACCGTACGATGCGAGACTGCTCGGCCAGGGCCTGCAGAATCGACTGGCGGATCCACCAAACGGCGTAACTGATAAACTTGAATCCCCGGGTCTCGTCAAACTTCTCGGCAGCCTTGATCAATCCAAGGTTTCCCTCGTTGATCAAGTCCGGCAAACTGAGGCCTTGGTTCTGGTACTGTTTAGCCACCGATACCACAAAGCGCAGGTTTGCCCTGGTGAGTTTTTCCAAAGCTTGCCGGTCGCCTTTCTTGATCGCCTGTGCCAACTCCACCTCTTCCTCCACGGTGATCAGATCCTCACGGCCAATCTCCTGAAGATATTTGTCGAGTGAAGCGCTTTCACGATTGGTGATCGATTTTGTAATTTTTAGTTGTCTCATCTCAATATTTAGATTCTACTGTAAATTCTGTTGTAACTACAATGGGGGCGCAAAAGTACAAAAAAAAACGCTATGATGGTCAATAACTCTCCCCGTAACCAAACATATAGCAAAGGAATCTGGCACCGAAGCCTAATTCCTTTGCTATAGAAACGTTATTTGGTTCCTTTTTGTTACTGAAATGTGAATGATTAACCTTTCTTAACGGCGGATCACTCTCCGGAGAGGTCAATGGCAATGTATTGTGTCCTGCCATTGGGGTAGAATCCGGCTACCAGCACCACCTTGTCTTCTCGGGTACGGGTGGCTGCAACTATCGTAGCCACATCTTCCTGACTGTTCACCGGTTGATTGTTCATGCGCATGACGATGAATCCCTTGTTGATGCCCTCCTTGCGGAACAGACCTTTGCTATCCACAGCTTCCACTTCAATACCGCTGGAGATGCCCAGTGCACGTTTCCGTTCATCGCTCAATGGTTTGAAAGTGGCTCCCAGTGAAACTACAGCGTCAGTTTTACGGGTGATCTCGGTGCTTCCCTCGTCATTTTTCAGCTCTACGTTGAAGTTGCGGTTGTTGCCGTTACGATCTACCGTCACACTGATCTTGTCTCCCGGGCGATAGCGGTTCAGCTGGCTCTGCAGTTCTGCGAAGTTGCGGATGGGCACATTGTTGATGGCCGTCAGGATGTCCCCTTTCTGGATGCCGGCTGCCTTGGCGGCGCTTCTGTCGGAGAAGTCCTCCACCACGACCCCTCTGATCTGTGAGAGCTCACGAGCCCTGTCGGGATCCTCCCGACGGATGTTTTCGATGTTGGGAACCTGGATGCCCAGGAGTGCACGCTGTACTGTGCCGTATTCTTTCAGGTCCGCTGCAATTTTCCCTGCGATGGAGATGGGCACAGCGAAGGCATAGCCGGCAAAGTTGCCGGTCTGTGAATAGATGGCGGTGTTGATCCCCACCAGCTCACCGCGGGTGTTGACCAGAGCGCCACCGCTGTTGCCGGGGTTGACAGCTGCATCTATCTGGATGAACGACTGGATGCCGAGACCACCGCCCATCACGTTGCCTCTGTTCTTGGCGCTCACGATACCTGCCGTGACGGTAGAGGTAAGGTTGAAGGGGTTGCCTACGGCGAGTACCCATTCACCCACCTGCAAAGCGTCTGAATTGCCGAAGGTGAGGTAGGGGAAGTCATCTCCTTCAATTTTAAGCAATGCGATATCACTTTGACGGTCGGCACCCACCACCTTGGCTGTGAACTCGCGGTTGTCGTTCAGCGTGACCGATACTTCGGTGGCATTCTCCACCACATGGTTGTTGGTGATGATGAATCCATCCTTCGAGATGATTACCCCGGACCCGAAACCCACCTGTTCACGCGGTTGTGAAGGCATCCGGTCTCCAAAGCCGAAGAAGAAATCGAACGGGTTGATGTACTGTTGCTGCCTGATGGTCTTGGTCTTCACATGCACCACGCCGTCAACAGAGCGGGAAGCTGCTTCAGTGAAATCAGGATATCCCTCCGCTGTGGTAAGACTGGTGAATACAACGTTCTTATCCTGGTTGAATGATTCGGCCAGTACTCCCATCTCTTCGGTTGTGGGATTTACTGTAGATCCTGTTAGCTTTTTCTCTCCCTTTACAATGATTGTGTGATACCCAAACAGGGTAATGACTGAACTCAGAATAGCAACCAATAAGATTGCAATCACGTTTTTTGTATTACTTTTATTCATATTGTTGGGTTTGAAGTTTATGGTTGTTTCTCATACCAGCAAATGTAAGACAAAAACTGTACAGAAAAAGTGATGTCAGCATGGCTTTTAACACTTTTAACTGAAAGATTATCCGATTAACCCGATTTAACCGCACAGCAGTGAATCTTTCTCTCGGCAATACTGACAAGATGGCACCTCCTATGCCTGAGGCTTCCTTATCGTCTATATCTGGTTCTCTTTTTGGCATAACGCCTGAAACGGAAATTGTTGAATGGATGGAACAGATCGTACAGCAACAGGTTGATGTGGTAGCGGGTGTTATCAACCAGCTTACTTGCTCTATTGATCACCCATAGCTGCATCCCGTAGCGAAGCAGGAAGAGCAGCAGTGCCGTACCGGTGAGTAGTAGGGAACCGGTGATGAGGCCCATGACAACCGCTGAGGTGAAGAGCAGGTAGAATGCATAGCGGGTGAAGCTCTCCATACTTAGGATACGAGGGGCCACCCCGCGATAGTACTGTTTGGTATAGAGATATTTCGATTTCAGTGAACGCCAGGTGAAGAAGCTGTCGATGCCGTGTGCTTCGGTCATGCTCTCAGGTGAGAGAACAACACCTGTTCTGACACCGGGAGCAATACGGTTGATGTAAAGATCATCTTCCCCACCGTCAATGTGGAGGATGGATGAGAATCCCTTGTGCCGGAAGAAGAGCTCCTTGCGGTAGGCCAGGTTGCGTCCGATACCCATATATGGTTTCTTCAGCAATGCCATGGAGAGGAATTTAATGTGGTGCATGAAGTTATCATACCGTATGAAACCCCGCATTCCTGCCTTTTTACCAATGGTCAGCCGGCTGAATCCCAGTATGATGTCCATGTTTTGTGCAAATGCGTTGCCATGCTCTCTGATCCAGTTGGGTGTACAGGGCTTGCAGTATGCTTCGGTAAAGAGTAGATGCTCATGCTTTGCTGCCTTGATGCCAATGGTGAGCGCCAACTTTTTCTCATTAACACTTTCTGCTTCATCCGGAACATAGGTGTGGTAGAGATGCGGATACTTTAAGGCGGCAGCTTTCAGAACCATGTCAGTCTCATCTGTGGAGCCGCTGTTGACAACAACCACTTCGAAGTTGGGATAATCCTGCTCCATGATGTACGGCAGGTTCTTTGCCAACTCCTCAGAGTTGTTTTTTGAGGGGATGATTACCGAGATGGGTGGCAGCTCATCATCCTGCAATGATGCAGACTGTTGTTTTTTATGATGCCGGTAGGGACTATTGTAAACCAGAAGATAGAAGAGTACCTGAAGCAGGAAGAAGAACAGTAGTGCTCCCCCCAGGATCAACTCTGTAAGAGAAAGCCCTGAAACAAGCAGGTAGATATGATCCATGTGATAACGTTTAAATGTTGTCTGAGTAGCGGGAGGCAGGCAGCTCCCGGAGATTGTAGTTTGATGCCATTGTCTCTCCATACGCTCCCGCCGAACGGATGGCAATCAGATCACCACGTTTTGATTCGTTCAGCATAAAATCCCGAACAAAGACATCGCTCGACTCACAGACAGGACCTACCACATCATAGGAGGTGTATGGTTTTTCGGAACTGATGTTTTCGATATGATGGAATGCCTGATAGAGTGCCGGACGAATCAATTCCGTCATGCCGGCATCCACAATCAGGAACTTCTTTTGTATCCCCTCTTTCACATAAATCACTCTGGTGATCAGAGAGCCGCAGGGGGCCACCACCGAGCGACCCAGCTCAAAATGGAGGGTCTGTCCCTCTTCCAGTTTGAGGTATTTCTCGAAGAGTCTGAAGTACGACTCAAAGTCGGCTATGGGACAGTGATTCGGGTGGTGATAGTTGATGCCCAAGCCACCACCCACATTGATCACCGGCAGGGTGACACCTTGCGTGTGGAACCATTCACGCAGCTCCAGAGCCTTCACGCAGAGATCTTCGAAGGAGGAGAGATCGGTTATTTGTGATCCGATGTGGAAGTGCATGCCGATCAGGTTGATATGACCTCCATCGGCAATCATCCGCAACAGTGTTGGCAGATCCTGTTCATTGATGCCGAACTTGTTCTCATTGAGCCCCGTAGTGATGTATTGATGCGTGTGCGCATCCACATTGGGATTGATGCGCAGGGCTACAGGTGCTTTCTTTCCCATCTCGGCAGCCAGCTCGTTGAGCACCTCCAGCTCGGCCATAGACTCCACATTGAAACAGAAGATATCGTTTTCGAGTCCAATCCGGATCTCACGGTCGGTTTTGCCTACACCTGCAAAGGCTATTCTGTGGGCCGGGAAGCCGCACTCCAGTGCCCGCAGGATCTCGTTGCCACTCACGCAGTCGGCACCGAATCCATAGGAGGCGATCAGTTTCAGTATCTCCTCATTGGCGTTGGCCTTGATGGCATAGTGTATGTGAAACGGCTTGCCGGCAGTCTCTTTTCTGATGGTGTCGAGTGTCTCGCGCAACAGCGCCATATCGTAGAAGTAAAACGGTGTCTCGAACGATTCGAATTGCGTTGTGGGAAAGTTTCCTTTGATCATCTCTGTTACTCTCTTTTTGGATTTATAGTGGGCACCGGGCGCATGTTGCCGGAAGAAACACCACTCTTTGGGTGACAAAAATAGCGTTTTTTAACCGAATCCCTTACATTGTGATGAAAGAAATTGCCTGGGCCTGCTTTTCTTCCATGGGCAGGGATGCATCAATCCAATGGATGGTGAAGCCACGGCGTTCCATTCCCCTGAACCAGGTCATCTGTCGCTTGGCAAACTGATGGATGGCTATCTCCAGCTGACGGAACATCTCCTCGTAGGCAAGAGCACCTGTAACATGCAAGGTTACATACTTGTATTCAAGCCCATAATAGATCAGATCCTGCGCCACTACTCCTTCGGCAAGCAGTTGCCTCACCTCTTCTATCATTCCCTCATGAAGGCGTGCTTTCAGCCTGCGGCTTATCTTGTCACGCCTCAACTCACGGTCAATCTTCAAACCGAGGATGGTGCTTTCAAGCGGGGGGTAAGCTCTGTTGGCCTGATCCTCATGCGACCGGTAGTCGGCAATCTCGATGGCGCGTATGGCTCGTTTCTTTGTGTCGGTATCGGTGCTGTTGTGTAAAGGTCCGTAACCGCGCAGGATCTCTGTCAGCTCGGTCAGCGTCTTGCTCTCCAGATGATTTCTCAGATCGGGGTTGGCCGGCACTTCGGGCAGATGGTACCCCTTTAGCACCGATTCAATGTAGAGGCCAGTGCCGCCACAGAGAATGGCTCTCTTCCCGCGGCTGCAGATATCCTCATATGCCGTGTGGAAGTCCTGTTGATAATTGTACAACGTATATTTGTCGCCCGGTTCCCGTATGTCGATCAGGTGATAGGGAATGGAGATGCCATCCAGAGTGTATTCATCCAGATCCTTGCCGGTTCCGATATCCATGCGACGGTAGAGCTGACGTGAGTCGCCGCTCAGTATTTCCCCGTTCACTGCTGCTGCCAACTTCACGGCAAAGGGTGTCTTGCCACTGGCCGTGGGACCCAAAATTGTGATCAGTTTCTGCTTCATGATGAGAATCCGGAATGCTGCCTACCAGCTTCCACCGGCGCCTCCTCCGCCAAAACTGCCGCCACCGCCACCGCCGAAGCCGCCACCGCCGAAACCGCCACCTCCACCAAAACCGCCAAAGCCACCACTGCGGCGGCTACCCCCCATCATGGGGGGAAAGAAGATGGGAGGATTGCCACCTCCGCGGTGTCCTTCACTGTCGATGTGCTGGTCCCCACCACCCGAGATGAATGCAAAAAGGATGAGGATCCCGATCACCAGGATGATGATTGCCAGGGGAGGGATTCCCTCCGTCTGATCCTCTGCTTCGGCAGTGAACTCACCCGACAGTCGGGCAATCATTTCATCCACCGCCGCATTGACCCCTCCAAAGTAATCCTCCTCCACGAAGTAGGGGATCATCACGTTGCGCACGATGCGACCTGCATAGGCATCGTTGATGCGTGCTTCCAGGCCGTAGCCGGTGGCTATGAATGCTTCACCCCTGCTGTTGCCCCGCTTGGGCTTTATCAGAATTACGGCACCGTTGTTCTTGCTTCTTTGTCCCACCTGCCATTTCTCTCCGAGACGGAAGGTGAAGTCGGAAGCGGCATATCCCCCGAGGTCGTCAATCGTTACCACATATATCTGCGTAGATGTGGAATCGTTGTAAGCCAGCAGTTTTTGCTCCAGGGCCCTGTTCCCGGCATCGGTGAAGATGCCGGCGAAGTCGTTCACCAGCTGGTAGGGCATCATCGGTTCGGGGATCTCCTGCGCCGACAGTGGCCATAAGAAAAGAAGAAAAATGGCAAGGATCCGGACCCTACTCTTCCAGTATAACATCATCGCTCAGTTCGTTTTTATCATTCTCCAATATGGGGTATTGTGCCTTGATCAGTTCACCAATCCGTCCTACGCCAAGGCAGATGCCATCCACAATCCTTCCCTCGCGAAAGAAGGATAACATCTCTTCCAGCACCTCATTCCAGAAGTCTTTCCGAGTGGCATCATGGATGCCGCTGTCTCCCCAGATGGCAGCCTTGTGATCTGCCGGGGAGATGTAGAGCAACACGCCGTTGCGCTGTTCGGTTGCCTCCATCTTCATTCTTGTGAACTTCTGACGGGCAGCCTCCAGCGGTTCTCCTTTTACAATGCCGTGCAACACATACACGTATCTCTCCCGAGGTATGGCTCTCGGCATTGCGAATTGAGGCGCTGATCTGTTCCAACTCTTCTCTGCTCAGCATGGTCGATCTCCATTTTTCTCTGTTTTTCAGAACTGGACTTCTGGTGCCGATTGTGCCTCTGGAGCCGCTTCAAAGTAGGCTTTCGATTCAAACTTGAACCACCCGGCATAGATCACCTGCGGGAACTTGCGGATGTAGGCGTTGTAATCCTGCGCAATCTGGTTGAACTTGTTGCGTTCCACCGAGATGCGGTTCTCCGTACCGGCCAACTCATCCTGCAGTGCCAGGAAGTTCTGATTGGCCTTCAGTTCCGGATAGTTCTCCTGAATCAGCAACAACCGTCCGAGTGCCTGACTCAGCTGGTTCTGTGCCTGCTGATACTCCTGCAGGCTCTCCGCTGTAAGGTTCTCCGGGCTAATGGTGGACTGTGTGGCCCTGGCCCTGGCCTCTGTCACCTGCGTGAAGGTCTCCTGCTCATGGGTGGCATACCCCTTCACGGTGTTTACCAGGTTGGGGATCAG
>Ga0209510_1005925_pt1 | contig 9960 bp, 8 predicted proteins | sample BiotimSIPDNA_FD_185749 | JGI IMG/M metagenome (GOLD analysis project Ga0209510, IMG submission 185749) | Anaerobic biogas reactor microbial communites from Washington, USA - Biogas_R1 time_0 SIP DNA (SPAdes) (version 2) | ecosystem: Engineered > Bioreactor > Anaerobic > Unclassified | place...
GCATCCTCAGGAGTTTCGCTGATCCGCCCCAGTTTTTTTGCCGCCGCTGAGATGATGGCTTTTCCCAGCGGATGTTCCGAGTAGGATTCACCGACCGCAGCAATCCTTAAAAGTTCATCTTCGCTCATGCCCACCGGCTCTGCCCGTGTCACGGAGGGTTTCCCGACGGTCAGGGTTCCTGTCTTGTCAAAAGCGACAGCCTTTACGGTTCCAAGTTTTTCCATAATTTCCCCGCCCTTGACAAGAACCCCGTGTTTTGCCCCGTTTCCTATGCCGGCCACGATCGAGACGGGGGCGGAGATCACAAGAGCACCCGGACAGGCTATGACCAGAAGTGTCAGGGCCAGCACCAGATCTTTCGTGGCGAGGAACAGGGCAATGGAAAGAAAGATAATCGCCGGGGTGTAATAGCGGGAGAACTTTTCCAGGAATTTCTGTGTTTTCGCCTTCTTGTCCTGGGCATCCTCAACCATCTGCAGAATCCTGGCAAAAGTGGTGTCCTCGCCGACCCTGTCTGCCCTGACAATCAGATATCCCGACTCGATGACGGTCCCCGAAAACACCGTTTCATCCACGGTGCGGCTTATGGGAATGGACTCTCCGGTAATGGCCGCCTGGTTGATGTAGGCCGAGCCCTCCACCACGGTTCCGTCGACCGCTATTTTTTCTCCGGGCCTCACCACCACGAGGTCGCCTTTCACCACATCTTCCGGATCGATCTCCGTTTCGGCGCCGTTTCTTCGCACTCTTGCCTTATCCGGCGCCATATCGAGCAGCGCCTTTATGGAAGACCTCGTTTTTTCAATGGTCCTGGACTCGAGGTAGTCGCCCAGCATGAACAGAAAGGTTACCGCGGCCGCCTCCCAGTACTCGCCGATGATAACGGCTCCGGTAACGGCAATGGTTACCAGGGCGTCGATCCCGACGATGCGATACCTCAGCGCCCCGATGGCCTTCCTGAAAACAGGGGTGCCTGCAATTACGGTTGTGGCAAGCATCAGAAATATCGTGATCTTTTCGTATCCGATCATCTCTTTCAGAACGAAGGATGCAGCGGCCAGAATCCCCGAGATGAGAACAATCCGCCCTTTCGTCATTTTCATCATTTTCATCATTGAAGACACCCCCTTCTTCCTACTTTTCGCTCAGGACCAGGTAGCCCAGGCTTTCAATTTTCGCCCTGATCTCTTCTGCGGTGACAGCGCTCTCGTCAAAGCTCACCTTTACTCTTGATGAATTGAACAGCACCTCTGAACTGCTGATGCCTCCGGTTTTTTTCAGCATACCCTCGATTTTCGCTATGCAGCTCGGACAGGAAACGGTTTCCAGCTGAAACGTTCTGTTTGTCATGAATATGACCTCCCTTTATGTGTGGTAGGCTGAGGATACAGGAGGTCCGGATTTCCTTCCTTGACGCAGGTCAAAATTTTAAAAAACCTCAAATTGTGGTCATTCCGAAGAGGCCAGTTTAAAGGATATCGGGATCTGATTTTTCCTCTCATTCCCGAGGAGCGAAAAAGAGGGACCCGGACCAGGGCGGTACCCTGAAACCGGCTCCCTCTCTATTCGCCTGCCGGAACGTCCCGAGTAGTACGGACGGACTGCCGGCCGATTCTTCTTACCTATCTTCCCTTGGAGGGATTGTTTCTTTTCTGGGCTGTATTTACCTTTGTCGGTAAAAGCCCCCGTTGTTCCCCTTCGTGCTCGAACCGGAAGTACCCCACCAGTTTCCGCAGTTCCGCAGACAGGTTCGCAAGTTCTTCGGAGCCCTGGGCGACCCGTTCCGCCGATTCGGCCACTTCTTTCATCTGTCCCCGCACCATGTCGGAGGACGAAGCCGCGGCACCGACCCTTGACGCGATGTTCTGCACCGCCCCGGCGATCTCCTCGCTGGACGCCGCCTGCTCCTCCGAGACAGCCGCAAGGTCCTGGGTCGAGGACGAAATTCTTGCCAGGGCTTCCATCATCTTCGCAATGGTCTCCCGGGTCTCTTCAGCGAGCCCGGCGGAGGCGTGGGAGTTCTTCGCACTTTTTTCCGACGAGGAGACCACCTGGTCCAGATCCTTTGTAATCATCCCCGCAAGCTCCGCGATCTTCTTGGCGGCCTCGTTGCTCTCCTCGGCGAGCTTCCGCACTTCTTCCGCCACCACCGCGAACCCCCGTCCGGCCTCACCCGCCCGGGCGGCTTCGATGGCCGCGTTAAGGGCCAGCAGGTTGGTCTGGTCGGCGATGCCTCCGATCTGGGAGACGAAGCTCTGGATCTCCCGGGCACGGTCTCCAAGTTTCCGGACCTCTTCCGAAGCCTGTTCAGATTCCGCCGCTACGCCGGCCACGCTGGCCACCACTTTTTTGACAGCGGTCATGCCCTCTTCACCGGCGGCCCTGGCGTGCTCCACTTCGGTCGCCATCTCCGTGCTCTTCTGGGCGGAAGATTGGGCGCCGCCGGCAACCTCCTCTACGGAGGCGTTGATTTCCTGGCTTGCTGCGGCGAGGCTTTCCATCTGGGAGGAAACATCGTCGATGCCTGCTCTCGACTCTTCCACCCCGGCGTTCGACTCCTCGGCGAGGGCGGAGAACTCCTCGGAATTGCTTCCGAGGCGCTCAGCGGCTTCGGAAATGGACTGCATGGCCTTTCGGAGCTTTGCTCCCATCTGGCCAAGCGCGCGGGCTACGACTGTGATCTCGTCCCTTCCGCTCTCGTCGAACTTCACAGTGAGGTCTCCCTCGGAGAATTCTTCCACGCGGTGCCGGAGGGCGTCGAGGGTTTTGGCCACCGAAGAGGAGATGAGAAAGCCGAACAGGACGCCCAGCGCAATGGAAACTATGGCAAGCGTGATGAGCATCCGCTCCGCCCCGTTGATTTCGATCATATTGTTCTCGTTGGTTCTTTCACTCCACTGGATGCAGTAATCAGCCAGGTCCCTGAGAGCATCCATGACGTCGTTCATGGGCTTCTGGGCTTTTTGCAGAAACGCCTCGTAGGCTTCCTGGTTCTGGTTGTTTTGTGCCAGCCGAATAACCTCTTCCGTGGCTTTCCGGAATTCCATCAGGTGCTTTTTTGCTTCGGCAAGGCGCTTGATCTCAAATTCTTCGAGTTCGATTTTGCCATAGTTTTCCAGGTTTTCGTCGTTGCTCTTTCTCCGGTTGACGATGTCTTCGAGAAGGGCGTGGTTTTGTGTCTCGTCACGGGTCAGCATCATGGCGTTGAGATTTCCCCGGATCGCCTGCATGTTGGCCCTGGAATCGTTCATCCACTGGACGGGGAGCACGCCGCTCCGGAACATGTCCGCCATGTCCCTTTCGGCGGCGACAAGGCGCTGGTACCCGACAAACGAGGCGCCCGCGGTGAAAAGACACAATACGGATGTCAGGGCGAAAAGGCGGACACGGATGGAAACATTTCTGAGAAACTGCAGTTTCAGCATAAACGGTCACTCCCCACGAAAAATTAGGCAGCCTGAAGGGGCTGCCTGCATCAGAACCAGTGTCCCCACGCACCACTGGTATGAGCCTGAAAAGATGGTGAAAAGATGTGTTGACCAAAATACTGCCGTATTTTTATCTGGATGAGGAAAATCCGTAAATGAACAGCATGCCTCACAGGGTATTGCATGGAACTTTTTCGAGGATGGTGAAAATTTCTTCGAAAAATATTTTCAAACATCATCCCATCTGCAAATGGAGATGTCAAAGGCGGGTGGGGTGGAAAAAGGGGGGATAACCGGCGCCTTTTTTGCAAAAACGTTAAAATGCTTTTGATTTTGATTGATTCTTAAGAAGCATATGAAATAGTTATTGAGAATACTTATCGAGAGCCGAACGACTTAAGATAGTGGGAATATAGTCCCTGCGTGAGGGGGATAATTTTCATGAAAAGCGGATGAAATGGTGTGTTTTTTTGAGGAAGGGAATGGAAACTGCGACGAAAAGGTTGTGGGTGTTTGAATGACCGTTGCTTTGCCGAATGGGCAAGGGACTGTCGAAGCAAGGCAGACAGCCGCCCGGTGAGGAAAGGCGGACTTTCTGAACATGCAGTCCTCTCTGAATGACAGGCATCAGCCGAAACCTGGAATGATCTCAAACAATCAGGGGCTTTCCGGGCTGCCGGGAGGGCGATTATTATTCCTCCACCCACTTCGTCAGGTCTTCCCTGTGACCGGCGACGAGGATCATATCCCCGGCCTCGATGGTGGTCTCCGCCCTGGGGATGAACCGTTTCCCCCCGCGGTTTATGCTAAGAACCACTGCATTGAACCGCACGCGAAAATCGAGTTCTGCGAGGGTCTTGCCCAGCATTTCGGGGATGGGGTGGATTTCGCCCACGTAGAAGAGCGATCCGGGGACCTGGGCGAAGTGGGACATCCACGGGTGGACAAGCAATTGTGCCAGCCGTTCTCCCATGTCCCGCTCGGGAAAGATGACCCGATTGGCTCCCACCCTGGCGAGAACCCGGGCATGAATGTCGTTTTCCGCCCGGGCGATGACGTAGGGAACACCGAGATCCTTCAGGATGGTGGTGGCAAGGATGCTGGCCTCGACGCTTTCTCCTATGGCGACCACGGCGATGTCGGCTTCCTTGGCGCCGCATTTGGCAAGAGCGTCGGCGTCGGTTGCGTCAGCCTGCACGCACAGCTCAACGAGACCGGCGGTTTCCTCGACGCATTCAATATCGGTGTCCACCGCTATGACCTGGTTGTGGAACTCTGAGAGCGTTTTGCACAAAGATTGACCGAACCGGCCCAAACCGACGACCAGCACCACTTTTTCTTCTTTTTTCATGTTCATTCCTCCAGGGAGTCGAGTGAGAAGATACCGGCGCACCCATCCTGCGGGAGATGGCCGGATTCAGGCGCCGCTACGGCCGTTGGGCTTCAGTGGGTTTTGACCCACCGCTCGGCCTCGCTCGGAGACAAATCCCCATCCCCGGCGAAGACTATGACATCGTCGTCTTTATACAGAACGACGGAATGATCCGAGAAAAACAGGCGAAGGCAGCCATTCTCGTCGAAGGAGAAAGAGCAGTGCTTTTCGGCAAGATCACCAAGACACAGCATCCTTCCCATCTCCTTCCTTTCCCTATTTCCCGCCTTTGTTTCCGGGCATGGCGGGATTCACCCGGTACAGACTACCAGGGGGGAAATTAAGACACCGTCAAGAAAGGAGCCGTTGGCGTAAATTTTTAATAAAGAAAGAGGATCACTGGGAGGAGAAGCGGAATCCCACTCCTGGTTCCGTATGGATGTACCGCGGAAGGGAGGGGTCCGGTTCGATCTTTTTCCTGAGGTTGCTCACGTGGACGCGGAGAAGGGAAGGATCCCGCTCTTCCCTGTCGTCCCAGATTCTTTCGCTCAGCATGCGGTAGGTCACGACGCAGTCGATGTTCTGGGCGAGAAGGGAGAGAATCTCGAATTCCGTCCTGGTGAGGGAAATTTCCTGTTCCTGCCGCAGAAGCTGTCGTTTTGCCAGGTTGATGGTCAGGTCGCCGGCAACGATCTCCGGAGGCTGGATAATCCTCGATTCCGCCCGGCGGAGAAGGGCCCGTATCCTGGCGAGCAGCTCCCCCGCCTGGAAGGGTTTCGTGAGATAGTCATCGGCCCCCAGGTCAAGGGCCTGCACCTTGTCGCTCTCGTTCCCCCTGACCGAGAGGATGAGAATGGGCGAATTCATCCAGGTGCGCAGTTCCCGGCAGACATCCAGGCCGTCCATGTCCGGAAGTGAGAGGTCGAGGATGACGAGTTCCGGGTTGGTCTCGATGGCCTTTTCGATCCCTTCGGTGCCGCCGGAGGCAAGGGTCACGTCATACTTCCGAAGGGAAAGAATGGACTGGAGTGCCCTCCTGATGGATTCTTCGTCGTCGATGACCAGTATTCTGATGCTTCTCTCAGGGGAGCTCATGAGAGGTCGTCCTCCGTTTCCTCCCTGACGTGGCCGCCAGGCAGGGAGATGATGAAAACCGTTCCTGAAGGCGCATTGTCCTCGACCCGGATCGTGCCCTCGTGGACCCGGGCGATTTCCAGGGCGATGGGCAGTCCGAGTCCCGTTCCGCCTGGAAGAAGCCCCGAATGGGTTCCCCGGAAGAACTTTGTAAAGATCATGCGTTTTTCGTCGTCAGGTATCCCCGGGCCCGTGTCGCTGATGCGGATGTCGAGTCCGGACGTGCTTCTTTCCGCTTCTACGGTGACGGGGCTGTCGGGAGGGCTATAGGAGAGTGCGTTTTCCAGGATGTGCATCAGGAGCCTGCCCCATTGCTGGAAGTCCACCAGGATGAGGGGGAGGTTCTCCGGCAGGTAGGTCTTTACACGCTCGCGGTCGTTCCGTTCCAGCCGGAAAAGAACCCAGCCGAGGACTTCACCGGTTTCCACCCACTGAAGATCCGGTTTCCACGCTTCGGCGGCGAGCCTCGAAAGGTCAAGGAGGGAACCGATGGAGTGGGATAGTCTGTCCAGATCCTTCTTGACCGATCCCAGTTCTTTCTTTACTTGGTCGGAATTCCACTCCCTATCCCCCTCGAAGAGGTCGGAAATGGTGGCAGTCAATGATGAAAGGGGCGTCTTCAGTTCGTGGGAAACCGAGGAAAAGATTGCCGACTTGAGCTTGTCCCCTTCCTTGAGGGTTTCCGCCTGGTGGGCCGATTCATCGAGCCTGTTCCTCTCCAGGAAGGTTCCTGCCATGTGGGCCGCCGCCGAAAGAAGCTGGATTTCGTTCCAGCTGTAGTTTCTTTCGCTCCTCCGTTCTCCGATGTGCAGTATGCCTTCGAGCCTGCTGGAAGACAGCACTGGAAGGAATACGTCGTTTCGCGAGACGGAAGGGAACAGGTCGGAATGGCGGATGATTCCGCTTTCCTCACCCGGTGCGGGGCGGGATGGCTCGAAGGCGGGAGAGGCGATCCCGATGGACCGTTCCGCCGTTTCCCTGAGGAAATCCTCTTCGAGGGGGTCTTCGTCGAGGTCGTTTCTCATTCCGAAGAGGAGGGCCCTGCTTTTTGCGCTGTCCGTAAGGTGGAAACGGATAAACCGGGGGGAGAAGACCGCCTCGATTTCCGCGCAGAGGGTTTCGGCCATGTCCAGGGGCTTTTGTATGGCGAGAAGACGCCCTGTCAGCCTGTTGAGCAGGGCCATCTCCCTTTCCTGGGCGACTGCCAGAGCCTCCCTTTCTCTCAGTCTGCCTGAGGTGAGACCGATGAGTACTCCCACCACAAGGAAGACGCCGAGGGAGATCCAGTCCTTGGGATCGTCTACCCTGAAGGTATTGTAGGGGGGAAGAAAAAACACGTCCCAGGCCAGGAAGGCGGAGAGAGCTGCCAGGAAGGAGGGCCGGGATCCTGCCACCGAGGCGACCACGGAAATCACCAGAAGGTAGAGGAGGGCCCAGTGTCCCTTGCCGAGGAGTTCCCGCCCGGGAAGAAACAGCAGGGTCGCCGCTCCGACGAAACCGGGAGCGAAAATAAACGGGTGGTTTTCGGCCCAGCGTCTCACGCTCTTGAAGATCATTTTTCCCTCCGCCGGCATTACGGGATTTCCGGTGGTTCCTCTTCCGGGACGAACAGCACGGCCCGGCACGGCGCCCCTTCCGCTCCTCTGATCTTGAGAGGGGCCGCCGAAAGGAAATATTCCCCGTCGGGAACTTCTTCCAGCCAAAGGGATTCGATGAGGGCCACGCCGCCTGAGAGGAGGGGGACATGTATGCCTGCTTCGTTTTCAGGCGGGGCCACGGACGAAGCGTCCGTGCCGAGGGTGAGGATTCCCCGGCGGAGAAGAAAGGCCGCTCCCGACGGGGCAAGGAAGGATGTGCCTCCCGATTTCAGCAGCAGCCGCGTCGTTCCTTCGGGGAGTCGGTTCCTGAGGTCATCTTCCGTGACGAGTCTGTTTTCCGGAACGGAAAGGACGAGACATGGCCCGATAAAGTGTTCGAGGGGAATCGAGGCGATGTCACTCCCGTCACGGCAGAAGTGAAGAAAAGCGTCGCAGTGGGTGCCGGCATGAAGGCTGCAGGAAAGGGAGCGGAGGTTGAAGTCCGCTCCCTCGTGCATGTCGAATACGGTTTCAAGCTCCGGTTCCCGGTCGCCGGGGTAGACCGGCGACGAGAGGAGTTCCCGGGTGATGTCGTAGTATTTCATGAAAAGGGCTCGACCGTTTTGAAGATGCCGGTTTTCGTCATGTTCCGGCGTATTTCAAAGCCCCCGATGGCTTCCACGGGGTCGATATCCGCCAGGGCGGAGAAGTTGATGTCGTTCCACTGATCCCTGTGGGCACGCAGGCTGTATAGATACTGATCTTCCTCCCGGCCCGTGGAGGGCTGGGTCTTCTGGGTGTACCCCGAGAGGACGATTTCTGTGATGGACGGGATGGTCCGGAAAACTTCCCCGAGAAGCAGGAAAGCGACTCCGTGGACGTGGCGGGCATAATCCTTCCGTATCTGGGTTTCGCTTTTCGGCGACTCCGTCAGGCCGGAGCGTTTTGAGAAACCATAGACGGCCTGGGGCATGTCCTCGATCTCGGGGAGGTCCACGTCGAGGAAGGCTATGGTGCCGTCAACCTGGTAGGAGACATGGGTTTCCCGGGGCCATTCGATGGAGGAGATCACCGCCTCGAGGGCGGCCTCGGGCTTCTCTCCGGAGAGCTGTACGGCTTCTTCGAAGCGGACGGCTTTTTTCGCCTCCTCAAGGTCGAAGGCTTTTTTCCGTTCCTCCCATTCAGCGAGGAGCAGGCTGTGCCCTTTCTTCCTTACATAGTAAATGTACCCTTCCCACAGGGCCCAGGGAATGAAGGAGAGTCCCCACGTGAAGTAGAGGAGGACAAGTGCCGCCACCAGAACCGCTCCGCGCAGCCAGAGGGGGAAGGGGGCGGGCGGCAGCCCGGGAACGGGCCCACCGTATTCCCGAGGGGTATAAGCCGGGGCGACGGAGGGGGGAAGGGTCCGGAGATGGAGGTCGATGATCTCCTGGACGGTGCTGTTCATCTCTTCCGCGGCGTTTCTGCCCTCATCGGCCGGCGGGTTTCCCGCTGCAGTGCCGGATTTCTTCGTGCCGCCGGGCCAGGGAATGGGGAGCTTCTTGCGATAGAAGATGCCCGACCCGGGAATGCCCACATTCGCATGGACGCCTCCCCTGCCGATCCCCAGGGTGGCTCCCTTCGGGCCGACCGTGGCGCTGACGCCGCTCTTGCTCAGGTTGATCCTGATCCCTGGCGCGATGGTGATGGTTTTTCGAAAGCGGATGCCCATGATGCCCTTCTCATCCTCCTTCCGTTGCGGGGACGATGTTCACGTTTGTCTGCAGAAAGCTCAAAGGTCCGGTTTCTTTGCCGGATCCGTCCCCCGAAACATGGAAACGAAGTCTACGCTTCCTCTTCCTCCGGGTCGAAGAGCAGGTAGTCCCACCGTTCTTCGGTGATTTCCCTTCCCCAGATGACATGCTTCGCTTCCTCGGTGGGGGAGAACCCGTACATTTCGTACAGGTGGCGGGCCTCCCGGAGTTCCGAAAAGGTCCACAGGAAGATTCGCTTGTAGAGGTTCAGTCTGCAGAATTCCATGGCTTCGTCCATGAGGCGCCTTCCGATGCCCATGCCCCGGAATTCCGGGTGGACGAGAAGCCAGCGGAGCTTGGCCGTTGTGTCGTCCTCGTGGTCGATGGCTATGGAGCCGACAACGGTGCCGTTGTGGTCCGCAACCCAGACGCCTCCCTTTCCGGCCTCCCTGTTTTTAAGGAACCGTGCCATGCCTTCGAAGAGATAGTATTCGAAAGAACTGTCAAGATCGTATTCCTTCATGTAGAAGTCCATGTGCTGAGAGGCGACGATGCCGAGTTCTCCGGGCTTTGCCGTGCGGACGGTCACTTCCCTGGGATCGTTGGACAGAATGCCGCGGATGGTCTCCATGGACCTCAGGAGGGCTTCCACGTCAGTCTTGGGCATGGGGGTCAGCAGTTCCGACGCCCTCTGGTCCGACGCTTTTTCGAGGGCG
>Ga0209510_1005934_pt1 | contig 9949 bp, 8 predicted proteins | sample BiotimSIPDNA_FD_185749 | JGI IMG/M metagenome (GOLD analysis project Ga0209510, IMG submission 185749) | Anaerobic biogas reactor microbial communites from Washington, USA - Biogas_R1 time_0 SIP DNA (SPAdes) (version 2) | ecosystem: Engineered > Bioreactor > Anaerobic > Unclassified | place...
CAGGAGAAAGCACTATGGTAACTGGTTTTCTTATTTATCGCACCGCTATTCTAAACAACAATATCGGTTATGGCGCAGCCATGGCGACTGTATTGACTATTGTGATCCTCAGCCTTTCACTTTTGATCAGAAAATTGATGACCGATCACACCAATGAGGCAGTATGACTTTACATTGGAACAAGCTCATTCCGCGTTATCTTGTCTTGATCGTCTTTATGTTGATTGTTCTCATCCCGATTTATGGTGCTCTCATGAGTGCTTTCAAATCGAACGTTGAAATCGCATCATCACCGTTCAGCATTCCACAAACCTGGACGCTTGAAAATTTCCATCAAGCCTGGACAGCTGGAAAATTCAATGTTTTCTTTAAAAATAGCGTCATCGTCACCACAGTAGTCGTGATTGCAAGTGTCTTCCTCTCGACACTCAGTGGATACGCTTTCGGTCAGCTTCCATTACCTGGAAGATCAATCCTTTTCACATTGATGCTGGTTGGGTATATGGTTCCGTTTGAAGCCATGGTCATCCCTCTATACAACTGGATGGGGGTGCTTGGTCTGCGTAACACTTATTGGGCACTCATTTTGCCTCAGGTTGGTCTCAGTGTCTCTTTTGGCACCCTCTGGATGTCCACATTTTTTGAGAATACCCCCAGGGAGTTAACGGATGCAGCTACAATCGACGGTTGTAGCCGCTGGCAAACACTCTGGCTAATTCTCTGGCCCTTATCCAAACCAGCCACCACAACATTAATCGTCCTCATCTTCATGTGGACCTGGAATGAATTCTTACTGGCGTTGGTGATGGTGCAGTCAGAAGCTATGCGCACCCTGCCGGTTGGTCTGGCATTTTTCCAGGGCCGATACACATCAAACCTCTCGTTGATGGCTGCTGGGGCAATCATCGTCGCTCTGCCAACCGTTTTGATCTATATCCTCTTCCAGCGTTTCTTCATCCGCGGCATGCTCGGTGGAGCGATAAAAGGATAGAACTAAACCCGGCATCCTGGTCAGACTATTGACGGCTTAGATTTTTAATTTCCAAAATAATGTAAAATTCGGATCATTATGTTCTGGTTTAACTTCAATTAAATTGGTTTTTCGTTGTTGTTGTTGTTTTTCTTGAGAAATAAAACACCACAAGACAATCAATTGATCTAATCGAAAGAAGCATTGGATTCGTTTTATGAAAAAACGAAAGAAGTTGATATACAATATGTAGTTGGTCAGAAAGCGAGGTTATAAGGAATTGGCAGACAATTTCCCTGGGACGAGATTTAATGCAAGCTGGAATGAAAAATCATTGACAGTTGTTTCACACTCTCTTTTTTCTGCTTGGATGTTGGCATTCATTTTTAAGGGTCAAATCTTACTATCTCTTGCGGATGTTTACAGAATCGACTCTACTCAGTTAATATATAGTGGATTTATAGCCATATTCACTGGATTGTTGCTTTCTGGGTTTGTAATTAAATCCAAAAAAGCGGCTAAACGCCTGTTTTTAAGCTCATATCTCATTTTTATAGCCATCTCAGCAATTTTTTTCTTCCCACCATCACATTTTTGGCTGTTGGGAATCCTTCTGGGTTCGTTTTTAGCTGGTGCATGTGTTGCTTCCTGGGGGATCTATCTTAAAAGCAGCACTCCCAGGCGTGAACGTATCAAAACCGTCGCTGACATGTTGATCCTGTCCAACATTCTGATGATCCCATTGAATGTTATCGCTATCCATCTCTCCCCTCACCTTGGATTAGGCATCTCAATGCTTATGTTGTGCGTTGCCTTCATTTTGGCTTTGAAGTTACCAGAAGATCTCAATGATGATTTTCCAACATTATCGAAAGTGAACAAGAGCCCTGAAAGCATCACGAAACTTCTTGTATTTCTGTGTCTGTTTATCATTGTAGTAACAATCACCTCAGGGCTCATGTACGAGGTTGTGAATCCTGCGTTTATTCACCTTGAACAGATAACAAGTTGGTATTGGGCGACTCCTTACATCATCGCTCTTATCATTATGAGAAGCCTTTCGCTAAAAATCAACCGTGTTAATGTTCTTTTTATTGCTTTAGCAATGATTGGACTCGGTTTTATCGCTTTCATAATTCTGGATCGAGGAATTGTTAGCTATTTTGTGATAAACACTCTCATTTTGATGGCATTAGGAGTCTTTGACCTTTTTTGGTGGAGTATTCTCGCAGATACGCTTGATCTACATCAGAACCCCACAAAAATTCTTGGTGTAGGAATGTCGGCTAACATATTGGGCATTTTCGTGGGAGGACTAATTGGGAGTGCGATAACTCAGGCAGACACACAATCTTTCAGTTCATCACTCGTCGCGTTGGCTGCTGTGTGCGTAGCATTAGCCCTTCTTCCACCTCTAAACAATTATTTGTCCTCTTATCTTCAAGATCAATTCTTTCTATCTGATTTTTCCAAACTTCCTCCGCCTGAACAAGTATCAAGGATCGAACGAACCGCTAATTTCGGAAATCTATCAGACCGCGAACTTCAGGTCACCTCTCTGTTGCTTCAAGGTAAAACCTACAACACAATTGCAAATGAATTGTTTATTAGTCAAAATACGGTCAAGTATTATGTGAAAAATATTTATACTAAGTTCAATATTCGCAGCCGTGCTGAATTGTTTAACCTGGTTCTTAAAAATGGGAACAACAAAACTGGATAATATCCGTTAAGAAAATTGTTTTAGACCTTTACCACAAAAGGTAGGGGCTTTTTTTCATAGACTACCCGATCGGGTGAGCAATAATTGAATCATTTTTGCTATTCTCCTATGCAGCAAATCTATTTCCAGAAGAGGCAGCAGTCTTGAATGCCATTAAAAAGAAAACCACCATTGCGGCAGTTCTGACTTGCTTAGGTATCTTGGTTATTATTTCCTATCTGCTTTTTCGAGGAGAAATATCAAAGCATTTCACCCAAGAATTTCTATTAATTATCATTGTCGCAACTATTGTTTCCGGGGTTTTCTGCCTAAAAGCGCATAGAAAGCTAATAGACTGTCGGCTCATCAGAGGAAACCCTATTTACCAATTCCAGATTGCTGAAATTCAAGCAGACCAATGGTCAGAAATCGAAAAAGTTGAAGCAATAATTTCCTATTTCGGCATTCTGATTGGTGAGAAATTAATTAAATTTAATCAGGATGGAATCCAGGTGAAAGATATTGAAATTGGCGAAGATTCCATTACCTTTTTTTATGGACCTAAAGAATGGACCCACAATATCCGGCTGCTGCGTCCAGACACCGACTCGGTTGCATTACTGGAACTCACAGAAAAGATTCGTGGTGAAACCGGGATCACACCACGATTGCTTTTAAAAGAATGGGATTGAAATTGGTAGATAAACATAATCACAAAATTATTTCTTCAGCAAAATTTCGGAATATTCTGTCCTTACTCTTGGTTGTTGTAATGCATGCAAAAAATATGAGATTTTTGAGTCTTTCGGTTTTGCAAATACGGCATGGCGCATGGGGAGGAGGGTACATCCATCATTCAATTTGACAACTTCAAGATAACCAGGGTGGATCCTATCAACGAGTAGTCAAAATGATTGCTATGGATTGAACTGGGGGGAGATTATGTTAGGTGGGGACGATAATTGTGCTTTGACAGGCATTTATCATCCCCACCTGATACACAGCACACAGCTTATTAACTCTCATCACCGTTTCTCCTTGTTAATAATATATAAGACCAACCCTCACCTCTCTACATACTTTTGAATTTCATTCGTTGGTTCTCTATAATTTCAACTGATAACAATCATAGTAAATGGAGGCTTATGTCAGACAAAATTCCTGAATTGCCCTTAACAAATGAAGAGTTAATAAACGATTATCGCCTTGGTTATCGCTCACGCCAGGCGTCAATTATCGGTCGCCGCGAAGTGCTGACCGGCAAAGCAAAATTTGGCATTTTCGGTGACGGCAAGGAGTTGATCCAGCTGACCATCGCTCACCATTTTCGAAGAGGTGACTGGCGTGCCGGATACTATCGTGACCAAACCTGGATGATGGCGCTTGATTTGCTAAATCTTGAGCAATTTTTTGCCCAACTCTACGCCCATGCAGACCCCAATTTCGACCCCCACTCCGGCGGTCGCAACATGAACGGTCATTTTGCCTCACAGCTAATCGATAAAAACGGCGAATGGCTCAGTCAAACCGACCGTTACAACTCCTCAGCTGACGCTGCTTCAACGGCCAGCCAGATGCCCCGTTCTGTCGGTCTGGCTTATGCATCAGTACTTTACAGAAAGCTTGACGAGCTTAAAGGTTTAACAGAATTTAGCAACAATGGTAATGAAATTGCGTGGGTTTCAATTGGAAATGCTTCCACCGCAGAAGGTCCCTTTTGGGAAGCTGTCAATGCTATTGGTGTGCTAAAAGCGCCTGCAATAATCAGCATTTATGACGATGGTTACGGAATCTCTGTTCCTAATAAATTTCAGATGGTCAAAGAAAATATTTCAGCCGCCCTGGAAGGTTTCCAGCGAATCCAGTGTCCGGCCGAAAAATGCGATCGTGGATACGATATTTATCGTGTTCGCGCCTGGGATTTCCCTGCCCTATGGGATGCTTATACCCTGGCAGAAGAAACCGCCCGGCTTCACCATATCCCCTCCATCATCCATGTCACCGATGTCACCCAGCCTTTGGGTCACTCAACATCGGGCTCACATGAACGCTATAAATCCAAAGAAAGACTGGAGTGGGAGGTCGAATACGACTCTTTACGTCGTTTCCGGCAATACCTCGTCGATCACAATGTTGCCACTGACGAAGAATTTAACACCTGGGAAGCAGAAGACAAGCAAACAGTCGAACAGGCACGCAAAAACGCCTGGGAATCTTTCCAGAACCCGATAAAAGAATCTCGTCAGCAAGCTGGTCACCTGATCAAAAAACTTGGTGAAAGCAATAGTATCCACGCAGCCGAGATAAATGAGATAGAAACCAGCCTGATGAGCATCCCCGATCCTCTCAACCGTGATATTGCCGAAGCGGTCCACAAAGCTTTGATGGCTGTATCAGACATTGAAAACAAGCATTGGCTGGATTTGTACAATTGGGATAAACAGCTCGAAAAACAGAAAAACGATTATTACAACAGCTTTTTGTTTTCAGATTCAAAAAATTCACCGCTTCTTGAAAAGGGCGTGCCTGCAAAATACTCCGAAAACTCGCCTATGGTAATGGGTTTTGAGGTAGTAAATCAGGCTTTTGATGAATTGCTTGCGCGTGAACCGCGTTTGATTGCATTTGGTGAAGACGTAGGGAATCTCGGAGATGTTAATCAAGGTTTCCGCGGTCTTCAGGAAAAGTATGGGACTCTTCGCGTATCAGATACCGGCATCCGTGAGGCTACTATTCTCGGTCAAGGCATCGGGTTGGCACTTCGTGGGTTACGACCGATCGCTGAAATCCAATACCTTGATTACTTGCTCTACGCCTTACAAATTATGGCAGATGACCTCTCTAACATGCGCTGGAGAACTGCTGGCAGACAGCAAGCTCCATTAATCGTCCGAACACGAGGGCATCGCTTGGAAGGTATTTTCCATTCAGGCTCACCCATGGCAGGTATCATCAACCTGGTGCGTGGAATGCATGTTTTGGTGCCCCGAAACATGACCCAGGCAGCCGGTTTTTACAACACCCTGATTGAAGGGGATGACCCTGCTCTTGTTGTGGAAGTTCTAAACGGCTACAGGCTCAAGGAACGCATGCCAGACAATATTGCTGAATTCAAATTGCCCCTTGGAGTTCCTGAGACCTTGAGGCAGGGCAGCGACCTAACATTGGTAACTTATGGTGCTACTGTGCGTATTGCAGAGAATTCTGTTGATATGCTGGCGAAGACTGGTATTAGCGTTGAGTTGATTGATGTTCAATCGCTCTTGCCCTTTGACCGTTATGGCATGATCAAAGAATCCATCAAAAAGACTTCACGCGTCCTCTTCGTGGACGAAGACGTCCCCGGTGGTGCCAGTGCTTATATGTTGGAGCAAGTTCTGAGTGATTCAGACACCTGGCAGTGGCTTGATTCTGCACCACAAACTCTTTCCGCTGCTGCCCATCGACCGGCTTATGGAACCGATGGTGATTATTACAGCAAGCCAAATGCCGAGTCAATATTTAACAAAGTTTATGAGATCATGCACGAGAGCAACCCCCAACGCTTCCCAATGGTCAGACCAGGAGGACAAGATGGCAACTAAACTAATCGCACCAAGAACGGGCGAAGGTGTTGAAGAACTGACAGTGACAAACTGGCTAAAGGAAGTCGGTGATAGCGTGGAAGAGATGGAATCGATCCTCGAGATTGAGACTGATAAGGTAATTACCGAATTTCCCAGCCCGGTAGCTGGAGTTTTGTTACGCATCGACATACCTGCCGGCGAAGTCGTAAAAGTCGGAGAGAGCATGGGATTGGTAGGCAATCCTGGCGAAAGCCTGGAAGAAACGAGCCCGTCTGAGCCTGAACAAAAACTGGCTTCAGATACGGCGGAAAAACTCCCCACCTCATCTGAAGATGCAATTAAACAAACCTCAGATCAGAAAGAGGTCCGAAGAGAAGCGCCAGCCGTAACACCTGTAAAGACTGGCGAAAAATCAACTTTTCTCTCACCCCTTGTTCGAAAAATGCTTGATGAACACAAGCTTAATCCCGATCTGATACCTGGAACCGGTTCAGGAGGGCGAATTACAAGGCAGGATGTCGAACAATATCTTGCCGCTCCCCGTAAAGAGCCACAAACCGTATCTGAACCAATGGTCGAAGAGAAAACAAAAAGTGAACCTGGTCTAAAGCCAACAGCAATTCCGACAGACATGCCTGGCGAACTGATACCACATACATCAACCCGAAGGCAAATTGCAGCTCATATGGTTGATTCAGTTCAGACATCACCGAGAGTATTAACAGTGATGGAAGTTGACATGACTCGTATATTGGCGCACCGCAGGGCAAATAAGACAAAGTTTGCTCAGGATGGTGTCAACCTGACCCTCACAGCTTATTTTGTGTCAGCCCTCGCAAAGGCTTTGAGCAATCACAAAATTGTTAACGCAACCTGGACCGACGAAGGAATTTTCGTTTACTCTGTTGTTAATGTTGGTCTGGCTGTTGCTTTAGGTGAAGGTGGACTGATTGTTCCGGTCATCAAACAGGTGCAAAACCTTTCATTAATGGGTATTGCAATTCAGATTAACGACCTTGCAGATCGCGCCCGTAATAAAAAACTTAAGCCCGATGAGGTGCGTGGAGGAACCTTCACGTTGACCAACCACGGTACAGCAGGCTCCCTCTTTGCAATGCCGATCATCAATCAACCCCAATTGGGCATTTTGGGCACAGGTGCAATGCAAAAACGCGCGATCGTCGTCACCGACGAGAATGGTAACGACTCAATAGCGATCAGACCAATGGTCTACCTATCCTACGTCTTTGATCATCGTGCTGTCGACGGTGAATCTGGTGACAAATTCCTGGCAGAAGTGAAAGAGATATTGGAGAACTGGAGTTAGAGCAAACTTTAAAAAAACCGGATTGTCAGGATATCAATCCGGTTTTTTTATTGAAAATCGTGTTGCCAAAAGGCAAGAAGTCCTAAAACAATGAAAACAATCATTGAAAAACCCAACAGCAAGCTGCCTGTCAGACTGCCGATTGTCATAATAATTAATGTTCCAAGCAGATAGATCAGACTGCTTCTTGTTCGATGCCGCTGAATAGTAAATGGATCATGTTTTCGAAATAATATTGCCAGGATAACTGTCGTCAAAGTTAAAAGAGCAAAAATTCCATATCCAACAATATCACTGTTAATATTTGAAAGAGGAATAACGACACTATGACACTCAATTGACCGATGCGAAACAAAGACAGGTTGCCAGCTTACAAAAGATCGGACAAACACCTGTCTGTTTTCTACGATGTTTGCAGCACTTACCTCTATGCTTACGACTTTTGTTTCTCCTGCCAATAATGGTACTTCCTCAGTGATGTGGTCCAGTCCATATGGCAAATTGGGGTTGCTCAGAACAGATTGAAAAAAAGCTGTCTGGTCCTTTTCATCCGTATTGGTCAGGGAAATCTCAACAAGTTTGGTTTCGTCGAGTGAAATGAATGGCGAGCATTTGCTTTTCTTCATTTTTATCGGATTGTCGTTATCTTCAATAAATGAACTGATATATGGGTAACCCCAAAAACCAAAACCTTCCAGGTTAACAAATGTGTGAAGCAGGTTTAGAGCAAATAGCAAAACCATCGAGATGATGAGTGCCGCAAGAAGGATGCGGGCTTTTGAAGAAAGCTTTGCTTGTTCCATTGAATTAGTTTACACCTTTTCTCAATGATCAAAACATTTAAATGAAAAAAACAAAGGTTTCACAACCCCACCATCTCGGAACTTATCCAAAAATCACCTCTCCTACTTGAAATATAACCCTGCCAGCCTCATCTCTGAATCGAAGCTGATTGTATAGGTCAGTTCATGATTAGCGTGCTTTACTTTGGCAACCACAACGCCATAAGTCGTTGAACTTTCCGTGCTCCCGGTTGTTTGCATTTCTTCTATTGTTTGAACTGCCCCAGCCTCGTCCAATAGGGCAAAAATTTGTGACAGTAAGTCTTCGGTCAGACCCAACTTCATTTGTTCAGTCAAGAGGTCGGATAAATCGTCTGCATTGCGTTTATCAAGAAGCATAATGACGTTTTCAGCAGCAGATTTCACTTCTTCTTCATCAAAACCATCAGGTAACTTGCTCGCACAGCCAGTCAGCAAACTCAGGCTAAATACGATTAATAAGATGATAGGTATGTTTTGGATCGTTTTATTTTTAATCATGGGACTCCTCTTTTTGATAATTCTTTCTTGAGTGAATAACATATATCAACAAAAATCCGGCTGCCACTGCAAATAAAGTTTCAAGTTTCACCACATCCCAACCCCATCGGGCAGCCAGGGGGATGAAGGTATTAACCAAACCATGCGCAAGAATGGCTATCAGCAGATATTGCCAGCGTTTGTTCAGTTGAAAACCATTCCAAACTAAAACCGAAAAGCCGATATGCATTACGATAGCCAATAGTCTTTCCAGAATCGGTAAAGTGAGCTGATCCAAACCGATTAACTGCATTATTCCAAACATGGGTCTCAATACCCAGACTGCTTCACTAAGCCCATGCCCCAGCCCAAACACAATTGGTTCCCAATAAGGTGCTTTATCTGGTTTTATTGCCAATGCCTTGAAGATAAAACGCCCGCTCTCTTCAAACAAACCTGCACTTAACGCGATCAAAACCCCGCTAAGCAAAGGAAAGGAAATCATCCACGCCACGATTCCAGGTTGTTTTTGAAGCCAACCCAAAAGCAGAATCCGAGTAAAAACTTGCGAGATCAAAAAGCAAAGCGCGCCCAGAAGAAAAACCACCAAAACCCTTTGTGGCTTTTTTGGTGGTTTCAATTTTTGGTCTGCTTCTGAATAATCGTCGAACATAATTCGATTTTAACATAAACTTTTTTCATGAACCTTGAGATTTCGATCCAGACTCAACGCTTTGAATTGTCATTTGATAGATGCACAGAGAAACTCTAAGAATTTCTCCTTCTTTGTTCGCGCAAGCAGGTTCGATACCCCGTCCTATCTCACCCAACCTCTTATCAAATTCACCTAAGGAGAATACTATGACACAAAAGCAATGGACAAAAACCCCGGATTTCAATCTGGATCTCAAGAAAAAATATTTCGCTAACTTCAAAACGGATAAAGGCGATATCAAGGTGGAACTTTTTGCCAGCAAGGTACCCAATACCGTAAACAATTTCGTCTTCCTGGCACGCGAGGGCTTCTACAACGACACCATTTTCCACCGCGTAATTCCAGACTTTATGGCACAAGGCGGCGAT
>Ga0209510_1005935_pt1 | contig 9947 bp, 10 predicted proteins | sample BiotimSIPDNA_FD_185749 | JGI IMG/M metagenome (GOLD analysis project Ga0209510, IMG submission 185749) | Anaerobic biogas reactor microbial communites from Washington, USA - Biogas_R1 time_0 SIP DNA (SPAdes) (version 2) | ecosystem: Engineered > Bioreactor > Anaerobic > Unclassified | place...
GTTGTAATAGCAATAAGTGCAACGAAGATTACATTGTTCTGTAAGACTAAGGACTAAATTCATGATATAATAAGTTGAATTGTTTAAAAGAAAATAGTATTAGCCTTCTCGTAATAAAAATAATATTACATGTAAATAAAACTTTTACGTGTAAACGATTCGAAACGTCATTACTTGATTTTAATACAATGGGAGAGCTATCGTCTTGGAATAAGGTAAATCGTCGTTATTAGCGATATGATCTTTTAATCGATTTTTCCGCGATTCTTTTTGATGTCGGAGCGGATTTTCTTGGCTTTGAGAGTACGTTCTTTGCTTGCGTGCGTGGGTTTTGTTTTTTTGCGCTGGCGCTTTACTTTTAGGGCTTCCACGATTTTCGCTTCCATACGTTCGAGAGCTATTTCACGATTCCTTTCTTGATAGCGCTCGTCGTCTACGTCAATGAATAAATCATCGTTTTTGTTGAGTATTGAGGCGAGCTTTAGGCGCAGCTTTTCTCGTTCTTCTTCTGAAATACCTACAATGCTTTCTAGGGGTAGAACAAGATGTACTTTTGTATTCACTTTGTTCACATTTTGCCCGCCATTACCCCCGCTCCTTGCAAAAGTCATCTGCGAGTTTTGAAGAATAGAAACATGAAGTTCAGAAATGTTCATTTGATGTGTTTAGGGATTATCTTATTCCAAAGGTAATCCCTAAAAGTAATTGGCTTATGACGCTTTTATTTTATTAATTGTTAGCCAAAAATTCATCACACAGTTCTAGGAAATCTAAGGCTTCTTCTTCAATACTCATCTCATTGAAATCCTCATAAGTAATGGTGTTTCCAGAGCACTGCACATTATCATACCAAGAATTATTCATTATTTTAACACAAACTGAATTTACATCGCTACTATTAGCGTAGGTTTCTTCGTAGTAGTTGATTATACCGTCATATTGGCTACTATATACTCCTTCCACTTCATACGAGCCTATACCTGGAATACTTTGGTAAAATCTAAGAGAGGTGGCGTCGTAGGTAACAGTGCATGTTATATCATTACTGGCATTACTGCTATCACATGCAATAAAAGAAAGAGAGGCTATGATAATAGCGAGAAATAATATATTGGTTTTCATTTTTTAATCCTTTTTTTATCATAAAAGAGCCTTATTGTAGTTCTTCCCAAATAAGCTCCTTTGTGATTTTAAATGATTCACTAAATATAAGTATTTTTTTGAGCCATCAAAAATTATATGTGAAAACACAGATTAATTATTCTTGAATTATGTATAATTTTTTTCACTTCAGCAGCCTATCACTTGGGGCGTCTTGCCTCATTTAAAAATCTGGTTTTATTTTACTGGGGTTCTTCCCAACCATCAACCACATCTTGATAGAAAGATACATAGCTATGTGAAATATTTTTTGAATAGTACCAATATGTAGAACTGCCACTTCTAATTCTTAATGGTTCTCCTAAGATATCAATCACGTCATTAAAAGTCATGTTCTTTTTTAATTTACGCCATGACTGTAATTTTGGTGCTACTGCACTTATGTTTGCTTGTTTTGATTTCTTTTGTTTAGAATTCGCAATAATGGATTCGAGGATGGAGACTCTATTTTCGAGCTGCTCGATTCTTTGATTTAATTGCTCTATTGTAGCTTCTTGTGCATTAGCAGAAAAAGCAAGCGTTAACAAGAAAAATAATATTATGGGTGTTTTCATTTTCCCTCGCATTTATAAGGATAATATAAAATAAATATTGTAGCCCATGAAATAAGAAACGCACGAAAAGGTTTGTTTGCCACTGATTTTTAAAGGATTTGAAATTATTAATGGTGCGAAACGATAAAAGTGTGAAATGCTTCGCTAAATTTCGTTGGCGTAATCTTTTAAGCGCTTTTTAATGTAAAATCGATGGAATGGTTTTAATAAGAATAAATAGAGACGCCCTAAGAGATTGTTATAATGGAAAATGGTGGATAAATAAATATTAGTATTTAAAACATTTTGTTCGGCCATCACAGAAATTCTAAAACTAAGGCGCTTATAATTCTCACCCATAACAATCTCTTTTTGATTCCTGTCTACTACAGAAAAGAAGGTTAATTTACTACCTACACTGAAGAGAAGTTTTACTGCGTTTTCATCACTTTTTTTCTCTATAAAAAAATTGGCTATATAATCTTTTAGGTTAGACAAAAGCTCAATCCATCTGGGGGTTTTAAAAAGGTCTAAGGTTATTTTGTCTACGGAATAAATATTTGTAGAAATAGTGATTGTATAACTATCTCCATAGTCGACCTTCCCAAAATCATTTAATATGATTGAATAATCAGGGATTTGCTCCAATTTAGTAACTTTTTTTTGCGAATTTTCAAATGACATGCAGAAAACCAGTTTTTATTATTTATCAATTTATAAAAAGAAATCAATGAAAATTAAAAAAAATAATTAGGTGTTGTATTATCTGTTTTTCCGTTGTAATCTTTTATATGCTTGCTTATGTTGTATGTAGCCGAGTGAAAAGACTTAGATCATTGAATATCAAAGTGTTACGGGATTATCTTTGAGATATTTTTTTAGCTCTTTTTTGATGATGATTCGATGAAATGGTTTTACAAAGAAAAAGTAAAAACGTCCAAAGAAATTATTGTATTGGACAATGGTGGTTTGATATATGTTCGTGTTTTTACCATCCTTCTCTATCATCACAGAAGTTCTAAAATTAAGGTGCTTATCATCTTCTGCCATAACGATTTCGTTTTTGTTTCGGTCGATTACGGTGAAAAACACGGCTTTACTGCCAATCGGGTAGTGTGATTCCACCTTTACCTCAATTTCATCACTTGTTTTAATTCCAAATGGCTTGACTATTAAATCTCGAATTTTCAGCAGATAGTGAACCCATTTGGGGGTTTTAAAAAGATCTGAGGTTATTTTGTCTACGGAATATTTATTCGTGGAAATGGTGATTTTATAGGTATCTCTATAGTCGACTTTCCCAAAACCATTTAATATGATGGAGCTATCAGGGATTTGGTCGAGTTCAGAGATTTTCTTTTTTTGATTTTTAAATGCCATACAAGATAGCTGTTTAATGGTCACTTTTCAATTTATATAAAATAATGAATCCAAAAATGAATATAACAATTGTTTTTATTCTATCGCAACCTTTAAATTAGTTCGTTTCCGATAGTTATATCAATGTGTTGTTTTGAAAAAATAGTTTTACAATTAATTGAATAATCTAAACTCGATCAAATTTAATTAAGAATTTTTTCAATGCTTTTTCCTATTTCATAAGCTTTTAAAAGATGATTTTCTTTAACTTTATCTTTATCGATAGTCCCTCCAAGAATAATCATTTGCTTATTTTCAAATCTTTGCCCAAGGCGATCATCTAGCATCACTTTTCGCATACTTTCAGCAATTCCAATTTCTTCTAATACTTCATTTGGATGCCCTGCTGTACATATGACAAGACCGAGTCTTTGCTTCTTCATTTTGACTTGCTTATCGCGTGTAGAATCATAGCCATAAGCATAGCCAACAGAATAAACCCTATCAAACCAACCCTTTAATTTTGCAGGGCAGTCACTCCACCAAACAGGATAAACAAAAACAATACAATCCGATTGCTGTATTTTTTCTTGCTCGAGCAAAATATCTTTTGGTAATTCTTGATCAACTTGAGCAAAACCTTCTCTTTCGTATTCAGACTCATTCATGTCGGACTGAAAATCCATCTCATATAGATCAGATATGGTTATTTGGTGATTCGATTTTTTTAAGCCTTCTAACAGTTTAGAAAAAATCTCAAAAGTAAAAGACTTTTTGCTTGGATGACAATAGACTACTAAAATATTCATAAAAAGTAATGGACGCTTGAAGTGATGGTTCTGTTTATAATTGTAAAAATACAATCTATTGACGACTAATAGAAATGGTATCTAGTAAAATATTTAATACGGCATCTATTTCACCTTCAAAATCCCATTTTTCTTCCTTGGCATAGAGGTGATTTAGATTGGATTTCTTTTTCTAAATTTTCGAGAATAGACTCTGAAGAAAGAAATTCTTCTGGTAAGTAACGGATGTTATTATAAACAGCGTTGAAATCGCCTGGAGCAAGAGCTTGCAAGCGTGCTGCTGCAACAGGAAAATCAAATTTTGGAAAATAAATCTTCCACATTTTCTCAATCCCGTCGCTTTTGAGATAATCAAACCCTACTTTAATTGGAAAGCGTCGCCTGCAAGCACTATCCAAATGCTCATTGAAGTTAGTGGCGGCAATAAAGATGCCTTTGAAATGTTCCATGCGCATTAAAAGCTCGTTGACTTGAGTGATTTCCCATTGCTTTTGTGCTCCCGTACGATCCGAGAGAAAACTATCGGCTTCGTCGAAGAATAAAATCGAGCCAGATTCTGTAGCCTCTTCAAATGCATTTTTGATACTCTTTTCTGTTTCACCCAAGTAGCAATTCAATAGAGAACTCGCCGTTTTAGTAATTAGAGGACGATCTAATAATCTAGAAACATAACGAGCGAATTCGCTTTTGCCAGTACCTGGATTTCCGTAAAGCAAAATATTCAATGATTGAGGAGGATCATCTTCTTTCATTTTATTCCAGCATTCGTTAAAGCCTAAAACGGATTTAATCACAAGCTGCATATTGCAATTGATATTTAAGGCATTTAGATCATAACTTCTACTCATGGGTTTATTTTTCATGGGCGAAAATTCAAGATTCAAAAGTTTACTTTGAGCATTCAATACTTGATGTATTACTGCTTCGGGGGTAAAAGAAGAGCCTTCTTGTAAGCGCTTGGCCTGTACAATCGCTTGTGTAATCCCTCCAGCGGTCACCTCTGTTTTTTCTGCAAACTCTAACATCGTATTTTCGGAAATCAAATCATTGGCGTTGTGTGTTTTTAATACCGATTTCCAAACATCGATGCGCCTCTTTTTTTTGAACTTTTCAAATTCTACGGAATAATCAAAACGTCGGTTAGTACTTCTTTCTATACACTCAATGTTATTAGTAATCCAAATAATAGGGTGTTTTATTTTTTCCATAAATAAATTTAAGAACCCTTTTTCACTTTGATTTAAAATGGTGTCCGCTTCATCTACAAGAAATAATGCTTTTTGCCCTCTAAACTTATAGTCTGCATAAGAAATCGCTTCAAAACGATCGGACGACTTATAATCCTTTTTGAAATCATTGGATTGATTTGCAATCTGGATTTTGATTAAAGGCCAATCGAGGCTTTTGGCAAGAGATCGAGAAAGCTCTGTTTTCCCTGTCCCTTCGGTGCCGTAAAATAAAATGTTTAAGGAATGGCTTTCATCATAATTTTTTAAAAGTTCATGAATGTAATGAATATCCGTTTTATCTATAGGAAATTGATCCAATGAAAGCGTTGGCCCTTGGTCAATTTCAAAAAACGATTTGTTTAAATCTATATCTGAAATTCCATTTAAGAAATTATTGATTGCTGAAGAAAGCCTGTCTTCTGGCGTTATGACAGCCATCTTTCTGAGAGGGCTATTCTCGTGCAAAATCGATTCAATTTCATCTTGATCGGATTCAAAAATTTGCTTAAATATAATGATATCTTTTCTACACATGGAGTTGAATTCATCCAATTCATTATAACCATCTTCAATATCATTTAAAATATCGTTTTGCTTGAACCATAAAAAAATGATCAAGTTCAATTCAAGATTATTCAGATGGAGCTCGTTTTTAAGAATCTTAATACGCTTATAATAAGGGTCTTGTTCGTTAAATACTTTTTGACGAGAAATAAGTTCGTTGATGAGCGCTTTGTAAATAAAATGACTCCATTTGGATGCATCATCAGAATGAATAATAGTTGCCACTGAGGAATAATCAGAAATTTCGATATACTCTGATTTGGGGCTGAAAGAACACCCATTTTCTCTATAAAATTCCTCTATATTCGTACGGCTATTTTTAATAGGTTTTCTTTCTTTGATGAAAGAGGAGAAGGATTTATCGATAATCTCTTTTTGAACCTTTGGTGATAATAGTTTAAGGACTGCATTGAAGTAGATTTGTGGAAAAGGGAAAAGCCATGAATGTTGAAGGGCTCTAATCCAAAATTCAATCTTTTTTAATGTGATAAAATCATCTTTTATACGCCTCTTAGACGGTTTTATTTTGGCTGTTTTGATAAAATCATTAAAATAAGTTGAATTCATTGGATAACACTCTCTTTTTAAGGGTTAGAAAGGATTTGAGTTTAAAATGTAGTCGAATCATGCGACAAATAAAGTCGTATAAGTTGATGAAAACAAGATGGTGAAAAATGCATAATTTATTGATTTATTTGTTTTTATTATAGTATAAAGTTAATTGAATTATGCTTTTTATTTAGTATTATGCAAATGGTATCGCGCGACAAATAGAGTCGTATAAAATGGTGTAAATATGACGACGAAAAACACGTTTTTAACGCTGAATAAGCTGTGAATTGATATGGAGGTTTCAATCGCGCTTATCAAGATATCCACAGGGATAAATGCAAAGTAGATTGAATTGCATGTATTTTATTTAATGTAATGCAAATTGGATTACACGACAAATAAGGACGTATAAGTTGATGTAAAAAAAGGTGTGAAAAATGCGTTTTTAACGCTGATTAAAGTGTGAATTGATATGGGGGAGTGTAGCGATTAAAATAAAAGCATTATGCGACAAATAAAGTCGTATAAAAACCCAAAATAAATAAGAGCATTTTGCAAATACATTAGTCTTTTATAGCAAAAAAGAATATTTTATTGAGTATCGCATTTATATGAATTCGTAGGAGATCTATGAAACAATCCGATTTAAAACGTGGTGAACGCATGGTCGCTTTACTCGTTCATATACTACAAAACGATCCAAAAAAATACACCATCACCGATCTCATGGTCGCTTTAGAATTAGAAGAACAAGAAAGACGCAATGTCCAGCGAGACCTAAAAGATCTTGTGAATATCCCTGGAAACTTTATCATTCAAGAAGGCACCGCTCCAAAGGTGTATTATCGCTCTGGATTATCAAAAGCAAAATTCTTGATATTTCCGAACATGCAAAATACGCTCTTAGAAACACTACTCTTAAACCGCATTGCAGGCATTTACCCTTCTACAGCCGAGCTTATTACAGAAGTCTGTGAAAAAATACGAGAGTCGCTACCGAATAAAGAAAAAAGAATGTTAGACTCATTATCAACAGATCTTAATTCTCGAATACTATTTATGGGAGGCCATGCCGATTTTCAAGAAAACGCCTCGAAGTATTTAACAACCATTTTACAGGCCATCAAAGAAAAAAGAAAAATAGAGACACTTTATATAAAAAATGATGGTGATGACAAACCGTATAGAAGCAAAAGAATACCGTTGTTTATTGTCGTGTATCAGAAAGAACTCTATGTGGGTTGCACTTCTTCAACGAATGTAGGGAAAAACTACTTCATCAAATTTCGCAGAATATCAGATGTAAAACTATTAAGCGAGCATTTTCAAGAAGATCCAAAACTCATCGAACAATTCCGCAAAAAAATTACAACAGGTGGGGGCATGCTTGGAAACATATCAGACACCGCCACCGAAAAAATCCGCATACGAGCACGCAGTTGGATGAAGATGATTTTCAATGAACGCCCTTATGTAAGTAAGCAAACAATCAAAGACGAAATAAAAAAAGGCGAATACACAGGGTATGTCATTATCGACTTTCGCGCCGAAGTCAACGAATCCCTCCAAAGTTACATCACCAGCTTTGGCGACTCCGTAGAAGTGCTATCTCCTGTAACGCTATGCCAAAACATGGCCAAATACGGCAAATACCTAACGCATCATTATAAGAAGTATTTGAAAGGGTAGGTTATTTTATTTAATGATGAATATCACTACTTGATTTATGTTCTTATTAAATCATTCGATAGTCTAATTTCAGTTTTAATTAGAAAAACGTCACTATTTGTCGTATAAGGAGTGTATCTTTATTTTATAAGTCAACAGGTAGTTTTTTGCATGAAAACGGTTTCAGTTATTCTTAGCTGAGAAAGTACTCTTGTTCAAATAATTGTGGATTTTTTATTTGGAAAATTTTGACTTTTTGTTTACCTTAAAAACACAGTAGAGCTTTTGCTCTCTACCAAATGCATTTTAGAAAAGCGAAAGGATAAATACAAATATGACTATGGAAGAAAAATTAATTAAATCTGAAACCATAAAATTTCTGCCGTACATTGGTGAAAACTATTTTAATTCAAATCAAAAAATTTTGGTTTTAGGAGAATCTCATTATGGAAACCAAAAGATGAATTCTTACCCAATGTGGACTAGAGATGTTATTGAAAAAGAGTACTTGCAAGATCTTGCGAAAGGCATAAAAAATTCTTGGATTAAATGCTTTCGAACAACGGCAGAAATATTAACAGGAAAAGAATATAGCTGCTCCGACTATATTTGGAAGGACATTGCTTTTTACAATTTTTTTCAGGAAACAGTTGGCGATAGTAATCCTAGAGATAAAAAATATATAACAGCAGAATTAATCGAGAAATCGAGAATGGCGTTAAAAGATGTTTTGGAAATACTAAATCCAGATGTAGTTGTTGTATGGGGCTGGGGAAAATTGATGACTACTTGGTTGCCTATAGAAAGAATCAAATTAAAAGAGACACCCTATATTTTTACGATTAATGAATATCCACCAGTTCCTTTTTGGTGTATGATGCATCCATCTTCTCCTAGACTTAATATAAAATTTCTTAAGAAACTTTGGAATGATGTTCAAGTTTTCTTAAGTTGGAAGTAGAATTACATATTATTTAAGGATTTTCTTGTTATGATACTTAATCTAATTTTCTCAAGGAAGAATTTTTCTTTGTTTTATCGTCAGTATTATTAGATAGTCTTTATTAAAAGATTTCCCGAAAAATCATTATGAATACTTTGACTTTTTGTTTACATTGTAAAAAGGACTCCATAGTGGGTAGCTCTCTATCAAAAGATATTTAAAAACGGAATGAAAAAATTAACATCATAAGGAGAAGAAAATGAAATTCTATTGTAAATGCTGTGGACAATCTTTTAATGACTTTTGGTCCATTGCGAATCTTCCATGTAATAATAGTCCCACGAAAAAGCATCAGGTATATGAGGGTACTGAAACGGGTCCTTATCATTGCATATGTTGTGGGCAATCTTTTAATGACTTTTGGTCTATCGCGAATATTCCATGCAATAATAGTCCCACGAAAAAGCATCAGGCATATGAGGGCAATGAAAAGGGCCCTTATCATTGTAAATGCTGTGGACAATCTTTTAATGACTTTTGGTCTATCGCGAATATTCCATGCAATAATAGTCCCACGAAAAAGCATCAGCCGCTATAATACAGTAAAAGTAAAATATTGTATTTAAAAGGATTAACGGAATAAAAAAGTGTTGGATAACGTTTAAGTACAGAAAAAGATATGGGGCGTCAAAACAAATTAGACGAAATAGTAAAATCCGTAGACAGTGTCGCTGGTAAGTTCAAAGACAAAAGTGTTCCTAAGTGAAACGAGTTCTTTCTTTGGTATTGACCGCTCTTGCCGTAGCTTATAACATTGTCCCTGTGGATTTTATTCCAGTGTTTCCGCTAGACAATTTGCTTGCGACAGGTGCTGCAACCTTTAATCTTATCGAACAGAATACGCAAAATCAGCAAGCCTTGATTGCAAGAATATCAAAGTTTCTTAAATGGTGTTTTGTTTTGCTTTTGATCTTAGTGATACTTGTTTTTGGTACGTTCCTTGCATTAATTTTTAATTTGATTTTTGGCATTGAGGTGCTCCCCAAAAAGTGTACAAGATTGAGTGATAGTTCTTCTATCTTTACATAAGGAGAACATATGACACAGAAAACAGGCAAACGCTATAGCG
>Ga0209510_1005939_pt1 | contig 9942 bp, 9 predicted proteins | sample BiotimSIPDNA_FD_185749 | JGI IMG/M metagenome (GOLD analysis project Ga0209510, IMG submission 185749) | Anaerobic biogas reactor microbial communites from Washington, USA - Biogas_R1 time_0 SIP DNA (SPAdes) (version 2) | ecosystem: Engineered > Bioreactor > Anaerobic > Unclassified | place...
TGGATATACGAGAGCTTTGAAAATCCGGACAAGATTATGGTCTGCGGCGATAGTGCCGGTGCATTTGCAGCGCCTTATTGGGTAAATACCATAGCCGGGCATTACAGAGACAGCCGAATATTCTGCTTATCCGACGGAGCGCATTTAAGATCCCGAAACTGGCCTGCCATTATCGACGGTATCTGGAAATGCGAATTTGAGGATACTTTCGGCTATAAGCCGACCGATGATCCGTTGGCCGAGGCATTCATAAATACAGCAGATAATAATATTCTCATAATGCACACTAACACACTGTATGACAGGACGCTCGCCTCCTATCAGGCCGACATCAACAACGAACCCAAGGGCCGCACCGAATATATACACAGGTGGTCAAAGGATATGCTGAATACGGTTTCCCGCCTGACGAAAAGCACCCCAAATTATCATTTCTACCTGACAAAATACGGTTATTATAGATTCAGATACTCTACTCCGCACACGCTGACGCGCTATCCGCGCTTTTATAAGGCCAATGAAGGCGGCATATCCTTCACCAAATGGCTTGATGACATAATAAACCGCGGCAACAGCTATGATGTCGGAGCCGATTATCTGGCAAAGCCGGAAATTTAATTAAAGATATTATCTGGAAGATGCTCCGCCCAGTATTTTCATGACACTTTTCATATTTTCGGTTGCCTCTATGCTCCCATCGGGAAACACCCACAAGGCTTCCACGCCGTCAAGGCTCTCAATGAAGGGCCTTCCCTCATCATAAGGCATCAGAAAAACAGCGGTGGATAGAAAATCAGCCCATCCCGAATCCTCCGTCATGACCGTTACAGCGCTAAAATAAGAAGCCGGCATTAAGGTATCCGGGTCTATCAAATGATGTATGCGTTCGCCGCCCACCGTATAATAACGCTGGTAGTCGCCGCTGCTGACCACCGACATGTCCGTCACGAATACGATATCGAGCAGTACATCCTGGGAGCCGTCGATTGCCTTGAAAGGATCCTGTATACCGACGCCCCAGCGCAGTCTGTCATCCAGCGGCTCGCCTATAGCGCGCACATTCCCGCCGCTGCTTATGAGGGCCGATACCAGTCCGGCGCTCTCAAGCTCATCGGCAACAATTTCCGTTGCAAATCCTTTTGCGATGGCGCCGACATCAAGCCGCATGTTTTCATCTTCAAGAAAAACCGTATTTTTCTCGTCATCGACAATGACCTTATCGATGTCGGTGTACTGTGCAGCCTTCTTAAGATCCTCCATCGGGGGGAGCTGTGCATGATTGATGTCCTTCATACCGGATTCGCGATATTCATGCCATATCTCAAGAACCGGCCCCATGGCAATATTCACATTATCGGAAGTTGCCGCGTACTGCTGTTTGGCAAACAAGATGAGGTTAATAATCTCCTGGCTGACTTCGACAGGCTCTTTACCGGCATTGTCGTTAATGGTTTTAATATTGGCAATGCCTTCGTAATCATTATAAATATCGAACAGTTTGTTCAGTTCATTGAACCGCGCATATGCCTGATCGGCGTATTTCTGGAATTCGCCCTCGGTTTTTGCATAACCCATAACCTGCACAACTGTGTCGAATGTTCCGAAAAATTCAAAACTGTATTTGTTATACGCACTCTCCGTGCAGCCCGCGCATAAGGCTGTCATCGTGGTAATAAGGAGTATTGCCGCTATTTTTCTCTTCACAGGCTCACCTGCCATCAAATACCTTACCATTAATAAAAGACCCCTCAAAGGCGTATGCTTTGAGGGTTCTTTCAATGGCGTCAGTTATTACTTTGCGTTCTTAACAGCCTCTTCAACAGCGGCGATATAGTCTTCGACGGTTACCGTTACGCTGGAAGTCAAATCAGCTTCATCCGGAACGTTCTGATGGCTCTCATTTACAACCTTTGTCTTCATGCCTTTGATCTGTTCAATGGTTTTTCCTTCCATCCAGTCTTCAAGGGCTTCGATCTGCTCATACCATTCTCTTCCGATTGAGGACTGCTTCTTCATGCCGTAATCGTCTCCAAGTTCTTTCTTGGTTTTCTGCTCGGCTGCCTTGTCAGTGGATATGACGCCCTCGGCTGTGAAGTTGACTTTTGTCTGCGCTGTATCAATGTATACAGACTTCAATACGCCCTTGGCATCCACTGTAACAGCGGCCATGACTGTGTCGACCTGCGCCAAGCCTTCTTTCTCTGCGGTAGCATCCGCTGACTTTGCTATGGATATAACCTGGCCCAAACCGGTCTTAACATCTCCGCCATTGCTGCATCCTGCTAAAACAAGAACTAAAATCAAAGTGACAACTAATATCTTCTTCATTCAAATTTATCCTCCATAGATTATTGCATATTCATATATGCTAACTCATTATAACAATTAACGTTATTTCGGTCAATTGACAAGTTATTTTATTAACATAATAGTTACCTGGTAAATTAACCCTCCTCAGGCTGCCTTGCTATCATATCGATGATGCCCGCCAGAACAGGCCTTCCGGCACTGTCCCCAAAGTGCTCAAGCATCAGCCTGCATTTTTGAATATGCCCGTCCAAAATATTCCGGGCTTCTGCATACCCTCCCGAACTGACAGCTGCATCAATGAGCTTGCGGGTATTTTGACTTGAACGGCTTGATGCAAGGTATTTGACAAGCCGGCTTTTGAAGCTGTCATCCCGCGCTGCAAGCAATACCGGGAGAGTTATGATGCCGTTCTTAAGATCGTGACCGACGGGCTTGCCGGCTGCCTTTGCACCTGATGACAGATCCATCAGGTCGTCCCTGATCTGAAAAGCGGTTCCCAGCCGCAACCCGAAGCGCCCGAACTTTCTTACATCGGCCTCGTCGTGGCCGCCGAGAAATGCTCCCATCGAACAGGCTGCCGAAAATAGGATGCCTGTCTTCTGAATGATCCGCTTGATGTAAGCCCTTGGCGATGGTATAACACCCTTGTCAATATATTGCGCGACTTCCCCCTTGCACATACTCTCGACAGCATATGCCGCCTCAAGCTTATGCTTATCCGGCAGATTCGACTTTGCCAGCATCACCAGGGTTTTTGACAGAAGATAATCCCCAGTCAGTATCGCGACATGGTTTCCATGAAGCGCCGCCAATGTCGCAACGCCCCGCCTGGTATCCGCCAGGTCGATAACATCATCATGTACAAGTGTCGCCGTGTGCAGTATCTCAATTGCCGCCGCGACCGGCAATGTTTTTTCCCGGTCATATTCGCCTGTCATGGAAGATGCAATCAGAAGGGCCGGCCTCAGCCTCTTACCGCCGCTTTCAAACAGTCTGTCGGCGGCTGATCTCAGGAACACATTGGTTAAACTAAACTCATCTTTCAACACTTCTTCGAGCGCCGCCATCTCTGCGGCAAGCGCCGGCATGCCAGTCCATTGGTTCATGATATATGCTCCCCAAATCTAACTATATTATCTCCTCTTCCTGAATGACAGTTTTAGGCTGCGGTTTTTCCAGAAACTCTCCCATACCCTTGAAAGATAAGGAATCAGCCAGAAGTCAAATCCGAATGCGCGTCCCGATCCGCCTGCGGTGGTTATGGAAGCAAATAACATCCACCATGTATAATCGTAGATTCCGGTCGATGTAATAAACATAGCCATCAGTGCAAGTGACAAAACGGAGGCGATAAATGTCAGGAAGCCGCCCAGAAGCATGAGCCCCACGACAATCTCAAGTATCGTAATGGCAATCTGGAAGAACATTTCAGCACCCTGGGTCTTTAATGCAAGCCCCTGTATCACCCACGGCACCAGGTTGAAGTTTTCAAGATGCAGAATCTCCAGCTTTGCAAATACATCACTGCTGATTGCATTGCCTTCGATCAGTTGGGTAGCCTTTCCGATAATCAGATTGAATATCTTTAAATCCAGACCGAAGAGCTTGTCAATTCTCAGACCGCCTACAGCAGTAGCAGAGGTAACGGCGTCCACGACAGGGGTGTATCCCCTCGACATGCCCAGAAACTCTGCAAGCTTCGGTGATTCGAACCAGCCCTGCTTGACCTTTTCAATGCCTTCATATAGCCACCAGAAACCAAGGAACATGCGAATCGGGACAGCCCACCAAGCCTGCATTTTCCGCGTATAGTGCTTCTCGAGGAAGGTATGGTCCTGCTTTCTGTGAACGATTTCATCCTTTAAATATTTTGCAGGTCCGCGTACGCCCATGATTTCGTGAAGATAATGAACATTGACGAAGTACTTCATCAGCATGGAAAGCCAACTGGGAAGACGTTTGCCCATGATATCTGAAACGGCAAAGTAATTTCCGATGCTGACCATGACGCCGTGGAGTTTGACCTCGACCTTTTCCATTTCCCTGCCGCGAATTTTCCTGAGTATGTTCTCGGCAGCTCCTTCGGCAGTTTGCAGCGCAGTCTCTACCAATGCCGGGAACGGCTTATCGTTACCGCCGAGGAAGCATACGCAGTCGCCGACTCCAAATACATTTTCATATACAGTTTGGCAGAAATCATTGACCCTTAAGCACTGGCGCCCGCCCGTCTTCTCAATGTCGGCATCATCGGTGCTAGTGGAGCAGCAAACACCGGCAGTCCATATCATGGTTCTTGTCTCAAATTCGCCTTTGTCCGTAATCACACGGTCCTGTTGCATCTCCCTGACTACTGTTTCCATATGAATTTCTATGCCAAGCTTGTCCTGCATGTACCTGTGTGCCTTGGCAGAGTTTTTGTCATCCAGAACCGGAAGCACCTTCGACAGCATGTCTACAATGACAAGGCGTACATCCCCGCGTGAAAATCCGTACTCCCTGCAGAGCGGCTTTACCCAATGTGCAAGCTCTCCGATCATCTCGACACCCGTAAATCCGGCTCCGCCGACGACAAAAGTCAGAAGACGCTTTCGTTCCGCCTCATCCTTTGTCTGTGATGCGATATAAAAGCATTCCCTGATATGATCGCGAAGCTTAACGGCATCATTGTATGACCACAATGTATACGAATACTCCTCAAGCCCCTTGATGCCGTAAAATGCAGGGGAGCTGCCAACAGCGATGACCAGATAGTCATATTCATATTTTTCGCGGCCTTCAATATAATTGTCGCTGAACTTGAAATCCTTGATTTCATCGGTGGATACCTTCACGCAGGTGTCCCTGAATATTTCCTTCAGCGGTATGCGAATGGATTCTTCATCCATGCGGTTACCCGCCACTTCATGCAGTTCAGTAAGCAGCGTGTGGTAAGGATTCCTATCAATGATAGTAATATCGATATCATCCTTTTTCTTTTTTCTGTTCAGGTATAATGCGGCTGCGACGCCGGCATATCCAGCTCCCAGAATGACAACTTTCCTGCCCATGTTTTCCTCCTTAATATAATGCTGTCTTGATCAGGCAATGGAAGCATAATCCGCGTAAATCATGTGATGTACCGTTTGCAGCCAACTGAAATGTCATATATTATCAGAAAATGTTGACTGCAGCTGTTCCGTGCGTGATACCCTCCAACCTACTACAACTCATTTATTATAGCATGGCAGCAAATGTTGTGAAATAATTATCAGCAAAACAGTCAATCAATACAATAGTTAATTATTGCCTTGTTGCCTGCTTTGCTTTGTTAAGTCTAACTGTTCCCTTGTCATATTACAAAATATTAGTTGTGTACACAACTAATATATGATAAGATTCCGCATGAACAATGAAATGATTACGGGATTTGCGATATGACTTTTTCCATTACTTCTGAACAAAAATTTGTAAAGATGACGACTATGCCCGTCTCGCGTTTGATAACGGAGCTCTCCATACCGACGATCATATCCATGCTGATCGGTTCCGTCTACAACATGGCGGATACTTATTTTGTTGGCCGGCTCGGTACAAGCGCCACCGGCGGTGTAGGTGTTTCTTTCGCGCTGATGGCCGTCATCCAGGCAATCGGCTTTACGCTGGGAATGGGTTCGGGCAACTATGTCTCCCGTCTCCTCGGTCAAAAGGACAATGAGATGGCGTCCCATGTGGCCGCAACAGGCTTTTACACCGCGCTGATCATAGGCGCACTATTTTCCGTTGCAGGATTGGTATTTTTAAGGCCACTGGCTTTGATGCTTGGCGCAACGCAGACCATATTACCCTATGCTGAGTCCTATATCAGGATCCTGTTACTCGGCGTGCCGTTTATGATGGCCTCCTATGTTCTGAACACTTTGCTTCGTTTCCAGGGCAGTGCAATGTACGGGATGCTCGGGATCAGTGCGGGAGCCCTGCTGAACATCGGCCTTGACCCTTTGTTTATATTTACATTCAAAATGGGTACGGCAGGAGCGGCCCTGGCAACCGTCATTAGCCAGTTTGTAAGCTTCTGCATACTGCTGTGGTGCTGTACCCGGGGCAGCAATATTAAGATCATGCCCCGGAACTTCATGCCGAAATGGAGCGTGTACAAAGAAATACTATATACGGGCATGCCCTCCTTCTACCGCCAGGGTCTGGCCAGCATATCCATGATCATATTAAACCACTCGGCGGGAGTTTACGGCGATGCCGCAATAGCGGCCATAAGCATTGTAAACCGCGCGTTCTTCTTTGCATTCTCCATTGTGCTCGGGTTCGGACAGGGCTTCCAACCGGTGTGCGGATTCAACTACGGAGCCGGAAAGTATGACCGCGTGCTTCAAGCTTTCTGGTTCTGCGTAAAGCTTGGCACTGCAGTGCTGATCGTGCTGAGCGTTCTGGGCTTTTTATTCGCTCCGCAAATTGTAGCAATCTTCCGGCGTGACGATCCGGAAGTGATTCAGATCGGCGCATTAGCGCTTCGGCTGCAGAGCACCGTATTCCCGCTGCAGGCCTGGATTGTCATGTGCAACATGCTGATGCAGAATATCGGAAAATCGTTCAAAGCGTCGCTGATCGCAATTGCACGGCAGGGGCTATTTTTCATACCTGTGATACTGGTACTGCCGGGCATCATCGGGCTGCTCGGAGTCCAGATCAGTCAGACGATATCGGATATTTGCACCTTTATACTTGCATTACCCCTGGGAAGAAGCGTTGTTATGGAATTAAAATCCATGAAAAACAGGGAACATACAACCGTTGACGTCTCTGTTGAAGCCCGTACAATGCCGGAAGAAACGATATAACCGGACACCGACAAGGAGGATGTTCGTTGGATGGAATACCTCAATCGCATCATATCCATATTATACCGGCACAGCCAGCGTTACTTTACAAGAGCCATACAATACAGGCAATTGCCCGTAGAAGTCGGCCATATCCCCCCGCTGATGCAGATTCTGCGCCACAACGGCATCACGCAGGAAGGCATCTGCGCCAACACTGCCATGGACAAGGGCACGATAGCCCGGAGCGTGGCGCAACTCGTAGATCTGGGTTTGGTCAGGCGTGAGGCCGATCCCGAGGACAGGCGGGTCAACCATCTATATCCGACGGACTGCGGTATGCAGTTGAGGGAGCCCTTGTTTGATATCATCAATGATTATCATAATAAGCTTTACAAGGGTCTGACAGACGCCGAAGTACAGCAGGCAAGCCATCTGCTTAGAAAGATACTTAGCAACCTGACCGGCTCTCTTCCCGAAGATATACCCATCCATGTGCAGGGAAATGGATCTATCTGATTGATATCATTTCTAAAGTTGTTCAACATAAATTTTACTATTATGATATAATAAGCTAAGAATACAATTAAAATTATTTAATTACGAGAGGCCGTCTATGCTTCATTTGAAGAATTTCATGGAAGACATCGTATTGAGCCTTCTGGATGATGTCATTAAACACGTGGGAGTGTGCAGCTGCGAGGAATGCAGGCTTGATATTGTGGCAAAAGCCATGAACAATCTGCCGCCCCAGTATTTTGTTGTCAACAAGGGTGAGCCGCTGTCCAAGCTGACAACATTGCAGCTTGTGTTTGAGGAACAGGTAATTGCCGCCTTAACCGACGCAGCGATGCTTATAAAGGGCAATCCCCGGCATCACTGCCAGGTCCAGTAGTCAATATTCAGCAACAGCACGCAATATCGGGAGGTTCATGATGTCTCAAATCAGAAATTATATGGAGATTATTGTTGATGACTGTATCAATGATTTACTGAAGAACCTGCATGTATGCGATTGTGAAGTATGCATGCTTGATATCAAAGCAAAAGCTTTGAATAAGCTGCCTCCACAATACTTTTTAACGAAAAAAGGCGAAATGTTCATAAAACTCAATATGCTCAGAACGCAATTTGAAGCCGATGTTGCATCCGCCATAGCCGAGGCGGCAGTATATGTTAATAACAACCCGAATATGAACTGCAAGAACCGGAAGTGACACAGGACAATAAACAATGTACTCCCGGGGATGCAGGGATTCTTGGAACAAAACAGATCATTACCTGAACCGCAAATGCTACCAACCTCGGCCTTGACCGTATTCGAATGCATCAGATGGCCTTTGTCATCAAGCTATTTCACAAACTTCATATATTCACGATAACCTGCCTGTTCCATCTCTTCCTTCGGTATAAACTTTAATGCCGCGCTGTTGATGCAATACCTGAGACCTCCCCTCTCCTTCGGCCCATCCGAAAACACATGTCCGAGGTGCGCATCGCCGACCCTGCTTCTGACTTCGGTTCTGATCATGCCGTATGATGCATCGGTCTTTTCGATGATCGAATGAGGATCCAGCGGTTTTGAAAAGCTCGGCCATCCGCAGCCGGACTCAAACTTGTCCGTCGATACAAATAATGGTTCGCCCGTCGTTATATCGACATAAATGCCGGGCTTGAACTTGTCCCAGTATTCGTTTTGAAACGGCGGTTCAGTCGCGCCATTTTGTGTAACCTGGTACTGCATATCCGACAGGGACCTCTTCAGCTCGTCCATGACCGGAGGCTTGAATTTGACCGGATCCGTCATTGCTTCCGCAGCCTTTTTCAGTTTTTCAACCGGTATATGGCAGTAACCGCCCGGATTCTTGTCCAGGTATTTCTGATGATACTCTTCAGCTATCGAATAATTTTCAAGCATCCTGACTTCAATGGCTATGGGCTTATCATATTTTGTCTGCAATTCGGCTATGGATTTTCTGATTGTCTCTTCATCATTCCTGTCGACATAATATATGCCCGTACGGTATTGTGTTCCGGCGTCGCCCCCCTGACGGTTGACCGATACGGGGTTAATCGATTCGTAAAACAGGTTGAGCAAATATTCAAGCGATACTTGGCCGGGGTCATATACGACCCGTACGGTTTCGGCATGCCCGGTATTTCTATGGCATACGTCCTCATAGCTCGTATTTTGGGTAAGCCCGTTTGCATAGCCAACTTCGGTTTCAACTACGCCGGGTATGGCGGAGACATATTTTTCAGTTCCCCAGAAGCATCCCCCGGCCAGGTATATTGTTTTTTTATTCATACCGATACCTCCGTTCAATGACCAGCTTATTATTGCACACATTTGAATCGATTGATACAATCCTGTTCATCGTAATATGAATTAAGCCTGTGGAGAACTGATTTATAAAACAAAAGGCCGTTGATCCGGCCTTTTTCACGATGTTGTTTCTAATCCTGTTTTACGGTGTAAATCACGATCGCGTCTCTCAGAAACTCCGCAGTCCCGGGCTGATCCTTGTCATAGAAACTTCTGAACCTCTCATCCTCCACATACATTTGCGCAAGCCCGGCATGCGCATCGCTGTCATAGTATCCCCACCATCCGCCAAGCCACTGCCTGTGCAGGTCTGCAGCCTCTTGAGCAAGCTCACCCGCAGGATCGCCAGTTAAAAATGCTTCATGCAATACCTGTTCCACTTTATCCCCCAGCACCTGCAATTCCCTGTATTCCTCCTGCGGCATATTTTTGAGATGTTTATTCGATTTGTTTATCATATCATCGCCAAACTTTTGGCGGACCTCGCGGCCGTAC
>Ga0209510_1005943_pt1 | contig 9940 bp, 9 predicted proteins | sample BiotimSIPDNA_FD_185749 | JGI IMG/M metagenome (GOLD analysis project Ga0209510, IMG submission 185749) | Anaerobic biogas reactor microbial communites from Washington, USA - Biogas_R1 time_0 SIP DNA (SPAdes) (version 2) | ecosystem: Engineered > Bioreactor > Anaerobic > Unclassified | place...
TTCTAGCCTGGCATATCTTACTGTCCTGGTCTAATCCGTTTTCCAGCATATAGATTCGGCTCATCACATCCGCATTATATATAATAAAACCAATAATCAATACCGGCAGAACCACCAGCAAAATGGTTTCCCATTTTCTGCTCATGTATGAAATCCTCCTCAGTTACTCAGCCATACACTCACGATATACCTGTAAAGTCTCCTCAGCACACTTTTTCCAGGAAAAAAGCCGGGCCCGTTCCAAACCCTTCTGTGACAATTCATTCTGTAGCGATTCTGAACCTGCTACTTTATAAATTGCTGCTGCCAAATCATTCACCTGATAGGGATCTACCAGTATACCTGCCTCCCCCACCACCTCAGGAATAGAGGAAGTATTGGAACTAATCACCGGCGTACCGCAGGACATAGCCTCCAAAGGCGGCAGTCCAAACCCCTCGTACAGAGAAGGATAAACAAAAGCTACAGCCATATTATATAAAAAAGGCAAATCTTCACCATCTACATAGCCTGTAAAAACAATGTCCTGCTCTAAATGCAATTCTTGCACCCGAGCAAAAATACCTTCATAAAGCCAGCCCTTCCCCCCAGCCAGCACCAGTTTTAACTCTGAGTCAGGTACTTCGCCTTTATACAAATAATAAGCTTCAATCAAGCGCTCCAAGTTTTTTCTTGGTTCAATAGTGCCCACATATAATAAGAATTGTTCCGGTAAATTATACTTTTTTCTTAAATCCATCCGCTTTTCATCAGAGATAGACAAAGGCCTATACTGTGAGCCGGCACCTTCATAAGTAACAGCAACCTTAGCCTCTGGGACCCCAAGTAAATCTACTATTTCTCCGCGAGCATGTTCGGAAACAGTAATAATTCGCGTAGCCCGCCGCAATCGATTCTCAAAAGCTCTTAAAAGTAATACACGGCGGCGGGGATGATATTGAGGGAAAAATCGGTGAGACATGTCATGTACAGTGGTTACTATTTTCCCATGAAAAGCATGGGGAATATAGTTGGGCTGATGGTATATGTCAAATCCTCTCATCCAGTGAGGAGAGAATGGCATATACTTACTAAAGCTTCGCTCGGTAGTCTTAATTACAGGTACACGCTTAATACCAAGTTCTACGTTTTTATCTAGTAGCTTCTGACGTATACCCACAAATAGCTTGTCACTCTCACCCAAAACGTCTGCCAACTCATGTATCAAATTATATGTATAATGTCCAATGCCCGCCTTCCTGTTTTCCAGGGTATTACCATCGATTATGATACGCATCTTAACTCCAAGTCCTCTTATTTATCTAGGTTTGTATTGCGGTTCAATTGCACTAGGTCGGAATATTTTCTCAAATTATATTCTAATAATGCGACCTCCTGGGCAATTTCTTTAATTCGATTAGACTGTCGGGACAATGCTATGGTTAAACTAAACACAATCAGTAGCAGAAAAAACAACGCTAAAAAGAAAACAGCATTAACCGTATCCACAACACCCATTAAATCTGCTAAAGCGTCCGTGATTGCTGGGTAAATGGTGATAATCAGCATAATAATTCCTGTAAAAATCCAGGTTAAGGAATATTTAAGTTCGATTTTTTCATTCCGAAGCATATTAGCAATTATTATTAAAAATATAATGGTTACCAGCAGCAGAATCACTTGTAATTTTAAAGCCATGTCTCTTCCTCCCTCATTAATGGCCTTTTGTTGGATTTGAAAATATCCAGAAGCATAGCCATAAGTACTTTGACCATATAATATGCAGACTTGCCGCCAACAATCGATGAGTTTCCATGTTCCCTACTGTTCATTTTAACCGGGATCTCAACCACCTTAAAATTTTCTCTGCTTATTGTCATAATGGATTCAGGCTCAGGATAATCCTTTGGGTAATAATGGGCAAAGTATTTTATTAGTTCTCTATTGCACGCTCGAAAGCCTGATGTGCAGTCAGACACAGATAATCCAGCAAAGACTTTTATTACAAATCGTAAAATGGCAATACCTAGTCTTCGAGCAAACGTTGATTGAAAACCTTGTTTTTCGAGAAATCTTGACCCAATCACCAAATCTGCTTGGCCGCTTTTAATCATTTCAACCATGGTGTTCACATAGAAGGGATTATGCTGCCCGTCTCCATCCAACTGAACAGCAACATCATATCCATTTCTATATGCATATTTGTAACCCGTCTGCATAGCTCCACCTATTCCTAGGTTAACAGGAAGATTTATTACATGGATATTATTTCTAACACAAACTTCATATGTATTATCAGTGGAGCCATCGTTAACAACCAGGTAATCATAGGCTGAAGCCAAATTGGTAACACTTTCAACCACATGAAGTATGTTCTTCTCCTCGTTAAAGGCAGGTATAATGATCAGTACTTTCATAAACTTATCCTCATCGCAAACTTACTATATAGACTCCGCAACAGATTACAAAAACGCCTATCCATCTCGTGTAAGGGATGGATTCATGAAGTATAAATGCACCAGAAAGCAAAACAAATATGAATACTAAGCTTTGCATTGGATAAACATAACTAATATCAGCCTGATTCAAAATGAATAGCCATAACACCGTAGATAAGCCGTAAACAAGCAATCCAAGAATTATAAACGGCGAAAAAATGGCCGGTATTATTTCCCAAAAGCTCTTTATAGACAATTGGGATATACCAATCTTCCATAAGACTTGTCCTATGGCCAATAGTACACAGTTCATTATAGATAAAAGAATTATTTTCAAAATTACACCTCATCGCATTTTTTTAGCAAAAAAGCAACCTGTATCCCCTCTAACAGAATTTATTAAAGGACCTAAACAGGAAAATAGTAACTTACCCTTTTGGGAGTGCTGTTTGCTCATCGTAATTCTTGAAGATAATGATTTTGCCTCAAAAGTGTACAAACTCACATAATTAAGCACCTTAAATCTGTAATTTGATAACATTTTATTTAAATTGTAACTATTAAAGTAATAGAAATGAGGCGTATAAAAGTTAAACTGCCAAAGCCTATTTAATAATAATTTGTTGCCTAAAAGATAGCCTATTTGGCCCATTTTATAAACTGGACCAGAACTTAATGGTAAATTGATAACAAGTATACCTTGGTCATTTAATACTTCATAACATTTATTCAAAACAGCTTCCAGATCTTGAATGTGTTCAAATACATCATTAAATACTACAAAGTCTAAGTTATTGATAGATGCAGGCAAATCTTGTGGAAATAATCCATTAATATGTTTAAGGCCCATTGCTTCATACTCGCTAGTCATTTGTTGTTCTGGTTCGATACCAATACATTGTAACCCATTGTCTCTTGCCATTTGAAGGAACCAACCATAAGATGAACCTACTTCCAGGCCAAGACCATTTTGAGGCACATATTGCTTAAGGGTCTCTATGATCTTTCGAAAGTTTTTTGTTCTCAAATCATATAATGCATTAATATGGGCTTCCCTATCAAACTTCGTTGAGAGATTTATATTAAATTCTGCTGTGGGGGCGAAATTAAGCTTACAAGAGGGGCATATATACACCTCATAATCAAGATAGTATTTTATAATAGCGATATTTTGACATACTGGACACTTCATATAAATAACCTCACATATTTGCGTTTAAAATTGGTAGAATTCCGAAATTGTCGTAAAGGTGAAATCTTTTAATAAGGTGATAAATTTTTCTTCGCATTTCTTAATTCCCCAATAATGAATCAGCCCATCTTTAAAACTTAACGGCAGGCGTGGTTGATTAGGGTCTATTTCCCGAGGGTGCAGGTATATAATCGCAGGTAGATTGACTTGGTTTAATACGTTAATACATCGCCGAATAACCGGATACGGTAACACCCGGAAATAAAAACCTCCTGAGAAAGGCATGTTCTTCCCTGCCATCTGTATTGTCGAAGCCGGTATCTCGTACAGATTCAGGTTTCTACCTTTATAACAGGGAGTATAAATACTGGTGGGTGAATCTGGTAGACCATAGAGAAAATTTTTTATGGGAAATACACTGGCATCATATTTTAGGCCTAATTCCTCCAACACCTCCCACGCCCATTTGGACTGTTCGACTATTGACCAAGATGGAGCCCGAAAGCCTTTTACAGCTTGTCCGATAATATTCTCCAAAAGTTCAACAGATTTGCGAACATCCTCTCTAAACTCATCAGGAGTTTGATTGTATATTAATTGGTGTCCATAACCATGTGAAGCGATTTCATGTCCTCTATTGTGTATAGTTTTAATAAGATCAGGATGCCTTTCGGCAACATACCCCAGAACAAAAAACGTGGCTTTTGCATTATAATCATCAAATAAATCCAATAGCCGCATGGTATTATCTGTAACTCTAACCTGATAATTTTTTGAACTGTCGAAAACATTGCTAGTATAATTAGCATGGAACCATTCTTCAACATCAATTGTTAGTATGTTATCCATACCGCGACTCCTTTAAATAACGTCGTAGTCTCCCATGGTTAAGAACCAATGATTAATGTTAGTCAGACTTTTTAGATCCATTTCAATATGTTCTCTGTAAATCATTGGAAATGGTTGGGGTTCTAAGAAATGAGGGCACCTACAGAAAAAATTCCTTTTGAGTAATGTATATTCTTCCGTATGCTTTAACATTAATGCTCCCGCCAGTTCCATGTTATTACTTATAAAATATCTCATTATTTCGCGAATCAATGTTTCTCCAGCATTAGTTTCTTTTTTTAGAATTAAGAAGTCAACAATCATGCCACATTTGATACCAGCCTGTGTCGTACATCTTCCAACAATAAACCCCTGCAAAACATTTTCCTTCCATGCACCTAAAACTAAATAATTGCGGGTCGCAACATCAAAATATCTCCATTTAATAAATTCATAATCCCTTACCTGCATCACCGGATACTTTCCCTTCACCTTATTCCACAATTGATCAATCGCTAATTTATCTTCCGGGGTTAGCTTTCGAATTATCAACCCATTTTTTCTATAGTGATCGTATGTAGTCAACATTAATTTGTTTTGAGCAGATGGTTCTAATTTGCATAATGATTTTTTTATAAGTGCTGCTATTTTAAGCGGTTTTATCAACAATGGAACACTACCTAAATCTAAAAAACTGAGTTTCCTTATAAAGCCAGGATAGGAATTAGGATTGGGAAATCCAATGGTAAAAGCACATTCCGAGTTAATACAGTCTTCGAAAACTTGAGACGCAAGTATCGGAAAAAGGCCCAGACCTCTATATTTTTCTCTAGTAATGGTATTGAGTGACAATGCCCCTCTTACCATCTGACCATCCGCTAATACTCTTATGGGAATGTTAATATACTGAGCTGCCAACTCTTTACCATCCCTGGCAATTCTGATAAGTGCCTTTCCAGCAGGGTTATGGTTGTACTGCCACATAAGGTAAGCTGTATTAGATATATCTATATCACCATAATTCTCTCGGGCTAATTCAGCCATATCATCATAGTCGTTATCATTCGCCTGTATTATTTGAATCACCTTGCATTACTCCTTATTTTAATGTCCAATATCCTTACTGACAATTCACGTTCATCAGTTGACCCGCTGTCGTGCAGTTTAGGAATAAATGCTGAGTCAGCTTTAACTATAAAATGATAATATGGATTCGAATCCTCACGGGTTGCCTGAAAGGTGATCCAATGGGAGTCGGAACTAAGTTCTTGGTGGATCAGTTCTTTATTTTGATGATAAATCGTAATGTTGGTTGGATTTGGATTAGCTCCTTTGTCCATTAATAATTCCAGTTTTATTGATGGTTGATCATCAAAAACGTAGATATGCGCTTCTTTGTCTTTAATCCAGTAATCTCCATAAATATTAGTCGTATAATAACTGGGTACTATCTTGTTACCAGTTAATTCAATAATCCTGAAACTAGATACTTCATCAACTGTAATTTCTTCTGCATCCTTTAGTGACAATGGAAGACTTCTTTTAGTAATGATATACCGGATATCCTCCTTTATGTCTCTAATCGGATATGAAGCCCCTATATACCCTGATGACTTAATATCACACAAATATAATTCTCCATTCTTTTGCATTTGGGGCCAATAATCTTTAAATACTAGCAAGTTGTAAGGATTCAACAAAGCACTTTCTAAAGCACATAATTGACTATCATATGGAATATCTTCGGAGAGAATCAAGACATTATCATCACTACTCTGTTTTAGAAATTTTACAACCGCTGTAATTTCTCGTCTGAGTTCAATATCACTTTTATCTGCACCGATTCGATAATACTGAAAACCGTTATTCATTAAGCTTACTATTATCACCAATATGAGCACGTACTTTTTATACTTGTTGGTTTTGGTTGCAAACCCGAACGCCAGAGCAACAGCACACATGACAAAAAGAGCTTTTATATATATTGCAAAATCTTTTATTCCTAACAAACCAATAAAAAGGTATACAAGTGAAGGAGCATCCACCAATACAGCACTGGTAAGCTGTAAATCGGAAAAGAGCAACATCACCATTAATCCTGAAATTATCGAGGCAAAAAGGGCATTATTCTTTATCTTGGTAAAGTCTGTTTTCATAAACATAATTAAAAGAGGGATAATGAAGGGGAAAATGTAACGATAATGGATTCGAGCTATATCATTGGCAGCATCTTCCCTGATATAGATTAGAGCAACGATAGCTGCAAGATATAGGCATAATTGAATGTAGGTAAGCAACACAAACTTGTGGTCACCATTTGGTTGCTCCTCCTTACCTGTAAGGGAAAGCAAAGGAAGCAATAGGGGAAAAACAAAAAGGGCCAGAGATATATACACAAGATAAGTACCTATACCATTAACAATGCTTGCCAATGTATGTATATTTAAGCCAGTTGGTATCATTTGAGAATAGAAATCCGCTAAATTTCCTGCGCCATTCATGTAGAAAATGATAACGTTGTTTAACTGATAAAGGCCCCCAAATATTGCGGTAACAATTATTATTCTGTAAATAAGGTACTTCCTTGAATTTGATTTGAAATACAGTAGGTCCAGGATCTGCACAATTAAATAACCTAGCAACAAACAAACCGCCACTGATTTGGCAAAGTAAACTAAGAATAAAGCAGTACCTAATATAACCAAACGATAGATATTATATGGCTGCTTAAAGTCCTGATTAATAAGGAAGATACACCATAAAAACAACGGGTAGTATATAACCTCCGCCATAATGTGCACAGTATAAAACATTTCTGGAATTAATATTGCGATAACAGCTATGATAAGAGCCTTCTTAGAATTATTAAGAAGATTAACGGCTAGATAATACGCAGGAAATACAGCGGAAGACATGATCAGGCAACCAATGAATTTCATAGCTGTGTATATTGTTTGTGGATCTTTAAATACATAGCTTAAAGATAAAATTAGCGGATATAATAGGTTTTTATAAATAAACACTTGTCCTCGAAAATCTGTGTTTCCTTCAAAATAAATAGACTTAGCCAACGACATGTAAACTAATTCGTCGTAGAAAATTGTTGGTACTGAAGAAAATGCAGATAACCAGTGCCTGGCAAGCACACTAGCTGTATATAAAATTAGCAGTATTACCGCCGCATTAAAATAATTCTTCTTCAAAAAGTCCATTCGCACTTGACTCCCTTAATAAACTACCATTTCCTTTTAATATCTCTTGAAATCACAGTATTTCATTTTTGTTTCAAAGAGCTCTCCTCTTGTTAATTACATCTTTGTGTAATTATGGATAATGGTGTGCAACCTCCGCTAAGCCGCTCGTTTTTTTGTATTGTGGCCAGTGGGATTCCACATCATCTCCTGGCAGCTACCCTCCCATGTCTTCCTGGGTCTTCGCCCTTAATTCCTTCGTCCTGCCTATCCAAGAGGTGGAACGTCAGTCATGCTCCTGAGCTGGGTCTTCGCCCTTATGGATTTGTTCAACCTGACTGTCCCGGCTCTTCTTTTTTATGAAATCCTGTGTTTTCTTATCGGTTCCTTGAGCTTCTGCGGCTTGATTCGCTCTGTACCAAAAGTGATATCTTCCTTCCTGCTTGATTAAGCTGCTGTTTTCATGCTCTGTTTTATGTCTCCTAGCATTTTTTCTGCACTGTAATCATTGCCTGTCCTTAAAAGTGCATAGAATACGCGGATTAGCTTGCCGCAAAGGGCCACGATCGACTGCATCTTGTTTAATGGGTTGGTTTCTCTTTTTAGGTTCCTTTGATGTAATTGCCTGAACTCTGGATTGGTGGCCAGTATCGTTATCATGGCCATGAATAAACTATGTCTCAATCTTTTTCGGCCCCGGCGGCTGATTTTGCTTTTGCCTTTGTGTTTGCCGGAACTGTTCTCTACCAGATTCAATCCGGCTAGCTTCTGAATCTGTCGTGGGTCTTGGAAACGCCTGATGTCTCCTACTTCGCCTACAAAGGTTGCTGCTGTGACCAGCCCTACTCCTTTGATCTCCAGCAGTTTCTCGCCATGGGGGACCTGCTGCAGCAATTCCAGCATTAGCTGCTCTAATTGCTGGTACTGCTGGCTATACAGGTCATACTCATTTAAGAGATTCTGCAGACTGGCTTCTGCTGCTATCAGTCCGGTTCTTCTGCCTATACTTTTTCCGGCTGCTCTCACCAGTTCCTGGGCGCGCTTTAAGCCGGCTGTGCGCTTCATGGTTGATTTCCAGGTTTCTTCTATCTTTTCTGCACCGGCGGCTACTATCTTGTCTGGTGTCGGATAGTTCCGTAAAACCTGTATGGCTGCCTGGCCTCGCCAGTCTTTGAATATGGTATTAAACTCTGGAAAATGAATATCCAGCCATCTGGTTACCTGGTTGCTGATGGTATTCATCCGCTGTACCAGTCGATCTCTCTCGGTTACTGCTTCTCGCAGTTCCTGATATACGTCTTCCGGAATATACACTTCCCGGTAGCGCCCATCTTTTACTAGCATGGCTATGGTTTTGGGGTCCTTTCTGTCATTCTTGCTGGGACTGTTATCATCCAGTTCTTTGGTCCGTTTAACATGAAAGGGGTTAACCATGGCCAGCTTATGTCCTTGGCTTTTTAGGTAATCTCCCAGTGTGAACCAATAATGTCCAGTGGGTTCAAGGCCAACGATAATCTCCGTCTTGTTATGCTGCTGACATATGTTTTGCATCCACTCTTCCAGTTTTTCATAACCTTCTGCAGTGTTGCTGAATTTAAGCAGCTTGGACAGCTCTATCCCCCTGAAATCAAAGGCTCTTGCATAATGGGTTTCCTTAGCTACATCAATACCTACCACCAGGGTTGAAAATTTGATTTGCGAAATCTTCTCATTTTGTGTACTTTTCATATAGGGACGCCTCCTCAACTTTGAATTTGTGCCTACTTTTGGGCTTTTCAGCACATTTTCATTGTAGAGACCGGCGTCTCTTTTTTCAAAGACCCTTCTTAAACATTACAGGAATGCTCCTGTACTACCAAGCCCCCTAGACTCCAAAACACCAAACCTGCCGATAAGACAGAACAACCAAATATAGTTCCTATTCTCTTGATACTTTTATATTCTAGATAATCATCAATGATAAAACCACACATCATTATAAGTAACATTAATGCTAAATAAGCATGTATTGTAGCCGAAAGTGTCGCTAATAAAATCCATATTAGTAATCTCGTTTTTAAATCCTTAAAATAATCTTTATAGCACCAAACAAGAATCGCAAGCAAGATTATCCATTGTCCAGCTAAGGAAGTATGCGCAAACATTCTCCAAATAACATTGGTACTATAGATCACAAAAACAGAGCCAATAAATACTGCAATTAAATTAGAGCTATAACGTCTGATAATTAAAGCACTTATGCCCCCATTTAGCATAAAGCATAGAATTCCCCATAAACCAAAATACTGAAAAGATTTGGGCAGGATAAAATC